>JAABUX010004412.1_pt1 | contig 17866 bp, 18 predicted proteins | sample 5561851 | NCBI WGS metagenome assembly JAABUX01 (sample SAMN10711883, study PRJNA513361) | rock metagenome | isolation source: Antarctica rocks | place: Antarctica: Victoria Land, Richard Nunatak red sandstone | collected 2016-01-03 | reverse complement strand
ATTAGTAATTAGTAATTAGTAATTAGTAATTAGTAATTAGTAATTAGTAATTAGTGAGAGGTTAACGATTGGCTCGTGAAGGACAATACAATGCAGCCGCCCGCCCGGATCGCGCGTGTTTCTAACGACTAATTACTAACGACTAATTACTAATTGCTACATGACTGACAGCTTACACGACACTATTGTCGCCGTTGCGACGCCGCCCGGAGAGGGCGGCGTGGGCATTGTGCGCCTCAGCGGGCCAGGGGCGCTGGAGATCGGACGCCGCCTGGTGCGGCCCGCCGATAGGGCGGCGGCGTGGTCGTCGCACCTCCTGGTTTACGGGTACGTGCGCGATGAGGACAGCGGCCGGCGCGTGGACGAGGTGCTGGCCGCCTACATGGCCGCGCCGCGCACCTATACGGCCGAAGACGTGTTCGAGGTGCACTGCCACGGCGGGCCGGTGGTGCTGCGCGCCGTGGTCGAGCTGGCGCTGCGGCGCGGCGCGCGTCTGGCCAATCGGGGCGAGTTCACGCTGCGCGCCTTCCTCAACGGCCGCCTGGACCTCAGTCAGGCCGAGGCCGTGCTCGATGTGGTGCGCGCCCGCACCCCCACCGCGCTGCACGTGGCGGTGGACCAACTCGGCGGCGCGCTCTCGCGCCAGTTGCGGCCGCTGATGGACGAGGTGCTAGGTGTGCTGGCCTTCCTGGAAGCCTCGATCGACTTCGTCGAGGAGGGTATCCCCGAGACGGCAACCCTGACGCTGCTGGCGCGGCTGGACCGCGTCGACGAGGCATTGCGGGCGCTGCTGACCACGGCTCACGAGGGCATCATCCTCCGCGAGGGCGTGCGCGCGGTGCTAACTGGAGCGCCCAACGTCGGCAAGTCGAGCCTGCTCAACCGCCTGCTGGGCGCGGAGCGCGCCATCGTCACGCCGATCGCCGGGACCACGCGCGACACGGTGGAGGAGCCGTCCAACATCCGCGGCCTGCCGGTCTACCTGGTGGATACGGCAGGGCTTACGGTGAGCGGCGACCCCGTGGAGCGGCTGGGCGTGGAGCGCAGCCGCGCGGCCATCGGCTCAGCAGGCGTGCTGCTGTACATTGTCGACGCGGGACGGTCTCTCGACGAGCGTGACCGCGCCGCGTTGGGCATGGCGCGGGGCCTGACGCCCGCCACGCCCACCGTGCTGGTGCTGAACAAGGGCGACCTGCCGTCCGCCCTGGATCGCGCTACTGTCCTGCCGCTGTTCGGTGATACGCCGCCCGTGGCCACGATAGCCTGCTCGGCGGCGACGGGCGACGGGCTCGACGACCTGCGAGACGCCATTGCCAGGGCGGCGCTGGGACATGACGCCGGTGGGGCAGCGGGGGCCAGCAGCCTTTCCACTCCCGAGACGGCGGTAGTGGACAACGCGCGTCACCGCCGCGCGCTGGAGGAAGCCGTGGAGGCGCTGGAACTGACGCGCCGCGGCCTGACCGAGGAGACGCCGCTCGACCTGGTCAGCAGCGACCTGCGCGCCGTCGCGGCCGCGCTGGGTCAGATCACCGGTCAGGACGTGGGCGAAGACCTGCTCGACCGCATCTTCGGCGACTTCTGCATCGGGAAGTAGGGCTTCCCCTCAGTCGCCGGGGAGTAGCCGAGCCTCGGCGCCGGGCAGCGTGCGCCGCCAGTGATCGTAACCGCGTCATACTCCGCGTGCACCGAGTTGATTTGCCACTCGGCGCCGGGCAGCGTGCGCCACCAGTGATCGTAACGGCGGTAGACGGTCGGTTGGCGGTCGGCGAGGAACGCCACGAGCGACCGGGCCTCCGCCGCGAGGCCCTTTGGGTCCTCGGGACATTAGCGTGGGGGCACGCGGACTCGAAAGCCAGGTGGGAATCAGTGCCGGCCCAGGCAGAACGGGTGGCCAGCGGGATCCGCGTAGACCTGGAAGGCCTCGGACGCCTCGGGGTCGTCGGCCGCTTTCAGGAGCCGCGCGCCGAGCGAGATTGCTTCCTCGTGCGCGGCCTGGAGGTCGTCGACATGCAGGTCGAGGTGTATCTGCTGCTGCTGCGGTCCGTCGGGCCACTTGGGGGGAACGTGATTCGGCGCGAACTGGACGCCGAGCCGCCACTCACCGTCGACCACCATGCTGTGCCAATCGTCCTCCGCTACGACCGTGCCGCCCAGCAGACCTGCCCAAAAGGCGCTCTCAGCGGCCAGATCGGCGGCGTCGAACACGATGATCTGTCGCTTGATCTTCATGACGTTCTCCTCGGATTACAAGATATCACGCCTGTGCACTGTGCCGCGCCTGTCCTGCATACATCGGCTCTGTAGCCCGTTGCGGCACGTGGACTTTCCGGACGTGCATAACACGCTCTAGCGGGCGCCAAGGAAGTCGAGCACACGCCGGCTCAGCAGGGCGGCGGCGTCCGCGTCGTACGACGGCCGCGAGCTGTCGGCGAAGTAGTGCTGGTTGCCGGGGTAGAGGAAAAGCTCGGCCTGCCCAGTCGACTCGACCAGCGCCCGGGCAGCGTCGATGTCGCCCTCGCCGACGAAGATCGGGTCGGCGTCCATCCCGTGCACCTGCACCGGCACGCCGTCCGGCCAGGCCGAGCCGAACTGCGAGACCGGAACACAGGAATAGAACAGGAGCGCGCCTCGCGCGCCCGGCCGGGTCTGGGCCAGCTTCTGCGCCGGGAGGACGCCCAGGGAGAAGCCGGCGTACACCAGCGCGGCGGGTAACCCCTCGACCGCGCGGACACCGCGCTCGATCACCACGCCGAAGCCGACCTGCTCGGCATGGCGCACCCCCTCCTCCAGGGTGTCGAAGGTGCGGCCCTCGAACAGGTCGGGCGTGTGCACAGTGTGGCCGGCGCGGCGCAGTTCGTCGGCGAACGCGACGACGCCGGGGGTCAGCCCCTGCGCATGGTGGAACAGTACGACCTCAGCCATCTCCACGCTCCTATCCTCTGCCCTATGCCTGGCGCTGGGCGCGGTTACGCAGCCAGGTCAGCGTCTTCTCCAACTCGGCGGCGTTCATGTCGTCGGTCGACTTGGGCAGCCTGGACGCGGCCTCCTTGTCCGCCGCCAGACTGGCGCCGACCTCCTGGCGCAGCGCCACGGTGCGGTCGTTCGTTGGGGCCTGGTCCGACGGCACGACCGTGAGGCCGCCGCGCTCGGCCGGCCTGGCCTGCGCCGTGCTTGCGCCGGCCGAGACCACGGCGGTCGGCGCGGCAGTAGGACGTGGTTGCGCCGGCTGGGGGCGCGAGACCGGGCTATCGACCACGCGGTCGCCCTCATCCAGCTCCACGGCGAACTGCGTGCCGAAGCCCAGCGCGGCCAGCGCGCGGCCGACGGACTTGGTCTCAGCCTTCTCGACCCACCCGAGCGGGAAGTCCTTCTCGGTCTCCGAGCCGAAGCCGGTAGCCGATCCCTTCTCGGGGATGCTGACCTCGGCACGGAAGACGGCGAGGCGCTCCTCCAGGTCGAGGCGCACCAACTCGGTCGTGATCCGCGCGTCGGGATAATCCTCGCGCAGCCACATCAACCGCCACTTGACGTCCAGATAGTCCTGACCCTTGAGCTTGCGCAGGTGTTCGTTCGGATTAAACGCCATCGCTCTCTCCCTCCCTATATATGATGCGACGTTGGCTCACCGACCTGAGTCGCCGGCCATGGTTGCTAGAACGGCACGTCGGCGACCACCGCGCCGCCAGCCGCGACGCCTGCCCCGACCAGGGCCGGCGCGGGCGCGTTGTCGTCCTTGCGGTCCAGCATGCGCAGTTCGCGCGCGCGGACCTCCAGTGTCTGGCGCTGCTGCCCCTCACGGTCGATGTAGTCGCGCTGGACCAGTGTCCCATCGACGTAGACATAGCTGCCCTTGCGCAGGTACTGGCAGGCCGTCTCGGCCAACTTGCCAAAGGCGCTGACGCGGAACCAGGTCGTCTGGTCGTGCAACTGCCCGTCGGAGCCGCGACGCCGCTCGGTCGTGGCGACGCTGAAATCGGCGATCGTGTCGCCACTGGGTAGGTTGCGCATCTCGGGATCGCGTCCCAGGTTACCGACGATTGTAATACGGTTGAAACTCCCGGCCACCGGGCGACCTCCTCTGTCACTACGCGCGCGCCCTCGTGAGGGGCACGTTCCTTCTCTACCATTTATTATAGTACATTCGTTCTAATTTATCCAGGCCCGCCGTTAGGCGTTTGGGTGCGCCTCACGATTGTGATGGCGGACGCCGCGCGTCTGCGACGACAGTCGCCTGGCACACGACGGACACTAAAGTGTCTCCAACGTGGCCGTCCGCACGATTTTAGTCGTCGTTCTGTGCCATGCGACTGTCGTCGCAGGCTGGCTCTCACAATCTCGGGGCACACCCTGGGCAGGGGGGCGCCCCGGCGGCGAGGGGTTAGGGGGTGAGGGGCCAGGTGCGGTACAATAAGGGTATAACCACCGAAAAACACCCCTGGACCTTGGAGGGTCTGTGCCTCTCTACGACTACAAGTGTGAAAACGGCCACCGCTTCGAGGTGCGCCAAAACATCAGGGACGACGCGCTGACGACGTGCATCGAGTGCGGCGCCCCCGCGCGCCGCGTCATCCACCCCGTCGGTATCGTCTTCAAAGGCAGCGGCTTCTACGCCACGGACAGCCGCAAAACAGCGTCGGCATCCGGCTCGGACGGGTCGAGCGAGGACGGCGGCAAGAAAAGCGCCGACGGCGCGGACAGCAAAGACGGCAAGAAAAACGGCGGCGGCGAGAAGACAGCGGCCGGTACCGGCGGCGAGAAGACGACGGCCAGCGCCAGCTCTAGCAGTGACGGCTCGACGGCCAGCGCCGCGTCCAGCACGGCGCCCAACCCTGGCGCCGGCTCATCATCCGGAGGATCGTCGGAGAGCAAGGGCTGACCGACCTGGCCCGCCGGGGTTACTCACCCTGGATGCTAGCTCCGGGTCGCACGCCTGTTCCGGCGACAGCCGCTACCAAACGGACGATACCGGACGAGGGAGGGGAGCCCCTCCCTCGTCCGGTATCCAGGCCGCATCGACCGCTTACCGGACCGTACGTTCCTGGGAGCGTCGGCTTCCAGCCGCCTGTTGTCTGCCGGCTGGAAGCCAGCGATCCCAGGCCTCATCTCGCAAATAAGGCGGCCTAAGTAGGTGTTGCTAAATTCGGGCAACTCGTACAGGCTGCGCGAGGGATACATCCAGGCGTGCAGGTTGTGCAAGAACTTACCAGTGTCTACTTAGTTGCGGCGTTGTTTTTCCCGTTCGCGTTGCTGCTGCTTCTTGTAGTAGGAAGATAGGTGTTGTGGCTGCCGTTCGGTATCGACCGTGGCGTCAGGCTGTGCGCGGTCATCGTCGCGCCGCGCGGCCTCACGGCGGTCTTCGAGATCGCCCTGCAAGCCGACAAGGTCCATGTAGACGTAGTGGTTGTTGACCGCGCCCGGCATCTTCAGCAAGTGGCGCAACATCATCGACTGCGAGATGCTGAGCGGGTTATCCTTTTCCGGTTCGGCGAGTGCGATGGCGCGATCCACCATCCTTATGGTCTCGGGACCGGCCTCACGCTCTTCGAGCATCTCCCGGATCTGCTGCAACTGGTCGTACAAGTTCACGGCGCCCTCCCCTCTGTTCCCCACCCTGTAAGTGTACGTGATTCGTGGGCTTCGCTCCCAATGGCTGGAGGATGGAACCCTCACCCCCGACCCCTCTCCCTTCCCTGTGCGCGGGAGAGCGCGCTAGACCGTCGGCCCGCGGGTAGGGCCGAAGGGCTAGTCAGCCATGGGGCGGGGGATGAGGGGCGCTACGCGGGCGCCTTTTTCCGCCCCACGTGGACGGCGATCGTCCCGACGTTGAGCAGCCGCACGTGGACGTGGGCGAAGCCAACGTCGAGCATCATCGCGCGCAGCGTCGGGGCATCGGGGAAAGGACGCAGCGACGAGGGCAGGTAGGTATAGGCCTCGCGCGAGCCGTTGACCAGCGCGCCGATCAACGGGACCACATGGTCGAAATAGACGTAGAAGCCGGCGGCCAGCAACGGAATACGCGGCTTGGTGAGCTCGAGGCAGGCCATGCGCCCCCCCGGCTTGAGCACGCGGCGCATCTCGGACAGCGCGCGCGGAACGTCGGTGACGTTGCGCAACCCGAAGCCGATGGTCACGGCGTCGAAGCTGGCGTCGGGGAAAGGTAGGTCCAGGGCGTCGGCGCGCTGGAACTCGGGGGCCTGCTCCAGGCCAGCCGACTTCTGGCGCGCCAGGGCCAGCATGGGCTCGGTAACATCGACCCCGACGACGCGTCCGCGCGGACCGACCACGCGCCGCAGGGCGAAGGCAAGGTCGCCGGTCCCCGTGGCCACGTCGAGGGCGCTGCCGCCGCGGCCGACCCCCGTCTCGGCCACAGTGATGGCGCGCCAGCGACGGTCCTGCCCGCCGGTCATGACGCGATTGATAAGGTCATAGCGGGGGGCGATACGCGCGAACATCTGCTCGACGTAGGCCGCGCGGGTCGGACTGGCGATCTGGGCTTCAACGTACTCTCTCATGATTTCATAATACTCTTGCAAAGGAGGGCGTGCGTTGTGTATAGTATCTCCCGGTGGTCAATGCGGTGTCACGGCGATCATGCGGCGTCTTTCGCGCACGGGGCTGTCTGTGACCGGGGCCAACCAGGTGTTATGAGGAAAGGAAACACACACAGATGACGACCTATGCGGACGAGACGCTGACCTGCCGGGATTGCAACCAGGAATTTGTCTTCACGGCGGGTGAGCAAGAGTTCTTTGCCTCGCGCGGCCTCCAGAACAAGCCCGGCCGCTGCCCGGATTGCCGGGTGGCCGCCAAGATGGCGCGCGGGGAGCAGGTGCGTCCGGTACGCGAGATGTTCATGGCGACCTGCGCCGAGTGCGGTCAGCCCGCGCGCGTGCCGTTCCAACCGCGACTCGACAAACCCGTCTACTGCTCGTCGTGCTTCGATAAGGTCCGCGCCAACTCAGCAGCAGCCAGCTATTAGCCGTCCATTCCCACTGAAAGGGGGAGCCATGGCCGTCACCTATAGCTTTGACCACGCGCATCTCAACGCCGTCGACGTGGAGGCGGCCGCGTCTTTCTACGAGCGGGTGTTCGACGCGCGCCGCATCCGCACCTTCGAGGCGAACGGCGTCACCTTTGCCCAACTTGAGATGGGCGGGGTTCGCCTCACCATCACCTCGCGCCCGTACGCGCACAGCGGGCGCGGGAATGCCGTCGATCACTTTGCGCTCTCCGTTCCCGACCTCGATGAGGCCATCGCCGACCTACGCGCCAAAGGGGTTGAGTTCCGCGCCGGCGAAACGGGGACGCTCGACATCCGCGACGGGTCGAGCACGGTGGGCCGCATCAGGAATGCCTTCGTCCACGCGCCCGACGACGTGGCCATCGAGATTCTATCGCTGGAAACGCCGTCATGACGCGGCACACGTAAGGCGCTCTCGCGATGGCTGGCGGCCGGCCACGCTGGCCGCCAGCCATCGCCCTCGTGTCGTCATCCCACTGCATAAATATCGTTGGCGCGCAAAAGGTGCGGAAGTCCTGGGAGCGCGGGCATCTTGCCCGCAAGGACCCGGCGGGCAAGATGCCCGCGCTCCCAGGACTTCCGTGCGCCAACTACATGTCGTGCGGGATCATGGCCGCCATGGTCCCTACAGGTCCGCCGCTGTATCCTCCAACCGGCCGTACTCCAGCAGAGGCGCGCCGAGCAGCGGGCGGGCGTAAGAGAGAAAGGCGTCGCTGACCCACGGGCGCGAGGGGTGCAGAAACTCCTCTGGCAAGAGCCGCTGCCGATTGGCAACCTGCTCCACCGGCGCCAATCCCGTGACGCAGGCATACGGTTGCCCCTGCTCGCCGCTACCCGTGCGCCGCAACGTGACCATGACCTCGCTCTGGCCCTCCACGGCCGCCCGTACCGCCGCCTCGCCGACGGCGTAGGCTTCATGCCAGTCCGTCTCCGACACCAGGGCCATCGACATGCGCTGCATCGTGCCTGGCTTGTCAAAGCGGGCCTTGAGGCCAAGCTCGGCGCCGATGGCCGCGCACAATGTCGCCGCCGTCCCGGCGATGACGGGATGGCCGAAGGCGTCGACCGCGGCGGTGCGGTCGAGGAGGCCCAGCGGCCGGCCCGCGGCGTCGCGCACCGTCTCCGCCACCACGGCCACGCAGTAGCCCAGGCGCTGATGCGTTTCCCGGACATCGGCCAGGAAACGATCGAGGTCGAAAGGGCGCTCGGGGACATAGATCAGGTGCGGGGCGTCGCGCTCATCGCGCGCGCCCAACGCGGTGGCCGCGGCCAGCCAGCCGGCGTCGCGGCCCATCACCTCAACCACCTTGACCGGGTCCCAGTGGCGCATGGCCTCAGCGTCGCGGCCACCGTCGAGCGTACACTGAGCCAGGAAGCGCGCCGCGCTGCCGTAGCCGGGACAATGGTCGGTCACGGGCAGGTCGTTGTCGATCGTCTTGGGCACGGCGACGACGCGCAGGTCCTGTCCCGCGGTGGCGGCGAGGCGGCCGATGCGCGAGGCCGTGTCGGCGGAGTCGTTGCCGCCAATGAGCAAGAAGTGGTCGATGCGGCGACGCGCCAGGATGTCGAGGACGCGCGCGCACTCGTCGTCGGAGAGGCGGTAGCGGGCCGAGCCAAGCGCGGCCGAGGGCGTACGGCGGACCAGATCGAGCGTGCTCCGGCTCTGACGGCCCAGGTCCAGGAAATCTTCGCCGAGCACCCCGCGGATACCAAAGCGCGCGCCCACGACATCGGCGACGCCCTGCCGCAGGGCCTCGTCGACCACGCCAACCAGGGAACTGTTGATGACCGCCGTACACCCACCCGATTGCGCCACGAGTAGACGGGCCACGGAACCTCCTCGGAGTTGTTAGCCATTAGTAATTAGTAATTAGCCGTTAGCTCTCTTCAGGATAAACGCTCTGCACTCTTCGGCATCATGGACCATAAGACGTATCACGTGGTCCCGGATGGCGTAGCCCGTTCGGGCTAGCCTGCCTACCAAATGGGGCCTGACCCGGGGGACTTAATTGCTATAGCCGCGTGCTCTCATCTACACGTAGCGTAGGGACATAGCGCACCCGCGCAACATGCAGAGAAGGGTCCGTGGAGGGACGCACAGCGATGGACAATAGTAGTAAATACTTGATGCTCGGCGGAGGCGTGCTGGCGATGGCGGTCGCGGCCGTTGTCTCCTTGATCCTGGCCCGCCAGCCGGCCGCCACGGTCGTGGTACCCGCTGCCCCCGCGCCCATCGTCGGCGCGGCCAGCGCCGTCTTGCCGCAGGTTGCGCCGGTCCTGATCACCACTCAGCAGATCAAGGTCGGAACCACCATCGCCTACACGCAGGTGGCCTCTCTGTTCACGGTCAGATACGAGCCCAAAGCCGTCGTGAACCTGACGACCGTCTTTTCGGACCCGGCGCAGCTAACCGCGCTATTGAAGGTCGTGCCGCGTCAAACGACTGTGACGCTGGCCAAGGGCGAGCAGTTAACCGCGCTCGATCTGTCGGGCCTGAGTGCCCCCACCACGATCAACACGGCCTCGGCGGCCATCCCCAGGGGCCACGATGCCGAATCCCTGGTCGTCGTGCCGACCAAAGCGGCCAACGGCGTCATCGCGGTAAACGACCACGTGGACGTGATCTACAGCGTGCCGGTGAAACCGGGCGTGGTGATCGCGGGTACCGAGCCCGATCACAGTAACATGCTGATCGAGGACGCGACGGTGGTGGCTGCACAGCCAATGAGCAACACCTACACCCTGGCGCTCCAGCCGCAAGACGCGATCCGCCTGGCCCACGTCCAGGACGCCGGCTGGAGCCTGCACCTCGTGCTACGTTCGGTGCTCGACGTCGACACCTACCATCCGATCCACCGCTCAATTCAGCAGAATTTCTAAGGACGCCAATGACGTACATCCCATACATTGCCGGGCCGGCGGCGGCGCTGGCGGTCCTGCTGCTGACCGCCGGCCTGGCCCGGGTCCGCGTCCAGAACCCGCTGACGCGGACGCTTGGCAGCTACGTCGGCGCCTGGGGGGGGAACAGCAGCCCGGACGAGAGCGAGCGGCGTGAGCGGCAGAAGACGCGCCGCGCCGTGCACGACATCTCCCAGGGCTCCCGCGGAGCCTTGCTGGCCCTGGTTGCGCATGCCCTGACGCTCCTGCGTCTCGACCAGCGGGTCGCGCGCTTCGAGCCCTGGCTGACCCGCCAGCTCATCCGCGCCGACCTGTCCCTGACCACACGCGAGTTTGTCGTGCTGACCATAGGAGTCACGGCCGGTGGACTTTTCGTCGGGTCGGTTTTATGGGGCCTCGGCGTCGGGTCCCTCCTGGGCGCGGTCATCGGCGCGGGCATACTCATTCTTTACGTGCGCTATCGTCAGAAGAGGCGGCTGAAGGTATTCGGCGACCAACTGCCCGAGGTGCTGTCCGTGCTCATCATCAACCTGCGCGCGGGCCTGAGCATCATACAGGCCTTCGACAATATGAGCAAGCAGACCCGTCCCCCGGCCTCGCTGGAGTTCGGGGCCGTGATCCGTGAGACGCGCCTTGGCGTGCCGGCCGAGCAGGCGCTGCGCGGGCTGGCCCGGCGCATCGATAACCCCGACCTGCACCTGCTCGTCAACGCCGTCATCATCCAGCGCGAGACAGGCGGCAACCTGATCAACATGATGGAGACGATCGAGGCCACGGTGCGCGAGCGGGTCAAGATCCGCGGTGAGGTGCGCACGCTGACGGCGCAGACATCGCTGGGCGGCTATATCATCACTGGCCTGCCGGTGGTGCTGGCATTTGCTCTCTATCTTATCAATCCCTCGGGGATCAGCTTCTTCTGGAGCAACCTCCTGGGCATGAGTATGGGTGGAGCAACGATCCTGTGCGTCGTCGTGGGCAACATGGTGCTGCGCCGCATTGCCAAGATAGAACTGTGACACGGGAAGACGGGAACAGGGGCTGGTGACACGATGAACGGTAGCACGATGGTAGTGGCGCGCATACTGGTGGCGGGTGTGGCGGGGCTCGCGGTCTGGCTGCTTCTCCTGGCGGTCATGCGCGTCACGACGCAACGCCGCCTGGGGCGCATGCGCTCGCTGATGGTGGACCCGCCCCAGGACCGTCCCAGCAAGACGCTCAATTCGGACGAGATTCTCGCGCGGCAGATCGCCTCGCGGCCCTTCTATCAGCGCATCCTGCAGCCGCTATGGCAACGCGTGACGCCTCTGATGGCCAAGTATGCCCCGACGCGCATCACCATTACGTTGCAACGCCAACTCGACGGGGCCGGCAATCCCGGCCGGATGGGCCCCTACGAGTTGCTGGTGGCCAAGGTTGTCGGCCTGATCGTCGGCGTCCCGGTTGGCTTCTTCCTTATCCCCCTCCTGCTGGGTCACAATGACACGGCGCATACGCTGTTCTACGTCGCCCTCGTCGCCGTGGGCTGCTGCTTCCTGCCCGATCTGTGGGTGCGTCAGAAACGTCGCGCCTACCTCCACGGCATCAGCCGCGCCTTGCCCGACGTGGTCGATCTGCTGCGGGTGAGCATGGACGGCGGCCTGTCGTTCGAGGGCTCCGTGGGCTACGTGGTGACGCACATGAAGAACCCGCTGACCATCGAGCTGAACCGCTACCTGGTGGAGCGGCAGATTGGCCGGCGCCAGGACGAGGCCATGCACCTGATGGCCAACCGCACGCGGGAGCCCGACCTGGTGCGCTTCGTGGAGGTGGTGGTCCAGGGCGAGGCGCTGGGCACCGGCATCAACCGCGCCCTGACCGCGTTCTCGGACGACCTGCGCATCAAGCGGCGCCAGCGGGCCGAGAAAAAGGCCCACGAGGCCTCCATGAAGATGCTCTTCCCCATGGTCGGCCTGATCTTCCCCGCCATCTTCATCATCATCCTGGGCCCGACCGTGCCCATCTTCATCTCCAGCTTCGGGCTCCATTAGTTGCCGTCCTTGTATTTCTCCATTGGAGCGCCACATCACGCGCCGGCCCACCGGGCACCCACCGCGTCTGAATGCGTAACCCTTACGCCGTGCAGGCCATCAACGATCCAGACCGGGCTTGACGAGCTACTACCCAGTCTCCCGCGCGGCCGCGGGCGGGTCGCCGGTGAGCATGATCGCGAACGCGGCCGCTTCGAGGCCGCGCGCCACGGCGTCTTGTGGGGGTAGTGCGCGCCCACTCGTCCAGGCCTCATCGAAGGCGGTCGCGTCGAGGGCGACGCGGACAAGCGCCTCCGTCCGCTCGTAGTCCCCACGCTCAGCCGGCGGTCGGGGCGCGCCGATGGCCTCGCGCAACGCCGCCGCCGCGCCCAGCAGTCGGGCGGCGCGGACGTGCTGTCCGACCTCCGCGGCCACGCGGGCCAGGCCCTGCAGCGAGGCGGAGACGCCCTGCCTGTCGCCGCCGTCGCGCCGCAGCAACAGGCTCTCCTCGTACAGCGCGGCCGCCCGCGCATGGTCCTGGCGCTCGATGGCAAGGGCGCCGAGATCGTCGAGCGTCAGGGCCGTGCCCCACTTGTCGTCCAGGGCGCGGAACAGGGCCAGGCTCTCCTCGTACAGCGCGGCGGCGCGCTCCGCCTCACCCTGAGCGGCCGCGACATCGCCGAGGCTATTAAGGGAGAGCGCAATACCCTTCTTGTTGCCCAACTCGCGCGCCAGGACCACGCTCTCCTCGAACAAAGCCGTCGCCCGCCGATAGTCGCCCTGGTCGACGGCCACGTTCCCCAGGTTGGAGAGCGCCACGGCGACGCCACGCTTGTTGCCAAGCCCCCGCCGCAAGGGCAGGCTCTCCTCCAGTAAGCGCGTGGCCTCCGCGAAATCGCCCTGCTGCGCCGCCATCACGCCGAGGTCGCCGAGCGTCCGGGCAATGCCCCATGTATCGTCCAGGCGGCGATACAGGCGCAGGCTCTCGGTGAGCAGGGCGGCGGCGTGGCTAGACTCGCCCTGGTCCGCGGCTACAAAGCCCAGATGGTTGAGCGACAGGGCCATGCCCTCTGTGTCATCGCCCGCGCGATAGAGGGCAAGGGCGGCCTCGCACAGGGTCACGGCGCGGGCATAGTCCCCCTGGCTCCAGGCCAGCACGCCGGCCGCGTTGAGGGCTTTGGCCCGCGCCATGGCAGGGACCGCGACGCCCTCAGCCTCCGCCCGCTGCAACAGGCGCTCCAACCACCCGCGTCCCTCGCTGGGGTAGCCGCGCACCAGCCAGAAGCGCCGCAACGCCCCGGCGAGGCGCAACCCGTTCGTCAGTTCCCCCTGCCGCAGCAGCCACTCCAGCGCCGCCCGCAGGTTAGCCCACTCGGCGTCCAGCCGCTCCAGCCACTCCACCTGCGCCGCGCCGCGCAGTTCCGGCTCGGCCTCCTCGGCCAGCGACAGGTAGTAGGCGGCGTGCGCCCTCCGCGCCGCCTCTGCCTGACCAGCGGCCTCCAACTGCTCCAATCCGTACTCGCGCACGGTCTCCAGCATGCCTACGCGCGCCTCGCCGGCCGCGTCGTCTCCGGCGCGCAGCATGCTCTTATCCGCCAGCGCGGTCAGGCCCTGCAGGACGTCGAGGGCGTCCCCATCCCCATCCGGCGCGGCGGCGCTACAGACCGCCTCGGCCGCTTCCAGGGTGCAGCCGCCCTCGAAGACCGCCAGCAGCCGGAACAGGGCCTGTTCGGCGCCGGACAAGAGCTCATAACTCCAGGCGATCGCATCGCGCATGGTCTGCTGGCGCGCGGGCAGGTCGCGCGCGCCGCCCACCAACACCCGCAGGCGGTGCTCCAGCCGCGCCAGCAGCGCGCGCGGCGGCAGCAGCTTGACGCGCGCCGCCGCCAGCTCGATGGCCAGCGGCAGTCCATCCAGGCGACGGCAAATCTCGGCGATGGCCGCGCCATTCTCGACGGTCAACTCGAACCCCGGCCGCACGGCCCGCGCCCGCTGCAGGAATAGGTCAAGCGCCGCGTAGCGCGCCAGCTCGTCCGGCGCGCGGCGCTCCCGGTCGGGCAGGGCCAGCGGCGGCACCGGCAGCTCGTGTTCCCCGCGCAGGCGCAGCGCCTCACGGCTGGTCACCAGCACGACGAGGCGTGGGCAGGCCGCCAGCAACGCGGCGATGTCCGGAGCCGCCGGCAAAATCTGCTCGACATTGTCGAGCAGCAACAGCAGCTCCTTCTCGCGCAGCGCGGCGATGGCGCTCTCCAGCGCCTCTCCGGCGCCCGCGTCGCGCAGGCCCAACGCCTGAGCAATGGCCAGAGGGACCAGCGCGGGGTCGTGGACGGCGGCCAGGGCCAGCAAGACCACGCCATCGGGGAAACGAGGGGCCGCGTCGGCCGCGATGGACAGGCCCAGGCGCGTCTTACCCACGCCGCCCGGCCCGGTGAGCGTCAACAGACGCACGCCCGCGTCGCGCAGCAGTCGAGCAGCCTCCGTGGCCTCGCGCTCGCGGCCGACCAGGGAGGTCGGAGGGATCGGCAGAGCACGGACACGGGCCGCTCCGTCCGCGGGCACAGGCATCGGTAGGCCGGCCGGTGGACCGGTCTCAATGACGCCGGGGACGCGGCGTCCGCGCGAGACGGCGCCCGCGAGGAGGGCGCGGTCGTGTTCCGCGAGCTCCAGCGCCGCCGCCAACAGGCGCACCGTATTGCGTTGCGGCGCCCGATAGACGCCGCGCTCCAGATCGCTGACGGCGCGCGCGCTCAACCCTGACCGCTCGGCCAGCGCCTCCTGGGTGAGGCCGGCGGCAACACGGTACTGGCGGAGCAGGTCGTCGAAGCCGGGTGAGTCAACGGTCATCGTGGATCACGTATCGTCTACCTACAGTTACAGACCGAGCGTGCCACGTGTGGCTGGTGGGCGTCCGCGACGCCCGTACCCTATGTTACCATGCCCCCACGCCCACTTCCGTGAGCTACTTCTGTGGTTTCCTCATGGTCGAGAGACCTCAAATGATGCACAATAGTGAGGGGAATCAGAAGTTGGGCGCGCGGCGTTGTCGGACAGGAACCTGTGCTACACCTATGAGCAGGGGAAAGGACCAGGATCGCTGATGGACAGGGAGACACTCTGGAACGGCGGGCGCGGACGGCAATATGCCGCCATACTGCTTCTCTGTAGTATCAGCATGCTGGCCCTGCCAGGATACCATGCCGTCCCCTCCCTCACCGCCAGCGCCACGAGTACGACGGCCACGACGCCCGCGGAGGCCATCGCGCCAACCGTGCCCGTCACACCCACCGGCGCCGCGGCCCCATCGCCATCGTCCGGCGCGCCGACCGATACACTGGCGACAACGCTCATGCCCACCAATGCCATCACGACCACAACCGTCGTCGCGGAGACACCAACCGTCAACGCGCCGGCCACAGCGACCATGCCGCCTCCAACGACTACGCCGCCTCCAACGACTACGCCGCCTCCAACGACTACGCCGACGGCCACGACACCCGTGGCCACCACCAATACACCGACGGCCATCGCCACCAATACACCAACGGTCATCGCCACGGCCACGGCGATGCTGTCGCCCATGGCCACGCCCACCGATACGCCTACGGCCACCTCCACCGACACGCCGATGCCGCTGGCCACAACCGTTCCTACGACAACCGGCGCGCCGACGCCCACGCCGACCTCTGCGCCGACGCCCACGCCGACCTCTGCGCCGACGCCCACGCCGACATCACCCGCACCGACCTCCACGGCGGCCTCTACGCCGGCCTCTACGGCGACGGCCTTGCCCGTGACGAGCGCACCGACGCCAGCAGTGCTCACCAAGCAGGATGGCCCGACCGGAACAGCGGTCGCGAGCGGGGCCACGGCTGAGGCCTCGTCAACACCGGCACGGGCCTCGTCCGGCTCATCCGCGGACCCGACGCGGACCCCATCGCCGGCCAGGGCGTCCGCCGCGCCCACCCTAATGCCGGTGGTTAAGGTAAAGACGGTGAGCGCGCCCCAACCGCTCCCCACCGTGATTGTACCGCGCGGTGTCCTGCCCTCCCATGGGACCGTCACGGTGCGCTTCTCGGCGCCGCCCGACTCGCCAGTCACCATCACCGTCATGCTGAGCCGCGTGATCGCTGTCGCTATCCCCGTCGGTCGCCACGGTCACTCTCCCGGCCGTGCGACCGCACCGCCGCTCCTGTACCACGGCCCTCGCTGGGGCGAGGCGGCCGCCGCCTCCGCACCGGCGCCAACCGGGGCTTGGCTGAGTGTGCTGTATCCGCAAGAACCCGTGGCCGCGCGTGGCGTCACCGTCGTGCTCTATCATGCGACCGTACGGGCGCGCGCCAACCGTCACGGCCAGGTCACGGCCCATATCCACGTCGCCTACGCCGTGCGCCAGCGCGTGGAGGCTCTGCTAAGTGTCACGACGCAGACGCGACGTGGCCGGTCAACGCTACGGGTCCGCGTGACCCTCGCCCCGACTGGCCACTACACGCACGAGGACAACCATACGCGCGTCGGCCATTGACGCCGGCCGCCGGTCACTTTCCCTAGCGACTCCGTGGGTCGAGCGCGTCGCGCAGGCCGTCGCCCAGGAAGGCCACGGCCACGGTGATCACGGTCAGCAGGACGCTGGGCGCGATGGCTTCCACCGCGTTGGCCGATAGTTGAGCTATGCCCTCCTGGACCATTACGCCGAGGTCGGCGTTGGGTTTCTGCACGCCGAGGCCCAGCGCCGAGAGCACGGCTTCGCTGCCGATATAGCCTCCCACGCCAAACGTGGCCTATACCAGCACCAGACCCCAGATGTTGGCCAGAATGTGCCGCGTGATGATGCGCCGGTCGGGGACGCCCACGGCGCGCGCCGCCTCGACGAACTCCTGCTCGCGTAGCGAGAGCGTCTGTCCGTGCACGAAGCGCGACAGTCCCGGCCAGCCGACAAAGGCGAAAACGGCCGTGATCAGCAGCACCAGACCGCTCCCACCGGCCAGGCGCGCCCAACTGTCGCCCAGGATTTTGACCACCAGGAACGCCAGCAGCAGCGAGGGAAAGGCAAACGTCAGGTCGGTCAGGCGCATCAGGACCCAGCCGATCCAGCCGCCGTAGTACCCCACGATGAGGCCAAGCGATACGCCGATAACCGTGGTGATGAGCTGTCCGACGATGCCCACCGCGAACGCCGGGCGCATGCCGTAGACCAGGCGGCTCAGCACGTCGAGGCCGACGCCGTCCGTGCCTAACCAGTGCGCCCCACTGGGCGGTCCGTCGATGGTCATATCCGCCCCCGGCCTGATCGGACTCTGCAGCGGCAGCACGCCCGCCATGACCGCCAGCAGGAGCAGCAGCAGGAGCAGCGCGGCGCTGGCCACGGCCAGGCGATGGGCCATGAAGCGGCGCAGCGCCATCCGCCGCGGCGACAGCGTCCTGACCGTCACATCCATCGTCGCCTCCGCGCCGTCCAGGGCAACGGGCACGGCCGCGACCGCATTGACGGCGACGGCAGCGGGCCGACTGGCGGCGCCAATGTCACGCGGGTTGCCGCTCATAGCCGCACCCGCGGGTCCACGGCAGCGTAGAAGATGTCGGTCAGCGTGTTGACCACGACCACGGTAGCAGCCAGCAGCAGGGTCGTGGCCTCGGTCACGGTCAGATCGCCGCCCTCCGTCGCCTGGACGGTGATGTAGCCGATGCCGTTGATGCTGAACTCGTTCTCCACGATGAACGCGCCGACGACGAGGTAGGCGATGGTGGGTCCGAGCACGGAGGCCAGGGGCGCCAGCACATTCTTGACCGCATGGACGTAGACGACCCTGAACTGGACCAGCCCCTTGGCCCGCGCGGTGCGGATATAGTTCTGGCGCAGCACCTCCAGCATGAAGCTGCGCACCGACCGCGCGAAGAACCCGGCCAGACCCGCCGCGTAGACCGTGATCGGCAACACGCCCTC
>JAABUX010004411.1_pt1 | contig 17866 bp, 15 predicted proteins | sample 5561851 | NCBI WGS metagenome assembly JAABUX01 (sample SAMN10711883, study PRJNA513361) | rock metagenome | isolation source: Antarctica rocks | place: Antarctica: Victoria Land, Richard Nunatak red sandstone | collected 2016-01-03 | reverse complement strand
TTCGGCCGAGTGGAACCCCGGGCCAACAAGCGGCGACCGAAACCCCAGCGATTCCTGATGGAACCCCGACGTCAAGCGCGTAAGGCTTTGATGGCTGAGGTGTAAGGAAAATCCTCGTGCCATTCGTGCCAGTACCCGATCTGATCCGTCCAGATTCGATCCTCCTCGAAGAAGTTGTCCCTCGGGCGAAATAGGCGGTTAACGGCCCCTCTTCGGCCACGATAGTGAAGGACGGTAGCCGACACCGCGCCTTGCCTCTCTCGCCGAAGGAGCCTCCGATGATCGCGTCCGAAGCCCGGATTTCCGCGAATCGTGCCAATGCTTTGAAGTCGACGGGGCCGCGGACGGCGGAGGGGAAGGAGCGGGCTCGGGCGAACTCGTTCGTACATGGGCTGACGGGGGCGGGGGTCGTGGTGGCCCCGGAGGACTCGGCGGCGGTGGAGCGGCGAGCCGCGGGGTTCGAGGCGGAGTTCCGGCCGGTCACGGAGGCGGGGCGGGGGCTGGTCCGGCGGGCGGCGATGCTCTCGGTCCGGCTCGAACGGTGCGCGGTGCAGGAGGCGGCGGCGATCTCGATGGGGGTCCGGGCGGCGGCGGCGGACTTCGACGAGGCCCGGGAGGCGGAGGTCGACCGGCTCATGGGGTCGATCGCCGAGGAGCCGGCCGCGACCGTCCGGCGGCTCCGGCGGATGCCGGAGGGGGTGGACCGGATGATCGCCGCCTGGGAGGACCTGCGGTCGGACCTGGCGCACCACTCGCGGCGGCCGTGGACGACGGGCCATCAGGAGGTCGCGGAGAACCTCACCGGCCGGCGGTCGGGGGGGATCGGGACGTCGCGCGTCGAGGAGCTGTCGCGGGCGACCCGGGGCGACTTCTCGCTGCTGGGGCGGGCCGACGGCGCGGGGCCGGAGGAGGAAGACCGGCGCGGCTGGGCCCGTCGGGCGCTGCTCGCCGTGATCGACGCGGAGGTCGAGAAGCTCACGGCTCACCGCGAGACGCTGGACTTCGAGGCGGTCGAGGCGGACCGGGCGGGGGCGAGGGACCGGGCGTTGTTCGACCCGTCGAAGGGGGCGACGCTGGCCCGGAAGTACGAGGCGGCGGCCGAGCGGGGGATGTACCGGGCGATCCGCGAGATGAAGGCGATCGAGGCGGAGGCCGGACGGGCGGGGATGACCGGTCCCGTCGCGGGGCCCGCGATGCCCGATCGGTTGGGTTCGTTTTTCCCGCCGGCCTCGGCCGACCCGGCGCCCGTCGCCCGGCCGGTCGCGGCGGCGGCCATCGCCCCGCCGCGGGCGGGTCGGCCCGCGGCGGGGGCCCGATTCCCGGGCGGCGAGGGGTTCAGCGAGGTCCCGATGACGATCGGCCGGCCACGTTGAGGGGATGAGGACACCCGGCCATCTTCGTCCGGGTCCGCAGGATGGACCCTCCGAAGCCGGGGTGTGACCGCGGCGCATCCCAGGGTCCTTCCGCCCCCCTCTCGCTCCGGGAGAGGGCCGCGGCCTCCACCCCCGCGACGAGGGAGCCGATTCTGCCCCCTTCTCCCTCCGGGAGAGGGCCGGTGCATCCGAAGCCTCGGTGTCCGATCGAGGTCGAGGACGGCATCCATCGACCGGCGACGCCCCTCACCCCGGCCCACTCCCGGAGGGAGAGGAGGAAGACTTGCGCCCTGATAGCTTTATGACTCGTGCGGCATTCCTCCGAGGACGGTCGACGGGCTGGGGATCGGCCCGATCTCCATCGTCATTCGCTCACGTCTGCTGCAACTGGTTGATCTTGTTGTACAGGGTCTTCAGGGCGATGCCCAGCTCCTTGGCGGCGGCGGGCTTGTTGCCGTTGTACTTCTCCAGGACGACCTGGATGTACTTCATCTCGACGTCGCGGAGGGTGGGGTTGCCGTCGGGGACGGTGAAGTGGGGGCCGGCGACGGCGGAGGCGGCGGCGGCCTGGGCGGCGATGGAGCGGCGGGAATAGCCCTGGGTGGGCAGGTGCTCGGGGAGGATCTCGCCGCCCCCGGAGAGGATCGAGGCCCGCTCGATGGCGTTGGCCAGCTCGCGGATGTTGCCGGGCCACTCGTGGGCGGTGAGGGCCTCGATGGCCTCGGCGGTCAGGGTCGGCTCGGGGCCGCCCTTGCGGGCGTTGTATCGCTTGAGCATGTGCCGGGCCAGCGCGGGGATGTCGGGCTTGCGGTCGCGCAGGGGGGGCAGGTGGATCTCGAAGGTGTTGATCCGGAAGAAGAGGTCCTCGCGGAACAGGTCGGTCTCGATCATGTCGCGGAGGTCGCGATGGGTGGCGCAGAGGACCCGGACGTCGACGCGGAACGGGTCGTTCTCGCCGACCCGGCGGATCTCGCCGGATTCGAGGAAGCGGAGCAGCTTGACCTGCACGCTCTTGTCGAGCTCGCCGACCTCGTCGAGGAAGAGGGTCCCGCCGTTGGCGACCTCGAAGAGGCCCTTGCGGTGGGCGTCGGCGCCGGTGAAGGCCCCCTTGCGGTGGCCGAAGAGCTCGCTCTCGACGAGGTTCTCGGGCAGGGCCCCGCAGTTCACGGGGATGAAGGCGTGGCCGGCCCGCCGGCTCTTGTCGTGGAGGTTGCGGGCGATCAGCTCCTTGCCGGTGCCGGTCTCGCCCAGGATCATGACGCCGGCGTCGGTCGGGGCGACCATGTCGATCTGGCGGCGGACCGACTGCATCACCGGGGTGTCGCCCACCAGCAGCGGCGTCCCCTCGACGGCCTTGAGCCGGCTCTCGCAGGCGGCCACCTTGTTGGTGAGGTCGCGGCGCTCGGCCACCCGGGCGAGCAGGACCTCCAGCTCGGCCCACTTGCAGGGCTTGGTGAGGTAGTCGAACGCCCCGAGCCGGAGGGCCTGCACGGCGGTGTCGACGGTGGCGTGGCCGGTCATGAGGATGACCTGCGTCTCCGGGCTGGCCTGGCGGACCTTGGCCAGGACCTCGATGCCGGTCAGCCCGGGCATCCGGATGTCCAGCAACGCGGCATCATACGAGCCCTTCTCCAACGCCTTGACCGCGGCGGCGCCGTCGGGGCAGACGGTGACCTCGTGCCCGAGCCGGGGCAGCTCCATCTGCATCAGGTCGCGGAGGTGGGCCTCGTCGTCGGCGAAGAGGATGCGGAGGCCGCCTTGATGGGTCTTGTCCATGACTGATCGTCCCTATCCTTGGGCTCCGCGATCCCGGAGGCGGGCGCGCGGATTGTTCGGGAGATTTCCGGTGATTTGTGCTCAGCCGTCGCCGCCGCCGAGGAGGAAGAAGTCGATGATCGCCTGGAGGAAGCCGCTGACGAAGTTCGACCCGGCGTCTTGGGGGTCGTCGCGCCGGGTCGGGTGCCCGCCGGCCCCGTGCTCGCGGATGTCCTTGGCGAAGGCCGCGTGGGCGACCTTCCCGGCCTCCTCGGCCGGGGCGTTACCCTTCTTCTCGCCCCCGCCGGCGCAGCCGGCCGAGAGGATCAGGGTGGCCACCGCGACTCGCCACATCGGTCGACCTCCGGAGGGGGGGACCCGGGGGGCTTGATCGGATCTTTCGGCCTCGGGTCGCCTCAGCCGGCGCGTCGGCTGGGCGACTCGGCGTCGGCGGGGTCGTCCTCGTCGCGACGGCCCAGGGCCAGGACGGTCGGGGCGGGGTCGGCGGCGTGATCGTCCTTGGCGCGGGGCTTCGGGGCGGCCTCGCGGGGCTGGACCGGGAGTCGGACGGAGAACGTGGCGCCCTGGCCCTCGCCGGGGCTGCTGGCCTGGATCTCGCCGTGGTGCTGGCTGATGATCCGGTGGGTGATCGAGAGGCCCAGGCCGGTCCCCTTGCCGACCCGCCGCCTGGTGAAGAACGGCTCGAAGATGTTCTCCAGGACCTCGGCCGGCATCCCGCAGCCGTCGTCGTTGAAGACCATCTCGGCCATCCCCTCGGCGTGGCGGAGGTCGATCTTCAAGGTCCCGTTCTCGCCCATCGAGTCCAGCGCGTTGACGACGAGGTTGAGGACCACCTGCTTGATCTCCTGGCCGTCGACGTGCGCCAGGACGGCCTCGCGGGGGATGAAGGTGATCTTCTTGTGGCGGTACTTACCCATGTGGCGGATCATCTCGACGACGCCCTGGATCAGGCCGGCGAGGTCGGTCCGCTCGCGCTTGATCTCGCCGCATCGGGAGAAGTCGAGCAGCTTCTCGGTGATGCTCTTGCAGCGGAACGCCTCCTCCTGGATCATCCGGAGGTAATTCTGGACGACCTTGGCGTCGGCCACGTCGCCGGCGGCGAGCATCGGCGCCAGGCGGTTCTCCAGGGCCTCGGAGCAGAAGGCGATCGAGGCCAGCGGGTTGTTGATCTCGTGGGCCACGCCGGCGGCGAGGAAGCCGACGCCGGCGAGCCGCTCGGAGCGGACGAGCTGGCGGCTCCGCTCGCGGACCTGGCGCTCGAGGTCGGCGTAGGTCACGCGGAGCCGCGCCGTCATGTCGTTGAAGGCCTCGGCCAGGGCCTGCATCTCGTCGCCGGTGGCCAGCTCGATCGAGTAGTCGAACGACCCCCGGGCCACCCGCCGGACCCCGCGCTGGAGCAGGCGGATCGGGAAGAGGACCCAGCGGTTGAACAGGACGGCCAGGCCGATGAGCATGGCTAGGACGGCCAGCGCGGCCATCCAGACGATGATCCGCCCGGCCTCGTACTGCCGCCGCGAGTTCAGGAGGATCGCGTAGACGTCGCCGTGGAGCTTCGTCGGCAGGAGCATGACCTGATGCGAGAGCCGGTCGATCCGCCGGGGGATCGGCATGGCCCGGGCGAGCTCCGGGTGCATCCGCAGCCAGATCGGCGTGCCGGGCAGGGCGAGCTCGGCCCGGGCGTCGGGGTCGATCCCGTCGAGGATCGCCGCGAGGTCCGCGTCGATCCCGAAGGCGATCTCCCGCTCGCTCATGCCGTCGTCGACCCGGTTCCGCTTGAAGGCGTTCTTCTTGAGCTCGTCGAAGTAAGCGACCAGGGCCTTGCGGGCCTTGCGGGCGGCGACCTGCAGCGCCAGCTTCTCCTCGGGCGTGCCGTCGCGGGGGGGTTCGAGGCGGGCGACCCGCTCGATGAGGTCCTTCGACGCGCCGAGCTCGCGGAGCAGGTCGGTGTGCATCAGGTTGCTGGCGTGGAAGGCGCCGAGGCTGAAGATGGCGCCGCCCATCAGCGTGAGCATCATCCCCACGACCAGGCTCAGACCGGCGATCAGCTTGGCGCGGATGGGCCATTTCGGCATGGGTGCGACCTCCTGTCGCGATGTCCATCATCCCTGACTGGGCGTTGTCGACCCGGGTTGGGCGGAGCGGCCGGACTATAGCACACCCCGCCGCTTCCTCAAAGCCGCATCGCGCCGGTTTTCCTCAAGTCCGGCCGGGCCGAGGTCGGGCCGGCGCCGAGGCCGTCTTTCGGACGCCCCGCGGGGAATCGACCGCATCTCCCCCACTCAAGCTCCCGGACTCGCTGGAGAGTCCCGGCGGGCGGATTTGTGCGGGATTTTTCGCCGGTAGACCCGGTGGTGCCGCGGCGGGTGCCTCTCGGCCGGGGTTGTTGATCGGCAGCCCGGGCGTTACCTTATAAGCATCCGGAGGCATCAGACATGAGGACCAGAATCGTCCAGCTCGGAGACTCGCAAGGCGTCCGCATCCCCAGGTCGCTCATCGAGCAGGCCGGGTTGAGCGGTGAAGTCGAGATCAGCGTCCAGGATGGTTCTCTCGTCATCAAGCCCGTCGCGGGGCCGCGGGCGGGTTGGGCGGGCGCCTTCGAGGAGATGGCGAGCCACGGCGATGACGCCCCGATCGATCGAGGATCGCCGGCGTCGCCCGCCTGGGACGAGAGCGAGTGGGAATGGTGATCCGCCGCTTCGAGGTCTATCTGGTCGGCCTCGACCCGACGGTTGGCAGCGAGATCCAGAAAGAGAGGCCCTGCCTCGTCGTCTCGCCGGACGAGATGAACGCCGCCATCCGTACGGTCATCGTCGCCCCGATGACCACCAAGGGGCGGGCCTATCCGACCCGGGTGCCTTGCCGGTTCCAACTCAAGGATGGGCAAGTCGTGCTCGATCAGATCCGGACCGTGGACCGAACCCGCTTGACCAAGAAGCTGGGACGACTCGACCAGGAGACGTCGTCGGCCGTCCTTGAGGTCTTGCAGGAGATGTTCGCGCCCTAGGGGCTCGATCGAGGGTGGCCGGAGCTGGGTTGGTCACGCCCCTCGGTCAAGGGCCGTTTCAAGGCCCGAGGTGGTCGATCGCCCCGGTCCGGAAGGCGACGACCAGGGTGGCGATCAGGGCGAAGGCCAGGACGACGCGGAGCCGGGAGGTCCCGGCCTGGAACCTCCGCTCGGCCTCGGGTTTCCCTTCGAGCCCTTCCACGAACGCGATCCGCCGGTCGATGCTGCCGTGCCGCCACGACCGGGCCGAGGGCTCCATCCCGTTGAGCAGGGCCACGTTCATCAGCGCATTGGCGAAGATCCGGATGCCGACCGGGCAGAGCGGGCCGGAGGCGGGGACGTCGGCCGCCCGGCTGTAGAGGTCGGGGTGGGGCGGGCAGTCGGGGCGGTCGCACGAGACGGCCCGGCAGCCGAAGACGTCGGCCTGGCGCTCGAACCGCCGCGAGAGCAGGCCGAAGACCGAGCCGAAGTACGCCAGGGCCAGGGCCAGGACCACCGCCCCCTGCGCGACGGCCGTCGCCGTCGGCCCGGGCAGGAAGCCGGCCCCCTGGAGGACCTGGCCGGAGAGCAGGTCGCCGGCCAGGGTCAGCACGCCCATGCTCCCCACGAAGAAGAGGCCGAAGAAGGCGAGGTGGCGGTGCCGGACGTGCCCGACCTCGTGGCCGAAGACGGCGGCCACCTCGTGCTCGTTGAGCCCCTCGATCAGGGCGTCGGTCAGCAGGACGTAGCGGAACCAGGGCAGGGCGCCGGTCACGCCGGCGTTGACCACGGCGCCCTCGGTGTCCCAGACCAGGATGTCGGTGCAGCGGAACCCGAACCGGCGGGCCAGCCGCTCCAGGCGGTCGCGGAGCGGCCCGGCGGGCAGGGGGCGGGTCGGCCAGCTCAGGCGGACGAACGCCGGCGCCAGGGCCAGGACCACGGCCCCCATCGCGGCCATCATCGCGATCTGGAACCCGGCGTCGTCGGCCGAGCCCGGCCAGCCGCGGCGGGCCAGGTCCTGGCCGAGCGAGAAGATCAGCGCCGCCGGGAGGACCATCCCGAGCGTCTGCCGGGCCTTGAGGACCAGGTGCCGGACCACCCCGGCCGGGCGTCGCCCCCCCGGGTCGGCCTCGCGGAGGGCGCGCTCGGCGGGATACAGGCCCCACCAGCCCGCCACCTGAGCCAGGAGGAACGGCAGGAGGACCATCAACTCGTCGGCCAGGATCGAGTCGCGGAGCCCCAGCCCCGAGCGGACCACCTCGGCCCAGCCCAGGCCGAAGATCACCCAGGCGTAGCCGCCCAGGGTCAGCAAGCCGACGAGCCTCGTCCCCGCCGCGTTCAGGCGGCGCAGGCCGGGGGTCGGGCGGCCCCGGCGGCCGGCCCGGGCCGTCACCGCTACCGCCGCCCCGAACGCCAGCGCCACCAGGCCGACCAGGCCGACCTCGGCCGCGGCCCCCAGGAGCCGGGGGGCGACCGCCGCGCGAGGGATCGGGGCGGGGGGCAGGATCGCGTCGGTCCCGAACGCCAGGAACAGCGCGATCAGCAAAGAGACGGGCATGCGGGGCGATCCTCGGTCCGCTGGGCTCGCGCCGATTATGCGGCCGGGCCGCCGCGATCGTCAAGGCACGCCGCGCCGGGGTCGGGATCTATCAATCAAGGGCCCGTGGCGGTCCGGACCTGCCCCTTGACGTCCTGGAAGGCCTCGCGGAGCTGCTCGCGCTCGTCCTGGTATCCCTGGATGCTCCGCTCGTACTGGCCGTTGGCGACCTCCAGGGCCCGGATGGCGCGGGCATCGTCGACGGCCCTCTGGGTGAGGTCCTGATTCTGGACCTTCAGGCTGAGCGCGACGTCCTTCATCTGCGCGTTCTCGGCGCGGAGGCTCTGGACGAGCTTGTGGGCCTCGTCGACCCGCGACTTGGGCACGAAGGCGCAGCCCGAGGCGCCGCAGGCCAGGGGCAGGGCCCAGGCCAGGACCGCCGCGGCCCGGGCCGGTCCGGATCGGTCGAGCATCGGCGTTCCGACTCCTTTCGGGACGACGCGGCGGGTCCCGTCCGCCGCCGACTTCAAGCCCGGGTCCTCCCCGGGGCCGGGCAGGTCGCCCGGCCCCGGGGGCATTGACCCGAGGCTTTCACTCAGCTCACTTGAAGAGGCCGGCGATCTGGTAGATCAGGCCCGAGGCCGGGCCACCGCCCTGGTATTCGTAGAGGTTGCGGATCAGGTCGATCGAGAAGACCATCGAGGCCAGGACCAGGACCGAGGTGGCCCCGAGCAGGCCGACCCAGATCCCGCCCCACTCGGCCTGGGGGCCGGCCGGGACGAGCCGGGCCGGCACGCCGCCGGCCTGCGAGGGGGAGGCCGCCGCGCCGCCGCCGTCGCTCTCGACGTCCCAGCCGCTGGCCATCTCGCCCGAGCCGGCGTCGTCGGCGGAGAATTCCCCCGACTCCCCCGCCGCGAGCGCGGCGCCCATCGCGGTGGCGGCGTTCTGGTCGACGTCGTCCTCGTCGAGGGCGAAGACCTCGGAGGCGGAGTCGGACTCCTCCAGGTCGAAGTCGCTCGACCGGTCGATCTGGACGGTCCGGTCGTCGCGGTCGGAGTCGAGCGCGGCGACTTCGAGGCTGAAGTCGGTGTCCTCGAAGATGTCCTTCTCGGTCATCCCCATCGAGGTCGCGCCGGGGTCGGACGGGGTGACGCCGGGCATGACGGTGGCGGAGGACGGGTCGAGCTTGGCGGCGGCGGGCTTGGCGGCGGGCTTGGCCGGGGCCGCCTTGGGGGCGGGCCGGGCCGGCTCGTCGTCGTCGAACGGGGCCAGCTCGATCGACTCGCCCTGCGAGAGGTCGAAGCCGCCGACCCCCTGGAGATTGATCCCCGAGTCGCTGGGCCGGGCCAGGTTGATCCCCGAGGCCGAGGGCTGCGCCGCGGTCACGTCGGAGTCGCTGGGGCCGGAAAGCGGGGTGGCCTCGAACTCGTCGCTGGCGTCGAGGGCCGTGAGCTCGAAGTCGCTGCCGCTCTCGGGCTGGAGGGCGGCGACGATGTCGCCCGACGGCATCAGCTCGAAGTCGCTGCTGCCCTCGGCCGCGGGGATCGCGACCTCGCCGGAGGAGCCGAGGCGGCCGGCGTCGCCGGGCTTGCCGCCGACGAACTTCGCCGCGCCGAGCCCCGGCAGCGAGGCGTCGTCGTCGTTGACCAGGGTGACGTCGGAGTCGGAGGGGCCCGACTTGGGGTCGTCGGGGCGGAGCCGGACGTCGGACTCGTTGTCGCGGCGGGCCGGACCGTCGGGGCGGAGCCGGACGTCGGAGTCGCTGGCCCCCTTCGAGGCGTTGTCGGGCACGAGCCGGACGTCGGAGTCGCTCGGGTGCTTGCCGCCGGACTTCATCCCGATGATCGTCGAGCTGGAGTTCGAGAGCGGGCCGGGGGGCAGCGAGAGGTCGTCGAACTGGACGTCATGGTCGTCGCCGGAGCCGGACTGGCCCACGTCGATGTCGCTGGTCTTGGCGCCGAGGTCGGGCTTGGCGGTGCCGAGCTGGAAGTCGGAGAGGTCGAATTCGTCGCTGCCGCTGCCGTCGGGCACCTCGAGCTCGAGGTCCGAGAGCGACAGCTCGGGGTCGCTGCCCAGGCCGCGGCGGCGGGCCAGCTCGTCGATGTCGGCGACGCGGAACTGCCACGAGCCGCTGTCCATGAAGGCCCGGACCTCGCGGTGCTGGGCCTTCTGCTTGAGATCCTCGGGGCTCATCCCCAGGACGCGGGATGCCTCTTCGAGGGTGTAGAACTGAGCCATCGGCGTGCTCCTCGCGATCGAGATCGGCCGGTCGGCGGCCGTTCGGGACGATTCCGGGATGCGGGGGTCGAGGGGGGGAGACCGCCGCGCCGGGCACGCCGACGCCCCGCCCTCACTTGGCCATCGATTTGACCATCGCCTCGACGGCGGAGACCTCGGGCGGCTGGTTGTTGAACTCCGAGAGCTTCAGGTCCCAGCGATATTGGCGGGAGGCCTCCAGCTTCACCGAGCCCGAGCCCCGGGGGCCCGTGGGGTCGACGCGGTAGACCGCGAAGGCCTGCGACTTGGTATCGATCAGGTAGAGCATCTGCGAAGCCGAGTTGCCGGACGAGGAGGTGAAGGCGATCGTCCCGTTCGCGTCGGCCGCCGGCGAGGCGCCCTGCGCCCGGGCCGACGGGCCATGCCCGCCGCCCCACCACGTCAGGGCCAACCCCACCGCCAGGCCCGGCAAGCCGTAACGCGCCACCCCGCCCCAGTGCCCTGCAGACATCGTGCGATCCTCCTTGACGACCGGACCGGCTCCCCGTCCATCGGGGGACCCCTCGACCTTCAACAGGCGAAATCGGCCGGGCTCCGAAGCGTGACGACCGCGCCTCCAGGCTCACCATTCGTCTCCAGCTTAACACACCACGCGGGCGACGGTGATGAGAGATTGGCAAATCGACACGCCGGGACCGGGACCGGGCTCGAGAGATGGGCCTCCAACCCCTCTATTCTATCGAGGCGGCCGATGCTGGCAAGATCAGAGCAGGCCGCCGCCCGCCCCGGCCCTCGCGTCACTCCAGGCCCGGCCCATTGGGGTTGTCGGGCCGTCGTCGCCGCTTGTTCGAGACGAGGTTGACGTGGGTCTTGGAGTAGATCAGGTCCTCGTCCTCCATGCCGGGCGGGGCGGTCCAGGGGTCTTCGTCGGGCCGCTTGCGGAACTTGGCGTCGTCCTCGGGGCCGGAGGCGTCCTCCCAGGCCCCGAAGGTCCTCCGCTTGCAGCGGAGGCCGCAGGACTCGCACCGGAAGTAGCGGGGCCCGAACGAGGCCACGGCCCGCCGCCCCATCGTCGGCCGGCCGCAGTGCGGGCAGGCCAGCCCGATCGAGTTGTCCACGATATGATGGGCGATCACCAGCGGGGCGATGGTCAGGACCGCCACCGGCAGGAGCGTCGTGACGACGAACCGCGCCGAGCCCGGCGCGGCCAGGACCGCCCAGGTCAGGGCGAACGCGGCGATCAGGCCCATGCCCTGGCCGATCGTGAAGCGGATGTGCGGCCTCGTGGACATCGGATCGGCCCTCGCGCCCGGCGGGGCGGCCCGCCTCCCGACCACCCTCGATCGATCGATCGGACTCGGTTCCCGGGTGAATCGTCGCCCGCGTGGGCCTTCGGGTTCAAGCCCCTTCCGGGCCCGGGCCGATAAATTGAGATGGCGACGTCCGCGGCAAGCCCCGCGACCGGCCGGCCCGGCCGACCTTGACAGGATCGGCGGGTCGGATAGAGTCGCCTTCCGCCGCGGTCGTCCCCGCCCTTCTTCCTCCAGGCCGACCGGGTCGCGCACCTCCCCTCTCTCGACGAACGAGCCGGCCTTGGCCCCCGACGCGCCCGCACCCCCGAACCCGGTCCACCGGCCCGTCCTGCTCGACGAGGTCGTCGCGTGGCTCGCCCCCCGCGAGGGGTCGGTCCTGGTCGACGGCACCGCGGGCGCCGGCGGCCACTCGGCGGCCCTGGCCGCCCTGGTCGGCGCGATCGGACGGGTGATTGGCCTGGATCGCGACCCCGAGATGCTCGAACTGGCGGCCCGGGCGACCGAGGGCTTGCCGGTCACGCTGATCAACGCCTCTTACGCCGACCTCGGCGACGTCCTCGACAACCTGGAGATCGACCGGGTCGACGGCATCGTGCTCGACCTGGGCCTCTCCTCCGACCAGATCGCCTGGCCGCACCGGGGGTTCAGCTTCGGGGCCGACGGCCCGCTCGACATGCGGTTCGACCCCAGGACCCGCGAGTCGGCCGCCGACCTCGTCAACGACCTGGACGCCGAGGAGCTGGCCAACATCATCTTCGAGTTCGGCGAGGAGCGCCACAGCCGGCGGATCGCCCGCAAGATCGTCGAGGCCCGCCGGGTCGAGCCGATCGTCACCACCGCCCGGCTGGCCGAGGTCGTCCGCCGCGGAGTGCCCGGCAAGTGGGGGGCGATCGACCCGGCCACCCGGACATTCCAGGCCCTGAGGATCGCGGTCAATGGCGAACTCGAACAGCTCGACGACCTCCTGGCCAACCTCTCCGGATACCTCGCGCCGGGCGGCCGGGCGGCGATCATCAGCTTCCACTCGCTCGAAGACCGCCGGGTCAAGCATGCGTTCCGCGAAGACCCCGAGCTGACCGTCCTGACCCGCAAGCCCGTCCTGGCGACGGCCGAGGAACTGGCCATCAACCCCCGAGCGCGAAGCGCGAAATTGAGGGTCGCCCAGCGATGTCCGGACCAGAATGGACTCCCGAGCCCGCCGACCCCCGGGTCGAGGACCGACCGCTGAGCCCCGACGTCGACGCCGGGCACGGCCATGACCACGACCATGACGACCAGGGGTCGGATGGGCCCGAGGCGGCGCCCCCCCGGCAGCGGCGGGGGTTCGGCCTGCCGCCGCTATCCTTCTTCCTGGGCCTGCTCCCCTCGCTCGGCAGCGAGCGGCACGAGGCCATGCCCGACGCCCCCTACGTCGCCGCCCCGGCGGGCTCGGCCCACGCCGCCGACCCGGCCGAGGCCCCCGCGCGGCGTCCGTCCCCCCGGTCCCGGCTGATGGGACTGAAGCGGGAGACCCGGTTCGGCCTCGCGATGTTCCTGTCCTTCGCCTTCCTCTCGGCCACGCTCGTGGTCCAGAAAGGCTGGCTGGGCAAGGCCAAGGCCCCGCCCGTGTTCCGGATCGAAAACCCGGCCGGCCAGGGCCAGGGCGATCCTCCTCCTCCGCCCGCCGACCCGAAGCTGCTCGCCTCCGCCACCCCCACGGCTCCGGAGAAGGGCGACATCACGCCCCCGCCGGCCGCCGCCCCGCCCCGGGCCGGCAAGGGCGACGCCCTCCCGCCCGCCGACCCCAAGGGCTCGCGCGCCCGCCTGGCCGGGTCCGATCGGCCCGCCGAGCCCGCCCCGCCGCCCGCGACCGACCGCGACGACCTCTCGGCGCTGACGCTCGCGAATATGGGCCCCCCCGCCGGGCCGCCCCAATCGCCCCCATCGGCGCCGCCCGAGCCGTCTCAACCCCCGCCCGCCGCGCCCCCGGCCACGACCGACGCCCCGCTGGACCTCCCCGGCGATCCCCCCTCGGCCCCGGCGTCCTCCCCGGCCCCCGCGGCGGACCCGGCTCCCTCCGGCCTGCCCGCGATGCCGACCGAGGCCCCGCCGCCGGCTCCCGAGCCCGCCGCAAACGCCCTGCCCGCGATGCCGGGTGACCAGCCCAAAGCCCCGTCGGCGACCCCTCCCGCAGGGCCGACCCCGGACCCATTCCCGACGCCGGCCCCGGCGATCCAGCCGCCCCCGACCGACCCGGCCCCCGAGCCCTCGCCCTCGAAGCTGCCCGAGGCCGCCGGGCCGAAGCCGGCGACCGGTCCCTTCACGCTCGAATCGGTCCCCTCCGCGGCCGTCCCCGCCGCCGAGGCGGCCCCGGCCGGGTCGACCGCCGCGGCCTTGGGACCGGGCTGGGTGTTGGTCAAGTCCGGCGGCAAGAAGGTCCTCGGGTCCGACGCCCCGTCCGCCGCCCCCGCGCCGGCCCAGGACGGCCCGCCCGCCCGCGACGACGCCGCCGTCGCCGACCAGATCGAGCCCGCCCTCCACACGGTCCTGCCCGGCGAGAATTTCTGGACGATCTCGAAACTCTATTACCGCTCCAGCCGCTACTATCAGGCCCTCCACGCGGCCAACCGCAACCAGGTGCCCGACATCCGCAAGCTGTACGTCGGCACCGTCCTCCGGATTCCGCCCCCCGAGACGCTCGACCGCGCCCTGATCGCCCCGCCCGGCCGGCCCTCGGCCACCGACGGCCCCGCCGTCAGCCGGGCCTCGCGCCGCGCCGAGCCCACCGACGAGATCGTCCTCTCCCGCCCGATCCGGCCCCAGATCCCCCGCGAGGAGGACGAGGCCCCCGCCGCGCCCCGGCGGCCGACCTACCGGGTGAAGTCGAACAACGAGACCCTCCGCAGCATCGCCCGCGACACCCTCGATGACAGCCGACGCTACCGCGAGATCCTCAACCTCAACCGGGACACCATCGACGACCCGCGCGCCGTCCTCGCCCCCGGGATGACCCTCACCCTGCCCGAAGACGCCGTCATCGGCCGCCGGGCCCGCTGATTCGGGTCGGCGACGAATTCCGGCAGCTCCCGGCTCGATCGTTGGCCGCCCCCCGCCCCGGCCCTCCCCCACGAGGGGGGAGGGAGTCATATCTTCCCCTTTCACACTTGTGGGGGAGTGCCAGAGGCGGTTGGCAAACCCGACGCGACGGACGCCGAAAGGCCGGGGGTCGACCCGCTACGGTCGGCCCCCGGCCTTGTTGCTTGTTGATATTCCGATATCGCTGGATTTCACCTTCGATTGATCCCCGCCGCCCTCATCCCGCCGTCCGCCGGGGCGCGGCCCGACGGGCGCGGAGCCAGGCGGCGGCGACCTCGGCGTCGTCGAAGGGGAGGACGCGGTCGGCGAGGATCTGGTGTTTGTGGTGGCCCTTGCCGGCGATCAGGACGGCGTCGCCGGGGCCGGCGTCGGCCAGGGCGAGGGCGATCGCCCGGCGGCGGTCGGGCTCGACCCGGGCCCGGCCGGGGTGGCGGAGGCCGGCCAGGAGGTCGTCGAGGATCTGGTCGGGGTCCTCGGTCCGGGGGTTGTCGGCGGTCAGGACCAGGCGGTCGGCCCCGATCTCGGCGGCCCCGGCCAGGGCGGCGCGGGGGGCCCGGTCGCGGTCCCCCTCGGCGCCGAGGACGCAGATCAGGCGGCCGGGGACGAGGGCCCGGACGGCGGCCAGGGCCCCGGCCAGGTCGGCGGCGGTCCGGGCCCGGTCGACGCGGACCTCGAAGCCCTGCCCCTCGCGGACCGGCTCGAGCCGGCCGGGCAGGCGCGAGACCGACTCCAGGCCGTCGACGACCGCTCGAACCGAGATCCCCCGCGACCAGGCGACGGCCGCCGCGGCCAGGGCGTCGCGGACGTGCTCCGCGCCGGCCAGGGCCAGCGTCACGGTCGCCTCGGCCTCGAAGCCCCGGAGCCGGAACCGGACGCCCGAGGCGTCGGCCCGCTCGATGACGGCCGAGACGTCGGCGGGCCGGCCCAGGCCGAAGGTGACCCGGCGGGCCCCGAGGTTGGCCGCGCCCAGGACGTCGGCGTCGGCCTCATCGGCGTTGATGACCACCGAGCCGCCGGGCGCGACCCGCCGGGCCAGCCGGGCGAAGGCCCGTCGCCGCGCGACGAGGTCGCCGTCAGCGTCGGCGTCGCCCAGGGTGGTGATGACCGCCGCCTCCAGGGCCAGGCCGTCGACCTCGCGGCGACCGAGGGCCCCGTCGTCGACCTCCAGGACGGCGGCGCCGCAGCCGCGCTCGACCATGGCGGCGAGCATCGCCGCGTAGCCGGCCGCACCCGGCGAGTCGGGCCCGGTCGGCCGCGACGAGGCGCCGTCGGACCAGCCCGAGCGGCCGATCGAGCCGACCGACTCGCCGTGGGCCTCGAAGATCGAGCGGAGGAACAGCGCGGTCGCCCCCTTGCCGCGACGGCCGGTCACGCCGACCAGGCGGAGCCGGTCCGCCGGGGCTCCCGCCAGGGCGTGGCTGATCCGGGCGTGGGCCGCTCGGCTGTCCGGGACGATCACCTGGAGCCGGCCCGCCTCCGGGCACGGGTGCTCCACGACCACGCCCGCCGCCCCGCGCTCCAGGGCCTTGAAGACGAACGCATGCCCGTCGCGCCGCTCGCCCTTGACGGCGACGAACACCTGGCCCGGGTCGAGCTTGCGGCTGTCCGCCGTGCAGCCCGAGACCTCCCAGTCCTGGCAGCCGACGAACTGGGCGTCGGGCAGGAGCCGACGCAGGCTGACCGAGGGAATCCCGCGCTGGGGGGAACGGTCGATGAACCATCGAGCCATCGGCTCTCGCCTCCTTGCCGGCCTGGAATCGCTAATCCGGGAGGGAGGCCGCGTGGCATCATGCCCCGCACCGTCCGCCCCTCGGCCGCCTCGGGAACCATCGCGGGTCCCGACGCGAGCGGGCATTTTTGGCCATCCCCCGGAAAAACTCAATGGCAGACCGGCCCCGAGGCCGATAAAGTCAAGTTGCGACCCGACCCGGGCCGGGTAATCGCCGGGAGAGACGGACCCAAGCCCGGGTGCCGCGAGGGCGCAGAAGCCCCACCGATGACCACCACCCGCGCCCGACTCCGCCTGACTTTGCGGCGGATGATGACCGTCGTCGCGATCGCGGGCATCGCCCTCGGGCTCGGGATCGAGGGGTCTTCGATCGGGAAGAAGCGCGAGCTGTTCCAGCGACTCGCCCGGGTCAACCGGTTCCGGGAGGGCTCTTTCAGCACCGCCATCCTCGAAGGCCCGCCCGAGACCCACGCGAGCCAGAAGATCGAGCACGAGCAGCGGTCGGCGCGGTATCGCGACGACTACCCATCCCTCGCCGAGAAGTACGAGCGGGCCGCCCGCTATCCCTGGTCCTCGGTCGCGCCCGACCCGCCCCGGTTGCCAGGCGAGCCGCCCATGATCGACGTGGGAGTTTCGAGGCCCGCGTGGTCCCAGCCCCCGGCCGTCCGCTGAACCCCGCCGGTCGACGCGGCTGGCCCGAGCCCCCCGCCGCAAGACGAGCCCAATCGCGACGCAACCCGCCGTCCCGCAAGCGGTCACGACCGGGCGAGGCCGCTGCGTCGGACGCCCCCGGGCCGAGCCCGCCCGAGCTTCGACGCCGGGGAAAAACGAACCCAACGCGATCGCCCCGAGGCGTTCCCGGACCCCAAGCCGTGCCGTGACTTCGCCCGACCCGCCCGCGCCCCATCGGGTCCGGGCCGAGGCGGCAAGTTTCCCAACCTCCTCGTCGCTCGGCATGAATCTTCGACCCCCGCGAGAACGAACCCAACCGCGACGCCCTCGTCCGCTTCCCCGACTCGACCGGACTCGCGTCCCGTCGCGGGCTGGATGATCCTCGGCGAGATCCACCGATTTCATCCACCCGACGGGAGCCGCCGCGATGACGATGCGTCGCCGAGGGAAACTATCGCGATCGACGGACGGGCCAAACACACAATCCGGATGTCGCGAGCCGTGAGAGGGGCATAGCCTCGGATTGATGTGACATCCGGGCGGGTGTTCCGACCGTTGAGCAAGAGGTCCGGCACGGACAAGATGGTGTTCTCCGACATCCGTCGAAACAGCAACGGGTGAATATCACCCCGAAATCCTTGAGATATCGCCGTCGTTTCGAGACTCACGTCGAGCCGAAACCGTCCGCGGTGAAGTCCGGAGGCCACGGCCGCCGGCCGGAGAGGCCCTCTCCCAACCCGGTGCGGTCGTCGGCCTGGTCATCCTGCTGAACCTCTGGGCCTATCCGACCCTGGCATGGTTCCAGGTCTTCCCCCCGCCCCAGGTCGCCGTGTCGACCTGGGGTGGTCGGGTCGCCGTGGCGTGGGGGATGCTTGCGATCAGCGGACGATGGAAGCCCGAGGCCAGTTGGAGCGACCGGCTCGGGCGGGCTCTGGGCGTCTGCTGGCTGGGGTCGGTCCCTTTGATGTGGTGGCTTGGCCGGTTTTGAGTCGTGGCGTCTCGAGTGGAACCGGTGAAATACAGGCGGAGATTGACGGTCGCTTCCCTGTCCGAACCGAGATTGGCGTCTCAGAGGCTATCCGGGAAGCTACGCCGCTTTCGGTTGTGGATACTTGAATGGGGTGGCCGGCCGCCTCTCGTCTGGGGCCAGCCGCCGCAACATCCCTCGGATCGAGCTGATCCTCACCCAAG
>JAABUX010004408.1_pt1 | contig 17880 bp, 16 predicted proteins | sample 5561851 | NCBI WGS metagenome assembly JAABUX01 (sample SAMN10711883, study PRJNA513361) | rock metagenome | isolation source: Antarctica rocks | place: Antarctica: Victoria Land, Richard Nunatak red sandstone | collected 2016-01-03 | reverse complement strand
TACCACAACAGCCCGTTGCCCAGCGCGGTGGGCGGCGTGGTCATGGTCAGCAGCGCCCCTGTGTAGAGGATGACCACGGTCGAGGCGCCGCCGCGCAACGCCAGGTCCAGGCCGGTGCGCGTGAGACTGAGCGGCCCCAGGTGATACGCGACGGGACCCGGAATGAGGATAGCCGTGCCGATCATACCCACCGCCAGCAGCACCAACAGCAGGCTGAAAGCGCGCCACAACAGGGCCGGACTGATGCGGCCGGCCACGGTGGCAACGACCAGCAACGCAACCAACGCCAGGTAGCCCACGGGATGCAGGGCCAACAACACGCCTGCGATGGACAGCATCGTGACCAGGATCTTGGTGCGGGCGTCGAGCCGATGCACCGGAGAGTCATCCGGTCGATACTGCAACGCCTCGAAGCGGCCTCCGCCACCCATCGTCGTACTCATACTTTCCTCATCTAGCTTGGGCGTATTGCATACGCCCCTACGCCTCGCTCAGGCGTATGCAATATGCCCCTACTCGTCACTGGCAACTGGCAACTGGCAACTGGCAACTGGCAACTGGCAACTGGCAACTGGCAACTGGCAACTGGCAACTGGCAACTGGCAACTGGCAACTCGTCACTATCGCCGTCTCCCGCGGACGTGCGCGGCGATGGCCGTCGCCAGCAGCGGCGCCGAGGGTTTGTCCAGCGGCAGCAGCCATCCGCGCTCACGCAGGGCCATGACCAGGGCCAGGAGATCGGGGCGGCGCAGCCCCCACTCCGTCACGTCCGGCGGTTGGGCGGCAAACTCGGCGACGGAGCCGTACCAGGCGGCCCGACCGCCATGCAGGATCAGGAGGTTATCGGCCAGGTGGAGCGCCATCTCCAAATCGGACAGCGCCACGACGATGCCCGTGTGCTGCCCCATGCCCTGCGTCGTCAGGATGCGGATAACGGTCACGATCTCGGCGCGCCCCTGCGGATCGAGCCCGACGAAGGGCTCGTCGAGCAGCAGGTAGCCGGAGCGCATCGCGATCAGCCCGGCGATGGCCGCGCGCCGGCGCTGACCGCCGCTCAACGAGAAGGGCGAGCGGCCGTTGTAGAGCGCGGGGTCCAGCCCCACCGCGCGCAACGCGCCGTCGGCGCGGCGCGACGCCTCCTCGGGCGCGACGCCCAGTTGCAACGGCGCGAACATCACGTCCTCGCGCACGGTCAAGCCGAACAGGGCCTCGTCGGCGTTCTGCAACAACAGTCCGGCCCGGCCGCGCGCCTCGGGAGCAGCGGCGCGCGCGCCGTCAATCGTCACGCTCCCGGCCGTCGGGCCGAGCAGGCCCGAGAGAACGGATAGCGCCGTGCTGCGGCCGCTGCGCGCGGCGCCGCATAAGGCCAGCACGCGCCCGGCGCCGTGGTCGAGAGAGAAACCGTCCAGGACGGGCGCGGTCGTGCGCGGGTAGCGGTAGGTGACACTCTTTGCTATAAGCGGCATAGGCGTTCCAGCGTCGCGTCCACCGACAAAACATCGCCGCCGCCGACAGGGATGCCGCGCTCGCGCAGTTCTTCCTCTAAATGCAAGAGAGGCGGCAGCTCCAGCCGCCACTCGCGGGCGCGCGCCGGATCGGCGAACAGGTTGCGCGGCAGCCCCAGGAAGACAAGCTCTCCGCCGGACAGCACGGCCACGCGGTCCGCGCCCAGCGCCTCCTCCATCACGTGCGTGATGATGACCACGGCCATGGCGGTGCGGGCGCGGACGGACTCCACCGCCGCCAACAGGGCGGCGCGGTCCGCCGGGTCAAGGTAGGCCGTGGCCTCGTCCATGATGAGGTAGCGCGGCGCCCCGACCACCGCCGCCGCGAGGCCGAGCCGGGCCCGCTCGCTCGTGGTGAGAGAGTGCGGGTGGGCCTGCCGTTGTCCCACTAGCCCCAGCGTCTCCAGCGTCTCGTCCACGCGCGCCCTGATCATCGCCCGCGGCAGCGCCCTGTTCTCCAGCGCAAAGGCCACGTCTTCCTCCACGGAGGAGCTGACGATGCCCGCGTCGGGGTTCTGAAAAACCATACCGACCCGCCGGCGCGCTTCGGCCTGCCCGCCAGGGCCGCGCGTGTCGACGTCGTCCACCGTCACCGTGCCCGTGGTGGGCAGGAGCAGCGCATTGGCCAGGCGGCCAAGCGTACTCTTGCCGGAGCCGTTGGCGCCGATCACGGCCAGCATCTCACCATCGCGCACGGCCACGGTCACGTCGTTGAGCGCGGGTGACGGAGCGCCGGGGTACCGCAGGCTAACGGAGCCGAAAGAAATCAACAGGCCTCCCCTGGGCGTCCTGGCGTACTTCCGGTGGCAGCCGTCGGTACAGCTCCATGCTGACGACGAGGTAGGCCCACACGTTAATCAGGCTATAGCCGGCAAAGAAAATGATCAGGGTCACCAGCGGGTGCGTCAGGCCCGTGATAGCAATGCTATGCAACCCATCGAGCATGGCTCGTCCCAGACCAAAGCTACTGAACGTCGATACGAAGCCGTGTCCTATGGGCGCGCCGAGTAGGTGGAGATTGCTCAGGCTGTCCAGGAAAGAGTGCGCCTGCCGCCGCACGTCGTTGAGCGTCTTACCAAGGTCGATGTGCAGGACGGCAAGGCTGAAGAGAAACGGCGGCAGCAGGTACAACAGGCCATAGAGCGTGGCGCCAGCAACGACGACAACCGCCGGGCCGATGCGCCGGCGCGAGGCCCAGGCAAAGAAGGCGCCGAGCCCGCCAAAGACGACCAGTTGTTGCACGGCCAGTAGGGGTCCGACAAACGCCGAGAGCAACACGCAGGACGCGACCGTCGCGATGAGGCCGGCGCGCGTCCCGCGCCGCAGGGCGAGGACAACGAAGGGGATGGGACAGGCCAACCTGACCAGACCCTGGAAACCGGGGATAGGGACGAGCACGCGCAGCAAGGCGAGCAGGACGGTAATGTCCATCAGCAGCGCCGACTCGGCGATGGTGCGGACATCCAGTCCTGAGCGCGGCTCGGGCGCGGACATCGACGGGGTCGGCGCCTCGGGAGTCTCGACGACGGAGCGCGCCATCAAGCGTGGCCGACGCCAGTGCCCTGGCGCTGGTGGGAGTGGTGACAGGTATACACGCTCACAGTATAGCCGAGCCTGCCCCTCGATCCTATAGTAGTAGCGCCGACGGGGTGCACCTCGTTTTTGTGGAATGGGGACGGACCGGGTCTACCAGGCCTGCGACTGCGGTCGCATGGCAGCGGACGACGACTGCGGTCGGGTGTGGTGCGCCGCGACGAGGTCCCTGGTCCCGCTTCGACACCGCAGTGTCCATCTGCTGCCATATGACACATGCGGACTGGCCCCCGACCAGCGTCGCTTTGCGGACTGGCCCCCGACTGGCTGCGGCCAGTCCCGGTCCAGCCGGCTGCGGCCGGTCCCGGTCCAGCCGGGCAGTCGCAGGTCGAATCCCACAGTTTCAAGGCGCACCCTGCCCTTCAGAGTCAGGCAGCACTAGCGATCGTCTTCCCTCACTCGTCACTCGTCACTCGTCACTCGTCACTCGTCACTCGTCCGCGATGGGCAAGGTGATGCGCACCGTCGTCCCCTCCATGGGCGTGCTGTCCATGGTGACGTCGCCGCCGAGCAGCGCGACGCGCTCGCGCATGCCCATCAAGCCCAGGTTCTTGCCCTGGCGCGGACGGATGGAGGAGAGAGCGGCCGCGAAGCCTCGTCCCCAGTCGCGCACCTCGACGGCGACCCGCCCGTCCTGCTGCGAGAGCGTGACGCGCACGCTGGGCGTCTCGGCATGCTTGCGGGCATTGTTGAGCGCCTCCTGCACCACGCGGAACACGGTCATCTCCACGGCGGGTGGCAAGCGCCCGAGGCCCGCGCCCTCGACGCGGAACGTGGCCTGCCAGCCCGCCTCCTCGGCCATGGTATCGAGCTGCTGTTGCAAGGCCACGACGAGCCCGAAATCGTCGAGCGTGGACGGGCGCAGGTCGCTCATCACGCGGCGCGTCTCGGTGATGCACTCCTCGACGATCCGCATACCGTGCCGGAAGGCCTCCCGCGGATGCTCGGGAGGGAGAGAAAACTCGTGCGCCTGCAGGTACTGGAACGCGCTCACGATCATCTGACCGAGGCCATCGTGTACGTCGCGAGAGATGCGCCGCCGCTCCTCCTCTTGTGACGTAACCAGCCTGGCGGCATAGTCGGTCAGCCGCTCCTCGCGCTCACGCAGGGTCTCGTAGAGCCTGGCGTTCTCTAACGCGGCGGCCATGCCCACCGCCAGCACCGTAACCACAAAGACGTCGTCATCGTCGAACGGCTCGGCCACGGTCCTATAGATCTCCAGAGAACCCAGGGAGCCCGCGCGCGTGGTCAGCGGCGTACACAGGACGCTGCGCGGCGGCAAGCCGCCGTCAAGGACCGGCAGGGCGCTCGCGTCCAGGTCAGCGGCGTCGTAGAACTGCGCCGCCGCGCCTTCTCGCAACACCCGTGTGCCCAGGGTCTGCTCCACGGGCAGCCGGTACGTCGCGGCCCACGCGGGATCGAGGCCCGCGTGGGCCACGGGGACGGCCATCCCATCCCGCGCCAGCATCACCGCGCAGTGGGTGAAGTGGAAGGTGCGTGTCAGCGTCGTCACCACGCGCTCACAAACCTCGCCAGCTGTCCGGCTCATGTTGAGCAGGTATCCGGCCTCATAGACGAGGAACAGCCCGTTGAACGACTGCTGCAGCTCGTGATGCAGCGCATACTGCTCCAGTATCACGGCGCTATGGTCGGCCAGCGCCCGAGCGCGAGCCAACAGGTCCGGCGTGGGCTCCGCGGGGAAGACGACGCGAGCCAGCCCGAGGGGCGTCCCCCCATGGTCGCGCAATGCGCAATGCAACAGCCACCAGCCTTCGCCAATCCTGGTGACCCCGTCGCCCTCGTCATCCTCGTCACCTCCGTCGTCCTGACCGGACAAGGGGTCCTTAAGCACGGGCAGGCGCGCCAGGGCGGTGAGCGTCCCGGCCCGCGCCCCCTCGACGACCAGCCTGCTGCCCGCGCCGCCTTGCCACAGGCCGATGCTGACCCCTGCCCGTGGCTGCAGCGCGCCAAGCGCCTCGGCCAGCGATTGAAGCAATGACCGGATAAAAGGATCCATCGTGTCTACCGTCCACTCGCGCCTTGCGTCACTTTTTTATGTCAGTATGTGCATATAATGGCGCATGATGGGCGGAGAAGAAATGGGCTTCTTTTGCTAGCCCGATCGTCCGCCAGATAGGCTATCCCTCCCTACTCACGCACATGGACACTGCGTCTTCACACATATTTGCCCATGCCGCCAGCCACATCGACGGAGGGGCCGGTGATGTAGGAGGCCTGGCGCGAGCACAGGAAGGCGACGAGGCCCGATACTTCCTCGGGCACGCCGAAGCGCCCCATCGGCACGTCCTGCCGCGCCAACCGCGCCAGGAACGCCGCGCGGTCGGTGTCGGGGGCGCGACGCTGCCAGATGTTGTCCCACTGCGGCGTGTCCACGAAGCCGATGTTGACGGCGTTGACCAGGATGTTCTCCGGCCCGAGTTGCATCGCCAGCGCCTTGCTGAAGCCGAGGCAGGCCGCGCGGTTCGTGCTGGTCGCGAAGAACGCGGGGTCGGGCATCCGGCCGTAGACCGCGTTGATGTTGACGATGCGCCCGCCCCCGCGCGCGCAGATGGGGCAAGGCTGCCCGCGCGCAGCGAATCTGCGAGAAGAGCTTGACGTCGAGGTCGGCCTGCCACGCCTCGTCGGTGAGGGTCTCGAAGTCGCCCGGCGTAGCGCGGCCGGCGTTGTTGACCAGGATGTCGAGCCCCCCGAAGCGCGCGACGGTGGCCTCGACCAGGCGCTGGATGTCGTCCACCCGCGTGACGTCCGCCACCACGCCTAACACCTCGCGCCCGACATCGGCGCCGATCTCCCGCGCGGCCGCCTCCACCTCGCCCCCGTCGCGCGCGCAAAGGGCGACCTCGGCGCCCTCGCGCGCCAGTTCCAGCGCAATGGCGCGCCCAAGCCCCTTGCTGCCGCCGGTGACGGCGGCCATCATCAGGTACGGGTTGTTGTCCGCGCCGGGCAGGCGGTTCTCCAGGCGCGTGCCCTTGCCCCGCGCGTACGGGACGCGCAGCAAGGTCATGCGGTTCTCCAGGCCCCAACTGACGTTGGAGGGCGCGAAGGTATACGGGCGCAGGCGCTTATAGCTGTTGACCAGGGGGTTGGCCAGGACGCGCTTGAGCACGCTCCGGGGCGCGATCTCGACGGCGTCGCCGTCCAGGGTATAGACATCCGCGACCACCTTCGCCGTGCCGGGCGCCCACGGCAACACCACGAACGTCGCCGGGTCCGGCTTGAGCACCCAGGAGGGGTAGCCGCTGGCGAACCCCGACCCCGCCGGCACGACGAAGGTCGCGGACGTGTCGACCGAGAGCATCGCCGAGGGATACTGAATGCCGTCCTCCAGCCCATGGGTGGCGAACGTCGCCGCCGTCACGTTGCGGGCGCGGGTCACCCCGCTGTTGTCGACGAAGGTAACGCGGACGGTCTTGATCCCCTCGCCCTCGATGATCTGCCGGACGCTCTGGGCGGTGAGCGCGCCCTGTTCGCTCGTCATATCTACCGATCCTTTTCTCTCTTCAAGGCGTCAACACAGGCGATCCCCTTCGGCCGGGCACTCCAACGGACGGGGCCGGGCCGGCTCCCTCATGGCGCGGCCGCGCCGATCACGGCGGCCAGCCGGCGCAGCCCCTCGTCGATCTGTTCGACCGCGACATAGCTGTAGCTCAGGCGCAGGTAGCGCCGCCCATCCACGCCCGGCGCGAAGAACGGCTGACCCGGCACGTAGGCGACGCCGCGCGCCATGGCCCGCGAGCCCAGCGCCGTCGCGTCGACGCCCTCCGGCAGGGTCAGCCACGTAAAGAAGCCGCCGCGGGGCGCCGTCCAGTGCAGCCCGGCCGGGAGCAAGCGGCTCATGGCGTCGAGCATGGCGTCGCGCCGGCGCGCGTAGGTGGCGCGCGCGGCCGCCACCTGCTCGTCCAGCCAGCCGCGCCCGTCATAGGCGACCAGGATGGCCTGACTGAGCGTGCTGGCGAACTGGTCGGTCGTCTGCTTCGCCAGCGTCATCACCCTGATAAGCTCCGGCGGGGCGGCGACAAGGGCGATCCGCGCCGCCGGGAAGAGCGTCTTGGCGAACGTGTCGATCAGCACGACGCCCGCCGGGTTGAGGGACCACAGCGTGGGCGGCGGCGCGTCGCCCGCGCCGAGGCGCCGGTAGGCGATGTCCTCGACCAGCAGCAGCGCGCGCTCCGCCGCCAGGGCGACAAGAGCCGCGCGGCGCTCACGGGTCAGGGTGATGCCGCTGGGGTTCTGATAGTCGGGGATGGTGTAGAGGAATTTGGGGCGCCGGCCGCGGCGGGCCAGATCGTCCAGCGCGCCGGGCAACAGGTCCACGCGCAGGCCATCGTCGTCCATGGGCACGCCGACGACCTCGCCCTGGTAGCTCGTGGTCACCATCTCCGCGCCGAGGTAGCTGGGCGCCTCCATCAGTACCACGTCGCCCGGATCGACCAGAACCTTATTGAGCAGGTCGAGCGCCTCGACGCCGCCGCTGGTCACCATCACCGACTCCAGGGCGGTCGTGACGCCCTCGCGCCGCCGCAGGTAGGAGAGGAACCACTCGCGCGTGCGCGGCAGGCCGGGCGTCGGCCCATACTGCAAGGCGATGCCCGGCTCGTCCATGATGGCCCGCCGCGCGACCTCGGCCAGCCGGTCGGCCAGGAACGTCGCGGGATCGGGCAGGCCGCCGGCAAAGGAGATAAGGTCGGGCCGCCCGCTCAGGCTCAGGAGGGCGGCCAGGGCGTCGTTCTCCATCCCCGCGACGCGGCCGGCGAAAAGGGCGCGCACATCCTGCGTCTGCCCCGCCAGAGTCGTCATATTTTCATCCTCGCTGTCCTCGTCCTTCAATGTTCACACACCCAACTCGCTCGACGGCGCGCCTGGCGGTCGCAAGCGAGGGAAGGGCGTCTTATTACTACAACGTTAGGACCGGCCTTTGACCCAAGTCGCACGGCACACAACGGACACTAAAGTGTCTCACCAGGCTGCCCCACACGACTTTAGTCGTCGTTCTTTGCCCTGCGACTGAAGTCGCAGGTCCACGTCACGTTATAATATTAGGCCGTCGTGTGTCCAGGGAGCAGTGCCATGTGGCCTCCGCGTAGCGTTGACGCGGCCGGGGCGGTGGCATGCTCCTATATATAGAACGACGGTGGCCGGCGCAGAGCGGCCCACTGCGCCGGGTCGTGCCCGAAAATCACCGTTGTATTCGGTTGCGCCGCCTCCCGGCGCAGTCGCTCCACCGACGCCTGGCCGGCCACCGGATCGTTCATCGCGCCCAGCGCGTCCTCGTCCCAATTGATGGACGTATAGACGGCGTCGACGGTGAAGAGCAGGCGCTGCCCGTCGGACAAGGTGCCCAGCACCGATTGGTGTCCCATAGTGTGGCCGGGCGTGAAGAGCAGATCCAGGCCGTCGCACACGTGGTAGTCGCCGCGGATTGTCCGGTAGCGCAAGCCCGGCACGTCCCAATCGCGCGACGTGATCCCGCCGGCCCGCGCGGCGTCCAGCTCCGCCTCCTGCACCAGGACCGGGACATGCCGAAAGTGGCTGTTGCCGCCGGCGTGGTCGAAGTGCAGGTGCGTATTGATCACGCACGTGACGTCGTCGACGGAGAGGCCAATCGTGGCCAGTTGGCGGTCGGCCACGTCTTCGGCTTGCATGTGCGGGAAGATCTCCTCCCCGTCGAGGTCGCCCGACCGGCCGATCCAGAAGTCGGGCATGCCCGTGTCGATCAGGTAGGTCGCGTCGTCGGTCTGGGCCACCAGCATCGGGACCGGCACAGCGATGCGTCCCGTCCGCCCCGTGCCGGGCACAAGCACGTCCAGGCCGATCTCCACCCAGCCACATTGTAAGAGGAACAGCCGCATTCTTCATACTCCTCCCCTCTTCATAGCGGCGAGAAAGGTGTTAGGGGTGAGGGTGGTCAGGCCATCCCTCCCTCGGCCTCACCGCTGCCCTCCTCGCCCATGACCTGTCCGAGCCGGCGCACAAGGTCAGGGCTGCGCGAACGCAGGTAAAAGACCAGGCCGGCGCCCAGGATGATCCAGACGCCGGTGATCGGGGCCATGGCGTTCAGGGGGGGCGTCGGACTTCCGTAGATCGCGCCGTAGATGCCCAACGCGAAGGCGACGATACCGATGAGCGGGACCACGACATGCTTGAGCACGCTGTGGTCGCGGCCCATCACGCGACGAAAGTAGACGATGCCGCTGACGCACAGGACCACGTACACGGCGGCGACCGCGATGCTGCCCATCCCGCCGCAGAATCCGTACACGAGCCCCGAGCCGCTCGCGGCCCATCCGGCCACGGTGGGGAAGCCGAGGACGGCCGCGATGACCGTCGCCGCCACGATATCGACCATAATCGCGTTCACGGGCGTCTTATGCACCGGGTGCGTGCGGCCCAGGACGCGCGGCAGCGCGCCGTCTCGTCCCATGGAGAACATCACGCGGACCGTTGCGGTGTGGCAGGCCAGGCAGACGATGAACGCGCTGACGATCGCGGCGAGGTCGACCAGGACCGTCAGAAAGGAGGCGTACTTGTTGGCCAGGGTGTGCAGGGGCGTGAAATCATTGCCCCACGCGGCGCCGTTGTTGACCCCATAGCCGATCGACATGGCGTAGGTGATGACCATGTAGAACACGACCGCGAAAATGACCGCGCCGATGATCGACGTTGGGATGGAGCGGCGCGGGTTGGCCGTGCCAAGCGTCATGTCCGCCATCATCGTCTCCTAAACTGTATCAGGCGAGAGTCGCACGACTCCCGGACCGTCACGGTCGACCTCTCCAACGGGCTAGACGGAACCGGTGTGGATGGCAAAGGCTAACACAAGGGTTTCGCGCCTGTCAAGCCGCCGCGACGCCGCGATGTGGGGAGCGCGCCCCGAACTTGTGAGACGCAGCCTGACCATAAATGGTCATGGCAGGAGACGGACCCTGAAGGGTCTCCTCTAGCCCGTCACCCGGCACAATCCCGGCTCTCGCGCCGACCTTTTAAGGTCCTGTCCCTGCTGTGTACATTGCCGATTTTCATCCGTGGGGGCGTCCCGCAGGGACATGACGATCTGCCATGACCTTTTAAGGTCAGGCGCGACGCCACACTGCGGGGCGGCCCATGGCAGGCAGGTCCTCACTATGCGACGCTACCCCTAACGATCCCGTGAGGGTGGCACGGAGCGCGGCTGTTCCGATTGAGGTGGGACAAGGGGACGGCGAGAGGAGCACGACCATGACAGCAGTATCTGACACGACGACGACACGGGCAACGGCGCCGGCGCCGGCGCCGGCGGGGCCGCCGCCGACGACCAGCGTCGAGGAGGATACGCCTACTTCCAGGGAGAGATCGTGCCCATGGCCGAGGCCAAGGTCAGCGTGGCCACGCACGCTCTCAACTACGGCGCCGGCTGCTTCGAGGGCATCCGCGGCTACTGGAACGAGCGGGACGGGCAGCTCTACCTGCTCAAGCTGCCCGAGCACTACCGGCGCTTCCTCAAGTCGTGCCACACGCTCAAGATCGCGCACGGGCTCTCCGTAGACGACCTGTGCCGCGTCACGCGCGACGACGTCGCGCGCTGCGGCTACCGCCAGGACGTCTACGTGCGCCCGCTCGCCTACAAGGCCTCGCCGGTGATCAAGGTCGCGCTGCGCGGCCTGCGCGACGAGGGCACGCCGGTCTACGAGAGATAGGCCGGCGTGCGCGAGCAGAGCTTCCTGGACTATCTGGAGCCCAGGCGCGACCTCATGCTGGCCGATCTGGCCACGCTGTCGCTGATGGACTGCGGGACCGACGACAAGCGGGGCGTCGACGAGGTGGGGCGTGTCATGCGCGCCAAACTGGAGGGCCTCGGCCTGAATGTGGAGGCCCACGACGGGGGCGACAGGGGCGACACGCTGGTGGGCCGTTGGCGCGGCGACGGCCGGGCGCGCATCCTGCTGGTCGGGCGCCTCGACACCGTCTATCCGGTGGGTTGGCCGGAGGAGCATCCCTTCCGCGCCGACGGCGACATCGCGCGCGGACCCGGCGTCTGCGACATGAAGGGCGGACTACTGGTTGGCCTGTACGCGCTCGACGCCCTGCGCGCCGTCGGCTTCGATGATGTCGCCGAGCTCGCCTTCATCCTCAACGGCGACGAGGAGGTCAGCTCACCGGTCTCCACGCCCGTGATCGCGCGTGAGGCGCTGGGGCGCGACGCCGTACTCGTGCTGGAGGCTGGCCGCGAGAACGGTGACATCGTGTCGGCTCGCAAAGGCTTCGCGCGGTTCGACATCCATGTGCGAGGACGAGCGGCGCACGCGGGCGTCGAACCCGAGAAGGGCCGGCACGCCCTGCTCGAGCTGGCCCATCAGATCGTCGCCTTCCAGGCGCTCAACGGCGCGATCCCCGGCGCCACCGTCAACGTCGGCGTCGCGGCCGGGGGGATGCGGCGCAACATCGTGCCGGACGAGGCGCGCGCGGAGCTCGATGTGCGCGCGCGCGACGCCGCGGGCATGGACGCCATCATTGCCGCCATCCGCGCCCAGGCCGCCCGCACCGCCGTGCCCGGAACGACCGTCACGCTCGACGGAGAGGTCGTCCGCCGGCCGATGGAGAAGACGGCCGTGAGCGCCCGTCTGGTGGAATGGCGCCAGGAGGCCGCACGCGGCCTCGGCTTCGACGTGCGGGACGCGGCGACGGGCGGCGGCTCCGACGCCAACAACACGGCGGCCCTCGACATCCCCACGCTCGATGGCCTCGGCCCCGTGGGCGGCCTCGACCACAGCCCGGATGAGTACGTCACGATCTCCTCGATCGTGCCGCGGACAGCCATGCTGGCCGCGCTCATCGCGCGTATCTGCCGGGGCTAGCGCCGATTCGGCTCAGCGGTCCGGCCGCGCCCGTCGGCGCTCCGTCACGATCGGGGACAGCATCATGCAAGGGCTAGTACGCGCTGGCCTAAATATCTTGGCGGTACATGTGGGCCGTCGAGACACTTCAGTGTCCGTGGTTTGCCATGCGACTTGGGTCAAAGGCTGCTGCCGGAACGCAAACGCATCGCCGCCAAGCTGTCCTGGTTGTATCGCTCGCATCACCGTTTCATCCAACGGTAGATCAGGACACGAGGCGCGCGGCGGCGTCTCCCTGCGTCCCGTCCCGGCCATGGGAACCGTCGCCATGGTCCTGATCGTGATGGTGGTGGGCGCCAGGGGGCTCGATGGAGCCGAGCACGCCCTCGACGCGCAGGATGGCCCGGTCGAGCCAGCGCGGCGCCCACCAGTTCCAGTGGCCCAGCACGCGCATCGTCGCCGGGACCAGCAGCGAGCGGATCAGCGTGGCGTCGATCACGATGGCCAGCGCCAGCCCCAGGCCCACCGCCTTGACCAGCACCAGGTTGGTAAAGGCGAACGAACCGGCCACGACCACCAGGATTAGCGCGGCGCTGGTGATGATGCGGCCCGTGCGCGCCAGGCCGCGCGCCACGGCCTGCGCGTTGTCGCCCGTGGCCACGTACTCCTCGCGGATGCGCGTCAGCAAGAACACCTCGTAGTCCATGGAGAGCCCGAACAGGGTGCAGAACATCACGATCGGCGTGATCTCGTCGATGGCGCCCGAACTGGAGAAGTTGAGCAGCCCCGAGAAGTGACCCTGCTGGAAGATGAAGACGAGGGCGCCGTACGAGCCCAGCAGGCTCAGCAGGTTCATGACCACGGCCTTGAGCGGCAGCACCACCGAGCGGAACAAGAGCAAGAGCACCACGAAGGTGCTGATCAGCACGAACAGCACCGCCTTGGGGAAGTCCCCGTACAGCGCGTTGATATAGTCCATCTTGCCGGCCGTATAGCCGCCGACGACCATGCGCAAGCCCGCGCCGACGGGCATGGCGCGGATGCGCCTTACCAGGGCCTGTGCCTGTGCATCGGAGAGTCCGGGCCGCGGGTAGACCGCCACCAGCGCGGCGTGCGCGCCCACGAAGGAGCGCGCGGCCAGGGCCACGCCGGGGTTGTCCAGGCGCGCTGGCAAAGTCAGGTAGTCGGCCAGGGTCAGGCTGGGGTCCAGGTTGACGATGCTCTTGACGGCGCGCACGTCGGGGTCGTGGGCCAGGCGGCGCGTGAGGTCATAGAGCGCCACGATGTTCCGCTGCTGCAGGATGGGTCCGTCGCCGTAGACCACGGGCAGTTCCGGCGTGTCCGTGTTGACCTTAAAGGTAGTCTGCAGCAGGTCGAAGCCCTGGCGCGAGGGCGCCGAGCGCGGCAGGATGGTGGCGTCGGGGATGTTGAGGCGCAACTGGCGCGCCGGCGACGCTATCGCGGCGATGATGACCAGCGTGCAGACGATGAACGGCCAGGGGCGCCGCATCACCAGCCCGGACACGGCCGGCCAGAAGCGCGCCGCGCGCTCGCCCCGGTGCGGCAACACGGTCAGCGCGTTGACGCGCGCGCCCAGCACGCTCAGCACGGCTGGCACCAGCGTGACAGCGGCCAGCATGGCGATCAGCACGACCACGGCGCCGCCCACGCCGATGGAGCGCAACGCGGTGGCCTGGAACATCAGCAGGCCGCCCAACCCAATCATGACGGTGAAGCCGGAGAAGACGACAGCGCGGCCGGCTTGCGCCACGGTCGTGGCCACGGCCTGCTCCACGGGACGCAGCTTGAGCTCTTCGCGATAGCGGCTGACGATCAGCAGAGCATAGTCGATGCCGACGCCCAGGCCGATCAGGGTGCTGGTGTTGAGGGCGAAGATCGACACGTTGCCGATGCGCCCCAGTATATAGAGCACGGCCAGCGTCACCGCCACGCTGACGCCGCCGATGATCAGCGGGACGCCCGCGGCGACGAGGGTGCCAAAGACGATCACAAGCAGCACCAGCGCCACGGGAAACGTATAGCGCTCGACCTGCGCCAGGTCCTGGGTGGAGAGGGTCTCCATATCGGCGTAGACCGGAGGGTCGCCGGTCACGATGGTGCGCAGCCCGGTCGGGCGCAGGGCGGCATACAGGTGCGGCAGACCCTTCTGCACCTGCTCAAGCGATGATGAGAAGTTAAGCACGGCGTAGGTGGAGTGGCGGTCGGCCGAGACAAGCGAGGGTCCGCCGTAGAGGCTATCGAAGGTATCGACGCGCTCCAGGTGGGGCAGACCCTGCAAACCGCCGAGGGTCCGCGTCATATCCCGTTGGAAGGAGGGGTCGTCGACGCGCCGGCGCGGGTCGGAAAAAATGACGTCGACGGAGGAGGGGTAGTAGTGCAGGTCGTTCTGCAACAGGGCCAGGACGCGGTCAGAGTCCGTCGTGCCATTGGCGAAGCCGCCGCCCTGCAGCACGCCTTCCAGTTGGGGCAATAAGGGAAGGCTGGCCAGGACAACGACGATCCACAAGGCGATAATGACGTAGCGGCGGCGAAAGGCAAACAAGCCGAGGGAGTAGAACATCTCCCTCAAGTATAGATGCGCCCCGGCGTTCAGCCAAACGGCGATGCGCACGTCCAACGCCTATTTTTGCTATCGGCTTGCGGTCCCCGCCGCATCGCAATCTCCGTCTCTGACCCCGAGCGGTCCCTCAACTACTATCCTAAGATAAATCAAAGTTGCGGTCAAACTTTAGGAAAACTTTACTCGCACTGTTTTTTTCGGTGTGATGCAGCTGCATCGTTTGCGTTTCCGCGATACACGGATACGCACCCCGCAGAGCATGAAGCCAGAAAGCTCCACAAAGGTTTGAAACCAATTCGACATATAAAAGTAAGGGGGGACGATGCAAACGGGCAGTGCGGCTGAACCTCCGCAGGACGCCATGTCCTTGCTCTGCCGCCACTATGGACTCGACCTCATCGCGGTGTATGAAGGTACGGATCGTTCCGCCCTTGTCGCCCATGTGCGCGACCGAACGGGCCATGATCTCGTCTTGAAAAGGACGTCACCCGAGCGTGGACGGGGTGAGCTTGCCACCCTACGCGCATGGAGCGACACGGGCCTCGCGTCGCGGCTTGTCGCTGTGCTCGAGCCAAATCTCTACCTCGCGGAGTGGCTGCGCGGTCCATCACTCGCGGAGATAGTGGCCTCCGAACCTGTCGACGCGCGAGCTATCGGCCGCATGCTTCGCGGCTTGCATGCGGTCCCGCCACCATCTGGTCTCCGATCCGTGCGCGACCGCTTCACCTTCGCCGCGCAAGAGGGCTGGCCGCACCTGTTGCCGACGCTCCGCGATCTCGGCGTGGCCGTCACGGCTCGTCTGGCAACCTATGCGCCGCGGCGTGAGATCCTGCTGCATGGTGACCTGGCGCCCCTCAACGTCCTGCTCACTCCTGACGGGCCGAAGATTATCGATCCCTTCGGATATCGCGGCTTCCAGGCGTGGGACCTGGCGCAGTTGGCGGTCGCCACCGAGGGACGCGGCGGCCGTCGTATGCTCCCCGATCTGCTCGAAGGCTACGGCAGCACGCCGCCATTAATGGCACAGGCATTCGCGTGGATGGTCCTCTTCTTCTTGCAAAAAAACCTGATCGAGAATCGCCCCGCATTCGCCACCAATCTACAGCCGCTCGCGGAGGCTTTGCTCGTCGCCGGCGACCCTGACGCGTTCCTCCGTCACTACTGTGGCTAAGCGATCTCCTGTCGCCCCTAGCGTGGCAAGCCTCACAGACGGCGCATCCAGAGCAGGCAAGTCGACACTCGTCCGGTGCAAGGGCAAGCTCAAGCGGCCGTATCCTGCCGATACATTACGTGGTATGTCTGCGGCAAAATATCGCGAACATCATCCTCAAACTCGCGCGCGTTGATCAGGCGCAGCGTGACGCCAGACTGCTCAACCACGGATAGAGCGTCGATATACGCTTCGTATATCTGATCTCTGAAACGCGACTCAAACGGTGGCGCGGAGATGATGACCCATAGACGGGCCGTCGGAGACGAGCCTTCGACCGCCACCAGACGTAGCTCCGATAGGTGTTTGATAGCATCGACAAAATGCCGTACGACCGTGGATAAACCCTCGGATACCTCCTGCGCCGGTTCGCTCAGTTGATTGTGGCCAATCATCGCTGTTCACATCCTCTCCCACGACGAGGAGTACATCGTCCGCATAGTCGTTTAGGCGCATTATACAATAGGCCATCGGTCTTTTCTCGTGGAGAGCTACACGACGTATTGAGCAGACAGCAGACCGGACAACCGGTAACGCTGCATACGCTGTATATGTGCCGTGGATGCGTGACCTCAAGTGTTACGCTTAGAGGCGTGAGGGTTTCGCACATATACGGACGAGGATCATAAGCCGCGAACACGCATATACGCTCGCGGAGGTTAAGACATCGCGCTGTCAGTCAGGAGATAGGTAGGTAGAACATTCGATGGCCGATCACAAGGCAATTCTGACGCGTTTTTTCCAGGACGTGTGGACCGAAGGTGACGTGGACGCTATTGATGGATATCTCGCGCCGCGGTACACGATTCATCACGATCCAGGCGATCCATGGGACGGCCAGACGTTAGACGTTGCGGGCTTCAAAGAGCGTGTCCGGCAGTCCCGCGCCCCTTTTCCCGACCAGTGCTTTACGATTCATGAACTGATTGCCGAGCAAGATAAGGTCGTGGCCACCTGGTATTGGACAGGGACACACATGGACGATATCCCTGGGTTTCCGGCATCAGGTAAGCGCATCGCCATGTCAGGCATGACCGTCTACTACTTCGAGGGCGACCGCATAGCAGGTCATTGGCAGATGACTGATCGGTTGGGCGTGTATCAGCAGCTATCTCGGCACGCAAGCAAGACGTAGCACCGACGGGTGCTTATTGCGCCGATACCGGTTGTTGGGGCAGGGATAAAGCGGCTGATCGTTGTCCCAGCTGGGATTGCTGCCTGGACTGGACCGCCGCCACTCGCTCCAGGGTACGAATCGGGATAAGGTAGACGGGGACACCGTGATCGAACTGCAACTCAAGCATCCGATCAATCACCATATCCACGACTTCGTCAGGGTCATCAACATCGACAATCGCTGTGATATGGGTCACGTCCGGGTCATCTTCACCCGGTCCAACCGTAAACGCGGTAGTTGGATACCTCTGCTTCACCAAGCCGGTCAACTCGCTCACGGCGCTCTGGCGCGCCAGGTCAAGCGCGGCGAGATACTCCTGGCTCATTCGGCTTTGCCAGGATAGATAGTGTGCCACGTCATCATAGGACGATTGTACTACGGACATATATGTTGGTCAACTCATAGACGGCGACGACGGCCCTTTGGCTTTGCGGAGAGGGCGGTCGCCAGAGCATCCTCAGCCTCGGCGCCGGGACGATAGACCCGGGCCTCGCCGAAGAGGCCGGCGCGCACTACGGTCCCGCCCAACACGGCGATCAGCGCGTCGTCCGCCTCCGGCAGTCCGGCCTCCGCGCAGCACGCCACCGCGTCCTCCAGGGAGACGACGCCGTCGGCCTCGTCCAGCAGCCGGGCGAGGGCCTCGTGTGCTCCGGCAAAGGACGCCGCCGACACCAATCCATAGCCCGGCACGTAGCGGCGCTGGAGAGAGGACATGACCCCATCCTCGCCGTGCCCTAACCTCGATACGTCATTGGTGTGCCTAAGTCCTGGGGCCGGGACGGGCAGGATGCCCGCGCTCCCAGTCGTCTCAGGCATTAGGCCCACTAACGATCCTTCACCATAGGGCGTCACGTCTTCGCGAATAACGCGACCCGGCCCGGCAAGCAGGTCGGACCAGACGGCGGTCAGTTCCGTCCGGCCAACGCAACCAACCGCGGCGCACAACTCTTCCTCGGTCAAGCGCGGCCCTGACGCCGCGCACA
>JAABUX010004407.1_pt1 | contig 17880 bp, 13 predicted proteins | sample 5561851 | NCBI WGS metagenome assembly JAABUX01 (sample SAMN10711883, study PRJNA513361) | rock metagenome | isolation source: Antarctica rocks | place: Antarctica: Victoria Land, Richard Nunatak red sandstone | collected 2016-01-03 | reverse complement strand
ATCGGCAATCGCATCGTTCGCGCGATCCATTGCAACAATGATATTTGCTTTTCACATATTGTCAAGCACAGCGATGCTGCAGCGCCGTGTTGATCTCTTACATCTCCATCAACGGTTGAGCCGTGCGGAACGGATGACGCCAGTCGATTCCCTCTAAGAGCATCGAGAGTTGCGCCGTACTCAGAGACACCGTACCGTTTTGCGCCCTCGAGCACGATGATGTCGTGACGCGCCGCAAGCGATTCGTGCGCGGCGACGACCGTCGGGAAAAAACTCATCGACGCGACGACGATGATAGTCGGCAGCGCGCGCCGTGCCGTACGCGCTGCCCGGCAGCACGATCTGCGATCCCGCGTCGCTCGTGGGTTTGAGCAGCAGCGGATTCATCTCGACGCACGGCGCAATGCGCGCGGCTTCGGCCTGCATCGCTTGGGCGCGGCCGATCTCGCGGCCGTCGGGAGTCGCGGCGGAATTGAGCGACATATTCTGGGCTTTGAACGGCGCCACGCGATAGCCGTCGTCGGCCAGGATCCGGCAGAGCGCGGCGGCGATGAGCGACTTGCCGACGTGCGACGCGGTCTCGAGAACCATGATCGCGCGCGCACGTTGCGTCGACGACGGCTCCGCGGGCACGCAACGCTGCGGATCGATCATCGGAACACTTCGTGGGAAGCGGGAAGCATGGTCGTAAGCCAGGCGACGACGTCGTCGATATGGTTCAGCGTGCCCGCGTCACTCGCGGGTGGCCGATCGATCACAACGACGGGGATGCCGCAGGCGCGCGCGGCAATCAGCTTCGCTGCGGTGGCGTCGCCGCCGCTGGCCTTCGTCACGAGCACGTCGATCGCGAACGCGCGTAACGTCGTGATCTCGGCGTCGAGTGCGAACGGCCCGCGCGCGAGCATGAGCTCGTGCTGCGGCGGCAGCGCCGTCGCGGGCGCATCGATGCACCGAATGAGAAACCAGCGATCGGTGACGCTCGCGAACGGCGCGAGCCCTTGGCGGCCGATCGTCAGAAAGATCCGGCTGCCGAGAGCGCGCGCTGCAATCGCTGCGGCCCCACCGTCCGCGACGCGATGCCAGTGGTCGCCGGGAAGTTCGGTCCACGTGCGCCGCTCGAGGACGGCCAGCGGGATGCGGCACGCATCGCAGGCTTGGCGCGCATTGCTCGATATCGCCGCGGCGAACGGATGCGTCGCGTCGATAACGGCGACGACGCATTCCGTACACAGATATGCCGCCAGTCCGTCCGGGCCGCCGAAGCTGCCGCTGCGCACGTCGCCGACGGGCAGCAGGGGTGCGGCGAGACGGCCGGCGAGCGACGTCGTGACGCGATACGCGCCATCGTTTGCGAGCCGTGCCGCAAGCGCTCGCGCTTCACCGGTCCCGCCGAGGACGAGCACATGCGGACGTAAGTCGCTCGCCGATGCGTCGCGGTAGCGCACGCTCACGTGCCGCGCTCGCGGGACGTCGAGTAGAGATAGCTGTCGGCGAAGCCGGCGTCCGCGAGCGTGCGGCCGACCACGATCGTCGCGGTGCGCTCGATCGGATCGGTGGCGACGAGCGATTCGATCGTCGCGAGCGTCGCGCGCAGCACGCGTTCGTCGGGCCAACTGGCACGTGCGACGATCGCGACGGGACAGTCGTCGCCGTAGAGCGGGCGCAACTGCGCGACGACCGTCGCGAGGTTGGCGATCGAGAGATGGATCGCCAGCGTCGTGCCGCTGCTCCCGAGCGTCGCGAGATCTTCGCCCGGCGGCATCGGCGTCGAGCGCGTCGCCGTTCGCGTGAGCACCAGCGACTGCGCAACGCCCGGCAGCGTGAGTTCACGCCGCAACGTCGCGGCGACGGCGGCGAATGCCGGGACGCCTGGCGTCACGTCGTAACCGATACCGAGCGCGTCGAGCCGCCGCATCTGCTCCGCCATCGCGCTCCAGATCGAGACGTCGCCGGAGTGCACGCGCGCAACGTCGCAATCGCGCGCGTGGGCGTCGCGCATCTCGCCGAGGATCTCGTCCAGCGTCAGCTCCGCGGTGTCGACGATCCGTGCGCCGGTAGGCGCGAAGGCGACGATCTCGTGCGGCACGAGCGCACCCGCGTATAAGCACACCGGCGAGTTCGCGATCAGATTGCGGCCGCGCAGCGTGAGCAGATCGGGCGCGCCGGGGCCGGCCCCGATGAAGTGAACGGTCATCCAAGCTCCGCGACGGCGACGGTGCACAAGCGCCCCGTGCGCCGCTCGATGGTGAGCCGCGCGCGCGGCCCGAGGGCATACAGTGCCGCCGCCTCGGCAACGCTTGGCGAGCCGACACGCGCGAGCGCGAGCGGCGATGCGCGCAGGCCGAGCGAATGCGCGGTCGCGGCCAGCGCGTCCGGACGCGCGAGGACGAGTTCGCAGCACAAAGCTTCGGCGACGTCGCGCCCGAGCGCATTGCGCCCCTGCACCGTCGCGACGAGCGCATCCGACAGGCTTTGCTGCACCAGCAGCGTGCGGATCAGCGCGACGATGTCGCCGGCCGCCGCACGCGTGCTTGCACCGAAGCCGATCGCCATGCGCGCGTGCATGCTGCCGCTCACGGCGACGTCTCATCGACGGCGTATGGTTTGGTGACGGCCCATTGCGTGACGGGCGTGAGCGGGCGCCAGCCGAGTACGCCGCCGATCGGGACCGCGCGTGAGACCGCGATACGCGCGAGTTCGCCGCCGTAGCGTTCGTGTGCATCGGCCACGCGGCGTTCGCCATCGATCGTCATCACGTTGACCACGAGCCGCCCACCCGGACGCAGCGCCTGCCAACACGTCGCGAGTAACGTACCGTCGGCATTGAGTCCGCCGCCGACGAACGCGGCATCGGGCCGCACATCGCCGCGCTCGGCGTCGTCGGCGGGAAATGCGTCCGGCGCGCAGCCGAGCACGACGCGCAGCGCGGGGACGCCGAGTGCTTGCGCGTTCCGTGCGATGCGCGCGGCGCGTTCGGGGTCGCGCTCGAACGCGATTGCGCGGCACGAGGCATGCGCGCGCATCCACTCGATTCCGATCGAACCCGAGCCCGCGCCGACGTCCCACAAGAGATGGCCCGGCTGCGGCGCGAGCCGCGCAAGTGTCGCAGCGCGGACTTCGCGTTTTGTCAGCGCACCGTCGTGCTCGAACGCCTCATCGGGTAACCCCGCGAGCGTCGCAAAAGCGGGTGCTGCGGGTGCGCGCGTGCAGTCGATCGCGACGACGTTGAGCGCGTCGCACACGAGTTCCGTCCAGCTGTCGGCGACGCCGTCGCGCCGCTGCTCGAAGGGGCCGCCCAGGCGTTCGAATACGTGCATCGTGCTGGCGCCGAACCCCGCGCCGCAGAGCAGCGCCGCGAGGTGCGCCGACGTTGCGCCGTCTTCGCTGTAGACGACGATCCGGCGGCCCGGTGCAAGCTCGCGGCGCACGTTCGCCAGCGGCCGCGCCACGGCGGAGACGAGCGCGATGTCGGTTTGCGCCCAGCGCAAGTGCGCGCAGGCCAGCGCGAATGCCGACGGTGCGGGCAGCACGCGCATCTCGTCGGCGCCGACGCGCTGCGCGAGCGTTTCGCCGATGCCGTGCAAGAGCGGATCGCCGCTCGCGAGGAATACGACGCGCCGTCCGCGATGTGCTGCGATCAGCGCGTCGACATGCGCGAGCAGCGGCGACGGTAACGGCACGCGCACGGCTCGCGCGTGCCGAACGAGCGCGAGTTGCCGTTCGCTGCCCACGAGAATCTCGGCGGCGTCGATGGCATCGCGTGCGCGCTCGCCCAGACCCGCGTCGCCGTCCTCACCGATCCCGATCACGGTCAGCCACGGCGCGCTACTCGGCATGGGCGATGATGCTCCCGGCGCGATCGATGACGAGGACGTCGAGCGCGATCGGTGCGCCGTCGAGCACGACGCGTGCCGTCTGCCGTGCGCGGTGCGCGACGGCGTCGGCAAGCGGCACGCCTGCGGCAATCGCGAGCTGCAGCGCGTCGAGCCCCGAGTTTGCGGCATCGATCCGCGCGCGCAGCGCGGGCGATGCGCCGCGTTCTGCGGCCAGCGTTGCGAGCGCTCCGAGATCGAGCGTGCTGCGCGCCGAGTGCAGATCGAGCGCGCCCTGCGCGAGCTTGGCCATCTTCGCGAAACCGCCCGCGATCGTGACGCGCTCGACCGGATGACGTCGCACGTACTTGAGTAAGCCGCCCGCGAAATCGCCCATCTCGATGAGCGCGGTGTCCGGCAGTGCGAACGCCCGGGCCACGGCGGCTTCCGACGTCGAGCCCGTCGATCCCGCCACGTGCCGCAAGCCCGTTGCCCGCGCCACGTCGATGCCTTCGTGAATGGTGGCGATCCAGGCCGCGCATGAATACGGCACGACGACGCCGGTCGTGCCGAGAATCGAGAGCCCGCCCAGAATGCCGAGCCGCGCGTTCATCGTCTTGGCCGCGAGCTGCTCGCCGTTCGGGATCGCGATCTCGACGATCGCGTCGGGCGGCGTGCCGAGGTCGCTTGCGGCCGCGGCGATCGCATCGCGCATGAGTTGCCGCGGGATCGGATTGATCGCGGGCTCACCGACCGCGAGCGGGAGGCCGGGCTTGGTGACGGTGCCGACGCCGCGGCCCGCGCGAAACGTGACGCCCGTGCCGCGCGGCGCGCGGCGCACCGTCGCGAGCACGAGCGCGCCGTGCGTCACGTCGGGGTCGTCGCCGGCGTCCTTGAGCACGCCCGCCGTCGCCGCTTCGTCGTCCAGCGATTCGCACGCCAGCGCGAACGCCGCCTGGCGCCCGAGCGGGAGTGCGATCTCGACGGGATCCGGGAAACCCGCGCCGTGCAGGGCGTAATAGGCGGCCTTCGTCGCCGCGGTCGCGCAGGCGCCCGTCGTCCAGCCCCGCCGGAGTGGCGCCGACGCGTCCGTCACGGCGTTACGCGCGTCGCGGCGTGCGGCGCGCTCGCATCGGTTTGTCGTGCTCGTTGTGCTCGTCGTGCAGCGAGGCCGCGGGATATGAGCGCGGCGTGTACACGTACGGCGTCTGCGCATCGGGACGCGCGATCGTGCGCGTCTGAGACGACCCGATCAGCACGAGGGTGCGCATATCGACGTCGCGAGGGCTGAGCGCGCCGAGTTCGATCACGCGCACGCGTTCGGTCGGCCCGCCGACGTCGCGTGCGAGCACCACCGGCGTCTGCGCGCTGCGGTGCCGGCCGATCGTCGCGCACGCCTCGGCGAGCTGCCACTGTCGCTGCGACGAGATCGGGTTGTAGAGCGCGATCACGAAGTCGGCCTTCGCGGCAGCCTCGAGGCGCATGACGACGACGTCCCACGACTTGAGCCGATCCGAGAGCGAGATCGCGCAGAAATCGTGGCCCAGCGGCGCGCCGACGCGCGCGGCAACGGCTTGCATCGCGGAAATGCCGGGCACGACACGCACGTCGAGCGCGCGCCATGCCGCCGGGCCGCGATCGATCGCTTCCATCACGGCGCTCGCCATCGCGAACACCCCCGGATCGCCCGACGAAACCACGCACACACGCCGCCCCTCGCACGCAAGCGTTAGCGCCAACTGCGCGCGCTCGAGTTCGACGCGATTGTCCGACGCATGCCGCGCGAGGCCCGGGCGCGCCGGCACGCGATCGACGTACGGCCCGTAGCCCACGAGATCGGCCGCGTCGTCGAGCGCGAGCTTCGCCTCAGGCGCGAGCCACAGCGCGCTGCCCGGCCCGAGTCCGACCACGTCGACGCGCCCACGCGACGCTTGCGGCGCGAGCGTGCGGCTCGACACGTCGGGTTTCGCGCCCGGCACGAGCACGAGAGCGAAATACGGCACGCGCTCGGCATCGACGTCGGCGAGCGGTATGATGCGTTCGTGCTCCATCGTCGCGCGCTCGACATACAGCGCGCGCTCGGCGACGCCCGCGCGTTCGAGCGCGCGGCGCACTTTTGCGAACGTGCGTCCGAGCTTCATGATCGCGTACGCATTGCCGTCGGCCAGGCGCGCGGCGAGCACGCTCTCCGAGAGCGTGCCGGGAAGGATCGTCAGCTCCGTATCGCGCCGCACGAGCGGCACGCCCAGCCGCGCCGCGCCCGCGAGCACCGATGCGACGCCCGGAATCACGTGAGTCTCGTAGCGCTCCGCGAGCCGATCGTGCAGATACATGTACGAGCCGTAGAAGAGCGGGTCGCCTTCGCAAAGCACCGCGACGTCGCGGCCCGCGTCGAGGTGCGCGGCGATCGCTTCGGCTGACCGGTCGTAGAACGCGGCCATCGCCGCTTCGTAGCCGCCCTCGGGCTGCTCGATTTCCGTCGTGGCGGGATAGATCAGCGCGAGTTCGATGTGCTCGGGGTGCAGCAGCGCCGCGACGACGGCTCGCGCGTTGCTGCGCCCGTGACGCGCCGCAGGATACGCGACGACCGGCGCTGCTTCGACGATACGGCGCGCTTTGACGGTGATGAGATCGGGATCGCCGGGGCCCACGCCGACGCCGTACAGGATGCCGATCATTCGATCTCGCTCGCGAGCGCGTTGACGGCGGCCGACGCGATCGCGCTACCGCCGCGCCGTCCGTGCAACGTGATGAACGGGATGCCCAGCCGGTTCTGTGCCAGGGCGGCTTTCGATTCGGCCGCGCCGACGAAACCGACCGGCACACCGATCACGAGCGCGGGCAGCCGTGCGCCCGCGGCAATCATCTCGAGCAGATGGAAGAGCGCCGTCGGTGCGTTCCCGATCGCGACGACCGAACCCGCCAGCCGGTCGCGCCACAATTCGAGCGCCGCAGCGCTGCGCGTAGTGTGCAGCTCGTGCGCGAGCGCGGCGACACCGTCGTCGCGTAGCGTGCAGATCACATCGTTCGCCGCGGGCAATCGCGCGAGCGTGACGCCGGCCGCGAGCATCGCCGAATCGCACAGGATAGCGCCGCCCGCGCGCAGTGCGCGAGCACCATGCTCGGCGGCATCGGCCGACGTCGCGATATCGTGCGGCAAATCGGTCATCCCGCAGGCATGAATCATGCGCACGATCGTGCGCGCGAGCGTCGGCGACGCATCGCCCAAATCCGCTTCCGCGCGAATCATCGCAAACGATGCGCGATAGATCGCGGCGGGATCGCGTTCGTAGCCCAGGTTCGTTCGGGCGACCTCCCGCGAGCGCGCAGCAGCGCTGCCGCGCACGGCCGAGGCAACGCCGAGCTGCAGCGCAGCGGCGGCCGAGACTTGGCGTGCGGTCGCGAATGATTCCGTGCGATCGCTGCGCGCGTCGGTGACGTCGTAGCCGCCGTCGGTCGCGACGAAAGCGATCGCGGCGTTGCCGCGCATCGCGCAGCGTTTTTCACAGCCGGCAATGGTGGCGTTCCAGCCCGTCGTGTCGTTCCCGGCGAGCGCCGCGGCGATGTTCGCTGCGAGGCCCCGGACGTCGGCAAGCGCCGAGGCGCAGCCGTCGATGCCCGCGCATGCGGCGATCCCCGCGAATCCGTCGCGATTGTCGCACGGCAACCCGATGCGCGCGAGCGCTTCGCACGCGGCAGCGCTCTTTGCGCGTGGCAAGCCGGTGAGCGCGAGACCACGCCACCACGCGAGCCGAACGTCGGCGCCGATCTCGCGCGCGAACGCGGCGACCGCGCGCGCCTGCTGCGCGCCGAGGCGTCCGAGCGCAACGACCGGCACGAGCGTGACCTGCGCCGGATCGCGCGCGGCGATTGTCCCCAGCGGCGTCTCGATGCGCGGGGCACCGGTCTGCTGCTGCGCGCTGCCGGTTCCGGTGATGCGCCAGGTCTCGGCGGCACCGCGTTCACGCGCCGCCGCAAGCGCCTGACGCGCGCCGGAGATGAGCCGCGCGCAGGCGTCCGCGGGCTTGACCAGCTCGGCGAGTTCGCCGCCGATCTCGACGCGCATCCGCACGCCGTCGCCCGTCGCGACCGCGCGCAGCGCGATGTCGGCGCGGCCGCTCGCGAACGGTCTGCCGCCACCGTCGATCGCGAACGTGAACTTCGCGGGCAGCTGCGCCAGCGCCGGATCGGCGATGAGCGCCGCGTCGAGCGCACGCACCAGCGGGCGCGGATCGATGAGCTCGTGCGGATCGACGCCCGCGAACGGACTCGCGGCGATGTTGCGCACGCGATCGTGCGCGGGCGACGGCAGCAGCCCCGCGACGGCGAGCGCCTCGGCGAGAGCCGCGAGCCGGTTGGCCCGCACACCGCGCAGTTGGATGCCGGCGCGCGCGGTGCAATCGAGGTTGCCGTCGGCGCACGATTCGCTCGCATCGGCGAGCGCGGCGAGGGCGCCCGCACCGAGCAAACCGCCCGGCACACGCACGCGAACCAGGAGGCCATCGCGTGCAGCGACGGCATGCAACGCGCCCGGACAGCGTGCATCATTGCGAAGCGCGGCGTCGCTCACCATGCGCGCGACCACGGCGGCCCCGGATGCGCCTCATCGCGCAGGCGCGCGTCGATCCCCGCGCGCGCTTCGATCACGCGCGCGGCGAGCCACAGCACGTCGCTGAGGCGATTGAGGTACTCGAGCACGGTCGGCTGCACGACGCCGCCGTTCGTCACGTAGCGCACGTTCGCGCGTTCGGTGCGGCGGCAGATCGCGCGCGCCACATCGAACGTGGCCGAGCCCGCGTATTCACCGGGGATCGACCAGTCGCGTAAAATCCCGGGCTCGGCTTCCCAGCGCTCGACGAGCGCATCGAGCCGATGCACCATCGCCTTCGTGACGTCGGGGATCGGTTTGTTGGCCTCGGGGCGCGTTGAAACGGCCGATCCGACCAAGAAGAGTTCGCGTTGAATGAAGCGGATCTCGGTGTTGACTTCGGCGTCATCGCAGCGCGAACGTGCGAGGCCGATGACGGTATTGAGCTCGTCGATCGCACCATAGGCTTCCACGCGCGTATCGGCCTTGGAGATCTGGCCGCCGCCGCCCAGGCGCGTGATCCCGCCATCACCCTTGCGTGTCGAAACCGACGCTCGTCGCCGCGCGGGAGTCGTGCGCGCGGCGGCTGATGCGGTGTCGTCGTCCGCCTGCGGTGCTACGTCGGTCGTGGCGGACGTGTCGTGCGACGTGTCGCTCATGCGGTGGCCATCCATTCGCGCACGGTTGCGCCGAGTACGCGTTCCGTGCAGCTTTCGATCGTGCGATAATCGGCGTCGAGCGCCGTCGCCAGTTGTGCCGTGCGGCCGAGGCGGATGCGGCCGCTCTCGGTGTCGATGCAAAGCATGCGTACGTCGCGCGCACGTAGGCGGGCGGCCTCGCGCAGCGCGGCCGGGAACGGATCGCGCGCCGGCACGTTCGCGCGTGCGTCGCTGATGAGGACGAGATGCGCGCGCGCGTGCGGATCGCGGCGTGCGTTTGTCGCGATCAGATCGCCGGCGGCGCGCAGACCGTCCGCGAGCGGCGTTCGGCCGCCGGCCGGGAGCGTGCGTAAGCGACGATACGCGAGCGCGGCGCTGCGTGTCGGCGGCACGAGCGTCTGCGCCGACGTGCCGCGGAAGGCGATGAGTGCGACGGCATCGCGCCGACGATATGCATCCTCGAGCAAACCGCAGAGTACGCCTTTGGCCGCGCGCATCCGTGCCGCCGCTGCCATCGAGCCCGATGCGTCGACCAGGAGCACGATGAGCCGGCGTGCGCGTCCGCGCCGCTCGATGTAGCGCAGATGCCGCGCGTGCACGCGCGTCTGGTCGGCTGCCGCGGCACGGACGGTTGCGAGCAGCGCGACCGTGGACGTCGCCGTCACGACGATGCGCGCGCGGCCGTTCGGTGTGAGCGCCATATCGCGATCACGCCCGCGCGCTGCGGCAGTGCCGGGCGACTGCGCGGCGTTACGTCGCGGGCCTGTCGCGAGCGGGACCGTGGCAGGCGTGCCGATCACCACGATCCGCGCGGGCGGCTCGGCAGTGGGCGCGCTCGCGGCTTCGCGCTCCGCATCGCCGCCGTCGCGCGGCTGGTTCCCCTGCGGCGGTGACGACGGTGCGGACGGCGGCGGTGCCTGCGGCGGAGGCGGCGTGCGATCCATCGGCGGCGCCTCGCGGCGACGATGCGCGAGCGCTGCGACGGCGGCGCGCGCGACGTCGTCGTCGCTGACGCGCGGACGGCCCGCGAGCGCAGCGATGGCGCGCGCCGTGCGCACGATCGTGAGATCGGCGCGCATTCCCTCGACGTTCGCCGCCAGCGCCAACTGCGCGGCGAGCGCGATCGTATCCGTACCGTACGCAACGTGCGGCAAACGCTCGCGCGCGGCCGCTACCCGGCCCCGCAGGGCGTCCGTTTGCGCTGCATGCGCGAGCACGAACGCCGCCGGATCGTTCTCGAACGCGAGGCGCCGCTCCACGATCGTGACGCGCCGCGCGAGATCGCCGTCGCCGGCCACGGGTACGCATAGACCGAAGCGATCGAGCAGCTGCGGCCGCAACTCGCCTTCCTCGGGGTTCATCGTGCCGATCAGCACGATCCGCGCATCGTGAACGTACGACGCGCCCTCGCGCTCGACGACGTTGACGCCCGTCGCGGCGGCGTCCAGCAGCACGTCGACGAGATGATCGGGCAGCAGATTGACTTCATCGACGTAGAGCACGCCGCGATTGGCGCGCGCGAGCAAGCCGGGTTCGAAGCGCCGGTCGCTCTCGGTCAAGAGCGCGCGCACGTCGAGCGTCCCGACGACGCGATCTTCGGTCGCACCGATCGGGAGTTCGACGAACGGCGTCGCGCGCGGAACGCCCGTCTCGCCGGCCGACGGTGCGCGATTGCACGGATCGCCCGGCACGACGTCGATCGGCGGCAGCACGTCGGTTAAACCCCGCGCGGCGGTCGATTTTGCGGTGCCGCGCGTCCCCGTCACGAGGAGTCCGCCGATCGTCGAATCGACCGCGAGCCACAGGAATGCGTCGCGCACGTCATCCTGACCGACGAGTGCGACGAATGGAAAATTAACGCGCAACGAGTTCGCCGTCCGTCTCGCCGCGTTCTTCGATCGTGCCTTCGATCTCGAGCAATTCATCCTGTAACGCGGCAAGCGTGGCGGAATCGGGTTCGGCCCACAGTCCGCGCTGCGCCGCTTCGAGCAGCCGCTCCGTCATCTCGCGCGCGCTCCATGGATTCGATTGCGCGAGAAACGCGCGATTCTCCGGATCGAGCACGTACGCGTGCGCGACGCGCTCGTACATCCAATCGTCGACGACGCCCGCCGTCGCATCGTAGCCGTAGAGATAATCGACGGTGGCCGCCATCTCCAACGCGCCTTTATAGCCGTGACGGCGCGCGCCCGCGAGCCAGCGCGGATTGACCACGCGCGAGCGAAACACGCGCCGCGCTTCGTCGGCGAGCGTGCGGACTTTGGGCACCGCCGGGTCGCTGGAGTCGCCGAAGAGCGCATCGGGCGCAGCACCGCGCAGCGAGCGGATCGCCGAGATCATGCCGCCGTGATGTTGCAGATAATCGTCGCTGTCGAAGATGTCGTGTTCGCGATTATCTTGGTTCTGCACGGCGATCGTCGACGCGGCCAGGCGCGAACGGAATTCGGCGGGCGCGGGTTCGCCGAAGGCGTGCTCCCCGTACGCAAAACCACCCGTTGCCAGATACGCGTCGGCCAGATCGCGTGCATCGGTCCAGTTGCCGTCGGTGAGCAGTTGCAGCACGCCGGTGCCGTAGGCGCCGGGCTTATTGCCGAAGATGCGAAAACGCGCACGCCGTCGCGCGTCGTCGGGCGTACTGCCGGCGGCGATGCGTGCGGCTGCGTCGGATTCGCACGCGGCGCGCATCGGATTCATTTCGGCCGGTTCGTCGCACGCGACGGCGAGTGCCACCGCGCGATCGAGCAGTGCGACGACGCCCGGGAATGCATCGCGGAAAAAGCCCGAGATACGGACCGTTACGTCGACGCGCGGCCGCCCGAGTTCGCCGAGCGGTACGAGTTCGAGGCCCGTCACGCGGCCGTTCTCCTCGTGCCACTGCGGCCGCACGCCCAATAGCCACAAGATCTCCGCCACGTCGTCGCCTTGGGTGCGCATGTTCGAGGTGCCCCAAACCGTGATGCCGATCGCGCGCGGATAGGTGCCGTCTTTCTCGTGGGCCGCACGCAGCAGCGCATCGCCGAGCCGCACGCCGACCGTCCACGCGAAGCGCGACGGGATCGCGCGCACGTCGACGGCGTAGAAATTGCGCCCCGTCGGCAGCACGTTGGCCATGCCGCGCGTCGGCGGCCCGCTCGGGCCGGGCGGCACGTGCCGGCCGCGCAAGCCGCCGAGCAGGTTGGTGAGCTCGTCGGTCGCGCGCCGTACGTCGGGCACGATGCGTTCCATGACGAAGCGCAGCGTGTGCGCGAACGCCTCGTCGGCCGGTAGGTCGTGCGTCGTAAGGACCGTCGCGACGGGCAGCAGATCGCCGATCGTCGCCGCGAGCGTCGAGCGGGCGATCGCGTCGAGCATCGTGCGCAACTCGCCGATCGTCGGGACGCGGCCGTCGTGATGCGCGAAGCGTGGCGGCACGGCCGCACCATATGGTTCGCCGCCGCGCGCGGGATCGGCCAACTCCGCAAACGCGAGGCCCAGATCGTCGGCGAGCGCATGCAGTGCGCCGAGTGCTTCGGGTGCGTCGAGTCGCACGAGGGCCAGCGCTAAGTTCACGAGCCGCTCGCCCTCGGGCGGCTGGCCGAGCACGTGCAGGCCGTCGCGAATCTGCAGATCGCCAATTTCGCACAAATACCCGTCGACGTGCTGCAAAAACTCGCCAAAGGCCTCACCCTGCGGCAACGCTTCAACGCCGAGATCGTGCTGCAGATCGGCGGAGACAACGCTCTGCCAGATGGCGTTCGCGATCAGCGGTGCCTTGTCGGGATCGATCCGCTCCGCCGTCGCATACTCGCCCAGCAAACGCTGCAGTTTTGCAAGCTCGTCGTAGGTCTGCGCTTTGACCATCGGCGGGATGAGGTGATCGATGATGCACGCGTGCGCGCGGCGTTTGGCTTGCGTCCCTTCGCCCGGATCGTCGACGATGAACGGATAGAAGAGCGGCACGTCGGCTTGCGCGAGCGTCGGATAACACGCGGGCGAAAGGCCGAGCGATTTTCCCGGCAGCCATTCCAGCGTGCCGTGCTTGCCGCACTGCACGATCGCATCGACGCCGAACTCGTCGCGCAGCCACCGGTACGCGCCGAGATAGTGATGCGTCGGCACGAGTTCGCCCGAATGATAGACGGCCAGCGGATTCGCGCCGAACCCGCGCGGCGGCTGGATCATCACGAACACATTGCCTAGCGTGATCCCCGCGACGTAGACGTCGTCGCCCACGCGATACGCCGCACCCGGTGCGGGGCCCCAAGCGTGCGCGAGTTCGTCTTGCACGCGTGGCTCGAGCGTGTCGTGCCAGCGTGCGTAGGCGGCGCTGCCGTAACGCGCGTCGGCGTTGGCGAGCTGATCGTCGGTCAGTGCGTCGACGTCGTAGCCGCCGCGCGCCACCAGCGCCGCCATCAGCGCATCGCCGTCGGCGGGGATCTCGCCGACGTCGTAGCCGTCGGCGCGCAGGGCGTGCAGCAGCGCGACGACGGATGCCGGCGTGTCGAGGCCGACGGCGCCGCCGATCCGCCCCTGACGGTTCGCGAAGTTCGTCAGCACGATCGCCAAGCGCTTCTCGGCGTTGGGTTTGCGGCGCAAGCGCACGTGGCGCACCACAAGATCGCCCAGTGCCGCGATCTGCGCGGGATCGGGCACCGCGAGCGATGTCGCGGGATCCCGGAACGCGACGACCGGCCCCACCAGCTTGCCGTCGAACTCCGGCAGCACGATCTTGGTCGCCGCGTCGAACGGCCCGAGCCCAGCCGCGCTGGCGCGCCACGCCTCAATGCTCTGACCGGTCGTGACGGCTTGGATCAGCGGCACGTCGAGTGCCGCATCGGCGCGTAAGCCCGGTCCTCCGCTCTCCACCAGGCGTTCGCCGCGCGCAAGATCGCTCGATGCATATGAGAGCAGGCTCACGACGACGTCGACGCGCGCGGCACCATCGGGCGCAAACGCGCGTGCATACGGCAGCGGCAGATCGCCGATGCGGTCGCACTCGCGTAAGCTATACACGAAGACGGGCATCACGTCGAGCCCGCGTGCCTCGAGCGCGTATACGATCGCCGACACGGGCGCGGTATTTCCCGACGCCCAATCCGCTCGATAGAAGACGATGCCCGCGACGGGCCGTCCGCCGCGATGATGCCGCGCGACAAACGCATCGCGTTCGAGCCGCGCAGTCGCCGCGCGGTCGTCGGCGTCGGGATGGAAGAAGCCCCAGTCGGGTGTCGGCGCGGGCAGCACGCTGCCGAACGCGGTGCCGAAACGCAGGTCGGCGACATAGCGCAAGAGCTGCGCGAGATTCGTCGCGCCTCCGGCGAACGCGTAGGCATCGGCGCGCTGCAGCACCTCCAGCCCCACGGTCGATGCCGCCGCGAGCTCCGGGTCGGCCTGCGCTTCGCCCGGGATCGCGACCACGTCGATCGCGTCGGACGACACGAGCGATGCAAGCCCCTCGAAACCCGCCCGGAAGTAGGCGCGCCCGCCGAGGATGCGCACGATCGCCACGCGCACGCCTTGCAGAGCGGCGCGCACGCCGGCTTCGTCGCCGAGTTCGTACGAGCGCAGCACCGCGACGGGCGGAAAGCCCGGCGGCAGTAGCGCGAGCGCGTTGCGCGCGGCGACGAGATCGGTTTCGACCGCGCTGATGAACGCGATCATTGGCTGACCTCTAACGATGTCACGGCGGGCTTCGCGAAGCGGCTGCGCACGGCAAGCACGATCGTCGTGAGTACGAGCAACACGACGGTTGCGGCACTGAGGGTGGCCTCATCGAACGGCACCGCGAGGCCCGCGAACTGCGCCGTCTCCTCGGCGGCAACCGCGAGCGCAACGCACGTTACGACGCCGATCCACACGCGGCGCGATCCCAGCGCACGCGCACCGCGTGCGCCGACGACACGCGCTACGAACAGGCTGTCGACGGTGTCGGTCGCGATCATGCCACAGCAGAATGCGATGCCGACGATGATGCCGTCGACGAGATGGGCGGTCGAGAACGCCGCACCGTATGCGAGGAGTTGGCTCGAGGTTTCGAAGCCCAGGCCGAAGAGCGCGCCAAGCGGGATCGCGAAGAGCGGGTGCGTCGCCTCGCGTAGCGCGCGCGGCACGAACGCTGCCCGCGGCGTTGCGCCCCCGCGAACGAGCGTGACGATGTTGAGCGCGGCCATCAGCAGCAATGCCGCGATGCTCGCGAGCGCACCGAGCCGCTCGAAGCCCTCCGACATCGCGCCGATGCGCGAACCGATAAGCCCGGCGACCGCCGCGGTCCCGATCACCATCGCCGAGTGGCCGACGGCGAAGAGCGTGCCGACGAAGCGGCTCGAACGCGGCATACGCTCGTGCGCCGAGCGCGTGAGATTATCGATCGCCGCGAGATGATCGGGATCGGCGCCGTGGCGTAGCCCCATGAGCAGCACGGCGAACGGTGCGGCGATCAACGCGCACCGCCGAACGCGGCCGCCTGAGCGACGAAGCGCTGCGTCGCCGCTGAGTGCGCACCGAGGTGCACGTGGATGTACGACGCGTGCAGATTCGGCGCGCGAAAGCCCTCGCGCTCGCCGTCGAACGCGAACGCCGGTGCAGCAGTGCGATACGTGGTGTGCGAATAGTGGAACTCGTGGCCGCGCACGGTCTCGCCGTCGGCGAACAGCGGGCCCGCCCCGAGCGTGCGTGCTTCCACGTAGCGCAGCGCGGAACGCTTCTCGCTCATCGTCGAGACGGCCGGGACGGCGCCGACCATCGGCTCGCTTCCGGCCGGCGTCTCGAGCGCATCGGTGAGGTACATGAGGCCGCCGCATTCGGCGTAGGCCGGCATGCCGGCTGCGATCGCATCGCGTAAGCCGCCACGCGCCGCGGTATTCGCTGCAAGTGCGGCGGCGTGTAACTCGGGATAGCCGCCGCCGATCACGGCGCCCCCGACGTTCGAGGGGAACGGATCGCGCAACGGTGCATACGGCACGAGCTCCGCGCCCGCATCGGTGAGCGCTTCGAGGCTCGCCTCGTCGTAGAACCAGAATGCCTCATCGCGTGCGACGGCGATGCGAGCGCGCCGGCCCTCTGCCTCTGCGAACGGCTGCGCTTGCAACGCGACTTCGGGCGCATCGCCGGGCACGTGTGGCGGAGCAGAAGAAGCGATCGTGATGAGCGCGTCGAGATCGACGTCGCGCGCAAACACATCCGCGCCGAAATCGACGGCAGACTGCCACGCGGAGCCGCCCGGTTTGATGAGTCCGAGATGGCGGCTGGGCAAGGTGAGCCGTTCGTCGCGCCGCACGACGCCGAGCACCGCAACGCCCGCCGCTCGCACGGCGTCGACGACGGTCGCCGCGTGCTTTTCGCTCGCGACGCGATTGAGGATCGCACCCGCGACGCGCACGCGCCGATCAAAATGCGCGAGGCCGTATGCAATCGCACCGATCGTCGCCGATGCTTTCGCGCAGTCGAGAACGAGCACGACCGGTGCAGCCAGCAGGCGCGCAATGTGCGCGCTCGAGCCGTCGCCGCTACCGTGCCGCCCATCGAAGAGTCCCATCGCGCCCTCGATGATCGCGATGTCGGCACCGGCGCTCCCGCGCACGAACGAGTCGCGCACGACGTGCTCGGGTGCAAGCCACGCATCGAGGTTGCGCGCGCCGCGACCCGCTGCGTGAGCGAGATTCGCCGCGTCGATAAAGTCGGGTCCCGTTTTCGCAGGCGTAACCTGAAGGCCGCGCCGACGCAGGGCGGCGATGAAACCGAGCGTGAGCGTCGTTTTTCCCGCGTCGCTCGATGCGGCAGCTAAAAGAAGACGCGGAACGAGAGCGCGAGAGAGCGCCGGATAGATCGTCAGGATACGCCAACCTTCGTGCGAGGTTTGGGCAGCTGCACTCGGCCCAATATCCTGACTCACGGATCATCGCCGTCGTGCTCGCCGCCTTCCCGCTTGCGCAGTGACGACGAGCGGCTCCCCGCTCACAGTGGCGCGACCGTCCCGGATTCTCACCGGGTTCCTGAATCGAATGCTGATCGTGTTTTATTGCGTCGCATCCGGCGATTCCTGGTCGCGCCGCGAATGCCGAAGTCCACTTGCGCTCCGAACGGTCCGTACGGGAACAGCTGGACGCCGGGGCGCCGACGAGTGCGTCGCCCAGGGCTCGCGCGCCTTCGGCGTCGATTTGGCTGCGGTCAACGACGAAGGTCGGCCGCGACGTCTGCCCGATCGGCTCGGACCGCCAATCGCTCGTCGTGACGCGGCCGATTTCCGGCAGGGGGCGACGCGGATGAAGGGGGCGACCGGTGCCGCCTGTGCATCGGTAACTCCGCGAGAACCGACGATAAGAAGCGCTGCGAGCCCGCAGCGCGAAAAGAAAACTAAGAACACGGACGTCAACCTTCATGCGAGGTGGGTGACCGTTAAGCGTCCGCTCCAACATCCTGACTTCGCGGATCCTCATCATCGTGCTGCGCGTCTTCCCGACCGAAGTCAGTGACGAGCAGCGGCTCCCCGCTCGCAGTGGCGCGACCGTGCCGGATTTCGACCAGCTTCCTGTCGCGACGTGGGATTTCGGTTGGCTAACGCTAACGCACCGGCAAGCCCTTCAGAAAGCTGCAAATTTCCAGCGAACTTCGGTCCGAGATCCGGTATACCGTCACATCGTACTTCGAGACTTTAGGGCACCTCGATGATTCGCGATCACGCTCGCGGTGAGAGTCATGCGTAGCTCGCACTTCGCAGATCCGCAGATCCGCGAAACAATTGCGCCACCTCCGAAGGTCGCAAACGCTCCGCCGCTGCTACACTGTCTTCGGATGTCATTCGTTCTCGCTGTGTTATCCGGGTGCTTTGGTGATCTGCAAGAAG
>JAABUX010004406.1_pt1 | contig 17885 bp, 35 predicted proteins | sample 5561851 | NCBI WGS metagenome assembly JAABUX01 (sample SAMN10711883, study PRJNA513361) | rock metagenome | isolation source: Antarctica rocks | place: Antarctica: Victoria Land, Richard Nunatak red sandstone | collected 2016-01-03 | reverse complement strand
CGTTGAGAACGTTCGAGCATTTTGCATTTCACTCACAAACATTGTTCTGGAGCTGAAGCTGCTGCTTGGTATTGGCATATGGTGGAGCTGCCACCTCACTCATCCGTAGGCTCGCCTGTGATGATTGCCATGCTGGTTGCTCAACTGTCCGCTCCTTTGCATCCCGCTCACGGGAAGGATTACGCCTGGGTGCTTGGTGTGCATTTGCGAGGATCCAGGGAGAGGACTGCACTGCTGCATACCCGCCGCTCGCTCCGTTTGCTCCCAGCACGGTCCATGACGGCCCTCCGTCGCTGCAGGCGGGTTTGGGTGTGCGATACGCGCCTCCGCCGACATATGGCCAACCACCTGGGGGGGCTCAGCAGTACCCCGGGCATCAGCCGTACACGCCGCCATTGGCAGCGTTCGCCTTTCCTCAGCAGCCGCCGCCTGCGGCTTTCAGCTTCCAGCCTCAGCACCAGCAGCAACAGCCTCAGCAGGTGCGGCGCAAACATTCCGCCCTGGTGCCTGGGCTGCTCCGCCAGATTCCTGCTGCGTTCCGCAAGCTACACTTATGACTGCTGTGTATTCAGACCTCGAGTAGTGCTGAGGCTGTTGTGGTATTGCGTAAGCTCACCGTGAGCGATGCTGCCCTGGCGATCCGAAGAGGTATCGGCTCGATCATGCTTTTTATGTCGTATTGCGTAAGCTCACCGTGAGCGATGCTGCCCTGGCGATCCGAAGAGGTATCGGCTCGATCATGCTTTTTATGTCCTTAAATCGCTCTCAGACGCCTTCGGATTGTGTACGCAGTATGGTTACATTGCAGCAGCAGCCGTTGGCGGTGCGGTGCAGTACTCGGCAGCGGTGGGCTTGGCGCCCGGGACGCGTCCAGCCTTTTACCAGCCTGCACAGCAGTACGCGCGGCCAGGGCCTGCCCCGTATCCCGCAGCAGGTATGCTTCGAAATTCTCTCGTGTCACCCAATGTTGTTGCGCCGCTCCGGTAGCTGCATGGACAGTGGTGCGAACGTCTGCTCGGTCGTTCACGGCGTGTTGTGTCCCATCTGGCGCAGCGTATGGAGCGGTTGTGCAGCCGGTGTACGCCTACAACCCTGCAGCAGCGCAGCAGCAGCAGTACCCTCAGCAACCTCAGTGGGGGGCACAGCCGCCACCTCAGCAGCAACCCCAGGCGCCCGTACTCAGCAACAACCCGTACTCAGTGCTGGTGCGGCAGCCTGCGAGCCAGGGCCAGGGTGGCGGCGGGCGGATGCGGCGAGACCCACGCTCACGCTGATGTTTGTGTGATGCGGCCACTGTTTGGCTGACAGTCGAGCATCACCTGTCCGTCTGTGAAACGCGTGTCACATGCACAGAAGTTGGCTGCATGTCCGAGATTTACAGTTCACTGTTGATTCACATACACAGTAATTTCACTGCATACTTGCACAGTTCGGTTGCAACTGATCACAACTGCCTGCCTGTTGCCCGGGTCAGCCGTTCATCAGCCAAAAAGCGCCATTTGCGCCCCGAAGTGTGTCCCACTTCTTGGAAATCCAGGATGCAAACCATGCCCGGGCATGCAACTGCTGACATGTACTGGCCGTCTTATCAACGAGACGGAACTACTGAAGGCATTCAAAAAGGCCTGCACAGCACGTGCAGGCTGGCCTCCTTGCTAGAATTGAGGTCCACGCCCTGTGCGCAAGCATGTGCTTGCCGGGAAAGAAGATTGGTACAGCGGACTGCTTATCTATCTGGTGATCGCCAATGAAACGGTTATTCTTCCATAGCCGTCGCTCGGCGCGGAGCACTGACATCCGTGCGCAGCACCGGTATGTCTTTGCTCACGGGCTCGTACAAGACGTTGCCGATGTAAACGGCCGGCAGACCTGCGATCAGGAACACCATTACAGGCGACACCATTACAGGCGACAGGCAACAGCATACACTGCGTGGAAGCTGCGCAACTCAACCATAGGTTCTGCCATCAACATTTCTAAAACCGATGTCAGGACCATCACGGATGACGGTGACGAGCGCTTGTCACAGTACAGCGTCAGTTGTGAACCCCGCTCTGTGGATAAGTGCGCACTGCCATTGAACAGCGGGCCGTGTCCCGGGCTGTACTGCTCCCGAAGAGAGAGGTCCCGGTCAGTCCCGTTCGGCGTGCGCTCGCCGGACTCCATGTCCTTGCCGCCGTCCTCATCCTCCTCCTCCTCCGGATCCGGATCCGTCGCCGCCTTGTCGATCAGACGCATGAAGTCCTCACCTGTACGCCGCAGGCCTCGCTCGGGCTTACTGACAAGGACTGGCGATTGCTTGACATCCTTCGTCAGCAAAGCTTTTTCGACACGAAGGTGTTCCAGTAAGGAATACATTTCATGTGAAGATTGGCTGCTTTCACCAAAAACACCGGTGACTTTCTGAACTACTTTGCTGGGTAAGGAGGAACGTGATGACACAATGAAGGTCTGTCGGAAACGGCAGCACTGTGCATCGGCCGAGCTGACGCTTGCTCGAATCCAACCGCAATATGCGCCCAAAGGCGGTGCAGTGATACCCCATGGGTCGGCGCTGGAAGGCGGCAGGAGCATATGTGATGGAGCGTGGGGAGACCTTGAATGTGTCAGAACCAGGCTTACCTGTGCCATACAGGGGCCACGAGACGAAACCTGCCAGGAGACCTCCCAGCAGCTCTGCTATGACGTAGTACCTGCGGCAGAGCATCGAGGCGGTTGCGCAGCACACCGGCATTCAGGGTTTACCCACGCCAAGGCAATCCAAATATGCACATTGAACGCAGGTGAGATTAGACCAGCTCGCAGGAGACGAAACCATCTGATTCACGCCATGCTGATGCACCTTTTGCTGCATAGTGCATATGACCAAAGTGGTGGCAAAATGTCAAACTTGTGGACGCAAGCTTAGGCACAGGCCAGCAGTATGACGCGGGCTGTATGCAGGTGTGGCCAGCTCGCACCATGCAGCGTCGCCGGCGTGGCACTGGAACACTATCACCGGCCCCAACGTTCGTGCAATGTTGAGTGATGCCCCGGTGTATGAGTATCCTGCAGCACATGAGATGCATGGTCAGGCCATAAAGGGTTTCGGACGGGGCCCAACATGCACACAAGGCTGCAGTTCGCGTCCAGCAGGCAGCTTGTTATCCAACGGCAGGCTGGGCAGCTCTTAGGCCAGACATTTGCATGTGCAAGGTCAGTGCCCAGCACAGCAACCGTGTCCCTGCACGCGGCACATAGCGCAGCGCATGCTAATGGCAATCATTTAGCCACATGCGGAGCAGGCGCACCAACAGATGCGCAGGCGTACAGCGACAGACCGATGATGAGCGGCCCAAGGTTGCCAAAGTTGGGCTTGCCGATAGCCACAGCATACACGGTGCTAACCAGGATGAATGTGAAGATGAACTCCCAGCCAGCCGCCTGCGGAAGCATGCACTCCTGGGCTTCAGCATGCGTTGCGTGTGCACGTTGATGCCCACTGTCGATCCCTAGTCACAGGCATTGACAACTGTGAGCCAGAGATGCGAAACGCACACCTGCCAGTGGGTGATGCCATTCATCATCTGTTCAGTCTTCTGGGGATGCGGGTAGAAGCAGCCTGCGTCATCAGAGATGCGGTGAGAGAGGCGAGGCATCGTGGTCATGAATTATCCACATGGTGCTCGTGGCATCATTCAGGCTGACAGAGCTCCCGACCGGAGGCCAACTGCAGGTGTGCGGCACACTGGGGCAGACCTGGTCCACTGTCGCCCATCCCCACAGAAAATCCCGCACCGCCTCTCAATAACACCTGTGCATCGAGTTTGACTTCGGGTTGAGCACCTTCGGAGCAGTTGCATGATGTGGTCAACCTGGCCAGGTCAGCGCCCAGCTGGGTTAAGAAGTAAACAAAGTCCGCTGCACGGGTCACGGCGTGCACATGCTGCAGAGCACCGGCGCTCACTCCCAATTGCTATCCGGCCGGACCACAAGGTATGAGGCGCTTCTCTGTTATTTGTGTCGATGACATTAGTTGGACCTGATGCATACCGTGAGCAGGGAAGCGCAAGCTGAGCCGCCAATCTGGGCGATCACGTACGCAACGCCCTTCGCGATGCTCATGTGCCCCGTCAGCATGGTGGCAAATGTGACACATCTGCGCAGCAGACCGTCGGAAAGGTATTAGTTGCATAAAGTGAGCCTGCATATCAATGCGCAAAAGCAGCAGGGAAGGGAGGGCAAAACGCACGGATTAAGATGACCACCACTGACGTTCGCAGCGATGTAGACTGCGCGCATGCAGAGTGAGGTGTAACACAGACAGCATTGCAACATTGTCTCCACGCATTGTTTGCTGGCTGCTAGTGTGCGCAGCTTTTTCACTGCAATTGGAGTGCACACGCATGTGACAGGGTGGGAGACGCACTGAGGACGGCAAGACTGATGCCGTTGGCGAGAGGGATGAAGTAGGGCTCGAACGGGTTTGCCCCCAGCAGAGCGAACAGCATCGTACACACAAACTCCTGCACAGGCGCGACACAGGCAGCTGGGGCGGTGCAACATGCAGGTAGTAAAAATGACACCTCACAGGCAGAATAGCTCTTGCCTGTTGTCAGAGTTTGCCAACGCTGCTATTAGCGCTGAGATGTTCACTGAACAAGGGGACCCATATCCTCTGTTTTCATTGCGCTGTCATCAACTCTGTCAGCGCTGCACCAGGGGCTCACTGTGACCCTGCATGGTGATTGGGGGCTATCACAGACCCTGCTCTGTGGTGGGGTGTCCCCTGCTTACCGACTTATCACGCCAGTGATTTGATCCCCTGTAGTCACTCTCAAGCCCCCAGAGACTATCATGACGGTTGACTCACCATCAGGATGGAGAAGAAGAATCGCAGAGAGAGGAGCTTGCCGCGGGTCTGGACCAGCAGACCACCTTCTCCGGTCTGCGCCCACACCACCGCGTCTCTGAGTACAATGCTACACGGCACACATGCATCCCGTTTGTGCTGATGTTCGCGCACTGCCCCAAACTTTGCGCTCGCCCACAGTCGCAGCCTCCAGCCCCCAACAGCGCACGCACTGCTTCGCATTAGGTCGCTCGCTCAGCAAGTGGGCGCTGAGCCGGGAATGGGTTCAGTGAACAATGCGGAGCGAGCCGGGCGAGCAACACATGTAGGCACAAGTGCCGTGAGGCAAGCGTGCCGCATGGTTCGCATCCCCGAGGGTGCACCTGGATGGGAATGAAGACGAGGTGCTTGGCCTGGAACCTGTGAATCCAGTCCTGCTGAGGTGCGAGCCCGCCCTTTGCCTTTCCATCTTTGCTCGGCGCCATGCTAACCGGCTGGCGGCAGGCGGTCAGCAGGTTCCAAGAGTGTCCTGGCGGAAGGGGCGGCGCCTGCAGCACGCGACGGAAGCCATCGATACTGTGAGACAGAACCCGGCGGCTGCACGGAAGGCCGCGGGAACGAGGCCGATGCTGGTCGGCGAGCACCTCGTGTACGAGAGAGGGCCAACGGCGCTCGCTGCACTGCCCCCACACGCGGCGCTGCCTAGTCTGCTGCCAGTTTGCGATGTCCTGTTAGGTCTGAACCCGATAAGGGGCCTGGGGAGCTGGGCAGCAACTGCCGAGGGATTGCGCTGGCCGTAAGGTTGCTGTCACCGCTGCCCTCTGTGCAACTGCAGGCCCTGCCAGCCGTCTGCTTGCGCACTGCTCGGTTGCGCTGGACCCGGCGGATGTGATCACGTTGCTTCACGATAGAGCCACTGTTACGGTATGTTGGAGGCGGGGCAAACCTGACAGCCCAAGTCTCGAAAGCGCCTCGCAGCTGTGTTAAACCTGTTCGAGTTCCGCGGCCTCGCACCGGCCTTATTTGCTTGCTACAATGCGTACTCAGGAGAAACCGATTCGCGAGTGAGACGCCCGTTGGAACTCCAAACTCAGGTTTGCAACCGTTTCTACTGGAGCTCGGGACATGTGACCAATATGACAGCGAATCGATCCCAAGCAAATAGCCCATAGGCGTTGTTCCTGGCGTTGTTGCAGCGTCAACACAGCCAGTGACAGCAATTGCTAGGTGCTCAGGATGCCGCCAACGGACGCCGACATAGCACACCATCTGATAACACGCTTTGGTCTGCGCGGCAAAACGGCGCTGATCACCGGCGGCACACGGGGCATTGGGAGGGACATCGTTGTAGAGTTCGCAAAGCAGGGTGCAACGGTGAGTACATTGGAGGAGCCTCCTTCCCCCCCCCCCCTCCCACCAGGCGGCATGCACACCTGCGCAAGCAGCATCGCAACCAGTCACTGACGACCGGGCATGGTCGCAGCGCAGGTGTTCACCTGTGGACGCGACGAGCAGACGCTGCTGAAGGCCCTGGAGCAGTGGCAGGCTGCAGGATTTGACGTCCAGGCATGACTCGCTGTACTTACGCGCGTGCATATGCCCTGTGTACCTGTCATCCTCAGTGGCTGCTTGTCGCCAACATGCCCTGTTGCCGTGTCACGACCGCGCCTGACCCCCGCAGGGATGCGTCGCAGATGTCTCCCTCCCCAGCGACCGCTGCACGCTCATCGGCAAGGCAAGCTCATCCTGAACAATCAGCGCCCATGTACATATCTAGCACGACATACGTGTCAGCGCGCCATCCGCAGCTTGACACCCCAGGCTGTGCTGCAGGTTGCGGCCGCGTTCCATGGCCAGCTCGACATCCTCGGTGTGCAATCATTATTGTGGAACTGTCTTCAAAGCGCACGATGCCGTTGTGCGTGACAGCAGCCCACATGAATGTTTGCCCCGCAGTGAACAACGCAGGCAGGAATATCAGGAAAGCCACGTTGGATTTCACGCCTGAGGAATACCACACAATCACGTCCACGAATCTTGAGTCAGCATTTGTGCTGTGTCAGGTGAGGCAGCCTCGCATCGATCGTGTTCTGTCTGCACTGCAGCTGCACGACGGTGGCGCTGCCAGCATCGGGCATTGTGTGACAACAGCTGAACAAGGCCACCCGTCTGTGCAGTTAGCACATCCACTCCTGAAGGCAGCCGGTGGCGGAGCAATCGTTTGCAACTCTTCGGTGGCGGGCGGTCCCATGGCCATCAAAACCGGCGCCGTCTACGCTATGACCAAAGGTGCGACGCGCCGTGCGAGATTGTCTGTTAGCGGCATGTATGCCGTCCTTTCTCGTGCTTGCGCGGGACTGGCCGACGGGCAGGACATTGCGATGACCAATATTGTGTGCGGCATGACGCGGACACGAAGTGTGCTGCAAGTGAGCGTCACTGCTGTTGTGCAGCCGCAATGAACCAGCTGACGCGCAATCTGGCGTGCGAATGGGCGAAGGACGGCATCCGCGTAAACTCGGTCGCCCCATGGTACGCCTCATTGCTCAATTAGCGGCCAGCCTGGCAACCCCATCGGCACAGCACCCAACCACAAGAACTCACCACAGCGCAGTGTCGTGTCGCAGGTACATCGCCACGGACCTGGCGCAGCAGGTCCTGGCGAAGGAGGAATTTAAGACCGCGGTGCTGGACAGGACGCCCGCGGGGCGCGTGGGAGAGCCTGACGAAGTGGCGGGTGCGGCGCCGCTGCGCAATGCCGTGATCAGATCACCGCCGTGCCAGTTGCGACATGAGCAGATGGGTTGAGCTGCGAGGCGCCGCGCGCAGGCGTGGTTGCGTTCCTGTGCTGTCCGGCAGCGTCCTATGTGACCGGCCAGATCGTTTCCGTGGATGGCGGCTTCTCGTGCAACGGGTGTGTGTTGCTGTCGTCACAAGCATGCCCCGTGGCTGCAAGGAGCGTGCCTGGAGACAGTGGCTGACAGCTTGCTCGAGACTCGTTGGGCTGTGTTCCGCAGGTTCGGCTACACGGGCTACACGTTGTGACATCGTTCGAGAGGGGGCGCTGTGATTACTGCTGCTGGCCAATGCCCATGGATCCACCATCCAAAGTGGACTCGATGGCTGTCTGACGGCGGCTCCGGCCGGCAGCGTTTGCTCTCATGGTGTCGTCAACCGCATGAAAAGTGATCCGACTAATTTAGCCTAGTATCGACACCGATTTTGTTCGGAAGCAACAGGCTGTCAGCTAGCGTGTCACGTACCAGCCTGATCTTCATCACGGCGGACGTTCAAGAGGTTTGCGGCATTGAAGAAGCCACCAGTAATCGCACCTGTGTGCTGCTCGCTGGTTATCAAAGCTTGTCGGCGCGCATGCGTTGCATGCATCGGGCTCAGCAGCCGTGAAGCTGAATCCGACAGCAGGATCCAGCCGGCGTGCACCCGTGGACTGACAGGGCGGCCCCATCCTGGCCAGGCAGCTCCGCTGCCTCGCCTGCTGCACCGGCAGACCGCGGATGAAGGGACACCATGCGCCGGAGCCGTCCGCTGTGGCTTGCCAGTGCAGCCCCTCCCACCTCCAGTTCAGCTTTACTGTCCGGAGGTGGCTTCTGTGGATCGCGCTGCTCGCAGCCGCATCAGCGGGCGTTATGTCCAGGTTCGTGTGCTTCTCAGGCTATACCTGTAAGCGAAAGCTGCTGCAGCAGTGATTAGCCATACTGTACAGTCCATCGTGTGCAGAGCTATAAAGCGGACAATGGTTCGCTGATACCAATGCAGACCATCACACCCAAGCCTGCGAAGCTCTGCAAAGCCTGCGCTGTACCCCTGCTGACCGGGCTCTCAGCAAAGCGCCAACCGCCCACACTTGATATGTGCAGGGTCAACACCAGCACGCAGAGGTCAGGCGGGGTCTCCATCCATCTCGGCGGGCAAAGACAGGTCGTGAGGACCGCCAGAATTCCGCCGATCATCCACCAAACATGGAAAACCAGCCAGGTTCCGGAGAAATATCACGCATGGGTGGTACGTCGCTGTTCTTTCTCCTGTGGACGCTATTCTCACTGTGCCGCGCCCCTGCTTTGGCATCCACAATGGGATCTGAGAAAGCGGCGTCGACATCTATTTCGCGCTGTCAGCTGTGACCCCGCGAAAGTGCTTAAAGCCCGGTCACGTTTCACGCCTGACTCCTCAGCAAGCAGCACGCCCAGGCAAATGCGAAGACCACATGCATTAGCCCAGTGACCTCCTCTTCTGCAGGAGTCCTGGGGTCGGGTGTACCCCAAGTGGGAGTATCGCCTGTGGACCGACAAAGACAACAGGTACGCCGAAGACATCTGCTGGATGTGCCCGCTGTGCATACTCGCCTCAGCAGGCCTTTTGGACTCTCGGCCGCCAGTGGTCAGTCCGTCGCTGTGATATCATTCTGAGCTCTGCCGTTGCCTGTAGCTGAAGTGCTGTCGTTGCGCTTGGTCATGGCCACTGCATAGCACCGCGGCAGCGGGCTGCAGTCCTGACAGCTGAAGGCGCGGCGGTGACCGCCGTGCAGGATGCTGATCGAGGAGCACTACCCCTGGTTCCTGGAGACGTACGACGGCATGGACGAGCCTATTATGCGTGCTGACGCGGTGCGCGATCCTGCCCCTAACCTAGGCTTCACCCTCCGCATCAGCCTGGCTGGCAGGGTTCAGCCTGCACAGCCCTAGCCCCTGGCCTAAATGCCGCTGTTATCGTTGCATATGGCCGAGTGACATCATGATGTGGAGCCCCCATGCTTTCCCCAGGCCAGGATGCGGATCATAATACTGCCTATGCGGTCATAATGTCCTGATGTGCAAGTTGGGAGTCGATTTGACCGCGGGTGGACTTCCCCGAGTCACCCATGTCTCGCGAAGCAGAGAGTCCTAATGTGAAAAGATGAGATGAAGTCTGCCCGCGGGTACAATTCCCCAAGAACCCGTGTATTACAGGTGCGGCCATTCTACATGCACAAGCACGGGGGGATGTATGCGGACCTGGACATGGAGGCGCTGCGGGACCTGAGTCCGCTGCTGAAGGGCCAGACAGAGCCGGTCTTCGCGGCGCTCATGGACGACCCGCCGCGCAGCTTCCGGCACAACATCCCCAATGCGTGGATGGCGTCGCCCGCCGGCCACCCCTTCTGGCAGGTGTGTTGCACCTTACACAAAATACGCTGCGTTGTCTGGTCGCCATGTTGCCACAGCATGACGTCGGCATATGCACGCCATGGTATGGCGTTTGAACTTGACACCAGAAGATGATCATTCCAGAGCGAGGAGTGGTCCGACACTTCATGAACAATGTCGGCGCAGGACCGCCATTTGCCTGCGCAGCGTGCTGAACATCTTGTTGGGTACAATGCCCACCACAGTCAAAGCCGCGACGTCCCGCTCCATGCTGAGCCGGCAACTCAGAAAGCCTCACCGGCTTGTCTGCTGTGCAGTTCTACATAGCGCGCATGCTGAAGCGGCCCGACATGGACAACCAGACAAGATACGGGCACGTGGAGAAGGTGCGCAGGCTTCCGGCTTGGGGTGCAGCTTCTGCAGCGTGCAGCTTCCAGACGCAAAGTCAGGCTTTGCACAAGCACAGGCACGAGCCTAGCACGGCTTCTGACAATCTGCCGACCTTCGTGAAGCTGCGCCTCATGCTTGGTCAGGGTGCTGCCGCATAGTTATCCCCCCTCCGCATGGCGCAACCGGCTGAGAGCTTCTATGCGAGGCAAACAGGTGGCGGGTCCCATCGCACTGATGGATTGCGTGGAGGCATATGCACAGTTCAGCGAGAAGGGCGTCAGCGTCCTGCCAGCGGGCACCGTGTACGCGTACAACTGGCGAGAGGTGCGCCACATCATGCTACCAACGACTCAGACCTCATACACAGGCGCTGGCTAAAGCATCGATGCCTCATTGCAGCGAGCGAATATCAAGCAGCTGGGCACAGCGCCACTGTCTCACTACCGCGGCGTCCACAGCAGCCCGACTGCAGCCTGTGCATTTGGGCCATATTGCCCATCGGCACAGGCCTGAATGCTCCTTTCCGTGCTGCCGCTCAGGCGGAGCGCTGTGACCGGCAGGTCGCCGGCAGGTCGAACCGAGAACCAGAACAAGCAGATGAAGCTGCAGTGCGAGCAGCGCAAGAGCCACTGCCTCATGGGGCAGCTCGAGACGTTCAACGCCACTAAATGCAAGGTGAGAAGCCAGCGGCAGGGTAGAGAGCTTCACATGATGGTACTTATCATCGACGACTAAGCTGGCCATGTCTTGCCCTGGTCAGCTGTTCGTCCTCGAGCTGGAAGTTCTCTTGTCGCTTGCTCTCGACCCTGTACTGCGCGGCAAGTGCATCGAGTGCGCCTGAGATGTTCAATGGACTCTTCCCATGCTTGACATTACGATCCTGCAGCCTACGACTGCGTGTGTCACGCAGAAAAACTTCCCCGAAGCCTATGCTATCACATACTGGGCCCACAGCTGGGGCTGACTCCAACAACACAGCGTCCAACAACGCTGGTGCCGGCGTGGGCGGCAATAACAGCAGCGACAGCACTGGTGGCGACAGCCATGGCAGCAGCAGAGCCGCAGATTTGCATCAGAGACAATGCAGCGGTTCGCGATCCAGGGTATGCTGCACTCCTACTTCAGGTGGCAAGCAGCTCTGGGACAATTTGCTACCGCGGAGCTCAGCAAGCAAGCTTGGCCAGGATCCTGTCCGCGCACTGCTCCAGCGTTGCTGCCGATGAGACGACCTGGGAACAGGACCAGACAGCAGGTTTGATTCAAAGTGCGCATATAGTCGTGTCCAGCCGCAGCCTGACAGTCTTGCAGACATAGTTTCGTTTCAGCGTGTTTTAGTTTCGGACGAGATGGGCGGGTTTGATCTTCGTGACCAATTTGGTTTATGCTTCAGTTGCCCTCTTGCTGCGCTGCTGCGCCGGTATGCATTGGGAGGGTGCAGTACTGCCACACCACCGCTACAGCCTCCCAGCATTGATTAGGACGGCAGGGCAACTCAATCTCTTACGCGAAAAACGCAATTTGGTATACACTCGCATGTTGCAGCTCTGTGAGCGATCGATTTGTTTTGTTTCCCTGTAAACGCCCAACACTGCCTGTGCACCACGGAGTTGCACACCCATTTGATAAGCAGACGTCTATCACGCTCAGTGAGCGGTAGTCGCCTCAGGCATCAGGTATCTGCTGAGTCTGTCCATCGAGGGTTCGGTCTGGTTGGGTCCATCCAGGATTTGCGATGCCAGGATGCGGGCAGTCATGGGCGCGAGGGTCAGGCCGCTGCCCTCGTGCCCGGCTGCAACGAAGAGGCCGCGGGTACCCGGAGCAGGACCCACCATGGGCCGTCCTCGCATCGCCTGCGGATCACACCAGGTCCGAGGTTGACAGTGTTCTTGCCATAGACCATGTCAACCAGCATACTGGGGTGCGACAGCAGTTCCCTTGCTGAGGCCCCCTAGCATGCTGCCATTGCGCGGTTTGCATCGGCGGAGTGAATTTGTTTTGCAGGTGCTTCAGACACTCATATGAGACACAGTCACACTGCTCTCGCCCAAAGCATGACGCGGGCACCTGAGGCCGGAGTCCCACTCGGATCGCCTCCGGCTCCACGGCTGCAAGCGCCGGCAAGAAGTCCTGCGCCCTACCCAGCATGGCCGCCACCGTCGCCCCGTCGGGCGCGGCCTGGTCCCAGCTGACGTCGCGGCTGCTGCCCACCAGGAGCGTGCCGTCGGCGGCGGTGGTGGCGGTGAAAGTGACGTCCAGCTGATCGGCTTCCGCGTCGTCGGCACCGGCTGTGCTGTAGTGCTGCAGGAACAAAACAGCATCAGGTGCACTGTGCAGATTAACCAGTCAGTACAATTCACGCAAGCACATTGCCCGTGTCGTCAAGCGAGCACTGCATGCAGAGCTGAGTGCAACGAGCACCCTACGGCAATAGCCCTGAAGACAAGTGCCGCGTGACATCATCAAGTCCGCCAGAATGCGCGGTACCTTTGCGTAGTCGCCTTCCATGAGGCCTCGCTGCAAGCGCGGCATGTCCCGCGGCCGCGGCACCTCCAGCAGATGGCCGCGTCGAGGCCTAAACGCGTCCGTCCACCTCGCATCCCCCGTCGCGCCGCGCAGTATCTGGCCGCTCCACGCGCCGGCCGCAACGACGATGCCGTGCCCCGCTGTCAGCCTGCGGGTGGTGGCGCCCACCGCTCACTGTGTGCCGCGGCTTGACCAGACATAGCGGGCTCACGGTCTGGCGACCGAGCGCAGCTGATCCGAGATGGTCTGTGGAGTGCCAGCACAGACGGCGCGACTGTGGAATGCTTGTGAGGCACGGCTAGGGTCAGCGAGCCGGATTTTCATCGGGGACAGCATTGGACTGTAGATAGCATTGGAATTTAGCTACGGTGCGCAAGGCTGGCGGCGGAGGGGACGCCAGGCCAGAGCACCTGGTGCCGTCGCTGGTGCTGACGCAGCCTGCTGCGCGGCGTGAGTCATCCGACAGGCAGACCTCGGCCTCTCCGGCCGGCCACCGCAGCTGGCAGCGCGCCCCGTGAGCGCGACATCGCTCCAGCAGCCACCCGACCGCTGTCCGACCATTCTGCAGGTGGCGAAAGACTGCATCATGCAGCTTTCGCAAAGCTCCAGGAGCTCTCGAATGATCAGACTGTCGACACTAGACGCGGACTGCGACAAGTAATGAGCCCAAGTGAGGCAGATCGATGTGTGCCGCATTGGTAGTCTCATGGGTGGCTCAGGCCAGATGCAGGTAGCTGAGCTCTCTGGCCAAAGCTGCGTTCGCCTCGTAGTGCCTGTGCCATGCGATCTGCGATGCGAGGTGCAGCATCTCCTGCCACATACAAGACTCGCAACTCGAAGCCACACCCTGAGCCAAACCCTGACCCTAATCTGACCCTAACCATAACCTCAAGCATGAACCTCATACTGACTGGCAGAAGCTGCAAGGCAGTTCTGGGGGTGTGCACACCAGCTGCGCGTCTTGCGGCGTCAGCAGCGCAGCCCCCTCCACAGGCAGCCGCAGCGCCGGCTCCGCGCGCACGGCTTGTCCGGCGTCCAGCACCTGCGCGTCCTGTCCCGCCGCCCGCAGAGCCTCGCAGCGCTGCTCCAGGTCGGCGGTCTGCCGCCCATCGCAGGCCAGCAGCATGCTGCCCGTGTCCTGCCTGGCACCAAACTCAAATCCTTGAGCCTCTGCACATGATCACTCGCAGATCCGTCACATCACCGGGAGGCCCGCAGTACAACCTCCGTGCATCGACCTGCTACCTCGGCGAGCAGTGTGCTGCCTGTGCGACCATGACTCTGCACGCCTCGCCGTGTCTGAGGAAGCCATGACTGCTGGATTGTTGCTCAAGGCTGGTCGTGAAAACCTGATGCGCACATAGATCATTGCACACGCATGCAGTGCTACGCTGACGAGCAGGTGCTGGCTGCTGCAGCCTGCACAGCCGGTGGCCAAGAGACAGAGTCCAGCTGCCGTGCACGATGCCCGACAGCGTGACCAAGGTACGCGGCGCTGCAGAACGCGTCGCAGCAGCGCCAGCAGCGCAGCACCTGCCATTCGATCAATGCCGCGCCGTCTGCGGTTGAGCAGCGCTCCTGCCAGAGCCGCTTGGATTGCTCCGCCACGTCCCAGGCCGCCGTCCCGGGCTGCCGGTGCGCCATCCAGATGTAGCCCTGCCCCGCGCCCGTCGCTCCCGCCTTCAGTGGGCCTACCTGGCACGCGCCGGTGCGCAGCATGTCAGCCTCCAGTTCCAGCAGGAGAGGATGACGAGCCGATGGACTCTCGATCCCCGTGCGCAGGGCAGCCCCTGACGCTCCCCACCAAATCAATGCGCCTCATCTGCCAGAGTCCGCCGTCTGCTCTGAAAATCCACCGCGTGGCGATCGTACAGCTGTTATGTCTTGTGCTACAGCCCCGGCCCCTGACGCTTGTGTGGTACACTGCCTGCAGATGTCCCCCTGGGCGCTGTACCGTTCAACCATACCGTCTTGGTCTGGATGCACAGGACTGCTACAGCACTGCAGGAGTGGGAGACCAGAAGGCAAGCGGAACATAAGCGACATGGCGCACGGGTCAAAATGGGATAGGGGTTGGAGCGGCATCACTTTTTGGGCAATTCTAGGTACAAGGCCCATGCGAGCGCATGACGCTGTCATCGAGGGCATAAGGCGGAGGGACGCTTGTAGGAGCCAGTATGGACGGAGAGCGTGTAGAGCACCGTGCTGACCCACGAGTGACTCAATCTATAGCACTCTGCACTCGTACAACACAGCACATGAGTACGTATGCACCTTGCACTCCGTGCATGGGCCTGTCTGGGCAAGGTTGCTCGACGCCGGCACAAACACATGCTGCCGCGGTGGCGGGGCTGCAGGCGGACGCAGGCGAGGACAGAGCTTGTAAAGGCCGACGGACCTTGTCCGTGACGGCGACCCCGATGTCCCGGCTCCGCTCGAGCAGCTCGAGGGCGATGCTCAGACCAATGATGCCCGCCCCCACGACGACCACGTCTACGTGCTCATCAGCAGCTCTACAAGCAAGGAGTCGCCTTGATCGCAGGCTGCGTTGACGATGAGCAGGCCATGCCGGGCGGGGTGGTCGCGCGTGTTGTACTCGCATCGAATTGCGATTGCGGACAGCTGCAGTGCTAGCGTCACTCAATTGCCCGTCGTCTGGATCGAGACCCTGGCGCTCTGAGAATGACCTGCAAGATGGTTCACTAAAAGTCCATGGCATCCTCAAGCATTCTGTCGATTCACTGCCGGGCAACGCATACGAGTTAGCACGAAGAGCCGCTACTCGGCCTGCTGCTCAGGCACTTGATCATCCTTCTCTGCGCAGCCTTCATCCGCAGCGATGGGCACCTCCTCCATCGCCGCCAGCTGCGTCTTCATGACCGTGATGACCAGCGTGTCGTCGCGGGACAGCCACGAGTGGTAATGCGCGCGCACGTGGTCCAGATCCGTCTGCGGCGGCATCTGCGTGCAGGGACATGTTGGCTATGGCTGCGCAGTGGCAACTTTGACGTGCAGTCGGCAAAGCAAGTTCCAGGCGCACAGAACAGCAGATGCTGTAGCCTGCAGTCGCAGCCGGCTCCGGCTGGCCTGATGAAGGCATCATTTAGGAAGGCCGGCGCGTTCCTTCCGCAGTATTGTCTCTGGCCCCATCCTGGCTAGACCGGCAAATCATGCCTGCTTCGCCGTCCATGCCACGGCGGTCAGCAGCTGCTATGGTCGAGACGGGCGCCAAGCCGGGCGCACCTTGATGGTGCGCACGAACTTGGCGTGGCGCTCGGAGTGGCGCCACAGCAGCGGCGGGCGCAGCGCCGCGCACAGGTCCGGCAGGGCGCGGTGATGCGACGACTCCGTCACGGGGTCACGCCCGCCCTGGACGCTGATCGTCGCGTCGTCCTTGTCCACGATCACCTGCGGTTGGTTCCAGCACAGCTGAGGCCAGCTTCCCCGAAGCTGGCGCTCAGCACGCCGATGGTGTGTGCTGTCCTGGTGCCGCGCAGAGGCAGCGCGTTGTTATCCTCTCAAGGCGAGTGGTGGCGCTTACTGGAGCCACTGCACGCTTCAACATGCATTGGCAAATGATGGCGCTGCAGAGCAACAGACAAGCACCGCTGCAGGATTCATGGTACTGTATCACCGCAGTAGCCTGCCACGAGTACTGTCGTGCAGAGACGAGGAGAGAGCACCGTGTCAAAGGAGACCTCGCCCTCCATGCCCAGGTCCTTCTGGGCGATGATCACCACCGCGTTGGGACCCTCCAGCACGTCCACGCCCACATGGGTCGACGCATGATCGCCGCCCACCGTCACGTCGCCTGTCGCATGAAAAATGAAATGTATGGCGTACATATACAAAATTAGCGCAAAGGCGCGGCCATGGTTGCCGTCATGTCACGTCCGTTGCATGTGCCCACGTGCATGCTCATGCGCTGCGAGCGAGCCGCAACGTGCCCTCCGACTGCCACATGAAGCGCCGCACGCCTGTCTTGGTGGTCACCCCCGGGGCGTAGCGCAGCGCCACACGTGCCAGCCCAGCGCCAGCAACCTGCACCCGATAATCTATTTATTCCGCAAAAGCGGCATGCGAAGGTGATCCCGTCATGTGGCTGGCCTGGCATCATGTCGGCGCAAGCATCTGCGAGCTTGGCACCAGGGACAACGCCGTGTGTTGAATAAGATACAGCGCCTCACCTGGCTAGGTGGGATGTCCCGTAGGCTGTCGAGGAACGTCTGCGCCGTGCTGTCGGCGTCGTCGGCGGCTGCTAGCTTCGGCAGCCGATGTGGCGGCACCCTGTGCTGACAGCCGTATGGCGTGGAGGCCCCGTGAGGTCGTCCCACTGATGCATGGCCATCGACCCCAGCCACAGCCGGCGGTGCTGGCTTCAGTGGGGCAGCTGCTCGATGTGAGGGCGTGCAGCGCATGATCACAAGCAACTGGATCCAAATATCAGCTTCTAAACAGTAAGCATCTCCCGCGACGTGACCAGAGCAGGCCTCAGCAGCGAGCTTTATCATCAGCCATTGGACCTCGGCCTGCTGAGTCATCGCGCAACGTCTCATGCATGCGCCGGCTGCAACTGTGACACCCGCACACCGAGTACCAAGTTGCAGCATATTCATCAGCTGCGACGCGGGACCGGTCTGTCAGCTTGTGGCATGCAGTGTTATGACACGAGGCAACCCGACCCTGACGCGCATCGTATACCCAACAGCTGATGGCTGACGGCCCTGAGCTGAACACACGGTGGGCACCATGGCAACGTCATTTGCCACCGCCCAGTTCCAGTCTCCGAAGCGTCGGCTCGGGCGAGTTCAGCTTCGCGACGCGGACGACAACCGCCTCAGACGGCCACTGCAAGTTGGGTACCGGGCTGCGGCGGTCGCTTGCGCTGACTCGGCTCAGGTCCGCGTCATCTCCCAGCTGCGAGCAGGCAAGATCACAGCAGTCGCCGTTGCGGCATGTTGGCACGACAATTGTATGGGCAGCTGCGGAGTACAGAC
>JAABUX010004403.1_pt1 | contig 17904 bp, 17 predicted proteins | sample 5561851 | NCBI WGS metagenome assembly JAABUX01 (sample SAMN10711883, study PRJNA513361) | rock metagenome | isolation source: Antarctica rocks | place: Antarctica: Victoria Land, Richard Nunatak red sandstone | collected 2016-01-03 | reverse complement strand
ACCTGTCACCTTTAATCGAACCAGGCTGGAATTGAAACCGCTGAAGCCTCAAAGGAAATAGGCCAAGGCAACCAGCCTTTAATCGAACCAGGCTGGAATTGAAACCTGGGTGCGCTGGACGAATGGGGCGCAGAACGGCACCACCTTTAATCGAACCAGGCTGGAATTGAAACAAAAAATGCGCGATCTGACAACGGAGATAAGCCGGCCTTTAATCGAACCAGGCTGGAATTGAAACTTTCTTGCTGGTTTAGGTCTACAGATTATTGAGTTCTCCTTTAATCGAACTAGGCTGGAATTGAAACCGAGGAAACCGTTGTTTCAGGCCGCATTCTCGGCCTCCTTTAATCGAACCAGGCTGGAATTGAAACCAGGCAGGTGCGCCGCTCCTGAATTGTCTTGCCCTCCTTTAATCGAACCAGGCTGGAATTGAAACTCGCCATGTCGTTCGGGTCATCGACAAAGATGCCATCGAACCTTTAATCGAACCAGGCTGGAATTGAAACACGTGCAGGACCGGCTCACCGCCGCTGGGGTGACGCCCTTTAATCGAACCAGGCTGGAATTGAAACATGGCATAGAGGCCGTCCATCTGAGACACTTTTAGACCTTTAATCGAACCAGGCTGGAATTGAAACTTTTGCAGGCCGATGTTGATCGGGCCGAGCCGCGTCCTTTAATCGAACCAGGCTGGAATTGAAACTGGCATTGACCTGCTGCTCTCCGTTCAGCCAGGCGGCAATACTGCTGCCTTTAATCGAACCAGGCTGGAATTGAAACCTGACGACATGGCTGCACGCCACGCGGTAGATGTCGCCAGCCTTTAATCGAACCAGGCTGGAATTGAAACATAGCGAGGCGCAGGCCCCCGCACGTGTTGCGGAAAACCTTTAATCGAACCAGGCTGGAATTGAAACCTGATCGCTCCGAGCGTCCCCAGGGCAGTCGTTGCCGCATCCTTTAATCGAACCAGGCTGGAATTGAAACCCGCCTGCGTACGCAGTGGATGCGTTTCCGTCAAACCTTTAATCGAACCAGGCTGGAATTGAAACTGTCGCCGCCGATGACATCGCAATCAGCTCGGTACTGGCCTTTAATCGAACCAGGCTGGAATTGAAACGTAGGCACTTGGGCATTTGACACCAATCCTATCATGTCCTTTAATCGAACCAGGCTGGAATTGAAACCGCTGAAGCCTCAAAGGAAATAGGCCAAGGCAACCAGGCCGCCTTTAATCGAACCAGGCTGGAATTGAAACACATGGTTCCCGGTGAACACCACGGGCTTGTCGGAACTTCCTTTAATCGAACCAGGCTGGAATTGAAACTCGTTCTAGGGGCGCACGGGGCAAACGACGATTATTCCCCTTTAATCGAACCAGGCTGGAATTGAAACCTGTATTCACCGGAAGGTCAGCCGACTATTACCAGTGACGCCTTTAATCGAACCAGGCTGGAATTGAAACAAGGACAAGACGCTTCCGACACTTGCACTTGAGGCGGTCCGGCCTTTAATCGAACCAGGCTGGAATTGAAACCTTCGCGTTTCAGAGCAACAGCGTCAGCACGGGAGAGGCCTTTAATCGAACCAGGCTGGAATTGAAACCGGGAACAGTTAAGGTGGCCCCGCCCCACAGCGTGCTGGCATCCTTTAATCGAACCAGGCTGGAATTGAAACGCGTCATTCGGGCGAAGAAGCCGCATTGGAGCGCCTGCTGCCTTTAATCGAACCAGGCTGGAATTGAAACTAAATGTCGGAAGCATGGCGGGAAGTCAGTTTCACGTCGCCCTTTAATCGAACCAGGCTGGAATTGAAACCTTAGAGATGCCGAGCTTCGCCGCGATGTCGACATCAGCCTTTAATCGAACCAGGCTGGAATTGAAACATACCAGATGCGCTTGCAGGACGGCTTTGGGGCGCATCCTTTAATCGAACCAGGCTGGAATTGAAACGAGCTTTTCCTCCAGCATGGCCGCACGGTAGCCGGCGACCTTTAATCGAACCAGGCTGGAATTGAAACTAGAACGGCCCCTTGCCGTAGTCTCCGGCGCTCATTTGCCTTTAATCGAACCAGGCTGGAATTGAAACGCAGTTGAGCCACATGCCGCCGCCACGGATGAGGCGGAAGCCTTTAATCGAACCAGGCTGGAATTGAAACAGAAATTAAGCCGATCCATCAGTCCTGCCTATGTTCCCTTTAATCGAACCAAGCTGGTATTGTAACTTTTTGACGGCGTTCGTCACCGCCGCGCCAGCGTCGTAAACCTTGTAATTGAACCAAATAGTTGAACCAAGCTGGGGTGGAAACCATCATATGCACCTTGTAATGCATCAACGCGAGACGGCAGCGCAACGGATCAGATAGAAGCAAACAGCATATGTCATTCTACGCTGTAGTACATATCATCATGCGTTCATGCTGCTACCGACCCCTACTTCTGAAGAAGTGCTCCGTTTCCAGAGTATCTATAAAGATCAATATGGCTTGGACTTGCCTGTTCGGGAGGCCCTACCTCTGCTGACACGCCTTGTTCAGTTCTATTACCTCACCGGCGGCCACGACGCTCGACGCCAGCGGCAAGGTTCGGCTATGCCGACAAGCCCTAAAGCACCACAAGCGGCAGAGTTTTTAGGATCGCTTACAGGCTAATATGTGCTTACAAACTCGACCGATCTACAGACTCGACTCTTCTTCAATTTCTGTCAGTCTAGACACGGAATGCTTCAGGCTCAAGAATATGTGGATCATAAAGTATGCATTCATTATGTTCAATTTTTAACATCGCATAAATGCGCTTGATCCTCTACGCACGGAAGTCCAGCGAGGGAGAAGACCGGCAGGTACAGTCCCTGGATGACCAAACCCGGCTGCTTCGTGCCCACGCTCAAAAACACGGTTTCCTCATTGTGGAAGAGCTGGCCGAAGCTAAGTCCGCCAAAGACCCCTACCGCAGGCCACTTTTCGAGCAGATGCTTCAGCAGATCGAAGCAGGCCGAGCCGACGGCATCCTCTGCTGGCACCTCAACCGCCTCTTCCGAAACCTGGTGGACAGCGGCCGGGTCGGCCATATGCTTCAGCAGGGCCGCATCCGCACTATCGAAACCCCGGAGCGAGCTTATCGGCCTGAAGACAACGTGCTGCTATTCTCCGTCGAAAGCGGGATGGCCAACCAGTACATCCGCGAACTGTCGCAGGGCGTGCGGCGGGGCATGGCCTCCAAAGTCGAGAAGGGCTGGGCACCCCAGCTCGCGCCGCACGGCTACCTCAATGACCTGTACACCCATACCATCGTTGCAGACCCGGACCGCTTTGCTCTGGTACGTCAGGCATGGGACCTGATGCTGACCGGCACCGTGACCGTGCCGCAGATGGTGCTGCGCCTCAACCAGGAGTGGGGCTTCCGTACCCGGCAGGAGCGTCGCCGGGGCGGGACGCCTCTGTCGCTGCCGTCCGCCTACCGAATGCTCCACAACGTCTTCTATGCCGGGCGGTTTCTGCGTGAAGGCGTTATCTACGAAGGCCAGCATCCGGCCATGGTGACGATGGAGGAATGGGAGCGAGCGCAAGCCATTGTTATGCGCGAAGGTGTGGCCCGCCAGCGCAAACATACGCACGCCTACACCGGCCTCATTCGGTGCGTGCGCTGCGGCTGCCAGATCACGGCAGAAGTCAGCAAAGGGCAATCCGGTAAAGGGCACTACATCTACTACCACTGCACAGATAAACGCGGCCTGTGCAACAAAAAAGGAGTGACGGAAGCTGAGCTTGAGCGCCAGATCGTGGCGTCGCTCGAAGGCGTGCAGATCAGCCCGCAAGTGGAAGAGCTTCTGGCCGGGGTAATCGAGCGGTGGCAGGCCGAGCCAGCCCAGGAAGCCGAAGCGCGGTACGCTCAGCTGCACCGAAACCTGGAAGCGGCCCGCAGCCAGCAGCGGGAGCTGGTGGGCCTGCGGCTGAAGAAGCTGATTGATGACGCGCTGCTGCAAAGCGAGCAGGAGCGCCTGACAGGAGAAATCCTGAGCCTAGAAGGAGAAGCCGGGCGGCTGAGCACGGCGATGACGCGGCAAGTGGAAAGCGCGGTGCGCTCCATTCACTTTGCCGCGCATGCACGGGCGCGGTTTGACGCTGGGGACTTGCAGACGCGCCGGCGGATTGTTCAGGCGCTGGGCGTAAGCTTTACGCTGGTTGAGAAAACCTTGCGGATTGAGCGCCACCCGCTGCTGGAGTTCCTCGGCGAGCACCAAGCCGCCTTGAATGCCTTGCCTGTGAGTGCTGTACCTGAAAAGGGAAAAGTCGTGGGCAAAGACAAAGCGATTTTAGGAGGGTTCGAACCAGGAAAAGCCGCTCCCAAAGCACAAAAAAGACGGCTGTTTTGCCGTCTGTTTCGTTTGGCGGGGCAGACCGAACGCTAACCGAACTTACCCAACAACTACTGGATGTTGCTGAGACTTTGCCGAGCCTGTTCTGCGCTTTTTGATAAAGCTAATGCACAAAGGAGTTGTAGAGTAATCTTATGCTTGATCGCTGGATACTCGCTGTTTTAGTCTGATACGAATATCTCAGGTATTTAGGTCAACAATTTCACCGATCAAGCCCTTTTCCACCATTTCCTCAAGCGTAGGTTCATAGTAGTGCAGGGCGCGTTCCCAGAGTTCCTGTTTGCTGAACAGGCTACCCTCCGCAAGCTGCTCGATCATAAGCTCATTTGAACGCAGGGAAGCTTCCGCCTCATTCAGGCGCTCCCGCAACAGGTCAGCGCGCACTTGGGCATTGCCGAAAACGGCGATGTTGAGCTGGGCTTGGGAAAGATGGATACCAAATCGCGTATCGCGCAGAGCAAAGCGTTTCTCGCGTGGCACGGCAATGAAGGGATAAATGGCTGCCGAAATAACTGCTCCCATTCCCACGACATAAATGTCATACCCAGCTACCTGCCGCATTTGACGGAGGGTTTGGAAAAGCACCCTGCCGCAAGCAGGATCGCCGCCAGCAGAAGTCATATAGACAAACAAGGTTTATCATCCCGCTCACGCAGCTTGTTAAGTCCTCGGCGAAGCGTAGCCACCATTTCGCCGTTCACATCTCCGCTGAGGGCAATGATTGGCATAGGTTCCGATTTGCCGGGCCTAAAGATACTGTCTGGAATCACATAATCTATCTCTAGGGGATTTTCTACTGGATTAGTCATAAAAGAAGTTTACCGAGCTAAAGCAACTACACCATTGCTGAAACGGCCTCAACATGCAATCTGTCTTAGGGAGTTTATGTTTGTAAGAACCTGGGTAATTTGGAAGCGCAAGCTACTACAGAGAACCACAGAAAAGAGGGTTTAATCGTGAGCAAGGCAACTCAAGTCATTGGTGCAGGCATTGCTGCTGCATCCATCGCAATGCATCCCGCTACGTCGCCGTCTTCCCCGCCACTACCGGACGCTGGGGAGCAGATGGCCGCAATAACCGACGCGACATCGGAAGCGAGCAAAGCAGAAGCGGGCAAACCTGCTCCCTCAGCTGAAGCTTCTGATTCACCTCCACCCAACCCGTAACGGTCAACCCTGTGTGCATAACGGTCGGAACTGTTTTTACTCAGATTTTCGTTCTTTACTCACTGATGTTACGCAGAGATTTTCCGCTCAAACCAGCCTCGAAGGCCCGGTAGGTACGCACCTACCGGGTTTTTTTATGGATGGTACTTCAATCCTACCATTTCTCCTACCTGCTGTTTCCCCTAAATTGCTTCTCCTACACTGCTTCTCTTCACCACACCGCAACAAAGAGCAAGACGCAAAACAATTGTGCAAGGACCACTTGCACGATTGGTTCCTATGGCAGGGCTTTGGTAAATGCTCGCCTATATTTCCTGTGACATGGGATTCTTTTGACATGGGATTCTTTCCGCGCGGCGAGACGGATATGGATCGCTAAAACAGCTGTGTAGAAGCGGCGAAGCCGTAATTTCTGAGTGCTGAAGCAGCCGTGCACCGGAAGTTGCGTCTTCGGTTTCTGTTCGGTAAATTAGGCCCATGCCGCGAACAGCTACGTGGCTCAGTCAACCCATCCAAGAACTCACCGAAAGGAGCCACATGCCAGCCAGTTCTAACATTTCAGCCAGTTCTAATACGCCCGCCACGCTTGTTAGTCAAACATCCAGCCAGGCAGATCTAAAACACGAGGCTATCAAGCACAAACCCGTCCACAAAACTCAGCTCCGCAAGATCCCACCGATCCAGAACCGGGTCTCTGTGCTGCTGGTCCACATTCCCAAGTTCAGCATCCAGGGACAGGCCCGGCTTGCAACGGAAGTGGGCGTGTCCCGCTCCACCATCAGCCGCCTCGTTCATGGCCGCATCAACCCGTCCTACCGCCTCGCACGCGGCGTCACCGACGTTCTGGAGCGAATGCTGGGCAAGCCGCTGGACATGCGCGAAGTGTTCTCCACCGACGGCACCTACCTGACCCCCTCCGGCTGCGCCCTCTGTCGCTGCAATGGCTGTCTCCCAGACATAGCCTGGGATGAAGACGGCCACCTCAAGCCCGGCTGGGAAGATGCCCGGCCCGGCGGCTGGTCACTGGCTCATGCCAGTAACCCAGAGCCAGTACGGGAAGATGAACCATATGAACAAGAGGCGAACGGCGGCTTCTCCGGCTATGGTGAAGCCGAAGATGACGATGAGGAAGTCCTTGCAGAACACTGGGAGGAGAAAATCAAGTCTGCAAAACTTCGAGAATTGCGAGGGAGCGCCCGATGATGCTCTTTCCTCTCAAGAAGGCGGTCCCTGCCGGCCCAGCAGTCAATCCGCATGCTCTGCCTGAGCAGTCTAGTCACGAGAACATTCCGTATGAGCAGCATTTGGCTGACCAGCTTCAGTGCCGTCTGCTGGATCTGGACTTTCCTGCCTTTGCCCTCTGCCTCTGCCGCCTGCTGCAAGCTCTGGGCTATCAGAATGTGCATCTGGCCGGACGCCGGGAGTGGAAGGGCTACAACAAGCCGGGCGGAGGCGGCTATGACCTGGAAGCCACTCTGCCCAGCGGTTTGCTCCCGCTAACAGCCGGTATGACCCCGCGCCGCGTCATCGTCCAGATCAAGCAGTTTGACGGCCTGCACGTCCATCAGCGCAGCGTGGATGAGCTTCGGGGAACCTGCTTGCGCGTGGGAGCGGCCGAAGCGTTGCTGATCACGACGTCGGCGTTCTCCAAAGTTGTTCGCACAGAGGCCGCCGCGCCGAGTGGGGTCGGCAGTCCGGTTGCCCCCGTGCGCCTGCTGAATGGGGATGAGCTGATTGCTCTGCTGATCCGCCACCGCCTCGGCGTCAAGGAGTGCAAGACCTCTACAGTCAAAAAGCTGGCAGATAAAAAACCAGGTGACAAGCAGTGGAAGATTGACGATACGTTCTTTGCCGAGCTGGCTTTAGCAAGCTCCATTCTAAGCAAAGAGAGAACCACAAAGCGTCAAAAACACTTGACTCCTCCGAACTCGACGCCGAAGCAAAACATTACGCCATTGCAAAATCTTATGCAGTGGCGCATGACGGTCCGTATCTCGTCTGACCCAGAAGGAGGCAAGCGGAAAGGTCATCAGAAAGAAGGTAATCGGAAAGGGGGAGACTGACATGGCCCACCCATGCTGCCGGCGGCATCGCCGCGCTCTGGCTGCTGACACTGCTGCCCGCCCTTGCCACAGGCCCAGCGACTTCAAGCGCACCCTTCTCGAGTTCGATCATCCCCAGCTCAATCGTCGACGCTCCATTTCTCAGTGCCCAGGCCATCAGCAGCCAGAACATCGGAGCGTTGGCCGTGATTGCCGCCCTGGCTGCACTGCTGCCGGACCTGGATGCGCCCCGCTCCAAAATCCGCTCCCTGGCTCTTGGACCCTTCCGCCCTCTGGACCCGCTGGGTGACCTGCTGCACGGCGCGTGGGGCCACCGGGGGCCGCTGCACTCGCTGCTGGGCCTGACGGTCTTTGGGCTAATCTGCGCCCTGCCGATGACACTCGTGTGGGGCTGGGTGTACGGAGCGGCGGCGCTACTGGGATACGCTTCGCATCTGGCGCTGGACGCCATGACCCGCCATGGGGTGCCGCTTCTGCCGGCGCGGGGCAAAGATGGGCGGTGGAACCTCAAGCACCGCCGCCACCTGCTGCCGCGAGCCTTGCGGTTCGTCACCGGCTCGGCGGCGGAGGACGTGCTGCAAGCGGTGCTGCTGAGTGCAGACCTGGTGCTGCTGCTTCGATACTTAACCTGAAGCACACAAATAACAGAAACGACAAGGTGAGAAACGGCAAAAGCCGCGTCTGCCGTGAGCCTGTCCCGCTGAGGGAGCAAGTCTACGGACAGAAGCGCGGCCTTCTTCGGCCACCCGGCGCTCGCCCTAACAAGACGTCCTGAGGAGGATACGTCCTGAAGAGCGAGCCGATGCGCGGAGCCACAGTAGCGGCACCGAAGGCAGCCGGCAACGACTGATGCGCCGCTGATCACCCATTTACAGAAGAACCATTCAAGAAGTGATTTTCAAGAAAGGAGGACCATACACAACCACTTACCAACGTCCACATCACCTGAGCAAATCGCCGTTGACCCGGCAAGAAACAATCCAGCGGGCAGTGCCCCGTTTGTCGTGGAGCATCGCCAGGAAGAACGCGCCCCGTCCGGCACGTTTCGCCCCAGCGCACGCCTCATCCTCACGGAGCGTGTTCGCACATCCGGCCTCTGGAACGCCCTCGCGCCCGAAGACTTCCAGACCCTCGTTCTGCTGCTGACCTTCCTCACCCCCAACGGCTGGTGCCGCCCCACCCTACCAGAGTTGGCACAGGCCATGCAGGTCTCCCATGCCAAAGCCCGCGCACGTCTGCACCGCCTCACTCAGGCCCGGTGGCAGGGCCAGCCGCTCGCTGCTGTGCTCAGCCGCCCGGACGGCCTGGATGCCTACATACCAGGACGACACCTGCTGGCCCATGAGAATGCTCCCCATGACGAGCCGCCTCAGCCGACGCCGGTCCGCACCGCAGGCCGGGACGCGGTGATCGCCTATAGCCGCGCCCGGTATACCAAAGGACGCGAAGAAGTGGAGCGGGAGATCGCGCACAGGATGGGATGGGCAGCGCCGGACTTTGCCGGGGATGACCCGGCGGTGGCGGAAGGCAAGCAGCGGGCGTACCAGGCCATGACGAACTTCGGGATGCCCAAAGAGCAGGCGCTAGATTTGCTGGCGCGGTTTGATTTAGGGGCGGTGGAAAGCCAGATCGCCTGGCTGCCGAGCCGGAATGCCAAGAACCCGGCCCGGTTCCTAGCGGCCGCCATTGAGGGCAATTATGACAGGCCGCTGAACTTACGCGGGCAAGCAGGCGTAGTGGAAAACAATGCACCGGCGGAAATCAGTTCAGAAAGTAGACAAAACGCATTTGGTAAAGATGCGTCTGCGGATACTACTCTGGTAGATAATGCTGCTGAGTTATGAGCGCTTCGCTGAGGAGGTGCCGGTCGGCGGTCATGCCACATATGCACCGCAAACAGTCAGTATCGCCCAGCCAAGCAACATCACGCCGCAAGCAAACATTGAGCAAACAAACAGCTTCAGGAAGGAAGTCTACGCCCAATGAACTCTTGAACAACCGCCTTCTGACGGGCGACTGCCTGCCGTTGCTGGCCCGGCTTCCAGGCGAGAGCGTGGACCTGACCGTTACCAGCCCGCCTTACGACGATCTGCGCCGCTACGATATGCCCATACCGCTAGATCTGCCTACCTTGGGAGAAGCGCTGTTCCGGGTGACCAAAGATGGCGGCGTCTGCATTGTCGTCATGGGAGATGCCTCCCGCCACTTCGCCAAGTCTCTCTCCTCCTTCCGGCTGGCCCTGTCCTGGTGTGACCACGCCGGCTGGAGGCTGTTCGAGACCTGCCTCTACCACCGCCACGGCGTTCCCGGTCCCTGGTGGCGTTCTCGCCTGCGCGTGGACCATGAGTTCATCTTCATTTTCTTCAAGGGCAAGCGGCCCAAGACCTTTCGCAAAGAGCGGTTGCTGATCCCGACCAAGCACGCCGGGGAGAAGGTCTCGCGCCGCCCCTTCCCGCGCCGGGGCATTGCTTGGGGGGTGCCACCGCCGACTATCGCCCCGCTTCAGTGCCGGGGGACAGTTTGGCCGTACTCCGCCAGCAGCAGCGAGCGCAACGAAGTCAAGCTGCGGCACCCGGCGACGATGCCCGACAAGCTGGCGGCGGACCTGATCCTGGGGTTCTCCGAGCCGGGGGACCTGGTGCTGGACCCTTTGATGGGCAGCGGCACGAGCGTGGTCATGGCGGCAAAGCTTGGCCGGCGGTTCCTGGGGATGGATGCTTCAGCGCGGTACGTCGGGGTCGCGTGGCAGCGGCTGGCAAAAGAGGTCTGGGGGGATCCTCAGAACGAAGGGAAGGAAGGGCAGGTGCGGCACGATACTGGCGAGGCCCTGAAAGACGCTCAGGAGGCCCCTACAGGCGCGGAAGGAGGCTGGGATGAGTAAGATTACCCCGTCGCTTGAAACAGAGGCTTTTAGGCAGGGTCAAGCAGGCGCAGACACGGATGAAACTACGAGAAGCGGGCAGACTGGTAAGAGTGGGAGGCTTGCTCCCTGGCATCCGGTCCCCGTGCGACTGGTGGACACGGTGATGCCGCACCTAAAAGATACCGAGCTAAGGGTGATGCTTGTGGTGCTTCGCCAGACTTGGGGATGGAAAGTTGACAGGACGAACGTCGACAGGACGGAAGCCGGCAAGCAGACACGCACCTCTAAACAACCGACTCAGAAACAAGCGACGAAGCGCCGGGACTGGATCTCTCACCGTCAGCTTTGCCGGCGCACCGGGCGCGGCAGTGATGCCGTCTCCGCAGCGGTGGCTTCCCTGACGGCCTCCGGCCTGATCATCGTGGAAGATGCGGGCGGTAAGCCTCTGATGACGCCGGAAGAGCGAAGGCGCTGCCTGGGCCGTTTGTACTTCCGTCCGGGAACCGTATGGCTGGAATAACTCGATGGCTTGAAGTGTTAGGGTAATGTGAAGTTGAGAGGGTGTAGATTTGAGGAGTGTGGAAAAGTGGATAACTTGCAGATTTTCCCATCCGAGAAAAGCGTAAACAACAACAGAACTGTTTTAACAACATATACAAAGGAGCGTTTTGTTGAGTTCTTTTGCTTGTTTTACAACGAACTGTCTGTAGAGAAACGAACAGATGGAAACGAATTGTTAAAGGAGAGAAGTTAGGCGCAGGGATTGTTTGGCACTGACATTGAGCTACGACTTTGACAAACTGACCGATATTTCCTGATCACTTATTTCCTGGTCACTCGCTCTTCTCAGATCACAGATATCTGCCGTTGTTCCCTGTTCAGCCGGAGCTTTTTGTGCCACGTCAAGCCATTCATTGGGCTTTTCGCTCAGAGACAGAGATGACGTATGCAGCGGTACAAGTACAGCTTTTGCGATGCTATGCCAATAGCGGATCCGCTTGATTACAAACACCTGGTTGCGACAAATGTGCTTTTTCTGCTTGTTGACTGGATCAACAACTACGATAGCACCGACAGTCAGGTGGTCATGACGCTCCTCGCTGGCAGTGCGTTGGTAAAACTCGCAGCGATGTGGGATACCCTTGCTGTCTGTCCACTCAGCGCTAGTATGCCTCATCGGTGCCTCCTATATCCATGTTTGCTCAACTCCATATCTATCTGCTCAAGTTTCCTTTTTTCTTAAGCTTGCTCTCTTAATATCTGGCGCATCATCGCTCTGACCCGCTCAAAGGCTTTGCCTTTCTGGGCGAGCGCCCGGACTGGATCTCGGTTTTCCGCGATCACTCGCGCCCTGGCCTTCGCTTCCAGTTCTATCCATTGATCAGGCAACAGTTTATCCAAGACATCCTGGACTTTATCCGAGACTTCTTCCGAAAAAAGCGAAGCAGGGGACTCTGAAATGTCAGGAAAAGTCAATTTAGGTGAAGAAGAGTCAAGAGTCTTCAGACGATCCGCATTTTGCGGTTGTCGATCCGCAGAATGCGGACTCGGTGACGCATTCTGCGGTGCAACTCCCGCATCTTGCGGATTCGGTGGTGCGTCCGAATCCGCAAGATGCGGACCCGGTCTGCTGTTCTGTTTCTGCATCCGTTCCTCGGCCTCCCGAACAGCCTCAGCGACCAGCGGCCAGTCATCGGGATGGACTGGATCATCCATGGCAATCCAATACGCATTTTCCATCTGGCGTACCTGGCCTCCTTTGCTCCGTCGCTGCCGCTGCCGCTTCTGGACAAACAGCGAGATCCACGGGTTCTTCGGCTTGCCTGTCTTTTTGTCGATACCCAGCTCGCGCGTCAGCGTGTCTTCGCTAATGCCTGCGGCGGCGGCCAAATCCGCCCCATCCAGCACGATTTCGTCTCGGCATTCCCCTTTGCGCCGGTCCAGGAACCCCTCGCGGCGGAGCGCCAGCACAATTGTCGTGCCATTGCCGCCCAGCAGCGGCATCCACCGATCCACAAAATAGTTGGACGTGGCCGTGTACTTGCCAGGCTTGGTGACGGCATTGACGGCGGAATGATAAAACGGCGAAAGCTGGATCTCGCTCATTATTTTGCTCCTCCACCTTTTTCACTTCCCCCAGACTGCGCCTCGTGAATCGCTTCTTCCACCAGGTTTCGGTACAGCGTCAGCGCATCGTTGAGAACATCCTGCTTCATGCGGCCGGTCGTCCTGACATGCTCGTTGACCCACTCTTCCGTGCCTGGGTGGATTTTGAAGGTAACTGCGTTGTAGCGCACCCGAATTGTTGGACTGATGAACGACTGCCGGATAGACTGCGCGGCCGACAGCAAACTTGGTGGTGGCTCAGATGGCGGCTCGGTTCGTCTCTTAACTGATCGTGTGTTCAGTTTGTCGTCTGTCTGTCTAGTCATATGACCGCCTGAGCTATCAGATGTATTATTAGTTATATTGCTTAGAATATTACCGGTTGTATGATTGGATTTTTCTGCCGAATTACTCATGTCTCCTTCCTCGGGGGGTGTCTCCTCCAGCATCTCCCTCTCGTTAGACAGTAGGGGAGGGGGTTGCCGTCCGCTCTGGTCCCGGTCCCGAGCGATGACGCGGCTTAGGATGTCGGGGCCAGGTAAAATTGACCCTGTTTCAATCAGACTTTTGCGTTCACGCGCCATCACCAGGTCTCCATTCTGCTAGTTCAGAGGGATCAGTCAATCCAGCGGCTTTGACTTCATTCGCCAGCGCGGCATAGTCTACAGCAGCCCGGTCTTTTGGATTAGTCAGCGTGATCGGCAGCCGCGCCGCCTGCGACTCCCCAATTTTCACTGACCGCCGGATCATAGTACGAAACAAATCCGCTCCGAATGTATTTTGCAGCTCGGCCTGCACATCAGTCGTGAGGTTCGTGTTGTCGGTTCGGTTAGCCAGTGCATTAACTCGGTGCAGGCCAGGGTTTGCTACCCGGACTTCCGCGACAGTGTCCAATAATTTAGCGACCCCGCGCAGCGAAAACACGCCCATTTCAACGGGAATGATCACTTCGGTTGCCGCCATCAGCGCATTTATTGTAAGAAGACCCAGAGTGGGAGGGCAGTCCAGGATTACGAAATCATATTCCTGCAGAACCGGCTCCAGGGTCTGGCGCAGCCGCAACTCCCGCAACACTGCACCAGCAAGCTGGGGGTCCGCGCCTGCAAGCTCTAAGTTCGCGCCAATCAGCGACAGGCCCGGATGGCCAAGAACCGGGTTGAGGATGCCCCGGCGGATCGGAGTGCGCTCGACTAACACGTTGTAGAGGGATATGTCGAGGGTGTCCGGATTTGGCCCGAGTGCCTGGGTGAGGTTGCCCTGGGGATCGCAATCCACAGCCAGCACTTGGTACTCATCGGAGAGCGCTGCCGCGAGGTTCGCGCAGGTGGACGTTTTGCCAACGCCGCCTTTTTGATTGGCGACGGCAATCACGCGACAAGTGTTTTGAGACCTGTTTTTGACTGGTGATGGCGAGTAAAGCCGGTCCAAGTCAATGGGCCGAATGCGCGTACGCGTACCTTCTCGCACAGCGGGTAGTTCACCGTCTGCCACACGGCGGCGCAACGTTTTTTCTGAGACCTGTGCCCGTACAGCAGCTTCTGCATAGGAGAGTAGCGTCACCTCAGCCTCCTCATTATTAATTTTCTGTCTCTTCTGTCTATTTTGTCTAATGTGTCCGATTAATAAGACATTCAGGACAGGAAATCATAGCACGGATGCACAGGCAGAGTCAATAGATTTAGGTAGAAGCAGAGCAAATTGTTTTAAAGATTGAGGACCAGCGTCGTCAGCAGGTGGGCCATGCGTCCATTGCCGTCGTAGTAGGGATGAGCAGTAGGGATAAATGGTCGCAAACTGATAATGCGTCAGGGTCGCGACCAGCGGTGCTAAAGCCCACCCCTGGTCAGCTCATCGTTCACCCAAGCGATCAGCTCTGCTGTGAGGCTGGGCACGCAGTGAGCTTCCGGCGGCAGATAGACAATGGTGCCAGAGAGGCCGCCTTGGATGACGTTCTGACCATCGCGGCAAGGGGTGGGGGAGGGCTGACCCTGAATGACCAGGCCGTAGAGGTGGCGGACGTCGGTTTCGGTGAGTGAGCCAGCCTGCTGCATGAGGCGCTCAACTTTGCTCCTCAAAGCTTTAGTTCCTTTAGAGCTTTAGTTCCTTTAGAGCTTTAGTTCCTTTAGAGCTTTAGTTCCTTTAGAGCTTTAGTGATGGCGGCTGTGATGTTAAAAATCGGGACAGGCACACTGACCCTGTGCCTGATGCGCTGTTAAATGTCACTTATCGCGCTGTTATTAACAACCAAAAATAAATGCTCGATTGCTTCTGTGATGATAATCCTGTCATCTTATGTGTGAGGACTACTTTTCTCGCAAAAGCTCGCAGGCGACTTCCTTCGGTGAGCGCATCTTCAGCGGCCCGCATGGCGTTTCACACATCTGCTCAGAAAGGTCTTGCAGCGTGCCGTCAGAAAACTGGTCCGACAGTTGAAGGCTGACTTTCACCATTCGCGTGAAGTCGTTCATCGACCCCAAAACGCTGCGATGCGGAGAGGCACTGTTCGGATCATTGCTTGGAGCATGATTTGAGGTGTCATTCGGGGCTTTGGGAATGAGGACTTTGGGAGTAAGAGGCTTGGTTGAGGCGAAAAGAAGGGGCGCCATCTACTCCACCTCGCGCTCTACTTCTTTTTCCGAAGTGCCGATCCGCCGCAACAGCTCTGCGGCCTCGGCGGGGAAACGCAGTGCAAGCGTACTCAGCTCACGAGCCGGCAGCAGCAGGCAAAGGCGGGATCGCTCGCTGACGGCCAGTATCAGGTGAGAGGGGCGCGTGAACAAGATCGTCGCATACCAGTCACCAAGAGCTGTGGTAGGAAGTGCATTTGTTAAAAGCGCGGACTGAGCTGCTTCTGTTTTGGCTTTTGGTTCGGGCAGCTTCAGGCGCTCAAGGAGCTTGCCGGTGCAGCGTAGCGTCATCATCTCTCCACTGGCTCCTGTTCGGCTTCTCCCATAACCTCGGCTTCTCCTATTAGCTCTGCCTCTAATTGTTGCGCGGTCGGCAGGCTGGACTTCAATATGTCCGGCAGCTGCTCGGTGACCTGGTATTCACTGACCTGGTATTCAGATACTCCGATTGGTGCGGTGTGACCACGGAGCGTGTACTCAACAGACAGAGATTTCTTCTGCTTGCACAAGATGAGGCCGATACTGGGTGCGTCGTCGCGGTGACGCAGAACATCATCCACCACGTTCAAGTAGAAGTTCATCTTGCCGGCATACTCCGGGAGAAACTTCCCCGTTTTGAGTTCGATTACCACATAGCAGCGCAGCTTGACATGATAGAAAAGCAGGTCGAGATAATAATCCTCATCGTCGAACTCTAAATGGTACTGGCTGCCCATGAAGGAAAAGCCCGCCCCCAGTTCAAGCAGGAACGTGCGGATATGGTCGATCAAGCCGCGCTCCAGGTCTCGCTCCTCTGCATCTTTAGGAAGTTCCAGGAACTCAAAGTTGTAGGGGTCTTTGAGCATCTGGGCCGCAAGGTCCGACTGCGGTGCCGGCAGGGTACGCTCAAAGTTGGTGATGGCTTTGCCCTGGCGGCTGTAGAGATTGCTCTCGATTTGGTGGACCAGGACGTTTCGGCTCCACCCATGTTCGACAGCATGGCGGGCGTACCAGAGGCGAACGTCTGGGTCAGGCAGTTTCTCGATAAGCGCAATGTTGTGATACCACGTCAATTTTGCAAGTGGCGCTTGCAAAATTAATTGGTCCGGCCACGCCTCGGCGAACGAGCGCATATAGCGCAGGTTCCGCAGTGAGAACCCCTTCATCTCAGGAAACTCTCGGCGCAAGTCGCTGGCGAGCTGGTCAACGACTTTGCTTCCCCAGCCATGTTCTTGCATCCGCAGGGAAATCTCCCGTCCGATGGTCCAGTAGAGTAGAACCAGTTCGGCATTAACGGCAAAGGCCGCGCGGGTACGGGCTGCCAGCACCTGGTTCTTGATGTCACTGAGAAACGCAGCATAGCCGGCATAAGTTTCCGGCTTTTCTGCCATCCTCTTTTCTTCTGCCATGCTCTTTGCTTCTAAGGCGACATTTTGTTCTGGGTGTTCTTGGTTCATTTTCTCGGTCATCTGTGTTTTGCTTACTTGGGCTTTGTTTGTGGTTGGCTGATTTGTGGTTGGCTGATTTGTGGTTGGCTGATTTGTGGTTGGCTGATTTGTGGTTGGCTGATTTGTGGTTGGCTGATTTGTGGTTGGCTGATTTGTGGTTGGCTGATTTGATGCAAGGCAGGCAATAGCCAGCCAGGAGCATTGGGCGCTTCGCGCCGCAAGGCTGCTTTTTCACGGTCAGTCAGGATTTGCCTGAGTTGATCGATGGTGCCGGGGTCAATGTGGCCTGGACCTAAATGGCGCAAGGCTTGGATGACTGCTCCCTCAGTGCGTCCGGCTCCGGCCATGGAGCGAGGACAGGCGTGGCGCATCTCAATGGTCTGCCCGCCGACCTGGATCATGCGGCGGCGGCCATCGGTCAGGTAGACAGGACGAGCCGCAACCTGAGTAGACAACCCCAAAGCGTTGGCGGCGCGTGCGCCGGCAGGCTGGATGCGGCTGCCGGTCTTCCGTGCCAGAGCGGCGGCGACCTGGTCCGAGTCCGCAGGGACAGGGCCGAGCGAGGGGTGCAGACGTGGGTAGTCGTAGAGGCCGCGCCCGAGGCGGCGGATGACGCCTTCTTTGGTCAGCCGGGAAAGTGCCTCATCTACGGCGGCACGCGAGCCAAGTTCGAGAAACTCGCGCGTGACGAACACCGCACCGCACCCGCGCTTTTCAACCTGTTTTCTGAATTATTGTTCTGCATTTGTAGCGGTCAAGCTCTTGGCTCTTCCTTTATATAGCGGTAGAACGTGGCGCGGCTGATGCCGAGCGTCTTGCAGATGTCCGTGATTGGCAGGGTGGGATCGGCCCGGAGCGCTTTAGCCTGTGCCAGCTTCTTGCTATCCACCACTGGCTTGCGACCGCCTTTCTTGCCCCGCGCCCGCGCTGCTTCCAGACCGGCCTTCGTGTTCTCGACCATATTGTCGCGCTCAAACTGAGCAAAAGCAGCGATGATGTGGAACAGCAGCTTGCCGGTCGCCGCGTTGGTATCAATGTTTTCGTTGAGGCTTCTCAGCTCAATGCTTTTGTCCTGCAACGTCTGCACCGTCTCAATGAGCTGCTTGAGGGAGCGGCCCAGGCGCGACAGTTTCCAGAGGACCAGGGTGTCGCCGGGGCGCATAAACGCCAGCGCCTCAGTCAGTCCGGGGCGGGCGGCTTTGGCTCCGCTGGCTTTGTCGTCAAAAATGCGCTCGCAGCGAGCTTCCCTGAGCGCATCATGTTGGAGTTCCAGTT
>JAABUX010004402.1_pt1 | contig 17904 bp, 14 predicted proteins | sample 5561851 | NCBI WGS metagenome assembly JAABUX01 (sample SAMN10711883, study PRJNA513361) | rock metagenome | isolation source: Antarctica rocks | place: Antarctica: Victoria Land, Richard Nunatak red sandstone | collected 2016-01-03 | reverse complement strand
TGGCGAGCTGCGTCAGCAGGCCGAACGGGCGGACCGGCCGCTCGATCACCGCATGGGCGCCGATCTCCAGCACCAACTGCAGGATGGACGGGTTCTCGTACTCCACGACGCCGATCACCGTGGGCTGTCGGCGGTCCGGGCCGCGGAACAGCCGGCGCAGCGGCTCGCGGCTGTCGTGCTCGACGGCCAGGACGACGATGTCCGACGCCGCCGCCACCTCGTCCGGCAGCGGCCAGACGGTCGTGGTGACGCAGCCGATGCGGCGCAGGTGCTCGACCAGGCTGATGCCCTCGGCATCGGGCGGGTGCATGACCTCGATGCGGAGGCCACGGAGGTCGCGCAGGATTTCGATGGCCATCCCGGGCGAGGCCCCCGTCCGCCGTCAGGCTTGCGCCGGGGCGGGCAGGCCGTTGGCCCCGGTTTCAGGCCCAACGCGTTCAGGCTGTCCATTCCCTGACCGGGCGCGTTCGGACCAGCTATCCAGGCGCTGGTCCACGCAGTAAGGGTCCGGCTTCACCCGCCGGCCGGGGTCCCAGACGACCTGGAACTGCCCGGCGGCGTCCAGCTTGGCGACCCGCGGCCATACAAACGTGTGGTTCGTGCCGCTGTCGATCCGCACCCTTCCCTGCGGCGCGTCATACTCCAGGTCGCCCAGCGCCGCGCGGACCTGGTCGGGATCGTCGGTGCCGGTCCGCTCGATGGCGCTGGCCACCAGCATGACCTGGAAGTAGGCGGCCTCCGCCCCTGCCGTGACTGCGGCCTCGCTGCCGAAGTGCGCCCGGAAGGCTGACACGAATTCCGCGGCTGCGGGGGTCGGCAGGGTGCTGAAGAACGGCGCGGCGGTGATGTGGCCGGCGGCGGCCTCGGGCTGCATCTCGGCGACCTCGGCCTCGCTGGTGGTCAGGCTGGCGATCGGCATCCGCGCCGGGTCGAAGCCGGCCTGCCGGTAGGCCTCGTAAAAGACCGCGGTCGAGCGGCCGACGACGGTGGAGAAGATCATGTCGGGCCGGGTGCGGCCGATCTGCGCGATGGCCTTGCCGAAGTCCTTCGGCCCGGCGTCGAGCGGGACATAGATCTCGTCGGTCACCGTGCCGCCGGCCTGGCGGGCCAGGTCCGCCATGATGCGGTTCGACTCGTAGGGATAGACGTAGTTGGAGCCGACGAACAGGATGCGCTTGCCGTAGCGGCCGAACAGGTAGCGGGCCAGCGGCAGCGAGTTCTGGTTGGGCGCGGACCCGGTATATATGCAGTTCGGCGAGTACTCGAAGCCCTCATACAGCGTCGGGTACATCAGCAGGCCGCGGTAGGCCTCGACCACCGGCAGCACCGCCTTGCGGGTGCTGGACATGTAGCAGCCGAGGATCAGTCGCACGCCGTCCCGGCCCAGCAGCCGCTCGGCGAGGGCATGGAACTGCTTCGGATTGGAGGCCGGGTCGTAGGCGACCAGCTCGACCGGGCGGCCACGGATGCCGCCGGCGGCGTTGATTTCCTCCACGGCGAGGGTCGTGGCATTGAGCTGAGTGGTCTCGACCGCCGCCGTCACGCCGGAGCGCGAGAACAGGACGCCGAACCGCCAGGGCGCAGTCAGGTCGGCAGGCGGCATTGGGTGTGCATTGGTTTGTCGCTGTTTCCTGATCACGAGCCGGGCTGGTCACGGGCCGGGCCCCATGGTCGCATACCGGACGCGGCGCGCCCAGCAAGGGTGTGATCAACATATGTCAGCTGGCATTGTGCAACGGAGCAATTATGCACGGCGCGGGAGCAGAGAGGCAGCGTCCTCATCCCAGGTGCAGCAGCCCTGCATCGAACTGTCATGGCGCTCTCCGGCCCGGCACACCAAATTGACAAGCCATGATCATGCTCAAGCTCTGCCTCCTGCTGTTCGTCATGTTCTACCTGCTGCCCCTCGCAGTCTCCGCCACGCTCTACCGCCTCGATGGCACGGGGACGGGCTGGCAGACCGCGGACCGCTCCAGCGCCGGCCTGCTCCCGCCGCCGGCCAGCAGCCCGGCCGCTGTGGTGCGGGTGTTCTCGGCGCAGACGGTGCGCTGGCGCGGCATCTTCGCCACCCATAGCTGGATCGTGCTCAAGCCGGCGGGCGCATCGGCCTACACCCGCTACGACTACACCGCCTGGGGCGAGCCGATCCGGATGAACGGCTTCGAACCCGACGGACGCTGGTTCGGCCGACTGCCGGAGGTGGTGTTCGCCGCCAACGGCCCGGCCGCCGAGGCGATGATCCCCCGCGTGCAGGCGGCGGTGCGCGGCTATGCCTGGAGCAAGCAGGGCGATTACCGCGCCTGGCCGGGGCCGAACTCCAACACGTTCGTCGCTGCCGTGCTGGACGCCGTGCCCGGCATCCATGCGGCGCTGCCGCCGACGGCGATCGGCAAGGACTACCCTTATGACGGCCGGTGGCTGCGGCGGACCCCGTCCGGCACCGGCTTCCGGTTGTCGCTGGGCGGGTATGCCGGCGTAACCCTGGCCTGGGTGGAGGGCTTGGAGGTCAACATCCTTGGCGCGGTGGCCGGGCTTGACCTGCGCCGGCCGGCGATCAAGCTGCCGGGGCTGGGGCGCATCGGCGTGCGCGGCCCGGATGGGCCGGCAACCCCGGGCTTCGGCGCCGCGACGGCGACCTGAACAGGTCGTTGATCCCAGCACCGCAACACAGGAGGGTTCTGATGCGCGCAGTTGGGTATGAGCATTCGCGTCCCATCGAGGACGCGGCATCGCTGGCAGACATCGAGCTGCCGCGGCCGGAGGCGCAGGGCCGCGACATCCTGGTTGCCGTCCGCGCCGTGTCGGTGAACCCCGTGGACACCAAGGTCCGCATGCGCGCGCAGCCCGACCCCGGCAGTTGGAAAGTGCTCGGATGGGACGCGGCCGGCACCGTCGAGGCCATCGGCCCAGAGGCTGAGCTGTTCCGGCCAGGCGACGAGGTGTTCTACGCCGGGGCGCTGGGCCGGTCCGGGACGAACGCCGAGTTCCACCTGGTCGATGAGCGCATCGCCGGGCGCAAGCCGGCCTCGCTCTCGTTCGCCGAGGCGGCCGCGCTGCCGCTGACGGCGATCACGGCGTGGGAGGCGCTGTTCGACCGGCTCGATGTCCGCAGGCCCGTGCCCGGCGCCGATGCCGTGCTGATCATCGGCGGGGCCGGCGGCGTCGGCTCCATCGCCACGCAGTTCGCCCGGCAGCTCACCGGCCTGACCGTCATCACGACCGCCTCGCGGCTGGAAACGCGGGCCTGGAGCCAGGCGCTCGGCGCGCACCACGTGATCGACCATGGCAAGCCGCTGGCGGCCGAGGTGGCGGCGCTCGGGATCGGGGCGCCGGGCTTCGTGTTCTCGACCACGAACACCGACCGGCACCTCGCCGAGGTCGCCAAGCTGATCGCGCCGCAGGGCCGCTTCGCGCTGATCGACGACCCGGCGGTCCTCGATGTCCTGGCGTTCAAGCAGAAGAGCGTCTCCGTGCACTGGGAGTTCATGTTCACCCGCTCGATGTTCGGCACGGCCGACATCGGCGAGCAGGGCGTGCTGCTGAACGAGGTGGCCCGGCTGGTCGGTGCCGGCACGCTGCGGACGACGCTGGGCGAGAGCTTCGGCGCGATCAACGCCGCCAACCTCCGGCGTGCCCACGCGTTGCTGGAGAGCGGGCGGGCCAAAGGCAAGATCGTGCTGGAGGGGTTTGGCGGGTAGCCTTCGGCCGCACGGTTCCGGCCGATCCGCCGCTATGCCTCGGCAAATCCATGCGATTGCCGGTTCCACGCCCGCGCGTAGGCCCCATCCCGCGCCAGCAGCTCCGCGTGCGTGCCCTGCTCGACGATGCGGCCCCCATCCAGCAGCACCAGCCGGTCCATGCGCGCGATGGTGGACAACCGATGAGCGATGGCTATCACCGTGCGGCCCTGCATCAGGGTATCCAACCCTTCCTGGATCGCCGCCTCGACCTCGCTGTCCAGCGCCGAGGTCGCCTCGTCCAGCACCAGGATCGGCGCGTCGCGCAGCACCACCCGGGCGATGGCCACCCGCTGCCGCTGCCCGCCGGACAGTTTCACCCCGCGCTCGCCGACATGCGCCGCATAGCCCCGGCGGCCGTTCCAGTCCTCCAGGCGCAGGATGAACTCGTGCGCCTGCGCCCGGCGTGCCGCGTCCTCCACCTCGGCCTCGGTGGCGCCGGGCCGTCCGTAGCGGATGTTGTCCAGGATCGAGCGGTGCAGCAGCGAGGTGTCCTGCGTCACCATGCCGATGTTCGCGCGCAGGCTCTCCTGCGTGACCCCGGCGATGTCCTGCCCGTCGATCAGCACCCGCCCCGTATCTGGCCGGTAAAACCCGAGCAGCAGGTTCACCAGCGTGGACTTACCCGCCCCCGACGCTCCGACCAGCCCCACGCGTTCCCCGGGCGCGATGGCCAGGTCGATGCCATGCAGCACCCCGCGCTCCGAGCCATAGCCGAAATGCACTCCCTCGAAGCGTATCGCGCCCCCGGTCAGGCGCAGGTCCACCGCCCCTGGCGCGTCCGGCATGTCCCGCGGCACGGCGATGCTGCGCATCCCGTCCTGCACGAGGCCGATGTTCTCGAACATGCCGGTGATGCTGCGCGCGACCCATCCGGCCATATTGGTGACCTGGAACGACAGCGGCAACGCCGTCAGCACCGTCGCCACGCCGATGCGGCCCTGGGTCCACAGCAGGATCGACACCGCCGCCATCGTAAACAGCAGCAGGGCGTTGATGACTGCCAGGCTGGCCGTCATCGCCCGGGTCTGCGCGCGAAAGGCCGCTGTGTGATCCTCGACGGTCTCCTCCACGAAGCCGTCCTCGTCCTTCGCCCGGGCGAACAGCTTGACGGTCAGGATGTTGGTGTAGCTGTCCACCACCCGGCCGGTCAGCAGCGAGCGCATCTCGCTGACCCGGCGCGAGCGCTCCCGCAGCCGCGGCACCGTCCAGCCCAGCAGGGCGGCGTAAGCGGCGAACCACGCCAGGATCGGCATCGCCAGCCGCCAGTCGGTCGCGGCCAGCAGCACCATTGCACTGCCGCCATACAGCAGGATGTACCAGATCGCGTCCACGCCGACGACGAGCACCTCGCGCAGCGCCGGACCGGTCTGCAGCACCCGGTTGGCGATGCGGCCGGCGAAGTCGTTCTGGAAGAAGCTCCAGGACTGGCGGACGACGTGCCAGTGGCTCTGCCAGCGGATGCGGTTCGACAGGCCGGGGTTGAGCGCCTGGTTGATCAGCAGGAACTCCAGCACCAGGAAGCCCGGCCGCACCAGCATCACCAGCCCGGCCATGGCGGCGAACTGCGGCCACTCGTCCCGCAGCAGCGTGGCGCGGTCATGCGTCGAGACCAAGCCCGCGACCCGGCCGATGCAGACCGGGATGGCGACGTCCATCGCAGCCGTCACCAGCCCGACGCCGAGCAGCAGCAGCAGGACGCCCCTGGCTTGCCGGGCGAAATGCCAGAAGAACGGCAGCAGCCTATCCGGTGGCCGTTGGTCAACGACGGGTCCGGTGGGCTGAATCAGCCCCTCGAAGTACTGGAACAGCCGCTGCATGGGCATCGGACGCCGGGTCAGCGGTTCAACGCCGCCATCTGCGCGGCGGCGTAGCGGGTGCCGGCGGCAGCGCCGGGCGGCAGCGCCTGGTCGAGCCGGGCGAGGTCATCCGGGGTCAGCGCCACGTCCAGCGCACCCACGTTCTGCTCCAGGTAGGTGCGGCGCTTGGTGCCGGGGATGGGGACGATGTCCTCGCCCTGCGCCAGCACCCAGGCCAGCGCCAGTTGCGCCACCGTGCAGCCCTTGGCGGTGGCGAGGGTGGCGATCGCGTCCACCAGGCCCAGGTTATGCTGCAGGTTCTCGCCCTGGAAACGCGGGGCGGTGCGGCGGAAATCGCCCTCGGCGATGTCCTCCGCGCGCCGGATCTGCCCGGTGAGGAAGCCGCGGCCCAACGGGCTGTAGGGCACGAAGCCGATGCCAAGCTCGCGCAGGGTCGGCAACAGATCGCTCTCGGGCTCGCGGCTCCACAGCGAGTACTCGGTCTGCACGGCGGTGATCGGGTGGACGGCGTGGGCACGGCGGATGGTGGCCGGCGCGGCCTCGCACAGGCCGAGGTAGCGCACCTTGCCGGCCTGCACGAGGTCGGCCATGGCGCCGACGGTGTCCTCGATCGGCACCGCCGGATCGACGCGGTGCTGGTAATACAGGTCGATTAGCTTGAGCCCGGTCCGCCGCAGGCTGGCGTCGCAGGCCTGGCGCACGTAGTCGGGGTGGCCGTTGATGCCGCGGAAGCTGCCGTCCTCGCCGCGGACGTTGCCGAACTTGGTAGCGAAGACCACCCACTCGGGGCGGTCGCGCGCCACCCGGCCGATCATCTCCTCGTTGCGGCCGACGCCATACATGTCGGCGCTGTCGAAGAAGTTGATCCCGAGGTCGAGCGCACGGTGCAGCGTGGCGACCGACTCCGCATCGTCCCGCCCGGCATAGAACTCCGACATGCCCATGCAGCCCAGGCCGATGGCGGACACCTCCAGCCCCTGGCCGCCCAGCTTTCGCATCTTCATGGTGGATCTCCGTATGGCAGCGCCTCTAACCCGGTGGGCGCGCGGAAGTTCAAGCTGGATTACCGGCGCCAGTCCGCATAGGCGGACAGGGAGATGAGGGCGCCATGGTATTTTATACCGTGTTGCTGGAATGTCTTTAATTTCGCGCTCAGCCTCAATATTTCCGTTGGTGACTTCTACTTAATGCGTCAAACCTCATGGATGCGCATCTCGCGCCGGCTACGTCATTTGAGTAAGCTGACTTCAAGGCGCAACACGCGCCGCCGACCTGGGAGATGCAATGTTCCATCAACTCGTGACGCCAGTTGCGGACAGCCTGCCGCTGTCGTTCGTCGTCGCGGCGCTGCCGATCGCGACCGTGCTGGTGATGCTGGGCGTGTTGCGCCGGCCCGCGTGGCAGTCCTCGCTCGGCGGCCTGGTGGTGGGCTTGGCGGTGGCGATCCTGGTCTGGCAGTTCCCGGTCGGCCTGGCGCTGGACAGCGTCGCCGCCGGGGCGACGTTCGCGGTCTGGCCGGTCATGTGGATCGTGTTCAACGCGCTGCTGCTGTACAACATCGCCGTCGTGTCCGGCCGCTTCGACGCGTTCCGCGACTGGGTGCTCGACCACCTGCCCAACGACCGCCGGATCGTGCTGGTGGTGATCGGCTTCTGCTTCGGCTGCCTGCTGGAGGGCATCTCCGGGTTCGGCACGCCGGTGGCGATCACTAGCGCGCTGCTGATCCTGGTTGGCTTTGCACCGCTGGAGGCATTGACCTATACGCTGATTTTCAACACGGCGCCGGTCGCCTTCGGGGCGCTTGGCGCGCCGGTGACGGTGCTCGGCCAGGTCACGGGCCTGTCGCCGGTGACGCTCGGCGCGATGATCGGGCGGCAGCTTCCGTTCATGGCCCTGTTGCTGCCGTTCTATGTCATGGCGATCTATGGCGGCATGCGCTCGGTGCGGGCGCTGTGGCCGGTGCTGCTGGTGGCCGGCGGCAGCTTCGCGCTGGGGCAGTTCGTGTCGTCGAACTACCTCGACTATGCCCTCACCGATGTGCTGTCGTCGCTGATTGCCCTGATCGCCACCCTGGGCTTCCTGCGGGTGTGGTCGCCGGCGCCGGCGCCGGAGTTTACTATGCCCCCCGTCGCCTCCCGCGTGACGGCGAAGGCGGTTGGGGCGGACGTGGTGCGCACGCAGGGTGCGGTGCCGAGCTGGCAGGGTTGGGTCCCTTGGATCCTGGTGTCGGCTGTCGTGATTGCGTGGACGCACTTCAAAATCTTCGCCATCGGGCAGCAGGCGTTCCCCTGGCCCGGCCTGCACAACCAGGTGCTGATCACGCTGTATGACAAGCCGTATGCGGCGAACTACGTGTTCCAGCCGCTGGCGACGGGGACGGCCATCCTGCTCTCGGCGATCCTGACGGCTGGCGTGGTCGGCGTCGGGCCGGGCCGGTTCATCGAGTGCGCCGTGCAGACCTGGCGGCAGAGCCGGATCGCGATCCTCACGGTGGCGCTGATCGTGGGGCTGGCGTACCTGATGAACTACTCGGGCATCAACTACACGCTCGGCAAGGGCGTAGCGTCAGTGGGCATCCTGTTCCCGCTGGTCTCGCCGTTCCTGGGCTGGGTAGCGGTGTTCCTGTCGGGCAGCGACACCTCGGGCAACGCGCTGTTCGGCAACCTGCAGGTGGTGGCGGCGAACCAGCTTGGCCTGAACCCGGTGCTGATTGCTGCAACCAACTCCTCGGGCGGCGTGATGGGCAAGATGATCTCGCCGCAGAACATCGCCACCGGGGTGTCGGTCACCGCGTTGCGCGGGCAGGAAGGCGTGGTGCTGGCGCGCACGTTCAAGCACAGCGTGGCGTTGACTCTGGTGCTTGGCGTGCTGGTTGTGCTGCAGCAGTATGTCGTGCCCTGGATAATCCCGGGCTGATCGTCGCCGGGCGGTCAGTGCGGCGCGGCGCGAGACCTGCGTGGGCGCGGGATGAGGTTCAGCGGCTCAGGACATCATCTTGAGCACATGAATGCTGAACAGGCTGGCAGGGTCGGTCCAGCCGGCAACCGGATCATAACCGGCGGAACGGGCGAGATCGGCAAATCCGGCGAGGCTGTACTTGTAGGAATTCTCGGTGTGGATCGACTCGTTCGGAGCGAAGCCGATTTGGTCGCCGCTGATTCGGACCGACTGGGCGATGCGGCTCACCAAGTGCATCTCCACCCGGCTCTCCCCCGCGTTCCAGCGTGCCTCATGAGCAAACGTCCCTAGGTCGAAATCCGCGCCAAGCTCGCGGTTGATGCGCGCCAGCAGGTTGAGGTTGAACGCTGCGGTGACGCCCGCGGCATCGTCATAGGCGGCTTCGAGGACCGCACGGTCCTTGGGCAGGTCAACGCCGACGATCATCATCGAGCCACGGCCCAGCAGCCGCCCGGCGCGGCGCAAGAAATCAGCCGCTTCGGATGGGGTGAAGTTGCCGATGGTGGAGCCCGGGAAGAACCCGGCGAGTCGGCGGGGATGGCTGCCGGGCAAGTGCGGCAGGGCGAAACGATTGGTGTAGTCGGCGCAGACCGGGGCGATCCGCAAGTCCGGGAAGTCAGCGGCCAGGCCTGCCGCTGCCGCCAGCAGGTGCCCGCGGGAGATATCGACGGGAACATAGGCAGCCGGGTAGCGCAGCGCGGCGAGAAGCAGGCGGACCTTGACGCCGGCGCCGGAGCCGAACTCGACCAGGCTGGCGTGGGGGCCGACGAGGGCGGCGATCTCCTGCGCGCGGGCCTGTAGCAGGGTGCATTCGGTCCGCGTCGGGTAGTACTCCGGCAACTCGCAGATTCGGTCGAACAGGCGCGATCCCTCGGCATCGTAGAAGAACTTGCTCGGCAGCGTCTTGGGCGTATGGCCGAGGCCCTGCAGGACGGCGGAGCGGAACTCCGAGACAGTGGGTTCTAGGTCGTGCAACTGCTCCAGCGAGTAGGCGTGGCTCACAGGTCCTCCGCCAGCCGGAGTCCGGTGAACTGCCAGCGCGCATGGGGTGGGAAGAAGTTCCGGTAGGTCAGGCGGTCGTGCCCGGCGGCAGTGGCGCAGGAGCGGCCGCGCAGGATCATCTGGTTGACCATGAACTTGCCGTTATACTCGCCGAGGGCGCCGGCTTTGGGACGATAGCCGGGGTAGGGCGTGTAGGGGCTGCAGGTCCACTCCCAGACATCCTGCGCGACGCCAGGGCGGAGCGGCCGCGGGTGGGGCTGGAGGCCCGGCCGCACCGCATCCTTGTCTGCGTGCAGGCGGGCGGCGACCTCCCACTCGAACTCGGTCGGCAGGCGACGACCGGCCCACTCAGCATAGGCAGCGGCCTCATAGAAGCTGATATGGCAGACCGGTTCATCATCGCGTACCGGCTGCAGGCCGTGCAGGGTGAAGGTGTCCCAACCGCCGTCCGCGCCGGGCTGCCAATAAGCAGGAGCGTCCCACCCGGCAGATTGGGCGAGGGCCCAGCCCTCGGACAGCCACAGGTTGGCGCGCTGGTAGCCGCCCTCCCGCATGAACGCCTTGAACTCGGCATTGCTGACGGGCCGGTCGGCGATGGCGCAGTCGCGCAGGAGCGCCGGATGAGCCGGACCCTCGTTGTCGAACGCAAAGCCCGCGCCCTTGGGATGGCCGATCCCGTGGATGCCGCTGGGAACACGCCACATCCCCGGAGGAGGCAGGGCGCGTGACGGCGACTGGGCTGGCGCAGGCTTATAGACGGGGTGGATCGGGGAGCAGCCGAAGGCGTGCTTGATGTCGGTCAGCAGCAGTTCCTGGTGCTGCTGCTCGTGGTGCAGGCCCATGACGGCGAGGTCGGCGACCTCGGCGCTGCACCCATCGAGCAGGCGGAGCATGGCGCCATCGACATGGCTCCGGTAGGCGGCGATGGCGTCGATGCCGGGGCGGCTGAGGATGCCGCGGGACGGACGCGGGTGCCGGGGACCGACCGCCTCGTAGTACGAGTTGAAGACGTAGTTGAAGGCCGGGTCAAACTCCTGGTAGCCCGGCAGATGCGGCTTCAGCAGAAATGTCTCGAAGAACCAGGTCGTGTGCGCGCGGTGCCACTTCGCCGGGCTGGCGTCGGGCATGGATTGCACGGTCTGGTCCTCGGCGGACAGCGGCGCGGCGAGGGCCTCCGTCTCGCTCCGGACCCGGCGGTAGAAGCCGGATGCAAGGACGCCGTCCGCCTGCGCAGCCACGAACGGCGGCGCTGGCGCGAGGGATCGAACATTCGTATTTGACATGCAGGGAAGCCTTCGTGACCGGCAGCCATAAGCGGCAGCGGGCGGCTGGGTTCCATCAGGCCCGTCACTGCCTGGTTCCCGGGACGCATGATCCATTCTACCTTAGGCGCCATGCACGCCACCGCACTCGCCTGCCAGCGCCACCTGTTCGACCTGCCGGATCACGTCAGCTACCTGGACGCTGCCGCATGGGCGCCCCTGCCGCACCCGGTGCGCGCGGCGGGGGAGGCCGGCATCCTGGCCAAGGCGCAGCCCTGGTCGCATTCCCGGGATGACGATGCGGCCTTGGCGGAGCGTGCCCGCGCCGCGGCGGCCCGGCTGATCGGCGCCACGGCGGACGACGTGGCCATCGTCGGCTCCGTCAGCCACGGCATTGCCACGGCGGCGCGCAACCTGCCGACCCCGCCGGGCAGCCGCATCCTGCGGATCGCGGACGAGTACCCGTCGCTGTGCTATGCCTGGGACCGGCTGGCTGCCGAGCGCGGCCTGATCGTCGAGGCCGTGCCGCGCCCGTCCGACGGCGACTGGACGGCGGCGCTGCAGGAGGCGATCTCCCGCCCGGGTGCGCCGCCGCTCGCTGTTGCGACGCTGACGCCGCTGCACTGGTCCGACGGTGCGGTGATCGACCTGGACCGCCTGGCCCCCGCCGTGCGCGCCGCCGGGGCTGCGCTGGTGATGGACGCCACCCAGGCTGTCGGCGCCGTGCCGGTGGACGTGGCCCGGCTGCAGCCCGACTTCTTGACGTTCCCGACCTATAAGTGGGCGCTGGGTCCCTACAGCCTGGCGTTCCTGTATGCCGCCCCGCACCGCCAGGGCGGCCTGCCGCTGGAGGAGAACACCGGTAACCTGCCGCCCGCCAAGGGTGCCTGGCGCTACGACAAGGGCGAGCGCGACGACCCGGTGGCGCTGCCGATGGCCGCGGCGGGGATGGAGCTGATCGCCGGCTGGGGCGTGCCGGCCGTGGCGGCACGCCTGCGGGGGCTGACTGACCTGCTGGCGGAGGGCGCCGCGGCGATGGGTTTGCCGGTGGCGCCCCGTCGGCTGCGCTCCCCGCACATCCTGGGCCTCCGCGTGCCGGGCGGCCTGCCAGACTGCCTGATCGCGCGGCTGCGCGCCGATGGCGTGTTCGCCAGCGACCGGCTGGGCGGCCTACGCCTCAGTCCGCACGTGTGGGCCAACGAGGCCGACGTGACGCGGTGCCTGGCGGCGTTGCAGGCTGCCCTGTGATGGCCGTTCGGGGCGGCTTCTCCGGGCGCCGCGGTTGTCGTGTGGTCCGCCGGACGCTCAAGGCTGTCATGCAAAGTCCATCCCAGGTGTTTGGCGTGGCCCTTGCATCAGGCGCGCAGGTCGTCAGCGCCGTCAGGAGATTTCGAGAATGAACACCGTCACCCGTCGTTCCCTTCTAGCCGGCACCGGCGCGGCGTTGGCGATGCCGGCGATCATCCGGCCGGCCTGGGCCGCCGACACGGTGAAGCTGGGCTGCCTGTTCTCCTCCTCCGGCACGATGGCCAACTTGGAGGGGCGCATGAACTACGTCGCCCGGATGGCGGCGGACGAGCTGAATGCCGCCGGCGGCGTGCTCGGCCGCCAGGTGGAGGTCGTGGTGACCAACCCGGCCTCCGACTGGCCGACCTACGCGCAGATGGGCCGCCAACTGCTGCAGGAGCAGAAGGTCGCAGCGTTGCTGGGCTGCTGGACCTCGGTGTCGCGCAAGTCGGTGCTGCCGGTCGTCGAGCAGAACGACGGCCTGCTGTTCTACCCGCTGCACTTCGAGGGCGAGGAGAACTCGAAGAACGTGGTCTATATGAACTCGCCGCCGTCCAGCTCGGTGCTGCCCGCAGTGGATTATTTGATGGGCGCCGACGGCGGCAACGCCAAGCGGTTCTTCATGCTGGGCAGCGACTACGTCTGGCCGCGCACCATCAACAAGATCCTGAAGGCCTACTGGACCAGCAAGGGCATCCCGGAGTCCGCCTGGCATGAGGAGTATGTCCCGTTCGGGTTCAGCAACTTCCAGAACCTGGTCAACCAGATCCGCAGCTTCGCCAGCGCCGGGGGCGAGCAGCCGATCGTGGTGCTGACGGTGGTGGGCAACTCGATCCCGGACTTCCTGCGCGAGTACGTGAACCAGGGGTTGAAGCCGACCGATATCCCCGTTCTGGGACTGGACATGGTGGAGGCCGACCTGGAAGGGCTGAACACCGCCGGGCTGGTCGGCAACCTGAACTGCTGGGCCTACCTGCAGAACGCGCCGGGGCCGCGCAACCAGAAGTGGCTGGCGGACTGGGCGGCGTATGTGAAGAAGTCCGGCGCGCCATACCGGCCGGATGTCGCGATCGACCCGATGGTGTCCACCTATGACAGCGTTCACCTGTGGGCGCTGGCGGCGAAGAAGGCCGGATCGCTCGACGTGCTGGCGGTGCGGGCGGCGTTCGGCGGGCTGTCGTTCGACGATCCCTCCGGCTACACGCTGACGATGACGGGGGAGAACAACTACGTCGCGCGCGGGGTGTTCATCGGGTCCGTCAACGACAAGCAGGGCTTCGACGTGCTGTGGCAGTCGAAAGACACGCCGAAGCCGATCCCGTTCAGCCCCGCCTGACGCGCATGCGGGCTTGGCTGCGGCCCGGCCTGGCGGCGCTGCTGTGCTTGGCCGGCGGCGCCGCGCAGGGGCAGCCGGCGGACCGTGCTGCGGTTTTGACCATGCTGTGCAGCGAAGGCGGGCAGGACGTGCCGGCTGCCGTGCGCGCGTTGCTGTCGGGTGCTGCGGCTGCGTCCCCGGCGGAGCGGGACTGGGCGCTGCGGATCGTGAAGGCGTTCTCTGCAAAGGGGCTTCAATGCGCGCCGGACGGCGGCGCGTTCCTGGCCGGTGGCGTGAGCGCCCTGACCTTGGCCCCCGCAGCGCCGCCATCCGAGCTTCGCGCGCCGCTGCCGAGCCTGCGGAGCCGCGGATCGCTGGAGCAGGCCGGCGCCGCGCTGACGCTATTCGGGGCTGCGCCGGCAGCCCGGCTGGCGGCGGTCCGCACCTTGGAACGTCGCAGCGACGGCTTGCCGCCTGATCTGCTGCCAGCCGCCCTGGCGCAGGAAAAGGACCCCGGCGTGCGGGACGCACTGCAGGGGCTGGTGGTCGCGGCCGGGCTGCGTTCGCCGGACCTGGGCCGGCGCATCGCCGCCATCGAGGGCCTGGGCGCCGACCCCACCTCCCGCGCCGCCGCGCAACTGGCGGCGCTGCGGGCGGACCCGGCCTATGCCGCCGACCCGCAGGTCCGCGCCGCGCTGGACCAGCAGATCACCCGCGTTGGCCGCTGGGTGCGCGTGGGCGATGCGTTGGCGCTCCTGTACAACGGCGTCAGCGTCGGCAGTGTGCTGTTCATGGCTTCGGTCGGGTTGGCGATCATCTTTGGGCTGATGGGCGTCATCAACCTCGCGCAGGGCGAGTTCATCATGATCGGCGCCTACGCCACCTTTTGCACGCAGGAGGCACTGCGGGCCTGGGCGCCGGGCCTGGTGGACTGGTATCCCGTCCTGGCGGTCCCCGTGGTGTTCGCCATCACCGCCCTGGCCGGTATCGCCATCGAGGCCGCAGTGATCCGGCGCCTGTACACCCGCCCGCTGATGACCCTGCTGGCGACGTGGGCGATCAGCCTGCTGCTGGTGAACCTGGTCCGCGTCGGATTCGGCACGCAGAACCTGCAGTTCCAGACCCCGCCTTACCTGGCAGGCGGCCAGCGGGTGGTGGGAGACTTCCTCGTCACCTGGAACCACCTGGGCGCCATCGGCTTCGCGGCGGCGGCGTTCGTGGCGACCTGGGCGCTGCTGCGCTTCACCGACCTGGGGCTGTTTATCCGGGCCGTGACGCAAAACCGCGGCATGGCCGGCTGCGTCGGCGTCTCCACCCGGCGGATCGACATGCTGGCCTTCGGCTTCGGCGCCGGGCTGGCGGGGCTGGGCGGGCTGGTGCTGTCGCCGATCTACAACGTCAACCCGACCATGGGCAGCGGCTTCATCATCGACAGCTTCATGGTGGTGGTGCTGGGCGGTGTCGGCAGCCTGTGGGGCACCGCGCTGGCCGCCCTGGGAATCGGCCTGGTGAATGTGGGGATCGAGCCGTTCTACGGCGCCGTCGCCGCCAAGGTGATCGCGCTGCTGCTGGTGATCCTGCTGATCCAGTGGCGTCCGGAGGGGTTGATCGCCGCCCGGGGCCGCCGGTGACGGGCCTTGGGATGACGCGGGGCGCCGGCCTGTGCGCGGGGCTGCTGGGGCTGTTGCTGGTGGCGCTGCCGGTGCTGGGGTCCAGCGCGGTGCTGCCGGTCTATGCGGTGAACGCCGCCGGGCAGGTGATGTGCTTCGCGTTGCTGGCGATGTCGGTCGATCTGATGTGGGGCAGCGCCGGGGTGCTCAGCCTGGGGCACGGGCTGTTCTTCGCGCTGGGGGGCTACATCGCCGCGATGCACCTGCTGCGGACCGCGTTCGCGGCGACGGGGGTGCTGCCGGACTTCCTGCTGTTCATGGGGCAGGCGGGGTTCCCGGCTTGGTGGGCGTTCGCGGACTCGCCCTGGCTGTCGGTGCTCGCGGTGCTGGCCGTGCCGGCAGCGGTGGCGTTCGTCTTCGGCTACGTGTCGTTCCGGTCGCGGGTGAACGGCGTCTATTTCTCCATCATCACCCAGGCGCTGACCTACACGGCAATGCTGCTGATATTCCGCAACGACACCGGGTTCGGCGGCAACAACGGCATGACCGGGTTCCACGGCATCGCCGGGCTGGCAGCGGGCAGCACGCGGTATGCGGTGCTGCTGGCGACGCTGGCGACGGCAGCGGTGCTGCTGGCGACGCTGGCGACGGCAGCGGTGCTGCTGGCGCTGCTGGGCGGGCGGGCGCTGCTGGCCACGCGGTTCGGCCGGCTGCTGACCGCCATCCGCGACGATGAGCCGCGGCTGCGCTTCCTGGGCTACGAAACGCTGTGGCTCAAGCTGGCGGCGTGGTGCCTGTCGGCGTCGGTGGCGGCCGTGGCGGGGGCGCTGTACGTGCCGCAGGTCGGCATCATCAACCCGGGCCTGCTGGACCCGGCGCTGTCGCTGGAGGTCGCGGTGTGGGTCGCCGTCGGCGGGCGGGGCGGGCTGATCGGTGCGATCCTCGGGGCGGTGCTGATCAACCTGCTGAAGTTCTGGCTGGCCGGGGCCGCGCCGGACCTGTGGCTGTTCGTGCTTAGCCTGCTGGTGCTGGGGGTCGTGCTGGCCTTGCCGAACGGGCTGCTGGACGCCCGCAACCGGTCGCGGTCCTGGATGACCGGCCTAGCGGTGCGCCTGCCGGGCCAGGTGCGGCCGTGAGCCGTCCCATCACCAGGAACGCCATCGAGGTTGCGGGCCTGACGGTCGCGTTCGGCGAGTTCGTCGCCATCGACGACCTGACCTTCGCGGCCGAGTACGGCCAGGTGCGCGGCGTGATCGGCCCGAACGGCGCGGGCAAGACCACCCTGCTGGACGTGCTGACCGGCAAGTTCCGCCCCCGCCGCGGCCGAGTGCTGCTGGACGGCGCGACCGACCTGGCGGGCATGAGCGAGGTCGCCCGCGCCCTGGCCGGCATCGGCCGCAAGTTCCAGAAGCCCAGCGTGTTCGAGGCCCTGACGGTGCGCGAGAACCTGGACCTGGCGCTGCGCCTGCACCGCCGCTCGCTGCTGCGGGAGTTGGCGGTGCCGCAGGCGCGGAAGGCCGAGGCGATCAACGCGCTGCTGGAGACCATCGGCCTGACAGCCCGGCGCGACGCCCTGGCCGGCGCGCTGTCGCACGGGGAGAAGCAGTGGCTGGAGATCGGCATGGTGCTGGTGCAGGACCCCAAGGTGCTGCTGCTCGACGAGCCGGTCGCCGGCCTGGGCGGACGCGAGACCGAGCGCACGGCCGAGCTGGTGCGGTCGCTGCGGACGCCGGGGCGCAGCATTGTGGTGGTGGAGCACGACATGGACTTCGTCGAGCAGGTGGCCGACCAGGTGACGGTGCTGCACGAGGGCCGCACCCTGTTCGACGGCAGCATGGCCGACGCGCCCGCCGACGCCCGGGTGATCGAGGTGTATATCGGGCGATGACGGCGTTCCTGGGCATCGCCGGGCTGGACCACCATTATGGCAGCGCCCAGAGCCTGCGCGGCGTGTCGCTGCAGGTCGGGCGCGGCGAGTGCGTGGCCTTGCTGGGGCGCAACGGCGCCGGCAAGACGACGCTGCTGCGCTGCCTGGTCGGGCTGCTGCCGCCCAGTGGCGGGCGGATGCTGCTGGATGGGCAGGACATCATGGCCTGGCCGTCGTTCCGGCGGGCGCGCGGCGGGATTGGCTACGTGCCGCAGGGGCGGGATATCTTCTCCAACCTGTCGGTGGGGGAGAACCTGCTGATCGCGGCAAAGTCGCAGGGCGTGCGCGACGCCGCGGTGCTGGACGAGGTGTGCACGCTGTTCCCCGTGCTGCGCGCGATGTGGCGGCGGCGCGGCGGCGACCTGTCGGGTGGGCAGCAGCAGCAGCTCGCCATCGGCCGCGCCCTGATGGGCCGTCCGAGCTTGCTGGTGTTGGACGAGCCGACCGAGGGTATCCAGCCCAGCATCGTGAAGTCCATCGAGGCGGCGGTCGCGTCCTTGAAGGGCCGGATCGCGATCCTGCTGGTCGAGCAGTACTATGATTTCGCCCGCAGCCTGGCCGACCGGTACGTTGTCCTGGAGCGCGGCGCGGTCGCCGCCGAGGGCGCCGGGGCGGACATGGATCGCGACAACATCAGCCGTTACCTTTCGATCTAGAGGGCAGAGGACACTCCCCATGGCACAGCACCACGAAATCCCCGCCACGCCGGACACCATGGTCCTGGGCTACCTCGACGCCGCCAGCCCACCGGTGCTGACGATCGACTCTGGCGACACGGTGAAGCTGTACTCCTTCCCGGCCGGCGGCATGGAGAGCCTGCCGGAGCTGTCGCGCGTTCCCGCCGACTATTTGGCGGCGCTGCGGACCCTGCCGGCCGGCCCCGGCCCGCACTTCATCACCGGCCCGGTGTTCGTCCGCGGCGCGCAGCCCGGCGACACCCTGCAGGTGGACATCCTGGACGCCGAGCCCACGATGGACTGGGGCTT
>JAABUX010004401.1_pt1 | contig 17910 bp, 17 predicted proteins | sample 5561851 | NCBI WGS metagenome assembly JAABUX01 (sample SAMN10711883, study PRJNA513361) | rock metagenome | isolation source: Antarctica rocks | place: Antarctica: Victoria Land, Richard Nunatak red sandstone | collected 2016-01-03 | reverse complement strand
ATTGTGGCGCAAGCAATGGCTCATCGAACACGAACGCAAGATGGCACAGTCCACGATCTGACACTCAGGGGCCAAGACTCATGATCCAAGCCGAGACAGCAACCTCGTTCAGCGCGCTCCACGTCAGTGGCAAGCCGCTTGTTTTGTACAACATCTGGGACGCAGGCAGCGCAAAGGCCGTTGCCGTGTCTGGGGCGAAAGCGGTCGCGACGGGCAGTTGGTCCATGGCCGCCTCACAGGGGTATCCTGACGGCGAGGCTATTCCGCTCGACACCGTTGAGTTGATCGTGCGGCAAATTGCGCGGTCGGTGGATGTGCCTGTCACGGTGGACTTCGAAGGTGCCTATGCCAGAGAGCCGGAGCAGGCCGCAGCCAACGTGGCGCGGATCATTCGGGCTGGGGCCATCGGCATCAACTTTGAGGACGGCATCATTGGCGGGGATGGACTTCACGATACTGCCGTCCAATGCCGACGCATCCAAGCCATCCGGGCCGGAGCTGAGGCGCTGGGCGTCGCGTTGTTCATCAACGCCCGCACTGACCTGTTCCTTCAAGCGGCTGATGCCGCCGCGCACACCACTCTCTTGAATGCCGCAACCGAGCGTGCCCACGCTTACGCGGACGCTGGCGCGTCCGGCTACTTTGCCCCGGGCCTTGTTGGCGAGGATCTGATCGGGGCGCTCTGCGCGGCCAGCTCGCAGCCGGTCAACATCATGATGAAGGCGGGCGCACCTTCCATAGCCCGGCTTGCCAAGCTCGGTGTCAGCAGGATCAGCTACGGACCCATGCCCTATGTCCAGTCCATGCAGCAGCTCGGCCAGGAGGCGTCGAAAGCGGCTTGATTTACTCAGGACGCCCGGTGCCCGTTTGAGGTTCGTTTGACGGACGGTTGTCACCACCCTGGCAGGACTGTCCGATCAGGCATCAGGCACCGGCACGCTTCCCCGCTGCTACCTGGCATGGTGGGCCGCTGTTCCGAGCGGGCATCCCGGTTGCTGACCAGGAGGACCACCCAGGCAAGCCACATGTAGTTGCAGATCCCAGTCAGCTTGGTGCCCATTTTGCGTCGCGCAGATGTGGCCTCTCGGTATTGTAATCGTCGGCCCCGGATGCCGGAGATCGACGTGTCCACCGTCACGAAGGAAGCCTCGAACCGCATCGAAGGAGAGCTCTACGCCGGTCCTCACCTTGATCTTCGCGCAGCACGCGCGGGCGCAGCCAAGGTCGAATTTGTTCGCGTCCTGACGAAGGCCCCGAAGCGGACGACCTCTCTTGGCTCGCTGGAAAAGCCCAAGAATTGAAACTGACCGATCCATGAATGTGGGGTGGCCATGCGAATGCGCTCATTTTGCCGAGCCTTTCTGACCAATCGAAAACCCTTGACAGCATTCATTCGTCGCGGACTAATGTAGGCAATGCGAATTAATAAGCCTTCCAAGATTTGGTCGGCGTGAGGGGACATCCGATGCCCAAGCTGGAACGCATTATTGCGGTCGTCACGCTGTCATTTCTCGCGATGGCGAGCGGGCCAGGACACTCAGAAACGCTGACGATTAACTCTGACCGGTCAGGTCCTCGTCAAAAGGCAATGCTGGCGCAGATTGCGACCGAATTCGAAGCGAGCAATCCTGGCATTACAGTCACGATCAATACGTTGGATCTGGAGTCGTACAAGACCGCAATACGCAATTTTCTAGTCACCAGTCCGCCAGACGTGGCTTTCTGGTACACAGGCCAACGCATGCGTGCATTCACCAAACGCGGCCTTTTCGATGACGTGTCCGACTTGTTCACAAAGGACGGCCTCACTGGTCCCATGCGCCCGTTCGTCCCAGCCGTGACGGATGGCGGCAAACAATACATGTTGCCGACCGTCTACTCGACCTGGGGCTTCTATTATCGGAAGGATTTGTTCGAGAAAATCGGCCTTTCAGTGCCAACAACTTGGGACGAACTGATGGCGGCCAGCGCGAAACTGAAAGCGGCTGGCATCGTGCCCTTCACCAACGGGTCGCGTGACCTTTGGGCTAACGACCTGTGGTTCGACTACCTTGACCTGCGGCTGAACGGCTTGGATTTCCACATGCAGTTGATGAATGGCAAGGTGGCCTACACCGATCTGCGTGTTAAGGCGGTATTCGCAAAGTGGCAGGAGCCGATCGACAAGGGATACTTCCTGCCGAACGCCACCTCTTACGGATGGTCGGAGGCCGTGCCCTTCCTGGCGCAGGGCAAGGCTGCCATGTATCTGCTCGGTGTCGGCGTGCTAACGAGCCTGCCTCTGGATCAGCAGGGCAACCTCGGCTTCTTTGCATTTCCCACGGTCAATTCGGCCATTCCGGACTACGAGGAGGCGTCGCTCAACGGCGTGTTCATCCCGAGCGGCGCCCGCAATAAGGTCCTGGCCCGCAAATTCATCAGCTACCTGGAACAGCCTGCGCGGCTGAAGCGCTTCGCCGAGACGGGCGGAAGTCTTCCTGCCAGGGTCGATACTGAACCGAGCGCCGACAGGTTCATTTTGGTGCAGAGCGAATTGATCCGTGGCGCCGCCGGCACGTCCCAGTTCTACGACCGCGACACCGATCCCGACATGGCACAGATCGGGATGAACGGTTTCCAGGAGTTCACGGTTCACCCTGATCGCCTGGATGCCATTCTCGCCAGGCTCGAGGCGGCGCGTCGCCGGATATACGGAGATTAGCTGCGGTGCTCGGCGAGAGCACGCTTCCCCGGCCCGGCGAGCACAAATCGCTCGCCGGGGTCTGGCGCGCCCACCAGGCGCACCTCGCTCCAGCGGTGCTCCTCGCCTTGCCACTCGCACTGTTCGCCATCTTCATCGTGCTGCCCATCCTACAAACCATTGCCATCAGCTTTTATGATTGGGACGGCGCCGGGCCTGCGCGCTGGATAGGGCTCGGCAACTACCGCGAGCTGGCATCTGACCCGGAATTCCTGCTCTCGTTACGGAACAACGTTCTCTGGCTGCTGATGTTCTTGCTGGCCCCGGTGTTCGGCCTGGGGCTGGCACTGCTCCTGAACCAGTCGATCGCCGGGATGCGTTTCATCAAATCGATGTTCTTCGTACCCCTGGTGCTGGCACACGTCGTTGTCGGCATCGTGTTCGTTTGGTTCTATGATCCGGTCCACGGCCTGCTCGCGATCGCTTTCAACTGGTTCGACTTGCCAGCGCCCGCCATCCTCTCAAGCGAGCACTGGGTGACATTCGGGATCATCGCCGCGGCGCTTTGGTCACAGACTGCGTTCTGCCTTGTCCTGTTCATGGCCGGGCTGACCCAATTGGACGGCGACCTTATCGCAGCCGGCCGAATAGATGGCGCGCAGGGGCTGACGATGCTCTGGCATATCATCTTGCCGCAGCTAAGATCTGTCGGCTTCATTGCAACGATCATCACTGTCATTGGTGCGTTGCGAAATTTCGACCTTATCGCGATCATGACCCAAGGCGGGCCATTCGGTTCGTCTTCCGTGCTTGCGTGGCAGGTTTATGAGCAGACCATCTTCAGCTTCCGCGCCGGCTATGGAGCCGCGATCGCGACGGTGCTGTTCGCGATCATGAGCGTCTACATCGCTTGGTTCCTGCGGCGCACCCTGCGTATGGAAGCCGGCTGAGTGCATTTTCCGACTCCGCTGCATCGCACACGTCCTTCCGTGCAGATTGCCTACCGGGTGGCTTTGTTCGGGTTCTTGCTCATCTGGCTGTCGCCGTTGCTCGCGGTGGTGGTCACGACCATTCGGCCCCAGGCCGACCTGGCGAATGGCAATTACTGGGGACTGCCCAGCGGGTTCGCCCTGTTCGAGAACGTGCACGACGTGTTCGCCGGATCGCCGATGGTCCTATTCTTCTTCAATAGCGTCGTCATCACGGACACGGTGGTAGCGGCGGTTCTGGCGCTGGGCACGCTGGCGGGTTTCGCTCTGGCGAAATACCGCTTCTGGGGGCGGACGCTTATCTATGCCACGTTCATCGGCGGCAATTTCGTGCCGAACCAGATCCTGATGATTCCCGTCCGCGACTTGGTTGTCGCGACTGGGCTATATGATACGATCTGGTCCCTGGTGCTGTTCCACACGGCATTCCAGACCGGGTTCGCAACGCTGTTCTTGCGTAACTTCATCACCAACCTTCCCGGCGAGCTGTTCGAGGCTGCACGGATCGAGGGTGCAAGCGAGTTGCAGATACTTCGGATGATCGTCATTCCGCTGATCCGGCCGGCGCTGGCGGGATTGGCGGTGCTGGTCTTTACCTTCGTCTGGAATGACTATTTCTGGTCGCTCGTCCTAGTGCAGAGCGACGCGGCGAAGCCCATTACCCTCGGCCTGGCCGGTCTCAAGGGTGAGTTCCTATCCGCGTGGAACATCATCTCTGCCGGAGCGCTGCTCGCAGCGTTGCCGCCGGTAGCCATGTTCTTCCTTATGCAAAAACATTTCGTAGCCGGCTTAACCGCTGGTGCAGTGAAGGGTTGATCTTCCATGTCTGACACCGCTGGCGCACTCGCGTGGGGCATCCTGGGCACCGGTCGCATCGCGCGCGAGTTCGCGTCTGCGTTGGCCCATTCCGCAACAGGCCGCCTTGTCGCCGTCGCAAGTCGGTCATCGGTAGCGCCCGGCGGGCCAGAATTTTCCGGGGCGCAGTTCCACCACGGCTATGACGCGCTGCTCGCGGACCCCAGGGTGCAGGCGGTCTACATCGCCGTACCCCATCCGGCACACGCCCAATGGTCCATCCGCGCTGCCGAGGCCGCGAAGCATATCCTCTGTGAGAAGCCCATCGGCATGAACACGGCCGAGGCCGGGGCAATCATAGCGGCCGCGCGACGGGCCGGCGTGTTCTTGATGGAAGCTTTCATGTATCGCGGCCACCCGCAGACTGCAGCGCTCATCAAGCTTCTGCAGGCAGGTGATATTGGCGAGATCCGCCTCATCCAGGCGAGCTTCGGCTACCGCAAGCCATTCGACGCTGCCTCGCGTCAATACGGCCCGGCGCTGGGCGGCGGTGGCATCCTGGATGTCGGTTGCTATTGCGTTTCGTTGGCACGGCTGGTCGCGGGGGTTGCAGCTGGCGGTCATCTGGCCGAGCCCAGCCGCGTGCAGGGGGCCGGGCACCTCGGCCAGACGGGAGTGGATGAGTGGGCGACCGCAACGCTCGAATTCCCGGACGGGTTGATCGCCCAACTCTCCACCAGCGTCGGTGTGGCACAGGAGAATGTTGTTCGGATCTTCGGTACGGCTGGCCGTGTCGAGCTTCGGCAACCTTGGTTCTGCTCGGGGCGCGAGGGGGGGCGCAGCGAGATCCTCGTCTACACCGGTCCCGGCGAGCCGAGGGTCATTCCGATCGAAACGGATCAGTGGCTTTACGCGATCGAAGCCGACCATGTCTCGGCTCGGCTCAGCAGCAAGCAGGCGGCGTGGCCGGCGCCCAACTGGGCCGACACGATCGGCAACATGAAGGTGCTCGACGCTTGGCGACAGGCGATCGGTCTCACCTACCCAGTGGAACAGGCCGGCGGGCGCCCGGGCCCGCTGGCAGGGCGTCCGCTCATGCGGCGCAGGAGCGGGCTTATGCCCTGCCGGCCGATCGAGGGCGTTCGCAAGGAGTGTTCCCGCCTGGCGATAGGTTGCATGGGTTTCCCGACCTTCGCGGACGCGAGCGTGATGTATGACGCGTTCTACGAGGCGGGTGGCACCCTCTTCGACACCGCCCGACACTACAAGGCCGGCCTGGCGGACACCTTGCTGGGACAATGGATGCGAAGCCGTGGCGTGCGCGACAGCGTTGTCGTAATTGGCAAGGGAGGACACACGCCGGACTGCAATCCAGCTGCCGTTAACGAGCAGATCCATCAAAGTCTGGAGGCGCTGCAGACCGATTGCATGGAAGTGTTCTTTCTGCATCGCGACAACCCGGATATCCCGGTCGGTGAATTCATCGATATGCTGGACGAACACCACAAGGCTGGCCGGATCGGCGCATTCGGCGGATCGAACTGGAGCATCGCACGCGTGGATGAGGCGAACGCCTACGCCGCGAGAACTGGCCGTAGCAGGATGAGCGTGTTGTCGAACCATTTCAGCCTGGCCGAGATGATCGAGCCCATGTGGGCTGGCTGCGTCGCGAGTTCCGACGCGACCAGCGCGGAATGGCTTCGTCGGACCGAAACGACCCTCTTTGCTTGGTCCAGCCAAGCTCGGGGATTTTTCACCGACCGGGCTGGAAGGGATCGCCTCCAGGATCCATTGATGGTGCGGACCTGGTACAACGATGTGAACTTCGGACGTCGTGAACGCGCAGCCGAGTTGGCGACGAAATACAACGTCAGCCTGATGAATATAGCTTTGGCATACGTCCTGGCGCAGGACTTCCCCGTGCTGCCAATCATCGGCCCGTTGACGCCTGACGAGTTGCATGAATCCCTCGACGCCCTATCGGTGGCGCTGACGGCGGAGGAAGCCCGCTGGTTACGCGACGTCTGACCGCGCGCCCGAACTGCGCCCGCAACGCGGCGGGTCCGCGCCCGTCGGCCTTCTAGAGCGAAATCCGCGCAGATAGAAGCGCGGCCTTCACTCTAGCACTTTGTTTGAGCGAGCATCTTTATACGCCGAACGACTCGGTTCGGTCGGATGATGCTCTAGACGACGCGCCCTGACTCCGCTTCCATCAGGTGCATCTGAATCATGTCGGCTGTCAGCGCCAGCAATCGGCGATCGTCACCGGGGCGCAGCGCGCGACGGCGGGGGTGCCATCGAAGGAGTAGTGCACCAGCGTCTCCATCGACGATCTTCAGGTCGGTGCCATGCACTCCTCGTAAGCCTTGACTATTCTAAGAATCGAAATCTGCGTCACCGGGCACTATCTCTCCTTGCGGGAAACGGCGTGCCGCCCCGTCAACACGACCTATTAATGCGGGCACGAAGCCACCCTGCGTTATCGCGCTGCCCACTGCATTCCGCGCCGGAGGATCGTCGCCATCTCCGGGACGGCGAACTCGGTGGCATGGTGCCCGAGGGAGCTGTAGAACACCCGGCCCGCACCATGCTTGCGCTTCCAGACGACGGGCATCACGTGCCCGTGAATCCAGCTTGCGTGCTGCCCGCCGAAAGTGGTTGTGGCAAGCACCTCGTTATTCGGGTCGGTGTGCATGTAATACTGCTCGGACCGGTAGGGGAAATCCTCAAGACCTGCCATCACTGGGTCGTCGGGGCGGGTGATCTGGATGGTGTAGTCAAAGATGTTCCCTGGATGTGCGACCCATTGGCCGCCAACCATGAATTGGAACTTCACCTCGGTGCGGAAGCTGTCGCCCATGCCGCCGTGAAAGCCAGCCAGGCCCGCGCCGGATTCCACTGCCGCGCTAAGGCCGTCGATTTCCTCCTTTTCGATCGTCGACATCGTCACGATCGGCACGATGAGGCTGAATTCCCCCAGCTTCGGGTCGGTGAACGCCTCCGTGGTGTTCTCGACCACCACGTCCATCCCATCCTCGCGCAGCATCGTCTCAATGACAGCCGCGCATTCCTTGGGTTGATGACCGGCCCATCCGCCCCAAACGATTAATGCCTGCTTCATCATCTACTCCTTTCTATCCGGGTTCAGTCGAGGTCGCCCAGAGCGGACCGGGCCGGTAGCGACGCCGGCCGTTCGCAGCGGCTCTCGATGGCGATTGCGTGGCCTGCGTCGCTGGAGCGACCGAAGGCCTCCAGCACCTCCAGCACGTGGTAGGCCATGGCGCCGTTGCAGCGGTGCGGGCGCCCCAACCGGATCGCCCGTGCCATGTCAGCAACGCCGATGATGCGGAAATTGCCCTCAGCGAAGCCGTGCGACAGTGGCATGTCCGCCCAGGGGTCACGGCGCTTCGCCACGGCGACGGTTCCGCCGAACCGGTTGGGATCCGGGACCACCATCGAGCCCTCGGTCCCGTATAGCTCCATGTTGCCATGACGGTGTTGCCAGACGTCGAAGCTGGTGGCGATGGACACGACAGCACCGTTGACGAAGGTCATCAGCCCGGCCACGTGGGTTGCGACGCTGACCGGCACCACCTCGCCCCGGCGTTTTTCGCTGCTGATGGTGCGTTCCGGGAACCCGATGGTGGTGACGCCGGTGACCTTAGCGACCGGGCCTAGCAGGTTTACCAGGTTGGTTAGATAGTATGGGCCCATGTCCAACATCGGACCGCCGCCTTCGGCGTAATAGAAATCCGGGTCCGGATGCCAGTGTTCATGTCCATGGTTCAGCATGAAGGCCGAGCCGGACAGCACGGCTCCGATGGCGCCATCGTCCAGCAGCTTGCGCGCCGTCTGGTGCGCGCCGCCCAGAAAGGTATCGGGGGCGCTGCCGACCCTCAGTCCTGCCCTGTCGGCGGCTTCCAGCAAGGTGCGGGCCGCGTCGGCCGTGTTGCCCAGCGGCTTCTCACCATGCACGTGCTTGCCATGCCGGATTGCATCCAGGCCGACAGGCACATGGGCGGCGGGAATGGTAAGGTTGAGTACAATGTCGATTGCCGGGTCGGCCAGCAGCGCGTCAACGGTGGTAGCGCGCACCTCGAACTCCCGCGCGCGGGCGGCAGCGCGACTTTCGTCCAAATCCGCGACCCCGGCAATCCGGAACTCCGGGAAGAGTGGGGCGGCCTTTAGGTATGCGGCGCTGATGTTGCCGCAGCCGATGAGGCCGACGTTTACGGGATCCATAGAAGCCTCTCCTTAAACTGCAGCATTCCAAGGCAACTCGTAGAGTTGGCGCAGCACGATGGCTGCGGCGCCGCGCGTCCACATCTCGTCGCCCCACGGATGGAAGACGATCTCCGTCGCCTCGCGCAGCGTCGGCATGACGTTGGCTTCCAGGGCGGCCATAAGGGGCGTCTGCAACATGTTGCCGGCCCGCAGACCGTCGCCCGAAATTACGAGCCGTGGCGGATTGAGTAAGTTGATGACATTGGCGACGGCCAGACCGAGCAATTCTCCGGCGCGATGGAACAACGCCGCCAATTGATTGTCGCCGGCGGCGGCACGCCGGGTCAGTTCGATCAACTGGGCCGAGCCTGTTCCATCGACGTGTTGGACCGCCTCGCATGAAAGCGCCTGCTGCAATATCCCCCAATCGGAGGCATAAGCATCAAGGCAACCGCGCGCACCGCAGCGGCAGAGCAGCCCGCTCGGGTCCACCTTCACATGGCCGAACTCCGGCCCGATTCCGTGCGCTCCACGGTGGATGCGGCCGTCAAGCACCAGGCCCATGCCGATCCCGTCCTCAATGGTGACGACCATAAACGTGGAAAGACCGCGCCCGAAGCCGAACCAGTGCTCGGCCAATGCGACCAGGTTGGCGTCATTCTCTATCAGCACGCGTGTGCCCAGCCGCTGGGATACCTCATCAGCGAACGGCACGGGCGTTGGTCCAAGCACCGGGCTCCAATGCGACACGCCGCTGGTGGCATCTATAACGCCAGGCAAGCCGATGCCAACACCCTGGATATCGGCCATGCGCAGCTTGGCGTCTGCGACACATTGCCGCACGCCGTCCTCGATCAAGTCTGCAATGACTGCGGCCGAATGCCTGGCCAGCCGCACCGGCATCACGGTCGACCCCTTCGGCTCGCCACGTGCATCTGTCACCGTAACGCCTATCCGGTGGGCGGCCAGCTTGACACCCACGACATAGAACGCCTCGCCCCGAAGCTCCAGCAGCACGCGGGGCCGTCCACGCCCGCCGCCCTCGGCCGGCTCGACCGTCAGGACGCGTATCAGGCCGGCTTCGATCAGGTCACCTGTGATCGCACTGATGGTGGCGCGACTCAGCTCGGTTCGTTCGGCGATCTCGACCCGCGCCATCGGGCCGTCCCGGCGAATGACATCGATGACGTGGTAGCGGTTGATCGCCCGCATCAGTTCGGGGTCGGCGGTCTTCATCTTGCGCGGGCATGCTCCGGCTGGAAATCTGCGGCGAGCAAGCGGGTGGCGTCAACAGATTACGTTCATGATGCGAATTTTATCGTGACGGGAAGGCCGTGTTCGTTGACAACGTGGCCGAGCTCGACCCATCTTTCTTCGCGCGCCGAAAAAAAATGCCTGGAACGGGCTGTTTGTGTCGGGAGTATTGAAGCCGTGAAGACCATCAGGGGGCCGGCCGTTTTCCTGGCCCAGTTCGCGGACGACGCCGCGCCCTTCAACTCGCTCGACGCAATTGCCCGCTGGGCTGCCGGCCACGGATATCTGGGCGTCCAGATCCCGAGCTGGGACGCCCGGCTGTTCGACCTGGCGCAAGCCGCGGAGAGCCAGAGCTACTGCGATGACGTGCTCGGCACGCTGGCGAACGCAGGCGTGGCACTCTCCGAGTTGTCCACGCACCTGCAGGGTCAGTTGGTCGCCGTGAACCCTGCCTATGACCTGGCATTCGATAACTTCGCGGCTCCGGAAGTGCGTGGAAATCCCAAGGCACGGCAGGAATGGGCGACCGGCCAGATGATGCTGGCCGCCAAGGCATCCCATCGTTTGGGGTTGACGGCGCATGCCACGTTCTCCGGCGCGCTCGCCTGGCCCTACGCGTATCCCTGGCCGCAGCGCCCCGCCGGGCTCATCGAAGCGGCATTCGACGAATTGGCCCGGCGCTGGACGCCTATCCTCGACGCGTTCGGCGAGGCGGGCGTGGACCTGTGCTACGAGATCCATCCGGGCGAGGACCTTTTTGACGGGGCGACGTTCGAGATGTTCCTTGACAGGGTGAAACAGCACCCGCGCTGCAACATCCTCTACGATCCCAGCCACTTCGTGCTGCAGCAGCTGGACTATCTCGCCTTCATCGACATCTACCATCCCCGCATCCGGATGTTCCACGCCAAAGACGCCGAGTTCAACCCGACCGGGCGTCAAGGCGTCTATTCGGGCTACGCGCCCTGGGCCGAGCGCGCCGGGCGGTTTCGTTCGCTGGGGGACGGGCAGGTGGATTTCGGCGCCGTGTTCTCCAAACTAAGCCAGTACGGCTTCGACGGCTGGGCGGTGCTGGAATGGGAGTGCTGCATCAAAGACCGCGAGCAGGGTGCGGCTGAAGGCGCCCCCTTCATCGCGGCGAACATCATTAAGGTCGCAAGCCGAGCCTTCGACGATTTCGCTGCCGCGGGCGTCGACCAGGTCGCCAACCGCGCCATGTTGGGTCTGGGCTGATGGCCCGCCGCATCCGGCTGGGCATGGTGGGGGGCGGGCAGGGCGCCTTCATCGGCGCCGTGCATCGAATCGCCGCCCGGCTGGACGACAATTACGAATTGGTGGCTGGTGCCCTGTCATCCGACCCGGCCCGCGCCCGCGCCAGCGCCGCCGCGTTGCACATCGCACCCGACCGCGCCTACCCCGATTGGGCAGCGATGCTGGCCGGCGAGCGGGCCCGGGAGGACCGGGTGGACGTTGTTGCCGTGGTCACGCCCAACCACCAGCACCACGGCCCGGCCAAGGCGTTCCTGCAGGCTGGCATCCACGTGATCTGCGACAAGCCGCTCTGCCACTCCCTGGATGACGCGCTGGACCTGCAACGGACGGCCGCTGCAAGCCCGGCGTTGTTTGCGTTGACCCACAACTACACCGGCTATCCCATGGTCCGACAGGCCCGCGCCATGGTCGCCGCCGGTGAGCTTGGCGACGTGCGCGTGATGCAGGTGGAATATCCGCAGGAATGGCTGACCACCGCGCTGGAGGACACCGGCCAGAAGCAGGCTGCTTGGCGCACCGACCCGGGCCGCAGTGGCGCCGCCGGCAGCGTGGGCGATATCGGTAGCCACGCCTTCAACCTAGCGGAGTTCGTGACTGGTCTGCTTGTGGAGTGCCTCGCGGCCGACCTGTCCGCCTTCGTGCCGGGCCGCCAACTGGACGATAATGCTCACATGATGCTCCGCCTGGCTGGCGGCGCGCGGGGGATGCTGTGGTGCTCCCAGGTAGCGCCAGGCTGCGAGAACGCGCTGCGGTTGCGGGTCTACGGGGCGAAGGGCGGGCTGGAATGGGCACAGGAGCATCCTAACCTGCTGACACATACCCCGTTCGGCGAGACGCCGCGGCTGATCCGCAGAGCCGGTTCCGGGGCTTCGGCGGTGGCGGCCCATGCCAGCCGCATTCCGGCGGGCCATCCCGAGGGCTACTTGGAAGCCTTTGCACAAATTTACCGCGACATTGCCGAGCAGATCACTGCCCGCCTCGAATCCCGTGCACCCGACGCTGCCAGCTTGTTAGTGCCGGGGATCGAGGCGGGCGTGCGCGGGATGCGCTTCATCACCGCCGCCGTCGACTCCAGCCGGAACAATGCTGGTTGGACATCGATCGACTGATACCGGCCGAAGACCGGACCTTAGGGAGAACGACGATGAACCGCCTAACACGCCTTGCCATCGGTGCCGCAACCGTTTTCGCGGCCACGGCCGCCCGCGCCGACGAAACCGTTAAATGGATGCACATCGAACAAAACCCCGGCCAGATCGCGATCTGGAACCAGGCGGCGCAGGCCTTCGATGCCCAGCACTCGGGTGTGAAAGTGGACCTGCAGTTCCTCGAGAACGAGGCATTCAAGGCGAAGCTGACCACTATCCTGCAATCCCGCGACAAGCCTTCGATGTTCTACAGCTGGGCAGGCGGGGTGCTGAAGGCGCAGGTCGAGGCTGGCGTGCTGGAGGATCTGACGGACAAGCTCGAGGGCTTCACGGACACGCTGGCCTCGACGGCCGTCGACGCCTTCAAGGTGAACGGGCGCCTGTACGGCGTGCCTTACGCCATCAGTGATGTGGGGATCCTGTATAACAGGGCGTTGCTGACCAAAGGCGGGGTAGACCCCGACAGGATCAAGACCTGGGACGACCTCCTTGGCGCGGTGAAGACGCTGAAGGCCGCCGGCATCACCCCGCTCGCAACGGGCGGCGGCGACAAGTGGCCGCTTAGCCTGATCTGGTCCTACCTGTCGCTGCGGGAAGGCGGCAAGGCAGCATTCGAGGGGGCGCTGGCGGGCAGGGATGACGGGTTTGCCGGGCCGTCGTTCGTGAAAGCGAGTGAGGACTTCAAACAGCTAGCCGATCTGCAACCGTTCCAGGCCGGCTTCCTGGGAGCCAAGAACCAGGCTGCCATCGGCCTGTTCGCCGACGGCAAGGTGGCGCTGACGGTCGCGATCAGCACCGCCTACGCCCAGCAGCACGCTTTGGCTGCCGATAAGAAAGGTCTGCCGGACGACCAAGTTGGCTGGATCGATTTTCCTGCCGTGACCGGCGGCAAGGGCCTGCCTACCGACACGCTGGGCGGCATCAACGGTTGGCTGGTCAGCAAAGGTGCGCCAAATGCCACGGTGCCGTTCGTGAAATCGTTCGTCTCAATTGATGTGCAGTCCAAGCTGGCTGCGGGTGGGTTTCTGATCCCTGTTGTGAAGGGTGCCGACGTCGCCGTGACCAACCCGGTGCTGCACCACGTCGCCGAGCAGTTGGCGCAGTCCAGCTATCATCAGAACTTCTACGACCAGGCGCTTGGCCCCAATGTGGGCCGCACCGTCAACGACGTCACCGCCCAACTCGCTGGTGGTACCATGACGCCGCAGGATGGGGCCAGTGCGATTGAGGCAGCCTGGAAGCAGGGCAACTAACCCCGTCATGGGCACGACGTCCATCTCAGCGCCGTTGGCAGCCCATCTGTGGGCCGGGGCATTAAGGCGGCTGCTGGCAAACGAGCGTTTCACGGTCGTCGTGCTGTTCCTGCCCCCCGCGTTGCTGCTGTTCACGCTGTTCGTCGTGCTGCCGGTGATTGAGGCCGGATGGTACAGTGCGTTCAACTGGAACGGATACGGACGGCCCACCCAATGGGTCGGGCTGGCCAATTACGCGGCTGCCTTGCAGACACGGCCTTTCCTGCTTGCATTGCGGAACAACGGCCTGGTCATCCTGGTTTCGCTTCTGGTCCAGTTGCCACTGGCGCTTGGTTTAGCCATCGCGCTGTCCACCCGGTTCCGCGGCGCGGTGGCGTTACGGTTGCTGTTCTTCATGCCTTACGTGCTGGCAGAAATCGCGACCGGACTGATCTTCTCCTTCGTGTACGATGGCGACTACGGGCTGGTGGCGGCGATATGGCGCGCCTTCGGGTCCGATAACCCGCCCCATCTGCTGGCCAGCCCCACGACTTCCATGCTCGCGATCCTGATCGTGGTGGTGTGGAAGTATTTCGGCTTCCACATGATGCTGTTCATCGCTGCCCTTCAAGGCTTGGACAATAGCCAGGTGGAAGCGGCCCAGTTGGATGGCGCCGGGCGCGCGCAGGTGCTGCGCTACGTCGTCATCCCCAGTCTGTATCCCACCATTCGCCTATCGATCTTTTTCGCCATCGTCGGCTCGCTGCAACTGTTCGACGTGGTAATGCCGCTGACCGGCGGGGGACCAGCCGATAGCTCCCAGACGTTGGTGACGTTCCTCTACACGTTCGGCTTCACCCGCATGCGCGTGGGTTTTGGCAGCGCCGTCGGCGTGATCCTGTTCGGTATCTGCGCCAGCTTCGCGTTCGGCTACAAGCGCTTGGTGCTCCGCAATGACTAGACGCTGGCCCGACCTGGTCCCGTTCTACAAGGTGTTGTTCCTCATCGCGGTGGCATGTTTCGTGGCGGTTCCGCTGCTTGCCACCGTGCTGGGCGGGTTCAAGTCGCTGGGCGAATTGCGGACCAGCCCGTTCGGCCTGCCGCATGAATGGCAGTGGCAGAATTACGCGGGCATCATTGGTTCGTGGCGCTACTGGCAGCTGCTGGGTAACTCGCTGGTGATTGCCTGCCTCACGGTAGCGATCACGCTGGTGGCGGCGTCCATGGCGGCATTCGTGTTCGCACACGTGAGGTTCTTCGGTAGCACGATGCTGCTCGGCTATCTCACGCTAGGCCTGCTGTTTCCCGCCGCGACGGCCATCCTGCCGCTATTCATCAAGGTGCGGGACCTGGGGCTACTGGACAGCTATTTCGGCGTCGCGCTGCCCCAGGCAGCGTTCGGCCTGGCCATGGCCGTCCTGCTACTGCGCCGCTTCTTCCGCGACCTGCCGGTGGAGATCATCGAAGCTGCGACCGTCGACGGATGCAGCTATATCGGATTCTTTCGTCACATCACTCTACCGCTGTCCCGGCCCATCATCGCCACCGTCGGCACCATCGCCTTCGTGCAGAGCTGGAATGCCTACCTGATACCTTTGGTGATGCTGAACAGCGACAACAATTATCCTTGGCCGCTCGGCATCATGGCGTTTCAAGGGGAGTTCTCGTCCGACTGGAACCTCATCCTAGCGTTCATCACCCTGACCATCCTGCCGACGGTCGTGATCTTCTTCCTGGCCCAGAAACACATCGTCGCCGGGCTGACCGCCGGCGCGGTGAAGGGCTGAACCGCATGCTTTCCAGACGGAGCGCTGCCCGATGATCGACTTCTTCGCCACAAAGATGCCCTTGCGCTTCGAGGGGCCCGAGAGCCGCGATCCGCTCGCCTTCCGCTGGTACGACAAGGACCGGATGGTGGCGGGCCGCCGTATGGAGGATCATCTGCGGTTTGCCGTTGCCTACTGGCATAGCCTGTGCTGGCCTGGTGGCGATCCGTTCGGCGGCGATACGTTCCGCCGGCCCTGGATGGCAGGCGGCGACACCATGGACGGCGCGCGGCAGAAGGCGGAGGTGGCGTTCGAGCTGTTCCACCTGCTGGACGTGCCGTTCTTCTGCTTCCATGACCGCGACATCGCGCCCGAGGGCAGCAGCCTGGCCGAGACCAACCGCAACACGCGGACGATGGCAGAACTACTGGGCCGCAAGATGGAAGGCGCTAAGGTTAAGCTGCTCTGGGGAACCGCCAACCTGTTCGCCCACCGCCGCTTCATGTCCGGTGCGGCCACCAACCCCGACCCGGACGTGTTTGCCTGGTGTTCATCCCAAGTAAGGACGGCGCTGGAGGTAACGCACGAACTGCAAGGCCATAACTACGTGTTGTGGGGCGGCCGTGAAGGATACGAGACATTGCTCAATACCGACCTGAAGCGCGAACTGGACCAGCTGGGCCGCTTTCTGAACCTGGTTGTGGAACACAAGCACAAGATCGGCTTCAAAGGCGCCATGCTGATCGAGCCGAAACCGCAGGAGCCAACCAAGCACCAATACGATCACGATGTGGCGACTGTGTGGGGCTTCCTGCAGCAATACGGTCTCGAGAAGGAGGTGAAGGTCAACGTTGAGGCGAACCACGCGACCCTCGCCGGCCATAGCTTCGAGCACGAGATCGCGCTGGCCGCGGCGCTGGGCATCCTAGGCTCCATCGACATGAACCGGGGCGACGAGCAATCTGGCTGGGACACCGATCAATTCCCCAACAGCGTGGAAGCTACGTCGCTGGCGCTATATCACATCCTGAACGCGGGCGGCCTCGGCACCGGCGGGCTCAACTTCGATGCCAAGGTGCGGCGGCAATCCATCGATCCCGAGGACTTGATCGTGACCCATGCTGGTGCCATGGACGTTTGCGCCCGCGCTCTGATGGCTGCTGCCGCAATGATGGAGGATGGACGGCTAGCCGCGTCCGTAAAGGTTCGCTATGCTCGATGGGAGTCCGCAGAGGCGTGCGCCATGCTCACGACCGATACGCTGGCGGACATCGCCGCACGGGCCGAAACGGCGGCGTTGGACCCGCAACCCCGCTCGGGGCGGCAGGAAAGCCTGGAGCGACTGGTCGGGTCCTACTTATAAGAAAGTCCTGCATGCAAGAGGGCCCAACCCGTCTTCAGCGCATTAAGGATAAGCTGGCTGCGGAGCGTTGGACACGGTCCGGCGCTGCGACCAATTCGTCGCGATTTCGGCTCAGAGTCTGGTGGGATCAGGGGCGGGCGAGTTGAAGGCTTCTTGCGATGCCACGAAACAACTCGGCTTCGGGGCAGGTGGCGGCGAAAGCGACGCGAACCGCGTCGCAGTCTCGGTGATCCGCCCGGAAATTTAGCATGAGCCGATAGCCGTCGGACTGGCCGCAGTCGGGGTCACCGCGTCATCGCCTGTGCGGCTGAGTGGAACAGAAAACCGGCATAAGACCAACCAAAAGTCCCATGCGGAAGTGCAGAACAGGAAACCAACGTAAGCGATGTGAAATACGCAGGTATGGGGGGTCCGGTAGATGCCGTATGGGCCGGCACGGGGGCTGACATCCCCGGGCGGGTCTCTTCCAGAGTGGTGGCACAACGCGGGCCCGAGCGGTTCGGGTCCGTCCATCAGGAGGGCGGTCACGGAACACCAGGTTGGGATCGACGTATCGCGGGAGCTGAGCAGCCTGTGCGTGCTGGACGCGACTGGTAAGGTCATTCGAGAGGCGAAAGTCGCGAGCGAGCCGGAGGCGCTGGTCGCCTTCCTGCGCGGCCTTAGCCTGACGGTCGTCCCCGTCGGTCTGGAGGCCGGGCCGATGTCGCAATGGCTCTATGACGGACTTAAGGCTGCAGGCTTCGAGGCGGTGTTGCTCGAGACGCGTCACGTCAAGGCAGCGCTGTCGGCCATGGCAATCAAGACGGACCGGCGTTACGCCCGCGAGATCGCGTAGCTGCTACGCATGGGGTGGTATCGTCCCGTGCACCGTAAGTCGGTCCCGTCGCAGGAAGTCCTGGCACTTCTCGCCGCGCGCAAGCAGATGCAGATCAAGGCCATGGATCTGGAACAAACCCTGCGCGGACTGTTGCGCGGCTTTGGGCTGAAGGTCGGCGACGTGAGCCGCGGCAGGTTGGCGGCACGCATCCGCCAGTTGGTCAGCGGACACGTCATGCTGGAACGGATTGGGGGTTGTAAGCCCAAACCCTCGAAATTTTTGATTTCTGGGTTTTTCAACGATTTGGCTTAGAGTGTCACGTTGGCGAGAAGCGCTGCCAGGTCGATTGGCTGTCGATTTCCTCGGAACA
>JAABUX010004399.1_pt1 | contig 17918 bp, 16 predicted proteins | sample 5561851 | NCBI WGS metagenome assembly JAABUX01 (sample SAMN10711883, study PRJNA513361) | rock metagenome | isolation source: Antarctica rocks | place: Antarctica: Victoria Land, Richard Nunatak red sandstone | collected 2016-01-03 | reverse complement strand
GGACAGGCGTTGGCATTGGCTGGTCAGGGTTTGCTCGTCCGTCGAGACCCGGGCATAGCCGAGCTTCATCGGGGAACCCCCGGGGCTTCGCAAAACATATTGCTAAAAGGACGGTTTCCGCATAGGTATTCTGCGAAGAAAAAGGCGTGTGATTTCAGTTGGCCTCCTCTCTGCCGCAAAAGTCCTAAGTTCTGCACGATAGCCAATGGTCGAGCGATGTCCAAGAGCCGACTGGCTACGTCCTATCTGGACGGAAGCAATTTCGCACGGGACTTTTGAGCGCCCTTATGCTGCTTTTCTGTTCCTCTCAGCCGCACAGGCCGTGCTCGGCTATCTCGGCCGCTACACGCACCGGGTCGCGATCTCCAACCGTCGGCTGATCGCGCTCGACGCGAGCGGCGTGACGTTCCGCTTCAAGGACTACTGCCGCGATGGAGCCGAGCGCTACCGCACCATGACGCTGGCCACAAACGAGTTCATCCGGCGCTTTCTGCTGCACGTCCTGCCGAAGGGCTTTCATCGGATCCGCCATTACGGCCTGCTCGCCAGCGGCACACGCCACGACAATCTCGCCCGCGCCCGTGAGCTCCTCGCCGTACCGCCGCCGCCGCCGGCCGCACCGCACGCGACGCTCGAGCCATCGGATCACCGGCCGCCCTGTCCCGGCTGCGACGGCCGCATGATCCTCATCGAGACGTTCGAGCGCTACAGCCAGCCGAGAGCGCCACCGGCACCGCCGCATTCAACCGGGAGGACAGTGTCGTGACCCGGCACGGCATACTCGTCCAGCAAATCGCAGCCCTGCTGCGGTCAGCGACGCCGCACGCGCTCGACGCGCCAAGAGCTGTGCGTCATGGCCCTGATCGGCGCCCAAAACGTCCAGTCCATCGCAAGCGGCACGCTCCTACTCGCGTCGGCGCTCAATCTAAACGCATAGTCGTGCCGCCGATCCCGACCGCTCCGGCATTGCCCAAACCCTAAATCCCCATACCGACCATCACCGGCCCGCGGGTTCGTCCTTCGGAGACTTTCGTAGGCCAAGCGGCGTCCGAAACTCTTCACGAAACCGGACCGACGGCTTTGGGTAGCCGGTGGCGAGAACCGGACCTTTGCTTACGTCCCTCGTACTTGAATTATTTCTATCGGTCCGGACGGAAAGAAATCTCCAAACCTGAAAGCAAAGCCCGCAATGGAGCTTCGATGCCGTGCTGAAAAGGGCCTGCGGTAGGTTGCGGCAGTTGTCGGACGCGGTCCTCCAGGTCGTGGTCACCAGTCCTGCGCCTTGCAGTATTCCATCGCTAGCTTGACGAACCGCCGTGCCGCCGGGCGAAGCGGCGCGCGGTCCATCTGGATCGGGCCGGACACGAACAGCGGACTGATCGGATCCTCCATCAGGTAGACGATCCCGTTGCGCTCGAATAAGTCGCGGAGCGGCTTGGCCGTCGAGATCAGCAGGTCCGATCCGCGGACGATCTCGATCGCGTTCAGCATCGTGTTCGTTCTCAAGGGATAACGCCGCCCGGAATTGAGCAGCTGCGAGGGCTGTATGTCGTATTCGAGGTGGTGATTGATCCACGACGCCGAAGCCAGATCCGCCGCCCCCACCCGGCGCATTTTCAGCAGCGGGTGCCCGGCCCGGCAGTAAATCCCATACCGCACCCGCACCACCGGCGACCACCGATACATCGGCGACGATTCGTGTGTCGGCGACACGATGCCGAAGGCGAGCTCGTAACTGCCGTTCCGCAACCCCGTCATCCGCGTGTCGTGGTCCACCACATCGAGGCGAAGCTGGACCGAGGGGTATAGCCTCGCGAACTGCCGCATGATCGGCGGCAATATGCCGAACCCCCACCCATCCCCGGCGGCAATCGTAAGCGTCAGTTCCTCGGCCCGCTTGATGGCGTTGATCTCTTCCTGGGCGTCGCGCAACGAACGCGCGGCCGTGCTGGCCTTTTCATACAGCACGCTGCCGGCCGGGGTCAGTTCCACGCCTGCGGCGGTGCGGCGGAACAGCGCGGCCTGGAACCGCTCTTCCAGCTGGCTAATGGTCCGCGACAAGGCCGGTTGCGAAACGCGCAAGATCTTGGCGGCACGAGAGATGCTTTTCACCTCGGCGACCAGTAGGAATCGATTGATGTCGTCCATTCAAAGCCATCCGCTTTTTCGATAGCCTATCGAGAATTGGCATTTGCGCACAATCGCTTGCCGCATTTACGGTCGTCTCGGAGGATAAACGGCCATGGCCAGTGAACGAGGGCTGCTGCCCTTCGTCTTGCCCACATTCGTGCTCATGGGCTTGGCGACGATCGCGCCGATCGTGCTGACGATCGTCGTCAGCCTCTATATCGTGGATCCCACGTCGCCGATCGGGCCCGTATTCCAGGGTCTCGCCAACTACGCGGCCCTCCTGTCGGACGAGCGGTTCCTCAACTCGCTGATCGTAATGACGGAGCTGATCATCATTCCCGTCGTGGCGCAACTGCTGATCGGCCTGCTGCTCGCAATCGTGCTGCGCGAAAAGCTCGCGGGCATGCGCTGGATGCGCCTCGTGTTCCTACTGCCGGCGGTGATCCCGCCAGCGGTCGGCGGCCTCGTTTGGAAGCTGTTCATCGTGCCCGGCGCTGGCGGCCTCACCTATTTCGCTGGCCGAGTTGGCCTCTCGCTGGACGTCAACCTGCTCGACCGGCCCGGCTCCGCGCTCGCCACGGTTATCGTCGCATCCATCTGGGTCGGCACGCCCCTCGTCGCGCTGCTTCTCCTCTCGGCGCTCGAATCCATCGGCGACGAACAATACGAGGCCGCGGCGCTGGATGGCGCCAGCTGGCTCCGCAGCCAGTGGCACGTCTCCATTCCGAACATCCGCCCGGTTGTCCGCACCGTGATCGTGTTCCGCGTGCTCGAGGCGCTGGCCGTTTTCCCGATGATCTTCGTCCTAACCGGCGGCGGCCCGGCGAGTGCCACCGAGCCCGTCAACTACTACGCCTACTTGACCGGCTTCGATTACCTCAAGATCGATTACGCCGCCTCCATCATCACCTGCTTCTTCGTTATCATGCTGGCAGCGGCCGCGCCGTTCCTGGCCGGCATCGCCCGCACGAGCGCAACGTGAGGACGAGCCGCGCCGAGCGCGCCTTCTGCTACGGCACGGGTTACGCGTTCATCGCGTTCCTGCTCGCGCCGATCGTCTGGATGGTATCCACGTCCTTCAAGGACCAGCTCACCATCTTCCAGAAGCCGCCGGTGTTCGTCGGCTCATTCAGCTTCGCCAACTACCATCAGGTCCTATCCGACGCCGCGTTCCTGCGTTCGATCGGCAACTCAATCGTGGTCGCCGTGGGCACGGTGCTCGCGACGATGCTCCTCGCCGTGCCTGCATCCTTCGGCCTCTCGCGCGTCGGCGCGCGGCTGAAGACCGGGTTGCTGTTCTGGATCCTGCTGATCCGCGCGGCGCCGGGCATGATCTACGTGATTCCGTATTTCCTGATCTACCAGGCCGTCGGGTTGATCGACACGCGCCTGGGCCTCGTCGTCATCAACTCCGTCTTCACGGTACCGCTGGCGATCTGGGTGCTGGTCGCGTTCTTCGATGCGATTCCCGCCGAAATCATGGAGGCCGCCCGCATCGACGGCGCGACCCGGCTGCAGACCATGCTGCGCGTCGCCATCCCGCTCGTCGCGCCCGGGGTCGCCTCGGCCGCGATCCTCGTCTTTATTTTCTCCTGGAACGAGTTCCTGTTCGCCCTGACGCTGACCCGGTTTGAAGCCAAGACGGCGGCCATCTCGATCCTGAACTACGTGGCCTTCGAAGGCACCCAATGGGGCAAGCTCGCCGCGGCCGGGGTGCTGATCCTCGCACCCGTGCTCGTCTTCGCCATCCTGATCCGCAAGTATCTCGTCCAGACCACTGCCGGCGCCGTCAAGGGCTGAAAACCACAAAAGGGAGAACCACGATGACACCGTCCAAGCTTTCCTTCCTGACCTTGTTCATCGCCTCGATCGGCGTGTTCGCGCCCGCGGAAAGCCGGGCACAAGCCCCGCGGTTCGACGGCGTGACGCTGCGCATCCTCAGCACGCAGCAGCCATGGGAGGTCGAGACGCAGAAGCGTGCCGGCGAGTTCGAGGCCATGACCGGGGCGAAGGTGGAGTTCGACCTCTACGGTTTGAGCCAGGCGGCGCAGAAGGTCGCGGTGGAGCTCTCCTCATCCTCGCCGGCGTACGACATCGTCTTCCTCGAATCGACCGACGTGAACCGCTTCGCGCCGAGCGGCCGGCTGGAGCCACTGGCCCGCTACGTCGATGCCGACAAGGGCTACGACCTCGGCGATTTCATTCCGGCCTTCACCAAGGCCAACATGGTGGATGGCAAGCTCTACGCGATCCCGTTCTTCGCGGCCACGCAGATCCTCTACTACCGAGGCGACTTGTTGAAGGAGGCCGGGTTCGATGGGCCGCCCAAGACGTTCAAGGAGTTCATCGCCATGTGCGCGAAGCTCCAGACCCCCGACCGCCCCTGCACCGCCATGCGCGGCAAGCCGTCCACCAGCGAGAACGTCTGGTACTGGACGCAGATCTTCTACGGCTACGGAGGCCGCTTCGTGAAGGATTTCCCGAAGGACATGACGCCGACGGTGGACACGCCCGCAGCGCTCGAGGCGGTGGACGTCTACAAGACCCTGCTAACTCAATACGGCATCCCCGGAAGCGTCTCCGCCGGGTTCGACGAGGTGGTAGTCGCCATGCAGCAGGGCAACATCGCCATGGCGATCGAGGGCGCGCCCCTGGCCGGGCGCATCCTCGACCCCAAGCTGTCGAAGGTCGCCGGCAAGCTCGGTTTCGCCGTTCCGCCCGGCGGCCCCAAGGGCGTGTTCGCCCCGTTCACCTCGCAAGGCTGGGCGATCAATGCGGCGTCACGCAACAAGGACGCCGCCGCTGCCTTCCTGCTGTGGGCAACGGGTAAGGCCAACATGCTCGATATCGCCGCCAACAGCGTCTATGTCAGCGTCACGCGCCAGTCGGTCTGGGACTCACCGGCGTTCAAGAAGGCCCACACCTACGACTACGGCTACGGTTCGTTCACCGATACATACTTGGCCACTTTGAAGGTCTCCGACGACGATTACCGCCTGCCGTTCCGCGACTCCCGGCCGATGACGGACCGGGTCGCGGTGGCGCTGCAGGAGGCGGTAGTCGGCCGGCGGACGCCGCAGGCGGCGCTCGATGCCGCGCAGAAGGACATCATCACGATGTTCAAGCGCGACGGCGAACTGAAGTAGGCGCGCCGATGACCCAGCCGAATATCCTGTGGATCTGCACGGACCAGCAGCGTTGGGACACGCTGTCCTGCATGACACCTGGCATCCCGCCCACGCCGCACATCGATGGGCTCGCTGGGCGGGGCGTGGCGTTCCGCCGCGCCTATGCGCAAAGCCCGATCTGCACGCCGAGCCGGGCTTCGTTCCTGACCGGGATGTATCCGGTCGCGCACCAGGTGCAGCGGAACGGGAACGACTATTTCCCGCCGCACCTCGAAGTCGTGCCAAAACGCTTCGCAGACGCCGGGTACCAGACCGGCCTGATCGGCAAGCTGCACCTGTCGGCGGCGCAGGGCCGGGTCGAGCGGAGGACGGATGACGGCTATGCCGAGTTCTACTGGAGCCATTACCCGGCTCCGGAATGGCCGTCCGGCCACGACTACGAAACCTGGCTGGCCGGCAAGGGGGGGCGTCTGGCGGATCTGCTGGCTGGCGCGGAGGACGTGGTTTACGACGGCGTGCCGACCGAGCTCCACCAGACGACATGGGCCAAGGAACGGGCGCAGTCGTTTATCCGGCGCCACGCCGGCAGGCCGTGGCTGCTGTCCATCAACCTGTTCGACCCGCATCCCCCGTTCGATCCGCCGAGTGAGTACATGCAGCGGATCGACCCGTCACTAGTGCCGCCACCGGTGTTTCGCCCCAGCGACCTCGCCCACCAGGCCCGGTTCACCGGGATCGACCAGCAAACAAAAGACCCGACTGACCCCACCGTCCCCTTCGATGCCGCGACTGCCCGGCCGTCCCAGGGCGCCAGCCATGACACGCCGCCGCCCGACTACAACGCGCCGAGATTGCGCGCCGCCTACTTCGCGATGATCGCACTGATCGACGACATGGTGGGGGACCTGCTGGCGACGCTCGACGAGACCGGACAGCGGCAGGACACGCTCGTGATCTTCATGAGCGACCACGGCGAGATGCTCGGTGACCACGGCCTGCTCTACAAGGGCTGCCGGTTCTACGAGGGCCTGGTGCACGTGCCGCTGGTGATCTCCTGGCCCGCACGCGCGCAGCAAGGCGTGCTGTCCGACGCGCTGGTGGAACTGGTGGACCTCCCGGCGACGCTACTCGATGCCGCCGGGCTGGCTGTTCCGCACCAGAACCAGGGCCTCTCGTTGCTGCCTTTGCTCGATGGAAAGACTTCGACGCATAAGGATTACGTGCTGTCGGAGTACTTCGACGCCATCCAGTTCCCCGGCAGCGTGGGTTCACGCGGCAGCATGTATTTCGACGGCCGCTACAAGCTCAGCCTTTATCACGACGCCGATGAAGGCGAATTGTTCGACCTGCAATCCGACCCCGGCGAGTTCAACGACCTCTGGCCCAGCCAGGACGCGACGGCGCTGAAGCTGGAATTGATACGGCGCCACATGGCGGCCGTCATGAAAGTCTCCGGGATCGGGCCGAAGCGGGTCGCCGCCTATTAAGGCCGGAACACCATTGGCCGGGCGGCGGAGAAATCGACGCAGACCTCGCTGCCGACGGAGAACTCGCCCGCCAGGCTGAGCGGCACCCGGGCGATCAGCGTGTGCGGGTCGCACTGGACGGAGTAGCGGACCGCGTCGCCCAGGAACGTGACCTCGGTGACGGTGCCTTGCCATCCGCTACCCGCCTCCGCCGGCCGAAGCAGGACGCTCTCGACGCGGATGACACACTCGACGGGCCCGGGCGGCAGCGCCGCCGTCTGGCCCTGAAGCGGCAGCGTGCGGCCAACCGCGTCCATTACTACTGTGCTCTCGCCCTCCTGCTGCAAGGTCATCGGGAGCACGTTCGTCTCGCCCAGGAACTCGGCGACGAAGCGCGAATTGGACCGCTCGTAGATCTCGCGCGGCGCGGCGTCCTGCACGACCTGCCCGGCCCGCATCACCACGATCCGGTCGGCCATGGTCAGCGCCTCGGAGCGGTCATGCGTCACGCACACCATGGTCTTGCCGGTCTCCCGATGGATGCGCCGCAGCTCAAACTGCATCTCCTCGCGCAGCACGCGGTCGAGTGCCGAGAGCGGCTCATCGAGCAGCAGCACGTCCGGCTCGAACACCAGGGCGCGGGCCAGCGCCACGCGTTGCTGCTGCCCGCCGCTCAACTGGTCGGGCCGGCGGGCGCCGATCGCGGACAGGCGGATCATCTCCAGCGCGGCGCCGACCCGGCGGCCTGCCTCCGCGCCGCCGATGCCGCGCACGCGCAACGGATAAGCCACGTTCTGCGCAACCGTCATGTGCGGGAATAGCGAGTAGTTCTGGAACACCATGCCTATGTTGCGCCGGTGCATCGGCACTGCGGAGACGTCGCGCCCCGCGATCATCAGCCGCCCGCGATCCGGCTGGATCATGCCGGCGATGATGCGCAGGCACGTGGTCTTGCCGCTTCCGCTCGGCCCCAGCAGCGTCAGGAACTCGCCGGACTGGATGGACAGCGAGACGTTGTCGATTGCGATGGTGGACCCATACGCCTTGCGGATCGCGTCAAGCACGACGACAGGCTCGCCCCCGCTCATGCCGAGACCTCTCCGGGCGCAGCGGCGGGAAGGAACGGTACCCGGCGCCGCCCGACCGACGACGCGAGCAGGCCCCCGCCCAGCACCGCGACGAGCGCGAAGATCAGCAGGGAGGCGATTACCGCCGGCGCCGAGGTCAGCTGCTCCTGCATCGACAGGAACATGCGCAATGTGATGGTCGAGCGGGTGCCGGCGATGAATAGTGGCGTGACCAGGTTATCGAACGCGTGCAGGAACGCATACAGGAAGGCGACCAGCATCCCCGGCAGAATCAACGGCAGCACCACGTCCCAAACGGTCCGCAGCCGCGAGGCGCCGCAGGCCTGGGCAGCGTGCTCCAAATTGATATCGACGCCGCGGACCACGGCGCCGACCACGACCACCACGAGCCCAACGGTGCCCACGGCCTGCCCCAGGATGATGCCGGCGTCGGTGCCGGCGAGCTGCATCTTGGTCGCGAACACGAAGAAGCTGATCGCCGTGAGGATCTCCGGCAGCACTAGCGGCGCCAGCAGCACGAAGGAGCCCACCCTGGCCCAACGCGCCGAGCCGCGCGCGAAGCCGTAGGCGGCCATGGTGCCCAGCAGCGTCGCGATTACTGCGTCGGTGAGGGCATAGACCAGACTGCGCTGCGCCGGGTCAATCCAGCCGGGGTCGGTCAGCACAGTGCGGTAGCCGGCGAGCGTCAGGAACGGCGGCGGCAGCACCACCTGCCGCTGCGGCCCGAACGAGAACACCAGCACGACGAGCTCCGGTAACAGCAGAAACAGCAGCACCAGGCTGGCGGCGATGACGGGCACGGCGCCCGCGACCCGGCCCGACACCCGGTCCAGCACGGGTAGGACCGTTCGCGCGGCAAGATGCTGCAAGGGCGTGACGGCCGCCCCGGTACCGAACCGCCGCCGCACCGCGCCCGCCGCCAACAGCAGCAAGACGGGCACGGCGGCAACGGCCAGCATCAGCGTCCCCATAGCGCCGGACACCTCCCAATCGAGCAACTGCGTCGCTTGGTCCACCACGAGTTGCGCGAACAGCAGCCCCCGTGTGCCGCCCAGCGCCGCGGGGATCACGTAGGCGCCCAGCGCCAGCACATAGACGATCGTCCCGGCGCCGATCAGGCCCGGCACGGATTGCGGCAGGAACACCGTGAGGAACGCCCGCACCCGGGATGCGCCGAGGGTGGCCGCGACCAGCGTGCCGGAACGGTCGATCTTCTCCAGCTGCGACCAGATCGTCAGCACCGCGATGGGGCAGAGGATGTGCACCATGCCGATACACGTGCCGGCGGTGCTGTGCCCCAGCAGGCGCGGCCGGTCGAATACGCCAAGCCCGACCAGCACGTCGTTGACCGGCCCTTCCAGCGACAGCAGCGCCGCCCAGGCGTAGACGCGCACCAGCACCGAGGTGAGATACGGCAGCGCCACCAGCGTGACGAGCACGGCCTTGGCGCCGCCCTTGGCCTTCATCAGCGTGAGGGCGAGCGGATAGGCCAGCACGAGCGTGATCGCCGTGACGCCGAGCGCGATCAGCGCCGTGCGCCCGGCGACTTGCAGGAACAGCCCGTCGCTCAGCAGCACCCGGAAATGGACCAGGGTCGCATCGCCGCTCACCGTCCGGAACCCGCCGAGCAGGAAGGCGCCGAGCGGCCAGACGCCCAGCGCCGCGATGAACAGCACGGCCGGGGCGGACAGCAATGCCGCGAACCCTGCCCCGGCCCGGAACAGGGCTATTACTGCGCGCGGAACCGCGACCAGCGGCCGAGCGCCTCTGCCAGGTTGCTTTGCCCGTTCGGCTCTGTCGCGCTATAGTACCCGTAGTCGAGCAGGCGGAAGTTCTCCGGGTTCGGGCCGGAAAACGGCATGTAGCGCGACATGTCCTTGGGAATCTTGCTCAGCACGGCCTTGGACGGCACGACGATGCCGTAATTGGTGTACTCCGAATACTTCACCTGCGTCTCCGGCTTGAACCACCAGGCAAGGAAGGCGTTGGCCGCCTTGGTGCCGTCCGGTGCCTTGGCCATCACGACCGCGATCTGCCGCGCCACGGCCGTGCCGGGGGGGGCTGCGATCTTGATGGCCTGCCCGGCCTTGATCGCGCTTAACGCCGCGGGCGCGTAGGACCAGGTCATCACCGTATCGCCGTTCACCACGTCCTGGATGCCCTTGGGCGCATTGTCCCAAAGCACCAGACCGCCGCCGAGCTTTGACAGCTCCTTCAGCGCCGCATCATAGTCGATCGGGTTCACCTTGGCGGGCGCCACGCCGCTGCCGATCATCGCGTATTCGAAGTTGATGGGCACGCCGAGCCCGCCCGAGGCCATGCCGCGATTGCCGGGGAACTTGGTCTTGTCGAAAAAGTCGGCCCAGGTGGACGGCCCGGCCGTAAGCTTCGCGCTATAGACCAGCAACGCCGCCGTATCCTGCGACACGGCGTAGTCCTCGGTGATCAGCTTGGCGTCGCGCATGGCAGCGAGCGTCGCCGGCGCCCACCCACTGGTGTCGATCGGCCCGTAGATCTTGGCGGGCTTGGTCAAGGCGTAGACGTCGAGCGCGAGGCCGAGCGCCACGTCGAAGGCCGGGTTGCCGGCGCGGGCCACCAACTGCATCTTGGCGCCGTAGTTGGTGTCGGAAAACGTGATGCCCTGTACCGGCATACCGGTCTCGGCCGTGAATTCCTGCAACAACATTTCGACCGCCTGACCGTTGATCCCTGCGGCGTGAGCGACGATTACTTTATCCTGCGCCACGGCCGGCCCGGCGGCGAGGAGGCTACCGGCAAAAAGTCCTGCCCAGAGGTAGCGGGCGCCGCGGCCCGGCTTGTTATTGTCGTTCATGGTTTCCTCCTTGCTGGTTGTTGTATGTGAGCGGGTTCGGTTGCCCGCTTTCACCACTCGGCCGTCCGCGGCGGCCGTGGCCACTCGGTGGCGGCCGTCACGTCTATCAGCATGTCTTTCATCGCCTCGCGCGCCGCCGCGTGGGCCGGATCGTGATACAGGTTGATGTGCTCCCCGGGGTCGGCCGCCAGATCATACAGCTCGCCATCCCGCGCCCGTTGGGCAGCCGGTGGACCGTGCCAGACGACCAGCTTCATGGTGCCGTGGCGCAGCATGGTGGTGTGTACCGGCGGCTGCGCGCCGTGTCCGCTGTCGCGGTATTCGCACAGCGCCCAGTCGCGCCATTGCGCCGCGGGGTCGTGAGCGAGGGTCATAAGGTCGGCGCCTTGAGTGGCGAACGCATCGGATACGCCGGCGGCAGCCAGGATGGTCTGCGTCAGGTCGATCATCTGCACGACGGCGCCGACCCGGCGACCCGCAGGGACCGTCCCGGGTTGGTGCAGAATCAACGGCACCCGCACCACCGGCTCATACAGCATCGGTCCCTTCAGCATGATGGCATGGTCGCCCAGCATCTCGCCGTGGTCGCTGGTGAACACGACCAGCGTATCCGTTAACGCCCCGTTGCGCTCCAGCGCGTCAATGATGCGTCCCACCTCGGCGTCGATCATCGAGACCATGGCATAGTACCCGGCCCTCGCCTCCTGCAGGTCCTCCACGGTGTAGTCGGCGAAGCCCGGCGCGTGCCCGCCATAGGAGGCGCGGTTGTATTCCCGTTGCACGCCGGGCTTGCCGTCCAGCTCCTCCGCCGAGCCGGACGGCGGAGATAGCGCGGCGGCATCATACAGCCGGCGGAACGGCTCCGGCGCGCCGAACGGGTGGTGCGGGTCGAAGAAGTTGGCCATGAAATAAAACGGCTGATCCGCGGGGCGCGTCTCCTCCTCGATGAAGCCGATCGCTTCCTCGGCGATCCAGTGGCTGTAATGGGCCTCCACGGGCACGACGTCGATCGGCGTCGCGTCCTTGGCGACGTTGCCGGCCTCCGCCGACCCGGACTGCCGGTCCAGCACCGCCGATCGATAGATGCCGGGATGCGTGCGCCGCAGCCAGTCATGATAGGAGTTGTGCGGCGAACGGTGGATCGGGTCGTGCGACCATCGATAGACGCGGTAGCCGTCATCGAGCCGCGGCTCGTCGCCGTTGGCGCAGGGGGCGAGGTGCTGCTTGCCGGCCATGCCGCAATCGTAGCCAGCCTCCGCCAGCGCCTTCGGCAACAGTTTCTGCCCCGGCGGCAGCGCCACCCCATTAGCCCAGAGCCCGTGATTGCGGACGTACAGCCCGGTCGTGAGGCTCGCGCGCGAGGGGCTGCAGATGGGGTTCTGGACGTAGCAGGTCTCGAACAGAGTGCCGTTCGCCGCGAGCCGGTCAAGGTTCGGCGACTTGATTTCAGCGTTGCCGTAACAGCCCAGCGCATCGAAGCGTTGCTGGTCCGTGATCAGCAAAAGAATGTTGCGGCGTCTGCCCACGCTCTCGACACTCCGCCCAAATGAGCATTAGAATGCACCAGTGAGCGCCAATCCCATCCTTAGGTCAACCCTCGGCGAGGCGGGCATGCTGTCCGAGAACGTCACGGCGATGGCGGTAGCCCAGCACTACTTCCGCGACGGCCGGACCAAGAGCGAGATCGCCAAGGCCATCGGCATCAGCCGTTTCAAGGTGGCCCGCATCTTGGACCGCTGCCGGTCGGAGCGGCTCGTGGAGATCGTGTTCAACTTCCCGGACGACTTCATCGACTACGCCCTGTCCGCCGAAATCAAAACGCGCTTCGGCCTGCGCCAGGCTTTGATCGTCGCCGATGCGGGCTCGCCTGGGGACGCGATCCTCGATCCACTAGGCCGGGCCGCCGCTCTCCTATTGCGGGAAGTTTCGGCCGCAAGCGACGTGCTCGGCTTCGCCTGGACGCGGACCCTGGAGGCGATGACTGGCTATCTACATCCGTTGAGGGCAAGCGCCGTCGTGCAACTCTGCGGCGCCTTCCCCGGCGCCGGGCAGGGCCGGACGTCGATCGAGATCGTCCGCGACGTCGCGCGCTCGATCGACGGCCCGGCTTACCTCTACTACGCACCCCTCATCGCCAGCGACGAGCAGGCGGCCCAGGCCATCCGCCGCCAAGCCGATGTCGCGGCCGCGAGCGCCATGATTGCCGGGGTCACTAAGGCGGTGGTGACGATCGGGGCATGGCAGCCCGGCCATTCCAGCGTCTGGAACGCCGTCGACCCGTTGACCCGGCAGGCCGTGTGCCAGGCGGGCGCGGTGGCGGAGATTTGCGGGGGGATTTGCCTGGACCGTGCGGGCCGAATCGTCAAAACGGCGCTGGCCGATGTCGCTGTCGGCATCAGCGGGCCTGAGCTTGCCGCCATCCCCGACGTGATCGGTTTGGCATTCGGGCAGGAGAAGGCGGCGGCCACGCGGGCCGCTATCGAGGGCCGGATGATCAATGCGCTGGTCAGTCATAGCGCGCTCGCCCGCGCGATCCTCGCGGACGCACCGTGATGCCAGAGCCGCCGGGCACACCTGACACACCCCATTGCTGCAGCATGCCGAAGCGGCCGCCGCGCGGCACGCCTGGCAGCCTCGCCGACTGGCCAGGCACCGGCCAGGACACCCCATCCATGGTCCAGTTCCCCGGCGGCCCGAGCATCTGCGGCACGGACCGGCCGGAGATCGCGAGCGATGGCGAAGGCCCGCTCCGCCCCGTGCGCCTCAGGCCGTTCGCCATCGACTGCCACGCCGTCAGCAACGCCCGGTTCGCCGCCTTTATCGCCGACACCGGTTACCGGACCGACGCCGAACGGTTCGGCTGGAGCTTCGTCTTCCACGACCTCGCGCCGCCATCCCGGGACGCGCAGGTCGCCATCGGCACGCCTTGGTGGCACAAGGTAGATGGCGCGTTCTGGTCATCGCCGGAAGGCCCGGGATCGACGATTGCCGGCCGCGAGTGGCATCCGGTGGTGCACGTGTCATGGAACGACGCTGCCGCCTTCGCGCGCTGGTGCGGGTCGCGCCTGCCGACCGAAGCCGAGTGGGAGCATGCGGCCCGTGGCGGAGCGGAGGAGCGCCGCTACCCTCGGGGCAATGACGAGCCGCAGGAAGGCTCGGATGCGCCCTGTAATATCTGGCAGGGCCGTTTTCCCACGTACAATGCCCGGGGCCGGACGGGAACCATGGAGGTTGATGCCTTTCAGCCCAACCTCGCCGGCCTGTTCAATTGCTCGGGCAACGTTTGGGAGTGGTGCGCCGATGCGTTCAGGGTGCGGTCCCTGTCCCGCTCGGGTCACCTGCGCAATGAAGAAGCGGCCCGCGCCGGCGAGCGCGTGATGAAAGGTGGATCTTACCTATGTCATCGAAGCTACTGCCACCGATACCGCATCGCGGCGCGGACTGGCCGATCGCCTGACACATCGGCTGGCAACATTGGCTTCCGGCTGGCCGGTGACGTAGCGATATAAGTGACCGTCGATGCAGCAACCCCTGCAATTCAGGTCCCAGTTGGCCGGAATAGGGGGGAAGCGGACTGGCTGCTTTGGAGAGAACCGAATAGATAGCAGACGTTGCAAAGAGGGCCGTTATTCGATCATCGCGGTCGTTCATCTGCCTAATCCAACTTCCCGAAAGCGGACGTAGGCTTCCAGAGCAGGTAACAGTCAGAAACGTTTCCCGCGGTTCAACCACGCGAGCCTCGTTCTCAGGACGGCAGGGGCGCGCAGTCCCAGCCACTCGCTTTCTCAACCGTCCTGCAGACGCGCAGCATCGTCGCCTCATCAAAGGCGCGCCCTGCGACCTGAACGGCAAGGGGAAGGCGGTCTCGACCAAGGCCGACGGGAACACTCGCCGCGGGATGCCCACTCACGTTAAAGACGGCGGGCTGCAAAGGGAAACTGGCCGGCATCGGCTCGAACCGGGGCGCGGTGGCCAGCGATATGGCCGTGAGCAGGACGTCGTGATGCTCGAGTGCGGCGTCGACGGCATCGGTCAGCACCCGACGTAGCCGTTGTGCGGCGAGGTAATCGCCGGCGTCGATGGCGACGCCGCTGGCGAAGCGCCGGGCCGCGATCTCGCCATACTCTGAGAACCGCTGCTGCAGTCCCGTCCGGTGGATCGAGTACATTTCCGCCGTCATGATGACGCGGTTGCACGACTGGTAGAGTGCGTAGTCCGGCAACACCGCGTCCTCGACGGCAGCGCCTTCCGCACGCAGGAGTTCGACCGTGCGCTCGATGCCGGCCCGCGCGTCGTCCGTCAGGGCCGGGTCATGCGCGAAGTGGCCACGCGCGACGCCGACCCGCAGCCCGGCCACCCCGCCCTCGAGCCCCGCCGAGAAGTCGGGCACGGGGCGGTCGACGCTGCCAGGATCGCGCCCGTCGTGCCCGGCCATGACCTGCAACGCCATGGCCGCGTCGGACACGCTGCGGGCGATCGGGCCGCAGTGGTCGAGCGACCAGGCGAGCGGGAACACGCCGTGGCGGCTCACCCGGCCGAATGTCGGCTTCACGCCCACGACACCGCACCAGGCGGCCGGTCCGCGGATCGACCCGGCGGTACAGGATCCGGTCGCCACGCGCACGAAGCCGGCCGCGACGGCAGCCGCCGACCCGGACGACGATCCGCCGGGCAACCGGGTCGGGTCCCACGGGTTGCGCGCGGGCGGGAAAGGCAGGTCGAAGCTCGGGCCGCCGAGCGCGAATTCGTAGGTGGCGAGCTTGCCCAGAAGGATGGCGCCGCCCGCGCGGAACCGCGCAGCAACGTGGGAATCCTCCTTCGCGGGGGTGCTTGTGGCCACGTGGGAATGGCACGTGGTGGGAAGGTCCGCGGCGTCGAAGATGTCTTTCAGCGCGTAAGGAATGCCGTGCAACGGGCCGCGATCCAGGCCCAATCGCAGTTCGGCATCCGCGACGCGAGCCGCTGCCAGTGCCGTATCGCCTTCGACCCGGATGAAGCTGTGCAGGCAGCCGTCCCGGGCGGCGATGCGTGCTAGTGCGTCGTGCACCAGCGTTTCGGAGGTGAGCGTTCTGTTCCGGAGCGCACGGCCCTGCTCGACAATGCTCAGCTTGGCGAGCGAGCCGGTCATGCCGGCGTGGAGAAGGTGATCGCCGGCGGGGCATCGGGCGGGCATGCCGCGTTCACCCGCGCGATATGGGTCTGAAGCTCGACGGCGGCCGCGACGGCGCCGGGAAGCCGTTCGGTAAGTATCGTGATGCCTGCCTGTGCGAGCATCGCGACATACTGGGCCGTGAACGCGTCGGGGGTCGCCGCTGACACACTGCTTCGCTCCCCGTCGTCGGGAGCATCGGCGCGAACCGCCATCAGCTGGCGCGCAGCTTCAGCGATGACCGAGGCGACTGCCGCTTGGATCCCATTGCCAAGCGGTCCAGGGCGTTCGCGAGGTGCCGTTCCGCGGCGAGGCGGGCCGCTTCGGCGTCTCCGTCCGCGATGGCGTCCAGCATCGCCCGGTGTTCCTCCTGCACCTGCTCGGTCAGCCCCCATTGGCGCGAATTGGTGCGGGCGGTGCGGACGAATTGGCGCACACGGGAGTCGAGGAACATCAGGATCTGGTGGAATAGCGGGTTCCCCGCAGCTTCGATGATGGCCCGGTGGAAGCCGATATCCTCGTCCTCGCCGGCCTGCCCGTTGCGCACGGCCGCATCGATCGCTTCGTACCACCGCCTGATCGCCGCAAGCTGGGCCGGCGTCCGCCGGACCGCCGCGTGCGCCGAAGCGGCCGAGCGGACCGCGCTCAGCAGCTCAACAACCGCTCGCAGATCCTCGACATCAGAAGGGACGACATGGAGGCGTAGCGTCGGCGCGGCGCCGTCCACGACGTAGGCGCCCGATCCTTGGCGAGACACGATCAGGCCGTCATGCTTCAGCCGGCCCAGAGCTTCCCTCACGATGGCGCGGCTGACGCCGTAGGCCTCCGACATCTCGCGCTCTGTCGGCAACCGGTCTCTGGCCCGGAAGATGCCGTCCGCGATCTCCTGGCGGACCTCGTCGGCCAGCCGTTCCGCTAGCAGCGGCGTCCGCTGCATGGGGGCGTTCGGGCGCTGCGGCATCCGTCAGCGCCGACCGGCCAGAGGATCGCAGCGTATCTGGTCGGTTGATCTTACGGCAAACCTCATCGTCGCAGCTCCACTCCGTCGGCAGGATCGCGTTTCAGCGGCAGGAACGCGCGGCCCGGCGCCGACGCCTCACTGGAATCGGAGCTCCAGCCGCTTGCTGAGCATGACCATCGGGAACAGCAGCACGAAATAGATCGCCGCGAGCGTGCTGTATACCTCCAAAGGCCGGAATGTATCCGACACGATGACGGACGATCGCTGCATCAGTTCCGGAACTGCCACGATGGACAACAGGGCCGTGTTCTTCAGCTGCAGCACGGCTTGGCTCACCAAAGGAGGGATCATCCGCCGCATCGCCTGCGGGATGATGACGAACCGCAATGCCTTCAGCCGTGGCAGGCCGAGCGCCGATGCCGCCTGCCATTGCCCGTCATCGATCGAAAGCAGCCCGGCGCGCACGATCTCCGTCGTGAACGCGCCCATGTAGAGGGAAAGGCCGATGCCGGCGGCGAACCACGCCGGCAAGTTGATCCCCAGCACGATCGGCAGGGCGTAATAGAACCAGACGATCTGCACCAGCAGCGGCGTGCAGCGGAACAGTTGCACGTAGCCCTGCACGAGCAGGTGGACGAGCCGGCTGCGGACGAGCAGCGCCGGTGCCAGCACCACACCGATCACGCAGCCGATCGCGGTGGTTGCGGCGGCGTAGGCGACCGTGATCAAGGCGCCTTCCACCCAGAACCCGGGAGTGCTCAGAACAGCGGAAAAGTCCCAGTGGTAGGCCATTGGCGGCGCTCCGGACCGTCACCGCCGGGAGCTTCACATGTCTGGCTTGTCCGAGCAATTGGTCGGGTAACCTGCTGAAAATCGTTGACGTGCCGGAGGGCGCGAGCAAGGATCGAGGGCGACGGGGCAGACCGACAAAGGATTGCCATGCATAGCCGCATAAGAACGATCCATCTCTTGGCGGCCGCAGCCCTGGCCGCCGTGCTCGCCGGCCGCAGTGCGCCTGCCGCGGCGCAGGCGTCGGCGGCGAGGGAATCGACGCTCGACCAGATCAAGGCGCGCAACAAGCTCCTGGTCGGCTGCGTGCCGGACCTGCCCTACGCCGGGGAGGACCCCCGGACAGGCAAATGGCGCGGCTACGTGCCGCTGAT
>JAABUX010004398.1_pt1 | contig 17919 bp, 33 predicted proteins | sample 5561851 | NCBI WGS metagenome assembly JAABUX01 (sample SAMN10711883, study PRJNA513361) | rock metagenome | isolation source: Antarctica rocks | place: Antarctica: Victoria Land, Richard Nunatak red sandstone | collected 2016-01-03 | reverse complement strand
TTCCGATAGCTGGACATTCAATTGAACGAAACATTTCTGGCTGAGACATTTCCAATCTTCATATGCTGACAGGTTGCTTGCCAGAGTCCGGTCTTGTAACTACGCATTCTGGCGATTGATAAAAAGCTATGTTCTATTTGATTGGAATGATAAGAACACAAGTACCTCTCACACAGAGGTAAGGTCTATAGAACGCCATGTACGCTCTTCGGAACTAATCTCTGGCTTCTAGTAATCACTCGTGCAGCCTCAAGCTGATCCCTACACTCAGAACACTTCTTATCAGACCATAACGTTTCTGCCTTTGGAAGTGTCAAGTGTCATCTTGGTAACCCTTCATGTGGGCTCGCAGTAATTTGTTTCGTGTCAAGTCTATTTATGTCAAAGCACGTAGTGATACTTTCGACAGAACAATGCTTATGGCTGGGGTTGAGAGTTACTGGCTGGACTTACGTACGTTTCTACTATCGAGTTTGTTCGCGTTTGAGTCGTCATCGGCTTGACTGGATGTTACTACATATGGCCAAAGTCTTTGTTGGCTGACCTCTGCTCCAGTAGATCAACATACCCACAACCTAGACGCATACCTGCATAGTCATTTGCCACAAACACATACTTAATGCCCTCTCTTCCTCGATACATTCTAGGATCCTTCAACATAGTGGGCTTACTCTTAAAATTCTACGTACAATCCAGATATACATCATACCCATTCATTCACAACACTAAGCAGACATTCGCGTTCATCTCCAAATTCAAAGCCATGACAATGACTCAAATCGCCCAGACGACGATCCCCCATATCACAACTGTCAATTTCGACACAGACTGCCCGCCTGAAACTACCGCTCAATACACCACTCCCACACCCTACGCCACCTTCTCGTGCTCCCACACCACCACCTCCCTTCCGCTCATCGGTAGCCCAACCGAGGTTATAGCTCCCGAAAACACACCTATCCGAAAATACACCCACCTTTGCAAGAACTGCCAGAGCGATTGCTGCGAAGCGGCACAGCAAATTATGCAGGAAGATTACGCACCCGAGATTAATGGTTACGTTATGCGAATCGAGCGAATGACGGAACTGATTATGTCAGGCAAGGGTGGCATGGAGATGGTGAAGGCGAGGCAGAAGAGGTGGTGGCAGTTGCTGGAGGTGTGGGAAAAGATGATTGCGGTGGCTTATTGGTTGTGGAAGCCTTATGTTGAGCGGTGGGGGGCATTTGAAATTGCTTGATGGAGAGGTTAAGGGATTTCAGGGAGGGGAGGACACGGGATTTATTTGCGTGCCGTGAGGTTGGGTCGGAGAACGACAATGAATAATTTGCGTGGGGACGTAAGTGATTTTGCCGGGTGTACGAGTAGTTGCGGGTGTGTCGAGTACCGGTGGATCGGTACGTTGTCTGGATTAACCACTTCCTTGGTACAGATGCGAACAATTTTTTGTTCCAATAGAAGAATTTCACTAGTCATATTGCTTTTCTAATGCAGTTTTCTCATCTTAGTTGGTCCATTACTTTCTCTTGCCTCTACGGACGAGTATCCTTCTGGTACCCACCGGAATGCTGACCAGTGCTTCATGCAGTGTACTGTCTACGTTCCGAGTCATTTCCTATGCAACAAATAGATGGCATCAGGTATATCTCGTTCCAAATGCAGTATCCGCATACTAATCGGTCCAATAGTATCTTTTGCCTCTACGTACGACCAGTACTCTTCACGATGCAAGTACGCGTCTCTGCTCCATATGGAGCTGCCACCTCTTATCCTCTCATCCCAATCCATCTAAGTGATTCCGAGAAATATACGCACGTTCATGTTTTGGGCACCCAGTCGTCATCTTTCATTCTCTTATCTCAAAATATGTGGGTCATTCCAATAGATATACGCACGTTCGTGCCTAAGAGTTCCATGGCCACTGCTACGAATGGATGTCAGCCAGCCCAAACGATAATGGTAGGCCGAAAACGTTCCCAAAGACCAAGTACACGTAATGGTCCTGTTCGTGGAACATGGCCAGTACGAGTATATATACCGCACTTGTCCCCTCGACTTTCCTGAGGTCTCCATCCACCATAAACAATTACTTCAAAGCTCATCAGTCAAGAACTCTCTACACCTACCACCACTATCAACTCGGACATCGCAGCCATTTACATTCAGCTCTGACACGGTCACCATCTACGTCAGCATCACTCCTACACCTTACCTCCACCATCATCCACAGCACCATTGCCATCGACATACCATCCTGACATTGTCGCCATCCACATCAATACCAATCCTACACCTACCTCCACCATCAAGCACGGCATCATAGCCATCCACATCTTACCTTTAAAGTATCACCATCTACTGCCACCACGACCGCTCTCTCAACATATCAACAAGTATGCAGCAACCACCACCACCGGACACCATGTGCTCCTTTGAATGCGGTCACGAGAGCAGACACCAACCTAAAGAAGGAACCCCAGTTCTCCGCGACCAGAAGTGGCGCTGCAAGGGCAGTTGCAGAGATTGCGATAATCGAGCAGCCATACAGATTTTAAGAAGGATCATCGAAAGTCACCAACGTGACCTCAAGGATGGCGACCGCAAGATAGAGGAGTCGCGTAAGCGACATCCTGACGAGGAGTTCGCGATCCACATGCAAACTTCTCATACTTGGAAAGTACAGGAGGAAGTCGCGGAGGAACGGAAACAGCTGAAAAAGAAAAGAGACCAAGAGGAGACGAAGGTGCACACTGATTTCCAGAAGAGATGGAACACGAATATCACATCGTAGACGATGCATGTACTGCCAGCTCCTCAACTGTCTTCTCCTTTGTTTTTCCTTTTCCAAATCTTCTATTGGAGAGTACCTTAATGATCCCCAAACACGAGTCTACGAGATGCGAGCGATGGATTTAGTGGCGATCGAAAGCCATACAAACACATGTCCTTTTTCTTCAAGATAAATACGGAAAAATGTCTGCGGGATGCGAGCGATTGATTTAACAGCGATAGAAAGCGTGCTTTTACAAATACACACACATTTCACTTTTGAAAGAGAATAGCTGGAACGTGATGAAACAACAGTCTGCCGGCTGCGAGCGATGGGATTATTTAACGGCGATAGAAAGCGTGCTTGACAAAACCATACAACACGAGATTTTTCACTGGTCTCTCGCTTCGAAACAATATTCATTCTGAGTGCGGAAAAAGTTACAATATCCCCCTGAACACAAAGTCACAACGACACCAATCGTCACTACTCCAACGAAATATAAGTCCCTTTATCCCTAAAATTCTCATAACTCGTCACCTACTAACCCCGCTCCCAAACCCATCCCACCCCCTATCCATCCCCCATCCCCTATCTCAAACCCATCCCAAAATCTAAATCTCGCCCCCTCATACAGAATTCACCCTCCCACCCTCACATCACATCACCTCACATCACCTCACCAACACCCACAAACCACAAACAACCCACCTACCACATACCACATACCAAAAACAAAAAGACTCCCCACCCTCAAACCTCAAGCTACTCACCTTACCTACCCGGCAAGCTTTTGGCGAAATTTTCAGAGACCTTGGCTTACGTGCACATGAAGCAGCTGGAGTGCTTGATGGCCTTGAGCCAACGTGGTTGTTGTGTTGGATGTGTTGGTATGTTGGTCTGGTTGTGCTGATTTTGGGCTTTGTAATTATGCTGGTGCTGGGATTCTGAGTGTTTGATGAGGGAGAGGGTGGGTGGGTTTTTGTTATTTGTGTATATGAAGAATAAGTTGCGAATTATGGAATGCATAGGTATCTTCCAAATAGATAAGCTTTAGTGAGTTCTACAGAGACGTGGAATAGATGTGTGCGTCTGCCGTTCGAATGATGCTGTATATATTTGAAAATTGCGAATGCGCTCTGCTGAGGGGGGATACGGTGAAGTGGAAAGTAGGGTTGAGAGTCGTAAATTCATGCTCTGTTATCTATTCTATGCGTAAGTACGATATGCTAAAAATTGATACATTTCTTATGATGGAAATACAACCAGGACCGAACGCCAGGGATATCCGTAGCGCCATAACCATTGGTAATCCGGATGATTATGTGTGAATACTCCCTAATGTGCCATGACAACCTCAGCATGGGGTTGCTCATGCAACCCCTGCTGCTTATTACCACTCGTCTCGGCCGTCTCACCATCACCCATCTCCATATCCTCATCTCCTTCGCCCTCTTCTTCCTCCGCATCTTCGTCCTCGCTACCGCTGCTCTCCGCTTCCAGATCCTCGCTACCGGCGTCAGAATCTTCGTCCTCCTCTTTAGCGCCGCCAGCAGTCTCTTCCGCACCAGCCATTTCCTCATCTTCTCCGCCAGCTTTGGCTTCCTCGGCTGCGAGTTCGGCTTTCAGACCCTCCTCGAGCTCGACTTCCTCGGCACCATAGTTAGCGCCGTCGTCTTCTACCACATCAGCTTCTGGTTGCTCGGGCGGGAATTCGGCTGGCGCTGAATCTTCGGTGTCCCTACGTTATGTCAGCCAACGGATCTAACACAGAGTTCGATGGCGTGTAACTCACCATTTGATGGCGAATCTTGTCACCCGGGGCTTTTCGGCAAGCACGTTCCTCTCCACACGATCAATCTCTAGTTTGGCTGGGGGCTCAGCGTTCATCTCTTCCGAGTCGTAAGCATTGTTGACGTAGTATCCAACGCGCACAAACTCTCTGCCATCGTAGCTGCATGTAAGAAGAATGACTGTGACGCCGAGAATCTCAGTTGTAGGGATGCGTCGAAGGTCTGGTGGATCGGCTTCGAAGATGAATTTATTGACACCGATAGGGATCGGGCCAACGAGGAGGGAATCGAGTTCCTGATCGTGCTCCGATCTAGTCAAAGTCAGCCCTTGCTCTAGACGGTATCGAACTGCGAGGCATGTACGATGTCGCCGACCCCACGTAAGTGAGCTTCCATTCCAGATCTGAGCATTTGTATCAACAGAAATTCTGTACCATGGTCGCTAGAGAATATCGATTACCCTTTTGTAGCTGCTCAAGACATTCGAATGTAATCTCGAAGTGGTAGGGGTCGCTGAACTTGGCGGGATTTTGCAAGACCTTCACGCCCAGCAGTGAGACGACTGACATGTCTGTGGAGGAAAATGTGCCCAACAAATGTAGGATTTGATGTTTAAGTAATCAGACTTCTATAGCTGTGATGAGAAGTGTCTATCTGTGTGGTTGAAGAAAGAGCGAGGCAATATATATGGTGTCTTGTTTGAGGTCGCGATTTCTGAACTTCGCGTCGTCTGAGTATACGTGAATTACCGTCTCCGGTAGAATAAAATGTGCCGTAGAACTATTTGACTAGCGCACCCCTGGCCTTGCTCTGCTTTTCGACCCTCAAGTTTGAGCCTTTTTAATTCGAGACCCAACACTTTGTTTGCTGTTTGCTCCCGTCACTGGTAGATCAGAAAAAAAACCAAAATGATATTTCTCCTTGACAGGGAATCGAACCCTGGCCTCCCGCGATTGGTTCCAAGAGAGGAATGACAAGCGGAAATCATAACCACTAGACTATCAGGGATTATTTCTGAATTTGTCACTAATTGAATATCTGTCCGAAAAAAACACCATATCCCATGCTTTGGCAGTAAGTCACATCCTCGTTTGATGCTCAATGTATGCCTTTTTTGGCGCCACAAAAGTCCTTCTGCCCAAGTTTCATCCTTCAGCAACAGATGAGGCGAAAAACTCATGAATGAACTATGCTTGGACTATCAGGACCGAGAAGCTGTATATTTCACTTCTTGTATAGCGTGCTCATTAATCACAACTATGTCATTGTGAGGGCCGTGCCTGCCCTCGCCCCTACCATGCTTCTGATCCACGCTGTCCTGTGATAGTCATACGTTGGTGGAGGTATCAACGATTGATATCTCAAACTGATTGTAGTGGTATTCTACTTGGAAAGCTAAGAACGCGCGGTACATTGTGTATCCATTGGCAAGGCAGCGCCGGACAACATTGCTGTAGGGAAAGGGCGTCCCGGGACCATTCGCCCTTTCAAAGAAAATGCGCCGTAGAACTTTAGACATTTGTGCGAGATAAAATAATAGCAACACTGAAAATCAACGCTCGCGGAGGAGTCATACGCAAGTACCTGCACATTTGTGAGGACGACTATGGGCACGAGCACGGTTTTACCCTTCCTCCGATGGTGGCGAAGCCCTTCCGAAATAGGGCGTTGTTAGGATCAGACTGCTAAAGATTGGCAAATCAGCGATGTCTATTACTGGTAGGGGTTCTCCCGCAAAAGGGGAGTAGCAAGCCACGCAAGCATTGCGGCGACGACCCCAATCATCTGCTTCACAAAAGTTGTTTCTGGCTTGGTCGGCCATGTATCTGGTCACACAGTCTCTCTCTGTGCCCGCAAAGATTGCCGAAAAGCTAAGAAGCTTGGTATGCAGCAAATGCATTAGATCGTTCCAATATTGATCGTTACTAGAAAGCGGTTCGAAGCCCTACCGAGCCTGTCTGTCCTTCCCTTATGACTAGAGAGCTACACAAGACACGAACATCCATTTGTAATGGCATATAACGTACTCTGCCCGGTCCTCCCTTTGGAATGTGACACCCTCCAATTCCTTCTGATGTAATCCCTTAAACCGAAAGTAGACCTCCTAGCTCTTCACCATCGAATGTAAATGCTCAAAATTCTCCTTCTGAGCAGTACAGATACCATTCGCTTCGATTTCCTCCGCAAAGTGATAGGTGCGTATTCATCGGAGGCAACGCTTTCTGGCTTCTGGCTTCTGGCTCCTATCACTTGGACACACAAGGCTGGGTACAAGAGGGATGCAAGTCCCAAGAGCTCACCGCTATGAGTCACGCCAGGGTAGCGCTGTGCTTAAGCGATCCAGCTAGATGATGGAGTCTGCTAGGTCTTGACTTGCTGATCTTCTTCCTGTTGCGGGCAAAATCTCATCTTCTTCGTAGCATAGATGGCCGTAGCATACGGAAGGAGTACGTGAAGCCAGAGATATTGGTCTAGCTATGTCGTCCGATACATCAATTAAAACAATAATAGCATGCATATGTCGTAAGCTTAGCTATCTTGAATGCTGTGCATCTGGTGCGCTCCCTTCGTGATGGTCTGCGTGATCACCAGTACTACGCCAGTCGCAAAGGCAGGCTTTGTCTACGTCAATTTGATAAGCTGTTGTTAGGAGTTTGTGTACCAATCATAAGTAGAAAAGGTTCGGATTAACAACTGAATGCATAGGAGGTTGATGAATGTCATATCCCGATAATCTTGTCTCCATGACATCCACGTGACCTCTTTTGACTGCTGAAAACGTCCTGTTGAACTTCATTATGTGCAACGATCTTTCATCGCCCTCCACATACAGCATAACACTCACATTCCACGATTTATCAGAGCTATCGCCCCCAATATCAGTGTATCCTTTTACCTTGGCTTACATCCTTGCATACGTTGTATGAGTGGCAGCGGTACTGACACGGTCGCAACTATTAACTGGCTGGCTTAGCTGTGTGGAAGACGCCATCATGGCAGACGAGGTTGTCGGAGACTTACAGGGGGGTGTTGATACTAGCCAACAGCAGGTGGATGGGTCTTCATCTGATGAATATGATCCGCAAGCAGTGCAAACAGATTACATTTCCACACCTCGTGCGAAAGATCCTAGTGTTCAGTCCCTTTCCTTTGACACCGTTGTGCCCAACACCTTGCCCCACACATTCGCCGCTCCTTTAGATCCTACCTCCTCTTCAACAAACCTTCCTCTCATCGACAACGCTACAATGGATCGACAGAGTTTTTCAAGGTCAATGTCTCGCGCTTCCTCTCAGTCTAGTGATGAAGTTGAAATCACCACTATCGTGCACGACTCAAGTCAGTCTCTATCCAAGAATGCCGAGGAGGTTACAGCAGCAAGGAAAATAAGTGGGGACAATAGTGCAGATACGGCACATATACTGTCGCTTGATCCAGTTCCTGATCCTTGCCTGACTGTTCCCACCAACGCTGTGTCTTCAGATAAAGTGCAAGTTCAGAATAACGTGTCAGACCAAAGCCCATCGAAATTGACGCAGAATGGCGTTACTAACACTGTTCCCAAATCTGCTGCTATTGTGCCTGATACAGGAGCGTCATTCCACAACGAAACTACCACGAAGCCTACAGGGACCTTGGCTGCTCCATCTGCCACAAATGGAGATCTGCCAGTGGTAAATATACCTTCCACACCTATTACATCGGTTCCACGAGCTCGGCTACCCCACGACAAGATCGGAATATTGGAGGATAGAATCAAAGAAGATCTCCGTGGCGACCTAAATGCTTGGCTCAGTCTACTCGACGAGCACAAGAAGCGTGGGAAGTTTGACGACGCTCGCACTGTCTATGAACGCTTCTTTGAAGTCTTTCCATCTGCAGTATGTTCCCTTTTTCAGTACGTGCTTTATAGTATATGAACGTACTGATCTTGCTCATCAGGCAGAGGAGTGGACTGCCTACGGGCATATGGAGAATGAATCCGGTAAAGCGAACGCAATGGACAATGTTCTTTTTCGAGCACTGCCAACGAATCCTTACCTTCCCCTATGGTCAATGTACCTGGATCACGTTCGCCGTCACAATAATCTTACCACCGATGTTTCTGGCGACGCGCGCCAAGTTATATATCAAGCGTATGATGTCGCCTTGAAGCACATTGGTCTTGATAAAGAGGCGGGCAAAGTTTGGCAGGACTATGTGAACTTCATCAAGTCCGGGCCGGGCAACATTGGAGGTAGCGGTTGGCAAGACCAGCAAAAAATGGACTCTCTCCGCAAGATTTACCAACGTGCCATTTGCATTCCCCATCAATTTACAAACCTTCTATGGAAGGAATACGATGGGTTCGAGATGGGGTTGAACAAGATGACGGTAAGCTTTTACTGAATGACTACGGGAGGCCATGCTAAGACCCACTATCAGGGTCGAAAATTCCTCCAAGATCAGTCACCTTCCTATATGTCCGCCCGGAGCTCCTACACCGAGCTCCAAAACATCACCCGTAACCTTCATCGAACCACACTTCCCGTCCTGCCACCTGCCCCAGGCTTCGATGGAGATGTTGAATACGCGGAGCAGCTGGACATCTGGATGCGGTGGATCCAATGGGAGAAGGATGACCCTCTCGTGCTCAAGCAAGATGATGTAGCTTCATATAGAGAACGGATCCTATTCGTTTACAAGCATGCACTGATGGCTATGAGATTTTGGCCTGACCTTTGGTGCGAAGCGAGCGATTTCTGCTTTGCTAATAATCTGGAATCGGAAGGCAATGATTTTCTGACCCACGGTATCGCTGCAAATCCCGAGAGTTGTCTGCTAGCCTTCAAGCGTGCAGATCGTATAGAGCTTTCCACAACAAATGAAGAGGGTGACGAGAGTGCAGTCCGTCGTGGGGCTGCTGTTCGTGAACCTTACGATGGGGTTCTTGACGCTCTCTATGAGCTGATCGCAAAGTCCAAGTTGCGTGAGGCCCAAGAACTTGCTCGCATCGAGTCCAGTTACACCGATTCCGGCGACCATCCGTCAAATGGTGCCAAACCGGAAGACGACAATGAATTGGGTGAGCAGGACGAGGACGAGGATGACAAGGAGAAGCAGAGAGCCGCACAGCTTGAGGCTGTGAAGAATTCCTATGCCATACATACTCAAATGCTATCTAAGACCCTGTCACACGTCTGGATTGCCCTGATACGGGCTATGCGACGTATACAAGGTAAAGGTAAGGTCAACGATACACCTGCTGGCCTGAGAGGTACCTTTGCCGACGCACGTAAGCGGGGACGCATAACGAGTGATGTCTATTCTGCATGCGCCTTGATTGAATTCCATTGCTACGAGGTGGAAACTGGCAAGAAGATCTTCGAGCGTGGACTGAAGCTTTTCCCTGAGGATGAGACATTTGCACTGCAATTCATCAAGCATCTTGTGGCTAACAATGATCACACCAGTAAGTTTGTTCTTTTGTCTGACGGTATGAAGATAGCTAATCGTTCGCAGACGCCAGAGTTACCTTCGAAACTGCAGTCAACAAGCTAGCGCAGAAGCCTGAAACAGTCTCAAAAGCAAAGCCACTTTACGTATTCTTTCACGATTTCGAGTCTCGCTATGGCGAATTGTCCCAGATCGTTAAGCTCGAGAAGCGTATGAAGGCCCTATTTCCTGATGATCCTACATTAGCAAAGTTTTCAAGCCGCTTCGTCGAGCAAGGCTTCGACCCTACCGTCATCAGGCCGATCGTGTCTCCAGCCACGCAGACCAAGATCAAGGCTATTCCGAGTATTGAGAATGGCACCTTAGCGCAGGGATCGCCACCTAATCGCTTCAACCCAGATATACCTTCGCCCAAGCGCCCGCTGCCTCTCGAAGATTCCGACAACGAGGGTGGTCGCCCACAGAAGCTCGCTCGTACAACTCGTGACGTATCGCCTCTCAAAGGAGCAGCAGGCCGACGTCTTGATCAACAAAAGCGAAGCCGGCAGCAGCCCGAGATGCCACTTTTCAGCAACAAAAATAACAATAATGATCAGCTTATGCCGATACCGCCTCCTCCTCCTCCTCCTCCCCTTCCTCGAGACGTCATGTTCCTGCTCAGTATCATTCCCAAGGCCGAGACTTATCACGCAACAAAATTCAGCGCAGAGGCACTAGTGAGGCTCATACACGATACACACATCCCTCCGAGCATGGCCCAGCTGCCACCCCCCCCAATGAGTAGAGGGCCACCGCCGTCCCAACAGATGCCTCTATATCAGCCCAATCCGCCGATGCAAACGCCGATGCAAGCGCCGATGCAAACACAGATGCAACCGCCAATGCATGGCCAGTACAATGGACAATTCAATGGTAGGCATCGCGATTTCTCTTCTGCGCCTGCTCCCTTTAGTCACAGTCAAACCCAATCCCAAAAAATGTCACCTCAGCTGTTGGAGAGGATTCGAAGGTTGGAAGACAGACTCCAGCCTCGGTGGCCTTCTGAATGTCTGGGAGTCCCCCAGTCTTCGATCGATTGACCAGCTCGAGGGCTGCTGGTTGGGCCTGTATGGCTATCCTCAAACGCACTCGGGCATAAGAAGTATATCATTGAACCCCTGTTAACAGATCTCAGGTCCCTACCCTTACCAGCGATGACGGCTTCTTCCGCATATGGTTTCACTCATCCCACCTTCAACCGACCATGACCGGAGATTATAACCCGTGCCGGTAATCGTTTCCACATCCGTCGTTCCCGATGTCCCCAAATGAATCCTACTCGACATTACTTTCCATGGTGCTTACTGTGAGAAAATTGTGTTTTACATTGCTAGTATGCGGCTGCTACCGAACTGACTGGAAAGCGGATATCCACTCAAAGGCGTTGATGGTGGATTGTATTTGAGGGGATAGTGGCGTGCTTGAGAGGAGATTAGTGAGAAGACGGCATTTTGTACGATACAGTAGGTTGGTAGAGCTCGCGATGTCATAGACCAAGTCACAGGTTGCAATTGCAGATTTGTGCTGTTATGCCTACGTTGTGCTACAAAACTACATGGGAATCGAGTCACTATCTCTCAACTGCAATACCTTGTTGTCTGGAGAGGTCTCACACAAAGGCATGCCCTCAAATCACTTTCTCCAATCAACGTCAAGTCTTTTCCTCAGTCCATGCCCCACTTCATTGACACACTCTCGGCCTCGTATCTTGCTGCCACTACGCCCGTCATACTAAGGCTAATTTTAGAGTCAGTCCTGTTGTACAAGTACCGGAGATGTTCAGAAATAGCGAGAGATGCGACGGGCGTACAGATAGCCGTGTACTGATGACACTACTGGTTTCTCTGGTGGGACAAATTATAGAAATAGTTCTAGTGTCCGCGATTGGCCCATGAATATCGTGGATACCACCGGAGTTGCCACGGGCTTCTCGACATGTCACTGATGTCACTTTGTATATTTAGCTACTTTACACGGTAAGGGTCGGTGCATGATATTTGGTGTTCACCTGCCAACAACAAACGCCACAATCAGCGCTAACAAGCGGCCCGTCGGCTCAAGCGAATTTCCCCCACCAGGATCCCACACACCCACAGACGCCACATTCCGTGATTCCCTGAGCATTGAACGCCTGCCCGCTGTGCCGCTGTCAGAACCATTGACACTTCAACATGTTGACATAAACCATCCTACCTTACCAAACAAAGACTCCAAGACCGCGCGAGCTAATCGATTGTCACTGCTCATAAGGTTCAACAGGCGCGTGCCAAGACGCGCGTGGCTTATCGGCCTCTCGAGAAATAAACAGCAGCTCTTATCGAACGTTCCTGCTTTACAACCACTTCGACTCATCTCCACCTCCTCTTCTTTTTCTTCTTCTTCCTCACCCATTGCTACGACTAATTTCTTCATCCGTACAATCAACAACTTTATCAGTTGACCGTTTCATCAAGTGTTCATCGTACTCTACTCCTGGAGCACACGATAGCACAGTGCAGCTGAAACACGTCAACTCATCTTCACCTTGACAACCATCTTCTTCTCCCTTACTAGGTCGACTTGATTGGACTCGCCTTGCTCACACTTTATATTGCAACTACTGCGGCACTCAATTGTAAGCAGTCTCATTCTTTGATTGGGATCAAGATTAGCGTAGGCATCAAATTCAAAAACATACGAAACTGTCATGCACTTCTCATCGTCCTGCTTCTCCCCTTCCTCACCTCAAATGTCCCCAAAGCTGCATCAGCGATTAACCTCCTCATCTGCATACTCTGTTGCAACCCTCACATAACACACTCATCTCTCATCGTTTGTATCTTCTCCACAACCACAACGCTTTCGCATTACAACCCTTGCAGATCGCTCCGAGACTTTCACCTCTTCTCTACTCATCTCACAGTCACTATCATTTCTTCTGGAGAGCATCAGCTTGCCCTTTCTTCTGCAACGTTCGCCTCATTATCACTCTGTCGTTTGATGCTCTGCTGACCTTTCATCACTTCTCGTAAAGCAGCAGTCATGCCTTCTCAGACGAAGAATCGTGGCAAGCCCAAGGCTGGGCAGTCTTCTGCGCCCCCTCGGACTGATGCACCCCAGCAGTCCTTCGATGGACCCGATGACTCTCCAGGACGTGGCCGTGGTGGTTCCGCTGCTGGCCCACCTGCCTCTTCACGTGGCCCTTCTCAAACTAGAGCCACGAGCCAAACACGTCGAGTCGACCCTGCGCGCGATAGAACCGCTGCACCAATGTTGCTCAGGAACGTAGATTTCGGCGGCCAGGCTTACGATTTATTCTCCTCCGTAAGTGGTTGAATTCCCTAGATGCCAATTCGTGTCGTTTCTCCACTTCACAGTATACCCCTCTGCGATTTGTCCTTGAGTCGAGAGATATTGAAAAGGCGTCACGCAACCCGTGAAAGGCCTCCGGCTTCCTGCATTCTTCGATTACTACAGACGAGGAAGCTTCGTGTTATTCAATACGCCCGTTACCTGCCTTCCCTCCTCCTATTGTTTCTGTCACGCTCCCTTCTTTCGGATGCCCTCCGGGAATTCAAAACCTGCTTCACATCTTCTTCATTGGTCGAAATCCTCAGCCGTCGTCACGGCTTCACGCTTCCTGTGTCTTCCCAAGACCTTCACGTCTCCCTTTCTTTCTCCATTCACGCACGCAGCCTCTAGCCCGGCGTCCAACAGCATATAAACCCCTTCCTATTCAACCATCTCCGTCTCTCTTACCACATCCCATCCACATACATCTCCATCCTCAACATCCTCACCCTCGATCATCCAATCAAATAATCATTCATCCTCTGCATTCATCAAGCGCTACTACAGTCTTCAGTCCAAATTGAAGCTGCCAGCAATTGGTAATCTCTTTACTCATAATACTCGACCTATTCCAAGCTAGATTGACAGCCTGATCCATCATCATGTCTTCTAATCCGGCCTCAAAGCCCGATCTTTCCTCAAACACTCCTGATATCCCAACCGGCTTGCCTACCAAGCCCTTCAACGAAGAACAATGGCTGTTGACTAATCCGTTTCGTGAGCAGATGCCCAGTGAGTTGTCCAAGCGCGCTGGGAAATTCGGCAAGCTAGGCAAGAAGGCTACTATCGAGGTCAATTCCCACGCTATCCTGACTTGGCCCGATAAGAGCGTCTATCAGTACGATGTAAGTCAGGATCCATTGACATTGTGAGAAGCTTAGCTGAATTTGATTAAATCCCAGATCTTGATCGGATCTGGCACCGAGAAGCGCGGCCTCATCAAGGCAATCTGGGCCACAAATGCTGTTCAGCAACACCTCGGCAGAGGCTTTATCTTCGATGGCAACAAGATTGGCTGGTAAAATTTGCCATGCCTTAATCTTCCTCGCACTATCTAATTTCAATAGGGCTCCCACCGATATCAAACCCACTCGGATTGTCGTTGACCTTGATGCCGAGAAGGGCGTCGAGCCTCGTGCTCCAAATCCCGCCAAGCCCGACGAACGTTCGAATGTCCACAATGTCTTCATCAAAAAGGCGAATAACCACGGAGTAAACCTGCATCTCATCAAAGACTATCTCGATGGGAGGAGCGACTTCAATAACGGTATCTTAGAAGCAATCAGTAAGTATGAACTTCTATAAAGTAACCTTGATTGCTCATCACGGTGTCTAGACTTTCTGGACCACTTGCTTCGTGAGACTCCTTCAAAGAGCCTCATAAATCTTCGTCGTTCCTACTTCGCGCGTACCGACACGGAGTCAAGCCGGACTTTACTTGATGGTGGTGTTGAGGCCATGCGTGGCGTGTACCAGTCCATTCGTATGGCAGAGGTACCGTTGCATGTGCGAATGATTTATGATACAATCTGACACCATGACAGGGAAAGCGATTGGTGGTTAATGTAGATATTTCACACTCTTGCTTTTGGCATGAAGCTTCCATTGTCCAGCTTGGATTTCAAATGTCTGGTCTACATTCTCAAGAGTCATTCATACAAGGTTGCGTGCCTAAACCGGATGGTACACCTGGCTACGTCTTTCCCTTGTTGAAGCGTCTCGTAAAGAATAACTTCATCGTCAAGCATCGTGGACAGGCCGTTGGCGCCGGTAAGTCCCCGCAGGTTCTCTAAGACTCAGAGTCCAGTCAGACTAACATTTAAATAGACGCCAAAGTATGGAATATCAAGCGGATATCCAACAAGAATGCTAAGACGCACGAGTTTGAGGTGATTAACAAGGAGACTGGCAAGCGAGAGAAAACCAATGTATTTGCCTACTACCAGAAGCGGTATAACGTCCGCATCGATAAGTGGCAATTACCACTTCTAGAGACCCAGAAGCGGGATGTTCTCTTTCCTATGGAGTTGGCGATTATGGCTCCTGCTCAGAAATACCCTTACAAGCTCAATGAGAAGCAGGTATAAAATACTTTTTTTTACATTAGATGATGGCTACTAATAATTATACTAGACTGCCAACATGATCAAGTTCGCCGTCTCTAGGCCACCCGTTCGTCGTGCTGCTATGCAGACCGGCTTGAAGCTTCTCCGCTGGAACGAAGATCCTATGCTCAAAGGATACAATATGAGGATTAGTGTGGATATGATGAAGACTAATGCCCGTATCCTGGAGCCACCTGAAGTCCTATTCGCAAAGAATGCGACAGCAAAGCCTTTATACTCCGGCCGCTGGGATTTAAGAGGTAAAGTCTTCTTCTTGCCTAATACCGCTCCTCTTAAATCCTGGGGTATCGTCGTCCTTGCGTCTAGGGACCGCTCGCCCCCTCCTACCCGTGAGCAGATCAATAACTTTAAGAGGAATTTCCTGGATCTTTACCGCGGTCATGGCGGCATCGTCGTGGAGCGTGAGCCCGTAATCGTCACAGGAGAGGCCGACGACGCTAATGCGATCGCCAAATGTTTCCAGCAAGCTGGCGATAAAGCCAACGCTCGACCGCAGATGATCATGGTCATCCTATCGAATAAGGCTTCGGATGTGTATCACCGCGTGAAGAAGAACTGTGACTGCCGCTTTGGGGTCATGTCACAATGTGTACAGGCCAGCCATGTCATCAAAAACGCTCCTCAGTATTGCTCGAACGTCCTGATGAAGTTCAATTGCAAGCTGGGAGGCACCACGTCGGCAATCAAGGCGGTAAGTCGGCCTTAGCCAGCAAGCATGCATTTATTGGCTGACCGTTCCTAGAAAATGCCGCACTTCACTGTTCCCACTATGATCATCGGAGCCGACGTCTCTCATGCAGCACCGGGTCTCGAGCAAGCGTCCATGGCTGCTATGACTGTCTCACTCGACAAGACCTGCTCTCGCTATGGTGCAGCCGTCCAGTCCAATGGTTCGCGTGTTGAGATGATCACTGGGACTAATATCACCGGGATGCTTCTTCCTCTTGTGGACTGGTGGATCAAGAACATTGGCCGTGGCCAATTGCCTAAGCATGTTTACTACTTCCGCGATGGTGTTTCTGAGGCGCAGTATATCAATACTCTGAAGTACGAAGTTGCAGATATAAAGCTCGTCTTTGATCAGCTTGGCAATAAGGATCCCTCTCGTATGGTATGTTTATGCTGATTAACTCATCTGTGGCTGAAGGCTAATCTTCTCCACAGCCCAAGTTCACTGTCGTCGTGGCTGAGAAGCGACATCATATTCGCTTCTTTCCCCCAGCGGGTCCTGCCTCTGACAAAAACGGCAATCCAGTGCCGGGGGTCATTGTTGATAGGGACGTTACCCACCCTTTCGATAATGATGTTTACCTTTGCTCGCATTCTGCGATACAAGGTACAGCTCGGCCAACACATTACTCGATCATCATGGATGAGATGGGCGTCGACGTCGACAAATTCCAGGCAATGCTCTATGAGTCCTGCTATCAATATCAGCGAGCTACCACCCCTGTCTCCTTATGTAAGACGATCCTAGCTTTTGGAGATAGAGTGCTGACCATTGATAGTCCCTGCTGTCTACTACGCTCACTTGGCGTCCAAGCGAGGAGAATCTCATATTGACATGGCACACCCTGACCGTACGAAGCTACTTGCAGAGCGTGCTCAGCATCCCGGTAGGGAGGTGTCTTCACACTCAGCTGAGATGAAGTCGGAGACCGAATGGCCCAAGCTGCTGCCGTTCGCGCTTGTAAACAACATTCATCTGGGCATGTGGTTCATTTGAGACTGCTTTTCCAGCACTTCGAGTCGCTTTATGCGAATTAACGGCCCTGATCATGTCTATCATTAACGACACCAGCGAGCATGTATTTCCTCTGCCGATACCCCATCATAAGCAAGTGTAGCTTGCTGCATGCACCGGCTCCCCTAGCCATTCACGACCACACATGCACATCATGTATGCTTTTCCTAGCATAGATAGCAAATTCAGATAGGAGATCAACCAACAATCGAAATGTTGTATCATCAAGATCGTTTGCCATTTGTCCTTTTGTGACTTCTTGCATATCTATGATGCGTTGCTAAAGATGGGTTTGACCAAGCGTGACGACTTGATGGGTCGGAAGGTAGGTTGTAACAATTTCCCAAGCCGGGTTTTCGCTCTTCTCGAATGTGAAATCTGGTGTGCATTGGACATGTATTGAGTTGTCTAATATGCATTGAGTTATCTACAGTACGTGTACACAGTACATATACACAGTACGAGGTTAATTTAGTCTAGGTGAGTCAGAGCTATTTGATGTCGGTGTCGTACAATAGTGACTCTTGAAATCCTATTTTGTAGAAATGTTGTTTCGTCGCACGATAAACTATGGAATAGATGTATTGTGGAATGTGCAGCATGATGGGTATTTTGAGGGAAGGGGGGGTGAAAATGCAGCAGCGAGTTCTTGGACTGAGATTGGGGGGGTGTCCTTTGGCG
>JAABUX010004393.1_pt1 | contig 17928 bp, 10 predicted proteins | sample 5561851 | NCBI WGS metagenome assembly JAABUX01 (sample SAMN10711883, study PRJNA513361) | rock metagenome | isolation source: Antarctica rocks | place: Antarctica: Victoria Land, Richard Nunatak red sandstone | collected 2016-01-03 | reverse complement strand
TTTAGCCACGTGGCCTTCGAGGCCATCAGCATGCCCTTTTTCTACGCCGCGGCCACACTTGCCTTCCTGGTTGCGCTCCGCCGCCATAATCCGCGTTTGTACCTCATTAGCTTTGCGTTGTGGGGCCTATCAATCTACACCTATCACGTGCCACGGCTGCTCACCCCGCTGCTCCTGATCAGCCTCTTACTGATTTACTACAAGAGCGTCTGGGCATGGCGGCGCGACACGGCAAGCGGCTTGGTTATCTACGCTCTCTTGATGATCCCGCTAGTGCAAGGTATCCTCTCCGGCGCCGCGATGGCGCGCTTCAACGGCATCGGCATCTTCGCACACGGCCTGCACGGCTGGGATTTGGTCGGCGCGACCTTGCAGCTCTACATCCAGCACTTCTCCATGCTGTTCCTGTTCATTTTCGGGTCGCGTCCCGGTGACCCTGTGCTGCGCAACTACATCCCTGGCCTGGGCGCACTGTACTGGGCGCAGTTGCCTTTGATCATGATAGGTCTAGCGGCCCTTTTGGCACGCCGCGACCGCGCGGCAATACTCGTCCTGGTCTGGCTGCTGCTTTATCCCACGGGCGGCGCACTGACCGAGGGGCCGTCGCAGTTGCGCGACCTTTTTGGCGTGCTACCGTTCAATCTCGTGACGGGATATGGCGCGGCCGAGTTCTGGCGCTGGATAAGACACGCAGGGGTGCGCTCGAGGCCGCGCCTGCGCTCGGCGATTGTCGGCGGCGGCGCGGCGTTCGCAGCGTGTGTCCTGGCGATAAGCCTTTCTCAGCTTTGGAACGCTTTCTACGTGCAGTATCCGCGTACCGCTGCCGGCTACTGGGGCTGGCAGGGCGGCCCCGCAGCGATCGTAGCCTACTACAAGCGGGTGGAGCCACACTACGACGACCTATTCGTGACAGGCACATTCAACTCGCCGGAAATCTTCATTCCCTTCTACGCGCCGAGCGGATGTGAACGTTGTACTATTGGTGGCATGGACCGCTACAACCCTGCACGCCGCCAGCTGTTCGCCCTACGGCCTGATGAGCTAGTACCCGGCTTCCACTACATAGTGCGCCATACGCTCTATTACGGCGATGGCACAGTGTCCTTCCAGATTGTAGAGGCGCGGCGCGCCTAAAACACTTATCCAGTCTCTGCATCGTCATGCCCACTGATCGCATCACCTCATGTCGCCACCGGAGCATGCCTGGGTTATTTGTAGCGTGACACAGTGACTCACTAGCGTTTTTGACGCGGTGAGAACGGATTGGTACCATCGTGAGGCGAGTACACACAATGCCATCGCTGAACCGCGCGCCTATATCGGTACGCGGAGCGATAGGGTTCACAGTTATAACGGGCCGTCTAATACGAAGGATCGGATAAGATTTTATGGTGATAGTACTACTTTTATGCGCTGCGATCATATTAGCCGTGTATGCGACAAGCCAATTCGCGCCTCGTCGCCTACAATCAGCCTGGCTACCCCGCGGCCGCTCTAAAGGACAGCGCCGACCCTCCCTAGCGCGGACTGCCCTGGCCACCCCAACTCAATCGACGACAACACTTCTCCAGGAGCGCAGAGGCAGGACGGCGCCTGACTTTGCCGTATTGCGGCAACGAGCGCGCGCTCATATTTTTGTATGGTCACGAAGTACACGGGCATGGTTGCTCATCGGAATCTTAATGCTCGGCTGGTACTCTTGGGCTCAATTCCTTCGCCAGAACTACGACTGGTCCGTCGTGGCTATATGGATAGGCGCGGTCTGCGGCTTCCTAGCATTAGTTGCCGAGCCACCTTCGTGGCGACTACAGATTTCGCGTGCCGAAGGCGCCGTGCTCGGGCTAGTGATGGTCGTCGGGGCCGCCCTACGCCTATACCGTGTGGACGCCGTACCATTCGGCCTCAACCACGACGCCGCCTATAGCGGCCTCGTCGCATTAAAAGCCATACATAGCTCAACATACATACCTTGGTCCCCCGACCCCACTCAAGGGGAAACGTTCTTCGACTACTGGATCGTCGCGCTCATCGCCCTTATCGGTCCCGTGCCGCTGGCGATCAAGGGCGCAGCTGCGGCCGTGGGCGTCGTGACCTTGCTCGGTATGTACCTATTCACGCGGCAACTGCTCGGCGCGAAAGCCGCTGCCATCGCCACTTTCCTTTTGGCAGTATCGGGGTGGCACCTCATCTTCTCACGGGTCGGCTGGCGCATGATTACCTTGCCGCTCGTCGAGGTTTTCGCCTTCTATTTTCTGTTCCGCGCCATCGAGACACGCCGGCGCGGCAGCTTCGCCATAGCAGGCGCGCTCTTGGCCTTGCAGTTGAACACGTACCTTGCCGGGCGGATACTACCCGTCATGGCCGCACTATGGGCCTTGATCGAGTTGTGGCGTGGGCCCGACCGTCTCGCCCTATTGCGTGGCTATGCCCTGGCGGTCGTCGGCTTCCTCCTGGCCGGCGCCTCGGTCCTGGCCTTCGCCCTGACAAATACGGACGCCTTCAATGCGCGCTACAACTCTGTCAACATCGTGGCGGAGCTACTGGCCGGGAATTGGGGGCCGTTCTGGCAGAACGTCCAGGCCAGCGTCGGCATCTTCACCGTACGAGCCAACGGCAACGACTTCTTCGTCGACCAACCGCTGCTCGATCAGCCGGCACGCTGGCTCTTTGTCCTCGGATTGGTGATAGCGGTATGGTGGGCGGCGCGGCGCTCGCGCCGCTACGCCTTCGTACTCTTCGGTCTCGTGGTGACCTTGTTTCCCGGACTTGTCTCAATCGCGCCCAACGGCAACCGCGATTCAGGGGCGATGCCTTTCGTCTACATCCTGGCCGCGCTCCCCCTTGTATTCGGGCTAGAACTGGTCGAGTCATGGCGTCGTCGTCTACCCTCGCTGGTTCGCTACATGCCGGAAGCCGCCGTCGCGCTCATCTTGATTTTCGGTCTCGTCAGCGCCTTTACCCAATATTTAGGTCCGAACCGGACGGAGCTATGGGGATTCTACCCCGAAACCACCGTAGTGGCCCGTTACATCCGGCAGATTGACGCGCGCTACGACGCGTACCTCACCGACAACTACGTGCGCGATGCGCTCACGTACATCACCTATCAACCAGCCGATCCAATGGTTGGCCTAGAATCGAGCGGGTACCCGCTGCAGCCGCACTACACGTGGCAAGACAGCAATCAACAGTTTCTAGCCGATAGGCCGAGGCCCAACAGAGGAATAGCTTTTTTCATGTTTGCAGGTCTGCCCGCGAACACAGCCGTGCTCCAACAATTACGCGCCCGCTACCACAACGCCGTCGCCTTCACGCTGATGTATCACGACGATAATATCGATCGCCCCGCTAGCCTTGTCCTTCTTGTGCCACCTGGGGGTAAAAACGCCAGGGCCGACGTACCGGCGACCGCCACTCCCGCCTATTAGTACACCTCCACGGCGCCAAAACAGCTTCGATCTACCGTGGAGGTGACAGACGCTATTTACATGAAGAGGGGGTGATTATGGAGTTGCTCATCCTGCTGGCCGTCACGGCTCTCCTCATTCTCTACGCGGCGTATGAGTTGATGCCCATCGGGGCGGGACGCAATTCGACGCACTGGCGCACCAGCCTCCTACAGACACTCAACGTCCATCGGACCTTGATGGTGATAGGTGTCTGCAGCGAGCTAGTCTACCTATTTGGTTTCGTGACGCAGTATTCGTTGCCACGGTGGCTGAGTAACTCTTACCTGGATCTGGGCGCTATGACCAACCATTCACAGTCGGGGTTCATACTCTTCGCCGGGGCCCTTGGCATCGTCTTTCTCCTCTTGAGCTTGGCCTGGAATCGGGTATGGGACCGCACCGACTCAGGAACGCTTCTGGTCGTGCTTGGGTTTGGCGCGCTCTTCGGCCTGACGATGGCTTTCTTGTATCCGATCACGGCTCTCGACGTATTCGCCTACTTTGACGAAAGCCTGATCTTGACACAGTACCATCAAAACCCCTTGTTTGTCGCGCCGTCGGCCTTCCCTCACGATCCTCTCATGGGCCTCTCCGCCAGTTTCAATGGCGCTGTCGCGCCCTACGGGCCACTGGCCCTCGTCGCCGACGCCATACCAACGTTCCTCGTCGGCAGACACGTACTGGCGAGTTTACTGTTGCTGAAGCTTATGTTCGCGGGCCTGCTCGTGGTGGAGGCGTACCTGGTTTACCGGATACTTCGCCGTATCTCACCACGCCACGCTGTCGCAGGCGCGCTCGTCGTGGCCTGGAATCCATTGCTCTTGTACGAGGCCATTGGTAACGGCCACAACGACATCGTGATGATGCTTTTCGTCCTACTCGCCGTACTCTCACTGGTTGAAGGGCGATTAGCACTAGCCGTCGTCCTGCTAGTCGCCTCTGTATTGGTAAAATATGTAACTGGCCTGCTCATCCCCCTGTTCGTGCTTTATGGTCTGACACACTGCGCATCGCGCCGGGAACGAATTCGGTTTGCCGTGCTCAGCGCCATAGCCTCGGTCGCGCTCGTCGTCGCGGCCTACGCGCCGTTCTGGGGAGGAATAACGACCATCACCACCGTATTGAGTCAGGGTGATCGTTACGCCGATTCCCTCAGCAGCACACTAGGTAGCCTCTTCCCTACGGGTCCGACGCCGCACCAGAGCGCCCTACTTGGGCGCATCCTATTCGTCCCCGTCTATCTATACGCCGCCTGGCTGTCGACGCGGCGTTCCCTCGATTTACTACAAGGCTGTTTTCTCGTCATGTTTTTCTTTCTCGTCCTTGTGGCCACCAACACCGAGCCCTGGTACGCCACGTGGCCGATCGTGCTGGCAGCGCTGGTTCCCGGGCTGGTTGAGCGTTTATCGGCCGTCTTGTTAGGCTGCGGCGCCATGTTTGGAAACACGCTGTACATCTTTATCTGGATATGGCTAGGTTTGGGCGACCCTAACAACTTCCGCATCATCAACGTTTCGGTATACGCCATCACCTTCATGCCAGCGACACTTGTCCTGTTCGGTTATATGCTATGCCGAAGAACGCTGTGGTGGCACAAGATGGAACTGAGGATGGGTGTGTCTCGATCTGAGGAGGTTATCTGAGACCATGGGCGTGGACGTATACTGTGTAGAGGTACTTGCGCGTGCAACGCGCAAGCTGTCACGCTCGACATAATGGCGAGGTGGCCCTCTATCGACCGGCCTTGACCGCCCAACCCGTGACTGGCGGCAATAGTACTTTCTTCCCGCCTTGCTGAGACATATATCCCATCGTACAATCAGTCGAAGGGCATCGCTGTTTATTGTCATAGGGTGATGGGACGGCACGAATGGTATCGTTCTTCCTCTGGCTCGTCGTGGTCGAGCTGCTTGGTCTCGCGGCGCTGCCGCTGACGCTGGCCGTGTTGCCGCGTCTGGCAGATCGCGGCTACGGCCTGGCCAAGCTCGTCGGCATCCTCGCGGTCACCTACCTCAACTATCTCCTCGGCAGCCTCTTGGGGTGGGGCAACAATGCGCCGGCCCTCGCCGCCGGCGCGGTCCTCCTCTGCGCCGGTGGCCTGGCGCTGCTGCGCCCCGAGCTACGCGCGCTGCCCTCCTGGTTCCGCCGGCGCCGCGCGGCGATCCTGGCCGAGGAGGGCCTCTTCCTGCTGCTGTTCGCCGCCTGGGCGCTGGTGCGCGCGGCGCACCCGGGCATCCTCTCGACCGAGAAGCCGATGGACCTGGCCATGATGACGGCGTCGCACAAGGCGGCCTCGTTCCCGCCCTACGACCCCTGGCTCGCCGGGACGACGATCAACTACTACTACGGCGGCTACCTCGCCGTCGGCACCCTCGTCACGCTGACGGGCGTCGCCGCGCCGGTCGGCTACAACCTCGCCCTGGCGCTCCTGTTCGCCCTCGTAGGCAGCGCCGCCTACTCCGTCGCCTACGGCCTGACCCGCAACGCGCGCTGGGCCGTCCTCGGACCCGTCTTCGCGCTTCTGATCGGCAACCTCAACGCGCTGTCCCAATACCTCGCCAAGGGCACGGCGACCTTCGGCTTCTTCAACGCCTCGCGCGTCGTCGAGCCTTCCAACCCGCTGTGCGGTACCCCCACCGGCCCGTGCACGATCACCGAGTTCCCGGCCTTCAGCTTCCTGCTGGGCGACCTGCACCCGCACGTGATCGCGCTGCCGTTCACGATCCTGGCTATCGGGGTCGCGCTGAACCTGGCGCTGGCCCCCGCCGCGGGCTGGGACGCCCTCGCGCGGACGGATGCGCTACGGGTCGCGACCATGGTATTCACGGCCCTGAGCGCGGGCGCGCTCTATTTCATGAACTCGTGGGACTGGCCGACCTACCTGCTGCTGATCGGCGCCGCGCTGCTCGTGCCCGGCCTCGTTTCGCTCGACCGGCGCGCGCTCGCCGAGGGGGTCGGGGTGGCGGTCGGCGTCGCGCTGCTGAGCTACGTGCTCTACGCCTCGTTCCACCGCGACTTCAAGCCGCAGTACAACTCGTTCGGCGTCCAGCTGCACGGGTCGCCCGCGAACGATGTCTTCACCATGTTCGGGCTCTTCCTGCTCCCCGTGGCCGCTTTCATCATCGGCCAACTCCCGCGCGGCGGACGGCGCGCCGCCGCCGGGGTACCGGCCCCTCGGGAGGCAACGGCCTCCGTCGCGGTCCCCGTCGCCGCCGGCGGCGGCGCCTCCCGAGGGGCCGCGGCGCGGGGCGGCGACCGCTCGTCGACGGCGGTGCTGGAGCGCGAACCGGACGGCGCCGGCGAGCCGGGCATCGACGATACCGGCGATGACCTGCCGGAGTTGCCCCGCCTGCCCATGCCTTCGTTCGGGGCGCTCGGCCCCTGGGCGCCCCTGCTCGTGGTCGCGGCGCTGGGGCTGTCTCTCCTGCTGGGCGTCGGCGCAGGGCTGGGCACGGCCGGCCTGTTGCTGCCGTTCCTCGGCGCGGCCCTCTACCTCGCCACGCGCGAGGCGCATCTGGGGGGCCGCGAGAACGCCTTTGCGCTGTTACTCTGCACGGGCGGCATCGGCCTGATCGTGCTGTGCGACGCCGTCTTCCTGAAGGATCTCTTCTGCGGCGCGGACGCCAGCGGGGCCTGCAGAGGGGGCCTGTACCGCATGAACACGGTCTTCAAGTTCTACTACCAGGCCTGGACGCTCCTGGCGCTCGGGGCGGCCTACGGGCTCTACGCCCTGTCCCAAAGGCTGCGCGGCGGCTGGCGGCGCTTCGTCGCGCCGGGCGGCGCCGTCGCGGTCGCCGCGTGCGGTGGTCTCTACCTCACGCTGTCGCTGTTCGCATCGGGGAGCGACCTCCTGAACACCTACACCAAGCCCGTCGCCGCCGCGGCGCCCACGCTCGACGGCGCGGCCTACCTGGACAGCTACAGCGGGCCGCCTATCTCGATCACCAACGCCATACCGGCCGACGCCGCCGCGATCCGCTGGCTCAATGCCAACGTCCACGGCCACCCGACCATCGCCGAGGCCGATCAGGTCGTCGACGACAAGGGCGCTCTCGTACCCCAGGACTACTGGCCCTTTCCAGGTTCCACGAATCAAGAACTCATGATGTCGCGCGTTTCGACCTTCACCGGGCTGCCCACTATTCTGGGTTCGGGCGGCTCGCACGAGGGGCTGTGGCATAACACGCCCACCGACGACGTCGTCGGCGCGCGCTTCCGGGACCTGCAGACGCTCTATACGAGCGCCGATCCGACCACCATCAAGACGTTGCTCCAGAAATACAACGTGGGCTACCTCTACCTCGGCCAGATCGAGGCCTACACCTACTACGGCAACAGCCGCGAGCGCGTCGGGGCCGCCCTGGCGCGCTTCAAAAGGTTCGGCGCGGTGGTCTATAATGAAGGTGGCGTGACCATCCTGCGCACGACGCTCTAGAGGAACCTGTGACCGTGGCCGCAGGCCATCGGAGGACATTGCCCCTGACTCGCACCCCGCATATCCCGCGCACCCCACGCACCCCACGCACCCCCGCCGAGCGCCCGCGCACGGTCCCCACCGCGCCCGCCAGCGAGCGCGCCCTGCTCATCGGCATCGACCACGACACCCCTGACGCGACCTGGACGGTCGGGGACTCTCTCGCCGAGTTGGCGCAGCTCGCCGCGACCGCCGGCGCCGAGGTCCTCGGCGCCATGTATCAGCGGCTGCGCGAGCCTGTGTCCGCTACCTACCTCGGCAAAGGGAAGCTGGTGGAGGTGCGCGACCGCCTCGCCGCCCTCGACGCCGATACGGTCATCGCCGACGACGAGTTGTCCCCCGCGCAGCAGCGCCACCTCGAGGAGGCGCTCGACGCGCGGGTGCTCGATCGTACCGCCCTGATCCTGGACATCTTCGCGCGGCACGCGCGCACCCACGAGGGCGCGCTGCAGGTCGAGTTGGCCCAACTCGAGTACCGGCTGCCGCGCCTGGCCGGCCGCGGGGAGGGCTACTCGCGCCTCGGCGCCGGCATCGGCACGCGCGGCCCCGGCGAGACCAAGCTGGAGAGCGACCGCCGGCGCATCAGGGGGCGCATCGCCGAGCTGCGCCGCGCCCTCGAAGAGGTGCGCCGCCAGCGCAGCGTGCAGCGGCGCTGGCGCGGCCGCCAGGGCGTCCCCGTCGTGGCCATCGTGGGCTACACCAACGCGGGCAAGTCGACCCTGCTCAACAGGCTGACCGAGGCCGGCGCGCTCGCCGAGGACAAGCTCTTCGCCACGCTCGACCCCACCACGCGCACCCTGGCGCTGCCGCACCGCCAGCAGGCCCTGATCACCGACACGGTGGGCTTCATCCAGAAGTTGCCCACCGATCTCGTCGCGGCCTTCAAAGCCACGCTGGAAGAGGTCGGCGAGGCCGACCTGCTGCTGCACGTGGTCGACGTATCGAGCCCGCACGCGCTGGCGCAGGCGCTCACCGTCTACGGCATCCTGGCCCAGTTGGGCGCCGAGGACAAGCGCGTGGTCACGGCCCTCAACAAATCTGAGCTGGTCGACGAGGACACGGTGGCGGACTACCTGGACGACTTCCCCAACCCGGTCGCGGTCTCGGCGGCCCGTGGCCTGAACCTGGAAGCGCTGCGCGAGCGCATCGCGGGCGTGCTGGCGGCGGATTTCCGGCCCGTCGAGGTGGTGCTGCCCTACGAGGCCAAAGACCTGCTCGACCTCTTCCACCTGCGCGGCGCCATCGACGACGAGGACTACCGGCCCGACGGCGCCCACATCCGCGGCCGCGTCCCGCCCGACGTGACGGGGGCGTTCCGGGCCTATCGCGTAGAGAGCTGAGACAGTGCTCGTGGATGCGTTACAGTTCAAGCCTTTCGCCGCCGTCAAGCTGTAAGGCGAGAGGCATCCTGAAAGAGTTAGACCGTTACGGACTTACGGACATCGTGCGCCAGCCTTTTTGTGCTATCGTATAGCTATCGGCAACTATTATCACCTTGGGCCACAAAACGGGGCGCGCGGGCGTAGTCGGGGTCGAGGTTATGCCGGAGTTCGTCGTTCGAGGCGGGGTTGCATCCGCCGTGACCTTGCAGAACGGTTACGGTGAGCACGATGACGTAGCAGGATTGTACGGGTTCTCCGTCCAATATCGCCCCGGACGCTCGATCCTTCAGCTCGCCAATGCCGGACAGTTCCCTCACCCTAAGATTAGCTACACTGTGGATGAGAGCCTGACCCAAACAGCGCAGTTGCTCGGATATGATGTTGCGTTCGTCAAAAGTCCGAGGGGCCGCTATCATCACACCTTGATGGCGTCGGTGTCTGCGACAGGAGAAACGATCCGCGTGCTCCCCGACGATCTGGCGGCAGCATTAAGTAGCTGCTTTCAGCAAATGCACAATCCCTTTCAAAGGTTGTAACGATGGATATTTTACGGATCGCCGTTGACTTCAACACGATGGCCATGGACATAAAGAGAAGGGTTCGCATCGGCCGGGAGGGCTCCGAGAAGAATCAAGAGTTGCTGCGCGCCTTGCATCCAGGTTTGACAGTCATTCTTTATGAAGACGAGATGCAAGTGCGAGCTATCAGCGAGTACGACGCGAAGCGCAAAATATGGTTTGGTCGTCCAGACTGGTCTACCCGTAAGCTTCTGTATTCTGAGCCTGCAGCCGTTTCGGAAACAGCAACATCCATAGGCCAGCAGGTCGAAACGACTACACGCGGGTAGAGTAGAGCATGTAGAGCGTAGGGCTTCAGCGGGATTCGGGCTAGACACCGCCATTAGGAGGGTTACTTCATGATCATAGATGCGCCCGCCGCGGGCACGGATAGAAACACGCACGCGAACGCGCTGCAGGCGGCCGACCCGGAGATATACGACATCATCAAGGGCGAGGAGCGCCGGCAGGTCGCGCACGTCGAGCTGATCGCCTCGGAGAACTACGCCAGCGCCGCCGTGCTCGAAGCGCAGGGCTCGGTGCTGACCAACAAGTACGCCGAGGGCTACCCCGGCCGCCGCTACTACGGCGGTTGCGAGTGGGTCGACTACGGCGAGACCTTGGCCATCGACCGCGCCATGCGCCTCTTCGAGGCCGAGCACGCCAACGTGCAGCCGCACAGCGGCTCGACCGCCAACATGGTCGCCTACGCCGCCCTGCTCAAGCCGGGCGACACCGTGCTCGGCATGAGCCTCGACCAGGGCGGCCACCTCACGCACGGCAGCCCCGTCAACTTCTCGGGCATGACCTACAATTTCGTCGCCTACGGCCTCGGCGAGGACGAGCGCATCGACTACGAGGCGGCGCGCCGCCTGGCGCACGAGCAGCGGCCGAAGGCCATCGTGGCCGGGGCCAGCGCCTACGCGCGGGTCATCGACTTCGCGCTGTTGCGCGACATAGCCGACGAGGTCGGCGCGTACCTCATCGTGGATATGGCGCACATCGCCGGGCTCGTCGCCGCGGGCGCGCACCCCAGCCCGATCCCGCACGCGCACGTCGTGACCACGACCACGCACAAGACCCTGCGTGGGCCGCGCGGCGGCCTGATCCTGTGCCAGGAGCAGTTCGCCAAGGCGATCGACAAGCTCGTCTTCCCCGGCATGCAGGGCGGTCCGCTCGAGCACGTCATCGCCGCCAAGGCCGTGGCCTTCCACGAGGCCCTGCAGCCCTCCTTCAAGGAGTACGGCGCGCGGGTCGTGCGCAACGCCGCCGCCCTGGCCGGCAGCCTCTCCGCGCACGGCCTGCGCATCGTGACGGGCGGGACCGACAACCACGTGATGCTGGTCGACCTGACCTCGACCGAACTCAGCGGCAAGAAGGCGCAATCACTCCTCGAGGATGTGCAGATCACCACGAACAAGAACGCCATCCCCAACGACCCACGCCCGCCCATGGTCACCAGCGGCCTGCGTCTCGGCTCGCCGGCCGCGACGACGCGCGGCTTCGGCGAGGCGGAGATGCGCGAGGTTGGCGAGTTGCTCGCGCGCATGCTGACCAACCCCGACGACGCGATCGTGCGCGAGGAGACAGAGATCGCCGTGGCCAGGCTCACGGCGCGCTTCCCCGTCCCAGGCATCACAACGTAGCGCCATAGCACGGCTTGGTTGAGCAGGCGCTATCAGGATGCGAAAATGCCGGCACGCCTATAGTGATGCGGGGAGAGGATAGCAAGACATGGTCGCGTTCGGACATGAAGGTGCGGCTACCCAACGCGCTGCGCGATCACGTCTATCCCGATGCCAGTGTAAGTTGCGACCCGCGCGACTTAGCCGACGACGAAGCCGAGAGCATCAGCTATCCCCGCCTCGTCGTAGAAGCGCTCTCAGACTCGACAGACAATTATGACCGCGGCGCCAAGTTCGGCCTGTACCAAGGATGCGGGACATTTGTGGAGTACGTGTTAGTCGACACGCGGCGAGTCGGCGTCGAGGTTCGCGCGCGTCGGGGGTGGCGCCTGGCGAACGCACTCTTACGGCTCCGGCCAGGACGTGACGTTACAGAGTCTGAACCTTGTCATACCCCTCGCGGACTTGTACGAGGGCACTGCGCTTGCACAGACCTTTTAAGGTCCGTGTCCTGCCCCCTTCCTTCAGGGCCAAGCCCCCTCACAATCGTGGGGCGCGCCCCCAGACGCCCAGACGACTAACCCCTAGCCATTCGGCGTCGATTTTGCTAGAATAAGTGCAGGCGCGGGGAGAGGTCGCATAGAGGCCTAGTGCGCTGGTTTGCTAAACCGGTAAGGGAGTTTTCCCTTCGAGGGTTCGAATCCCTCCCTCTCCGCCACACGAGAACGGGGCGTCAGGCTGTAGTCTGACGCCCCGTTCTCGTGTGGCGGAGAGGGAGGGTTATGCCCCCGCGGCCGGCCCCGCCTGGCTCTCGCCCAGCTCGACGTAGAGGAGTGGCTGGCCGGCCTCGACGAGCGCGCCGCTCTCGACGGCGGCCTCGCGCACTGTGCCGGTTATGTCGGCCGTGACCTCGTTGAACATCTTCATGGTCTCGATCAGGCCCACGATCGAGTCGGCCTCGACGTGGCCGCCCACGCGGACGTACAACTCCTCGTCGGGCGAGGGCCGGGCGTAAAAGATGCCCGTGAGCGGGGCCACGACCGCGCGCCAGCCGGCCGGACGCCCCATGTCCTCGACCGCCGCCACGGTCGAGGGGACCGTCGTCGCCACGGCGCCGGGCGCGCGGCGCAGCGCCACCCGCAGGTCGCCCTGGCGCAACTCAAGGCGCGTGATCGCGGTCCCCTCAAGGTCTCGCGTCAGTCCACGCACCAGCGCGGCGTAGTCGTCGCCCTCGACCTCGGCCGGCCGCGTATCGCGCGCGTGGTCGTCATGATCCTCGTGGTCGTCGATCACAGCCATTGCTCCCGGCGGCGCGCGAAGACTACGCTGGCGTTGTGGCCGCCGAAGCCCAGTGAATTCGACATCACGGCCCCGATAGAGGAAACCTCGCGGGCGCTGTTCGGAATGTAGTCGAGGTCGCACTCCGGGTCGGGCTCACGCAGATTGATCGTCGGCGGCAGCGTGCCTGTGTGCAGGGCCATGATGGCGTAGGCGGCCTCGATGGCCCCGCCGGCGCCGAGCGTGTGCCCCGTCGCGCCCTTGGTCGAGCTGATCGGCAAGCGGGCGGCGCCGTCCGCCCCCTCGCCGAACACAGCCTTGATCGCGGCCGTTTCGAGCCGGTCGTTGGCCGGCGTGGAGGTACCGTGGGCGTTGAGGTAGCCGATGGCGGCGGGCGCGAGCCCGGCGCCCTGGAGGGCCAGGCGCATGGCGCGCGCGGCGCCCTCGCCACCCGGGGCCGGCTCCACGATGTGGTGCGCGTCGGCGGTCGCGCCGTAGCCCGCGACCACGGCCAGGATCGGCGCGCCGCGCGCCAGGGCTATGTCCTCGCGCTCCAGCAGCAGGATACCCGCGCCCTCGGCGATGACGAAGCCGTCGCGCGTGCGGTCGAAGGGACGGCTGGCGCGACCGGGGTCGTCGTTGCGCGTGGAGAGCGCGCCCATGCTGGCGTAGCCGGCCACGGCTGCGCGACTGATCGGCGCCTCGCTGCCCCCTGTCAGGATGGCGTCGGCGTCGCCGCGCCGGATGATCGCCGCGGCCTCGCCGATGGCATGCGCGCCGGTAGCGCAGGCCGACACGGGAGCCCAGTTGACGCCTTTGGCGCCGAGCAGGATCGAGACCTGCCCGGCGGCGAGGTCGGCCAGCATCATCGGCACGAAGAAGGGACTGACGCGCGTGGGACCGCGGGTGTGCAGGGCCTCGTAGGCGTCGTCGAGCGCGGCCATCCCGCCCATCGCTGAGCCCACGATGACCCCCACGCGCTCGGCGTTTTCTTTAGTTATGTCGAAATGGGCCGACGAGAGCGCCTCTCGCGCGGCGGCAACGGCGAACTGCGCGAAGCGGTCCATGCGCCTGGCTTCCTTGCGGTCCATGTAGCCTGTCGGGTCGAAATCGGGCGCCTCGCCCGCGACCTGGCTCTCGAACAGGGCAGGGTCGAAGCGCGTGATGCGGCCCGTACCGCCCTCACCGGCGATCAAACGCCGCCAGTTCTGCTCCATCCCGACGCCCAGCGCGCTAACCACGCCGAGGCCCGTCACCACGACGCGGCCCACATTCTGACCGGCCATATCCCTCCCCGTCGGTCCCATGCCCGCATTTGGCGGCGCACCTTCCATTGTAACCTACGGGACGATCAGCCCTGGAGGGAAAACGAAAGCCCGTCAGGTAGAGCGCGTACGCGGCCTTGGTGTCATCGGACATCCAGCGCGGGTATTTCGTGAGATCCACCATAGCCAACGGGTCATCCATCAACTGCCAACGGGTCATCCATCAACTGCCAACGGGTCATCCATCAACTGCCAGCGGGTCATCCATCAACTTATACTCGACCAGACCGCGATACAAGCAGGCGTCATTCAACGATATAGTACAAGCTAAGACATGGTTCAAAGTTCACAGAGGCTTGTGTGGGGAGCTAGACTATGGTCGCACAGATTATCGCGCTGGGGCCGGAGTTCGATACGTTCCAGGATGATACCGAGGAGACGCTCGTGGGATCTTCTTTGCACCAGGCGGCCATCACGTCACTCTATGGGAACCTTATCCTCTGCGGGCCGTACCGTGGTCTGCCCTGGTTTGTCGGCAATCAGACCGAACTCGTCATTCCGCGCCAGGGCAATACTCGTCCGCTCAAAGCCAGCCCCGACATCTGCGTGCATCCGACCCTGACCAATGCGTCGCGCAGTTCGCTGATCCTGGCCGTTGATGGCCCGCCGGCGCTTGCTATCGAGGTTGCCAGCCCTTCGACAGCGCTCACGAACGACACGAACCTTGTCGACCCGGGGGGCAAGCCGAGCGTATACTGGGCGATAGGAATCAGGGAATACCTCGTCTTCGATCCTACAGGAGATATCTTGGGGGCGCACGTCTGGGCGCGGCGCGCCGGCGTGTCCGGCTTGACTTCCTGGGACCCCAACTCTAACGGGCACTGGACGAGTACGACGTTGGGCGTGTCGTTCGAGCCACGGGGAACGCTCCTGCGCGTCTACAATCAGGAAGGCAACCTCGTGCCCATCGTCACCGAATTTGCCGACATCCTGGCCGATCGCGATCGCCAACTCGAAGAGCGCGACCAGCGCCTGTCGGCCCTCGAGGCGGAGTTGCGCGGACTGCGCGGGGACGCATAAGTCAGGGGCTCGCCACGCTCTCGTCCAGACTCCGCTACGCGTTCGCAGCCGTGGCTCCGCCATGCGTTGGATGCGGGCGGAGGCATGAACAACCCTATAGCCTCTTGACGCGCGCCGCGTCCCCTCGTACCATACGGGCAGGGCCAAAACGAGTAGTAGATGGAGGGAGTGTACCTTTTGTCAGAGGCGACCCAACCGACCCCGACGACCCCGACGACCCCGACGGCCCCGCGGCGCATCCTCATCGCGGACGACGAGCCCCTGATCCGGCTCGACCTGGGCGAGATGCTCAAGGGCCTCGGCTACACCGTCGTCGGCGAGGCCAGCGACGGCGCGACGGCCGTGCGCCTGGCGCGCGAACACCGGCCCGACCTCGTGCTGATGGACATCAAGATGCCCGAGCTCGACGGGCTCGAGGCGGCACGCATCCTGACGGCCGAGGACATCGCGCCGGTCCTCCTGCTGACGGCCTACAGCCAGAAAGAACTGGTCGAGCGGGCGCAGCAGGCCGGCGTCGTCGGCTATCTGGTCAAGCCGTTCCGCGACTCCGACATCCAGCCGGCCATCGAGGTCGCGCTGGCTCGCTTCGAGGAGTTCCGCGCGCTACGCGGCCAGATGCGCACCCTCGAGGAGTCCCTGGAAACGCGCAAGATCGTCGACCGCGCCAAGGGCGTGCTGATGGATACGCAAGGCCTCAAGGAGGCCGACGCCTTCCGGCGCATCCAGAAGCTCAGCATGGACTCGCGCAAGTCGATGCGCGATGTAGCCGAGGCCATCTTGTTGGCGCATCAAGTATAGTAAGCAGTAGCTAGTAGCTAGTAGCTAGTAGCTAGTAGCCAGTAGATCGAGGGTAAAGCCCTGTTCTACCAACGCCCGACTAGCGATTACTTGCGGCGACCCAGGGGCGCGACGACGCGCCCGCCCCCTCCGATGGCGGATCTTCTCGAGCGGCGTGGCTCATGGTACGGGAGCTTTATGCTCCCCTATCGGGGCTGTCGCGCGACCACAGTATGCGTCGCGCGGCCCCTGTCACGGAGGAGGACGCGCATGACCCCTGACGATGTGATGAAGCTGGCCAGCGACGGCGGCGCCAAGGTGGTCGACTTCAAGTTCGTCGACATCCCGGGTACCTGGCAGCACTTCACCATCCCCATGTCCCAGTTCGAGGCGGGGCTATTCGAGGAAGGCCTCGGCTTCGACGGATCGAGCATCCGCGGCTTCCAGGAGATCAACGAGAGCGACATGCTCGTGATGCCCGACGCCGCGACGGCCGTCATCGACCCCTTCGGCGCTACCCCCACGCTCAGCCTCGTCTGCGACGTGGTCGAGCCCGGCACGATGCGGCCCTATGCGCGCGACCCACGCTCGCTGGCCAAGCGCGCCGAGACCTACCTACGCGAGAGCGGGGTCGCCGACACGAGCTACTTCGGCCCCGAGGCCGAGTTCTTCGTCTTCGACGACGTGCGCTACGAGTCTGCGGGACACACGCAGGCCTACAGCATCGATTCGCGCGAGGGCAGTTGGAACATGTCCAGAGCCGACGGGACGCCCAACCTGGCCAACAAGATTCGCCCCAAGGAAGGCTACTTTCCCGTCCCGCCGGTCGACACGTTCCAGGACATGCGCAACGAGATGAGCCTCGTCATGGAGGGGTGCGGCATCGAGGTCGAGCGCCAGCACCACGAGGTGGCCTCGGCCGGTCAGGCCGAGATCGACATCAAGTTCGACTCGATGGTCACGATGGCCGACAAGCTGATGATGTACAAATACATCGTCAAGAACGTGGCCTTCCGCCATGGCAAGGTGGCCACCTTCATGCCGAAGCCGATCTACGGCGACAACGGCTCGGGCATGCACGTGCACCAGAGCCTCTGGAAAGACGGGCAGCCGCTCTTTTTCGACGCCCACGGCTACGCGGGGCTCAGCGACGTCGCCTGCCACTACATCGGCGGGCTGCTGCTGCACGCGCCGGCCATCCTGGCCTTCGCCGCCTCGACGACGAACAGCTACAAGCGGCTCGTGCCCGGCTTCGAGGCGCCGGTCAACCTCGTCTTCTCGGCGCGCAACCGCTCGGCCGCCATCCGCATCCCCATGTACTCGGACAACCCCAAGGCCAAGCGCGTGGAGTTTCGCCCGCCCGACGCGGCCAGCAACCCCTACCTGGCCTTCTCAGCCATGCTGCTGGCCGGGCTCGACGGCATCAAGCGCAAGATCGCGCCGAGCGAGCACAACATGGGTCCGCTCGAGAAGAATATCTACGACCTCACGCCAGCCGAGTATGCCGAGATCGGCTCCGTGCCGGGCTCGCTCCCCGAGGCGCTCGCGGCGCTCGACGCGGACCGCGCCTTCCTGACCGAGGGCGGCGTCTTCAGCGACGACCTCATCGACAGCTACATCGGCTACAAGACGGACAAGGAGGTCGACTCCGTGCGCCTGCGCCCCACTCCGCACGAGTTCTATCTGTACTTCGACGTGTAGCCCGACATCGGCGCCGGCACGCGAGGAGCCTATGCGGCGGGGGCGGGGGCCGTCGAGCAACTAGGGATTGCTCGACAGTCCCCGCCCCCGCCCCCGCCCCCGAAGTATGCGCTGTTACATTCGTACCCGGGGCGTACCCCCGGGCAGCGCGAGCTAACCAGCGCGTACTTTAGGGACGTGGAAATAGATATGCATCCCATACACTCGACTGCGAGAGCCCGAGTTAAGCGCAATAGGTGGGATAAACAAGTATTTCGACGTCCCTTAGCCCGCCACCGCCACCTCGGCGAGGGCGCCCATCCACCGAGCGAGCTCGGCGGTGGGCAGCGGATGGCTCACA
>JAABUX010004391.1_pt1 | contig 17935 bp, 19 predicted proteins | sample 5561851 | NCBI WGS metagenome assembly JAABUX01 (sample SAMN10711883, study PRJNA513361) | rock metagenome | isolation source: Antarctica rocks | place: Antarctica: Victoria Land, Richard Nunatak red sandstone | collected 2016-01-03 | reverse complement strand
GGACTCCGAAACGGGCACGCCCGAGGGCGCAACGTCCGAGCTGGTGCCAGAAACGGCTAGTTGACGGCTGGCGGCTAGAACCGGGCCGAGAGCGCCAGTGAGCCGAAGTTGAACGCGCCGCTTTTTTGCCCCTTGAACGACTCCGACTGCCAGGTTTGCGTATAGGTGACACGGACGCCGTAGAACATGGCGGCGAGCCCGAGTTCCAGCTCGCCGAGGTAGGGCTTCTTAGTGACTGACGGAGTGTGGTTGCGGAAGGTGTTGCCGTCCAGGAACACGTCGCGCCCGATGAACTGGCCGTCGGCGCCGGCGAACACATACCAGGCGAACGGGCGGTTCGGGGTGTAGGCGTCCGACCCGCTCATTCCCGGCCGGATGCGCGGCACGCCGAAGTCGCTGTCCAGCCCCTGCCCGATCCGGAAGCTCAACCCGCCCTGAACATAGTCCCGCACGGTGCCGACCCCGGCCGTCAGCTCCGGCAGTGCGTCGGTCTCGAACCCTTGGAACCGCGTGATCGGCAGGCGGAACGTCTTCTCGGCCAGCAGTTCGACCGCCGGCTCGTCCTTCAACTGTGAGGACCAACCCTGGTTCGGGGTGTCGCCGATGAGGTTGTGGAAGCCGTTCTGCACTTGGCGCCCCAGCGCCGACGGCCCGACCACGCCGAGCGACAGGGCTAGCAGGCTCCGGGTGTCGTCGGTGTCCTGCAACAGGCCAAGCGTCGCGTTCAGGTAGCCGGCATAGGGACGGTCGCGCGGATCGGGCCGGCTGAGCTGGGTGTTGCGGGGGGTGAAGATGGACTGGTTGATGTCGATGCTGACCCGCTGCACCCCGTCGCCCCATACGGCGTGGCCCAGCCCGGCCAGGACATCCGGAACCGCGTTGGTGCCCGAGGTGTAGCCGAGCCGGAGGCCGCTGGTGTAGTACTGGTCGGAGGTGCCCTTGAACGTCGAGGCGGCGTCGTTCTCGACTTGGATGGTGACGATACTCTTGGTGTCCTGCGGCGGCTCGGCGCGGGCCGGCACGGCGGCCAGCGCCGCCGCTGTCAGCCCGGCCATGGTTTTTGAAAGCGGCATGCTGCGTCCTGCGAGGGGAGTGTCGGCACAGGCTACTGGCAAGTCGCCGGGCGGGAAACCCCGGTCCGGACTTGCCGCCCACACGGTCCCGCGTGTAGGGACACGGGCGAGGATGGGTGGCCGAGCGGTTTAAGGCAGCGGTCTTGAAAACCGCCGAGCGTGCAAGCGTTCCGTGGGTTCGAATCCCACCCCATCCGCCAAACAGCGCTAGCGCGGCGCCATCCGCAGCGCCCCATCAAGGCGGATCACCTCGCCGTTCAGCATCGGATTCTCGCACACTACCCGCACCATCGCCGCAAACTCCTCCGGCCGGCCAAGCCGCGAGGGGAACGGCACCGAGCTGCCCAGGCTCGCCTGCACGTCCTCCGGCAGCCCCGCCATCATCGGCGTGGCGAACAGGCCAGGTGCTATGGTCACGACCCGGATGCCGCTGCGCGCCAGCTCGCGCGCGACCGGCAAAGTCAGGCCCGCCACCCCGGCCTTCGACGCCGCATAGGCTGCTTGGCCGATCTGCCCGTCATACGCGGCGATCGACGCCGTGTTGACGATCACCCCGCGCTCGCCATCGACGCCCGGCGCACCCTTGGCCATCGCCGCCGCCAGCCGGATCATGTTGAACGTGCCGACCAGGTTCACCGCCACGACCCGTGCGAACGACGCCAGCGCATGCGGCCCGTCGCGGCCGAGCACCTTCTCCCCGATCGCGATCCCGGCGCAGTTCGCCAGGCCGTGCAGGCCGCCGAACGCCGCCTCCGCCTCGGCCACCACCGCCTGCGCTGAGTTCTCGTCCGTGATGTCGGCCGCCACAAATCGGGAGGCGCTGCCCAGCTCCTGCGCCATCGCCTCCCCGGCCGCGCGGTTCATGTCGGCGATCACCACCCGGCCGCCGGCCGCGGCCACCATGCGGGCCGTGGCCGCGCCCAGGCCGGACGCGCCGCCAGTGACGATGAAGACGTGTTCGGCGATCTGCATGGACTGCTCCAGGAATAATTGTTTTGCTGCTGCTCAGCGAAGCGCCGGCCCGCCCGGCGGCTCCGGCGTCAGCGGCGGGCTGCCTGGCCCTGCTGCGGACAGGGCGGCGCGGACCAGCGCCTCCGCATCGGCATGCAGCGCCGCACGGGATGCGTCCCGGCTGTAGAACATATGCCCGCCGCCATAGACCCGAAGCTGCAACCGGTCGCCGAGGCCCTGGTCCGGCACCTGGTCCAACAGCAGCTTGCTGGCGAAATACGGGGTGACGAGGTCGGTGAGCCCGTGCGCCACCATCACGTGCGCAGCGGGGTCGAGCGCCAGGAACTGCCGCATTGCCCCCATCACCTCCGGCCGGGTGTTGCTGCGGCCGTAGTCCCATTCGCGCGCGGTGGCTTCGTTCAGCAGGTAGTACTGCCGCGCCGGCGCTCCGCCGGGCTTCCAGTCGAGGCGGGTCGCATAAAGGTCCAGCATCGCGCTCGTCACCGGCCCGCGCAGCGCGTCGAGGATGGCGTCGGGCGAGTTGTCGTTCGCCGCCTCCGGGAACGGGTCCGCGGCCGAGATCGTGACGTCGTACGGGCTGGCAACCCGGCCGGGTTCGCGGTCGCGCGCGAAGGTGCCGGTGTCGACCTTGCCGGCGCGGCGGCGCACCAGCGCGGGATCAAGCCCGGTCAGCGCCGCGACCCGCGCGCTGACCCGGGCGACCGCGGCCGTGTCGCGCTCGCCGCGCACGAGGTCGAGCAGGTAGTCGGTCTCGGCGTAAGTCTCGACGTCCCGCATCTCGGCCCGGCCGGCGGCGCCGCGGGCCGCCGCCGCCATCGAGGGCAGCCGCCCGACCCAGCGGATCGGGTCATACGGGCCGTCCCGCCCATTGAAGTCCAGCACCGGGGAGACCAGCACCAGTCCCCTGATCCCCACGCCTTGGTCGTCGAGCAGCGCCCGCGCCAGCTTCGGGCCGCGGAAGCCGCCGTAGCTCTCGCCCACGATGAACTTCGGCGATTGCAGCCGCCCGTTCGCCTCCAGCCAGCGCCGCGCGACGGTGGCGAGCTCGTCGATGTCGCCGTTCACCGACAGCATGCGGCGGCGCGCGTCGTCGCCCCCGGCCAAGATGCGGCTGTAGCCGGTGGTGACGGGATCGATGAACACGAGGTCCGTGAAGTCGAGCCAGGTCTCGTTGTTGTCCACCAGCGCCGGGCGCTCGCTGGGGCTGCTGCCGGCGCCGAGCGGCACCCGCCACGGCCCGATGGCGCCCAGGTTCAGCCAGGCCGAGGCCGCGCCGGGGCCGCCGTTGACCGCGAAGGTGACGGGCCGGGTTCCGGGCGATGTGTTGGCGAGCTGGAACGCGGTTACGACCACGTCAGCCTGCGGCGCGCCCTGCTGGTTGGCGAGGCGCAGGGTGCTGACGGTCGCGTTGAACGCCAGCGTGCGGCCGGACAGGGCCAGGGTGTGGGACGTCGTCTTGTCCGCGCCCTGGTCGGGCGGCGGGCGGGGCGCGGCGCTTGGTTCGTTCCCCGCCTCATGCTCGGCAGCAGGGGGGCCATGCGGGTTCTGCGCCATCGCCGCCGCCGGGAGCAGCAGCGCGGCGAGGGTCCAAACAGTCGCGCGCCTCATGGGTTCATCACGGGGGTCATCCGCCGCAGGCCTCTGTGTTCAGGGGCAGGAACGCCTCGGCTGCCGGGATGGTGCGGACCGGGGCATAATAATCCCAGGGCTGCTTGCTCTCGGCCGGCGCCTTCACGCGCCATAGCGTCACGTCGTAGAGCACGCGGCCGTCGCTGCGGACCGTGGCGGGCTTGCCGAAGTAATCCAGCGGGCGCTCGCGCATGGCGCGGTTCACGGCCACCGCCTCGTCCGTGCCGGCGGCGTCGATTGCTTGGAGGTAGTGGGTGACGGCCGCGTAGATCGCCGCGTGGTCCTTGCTGGGCATCGTCTTCCGCGCGGCGAAGAACCGCCGGGCGAAGGCGCGGGCGGCGTCGCTTTGGTCCCAATAGAACCCCTCGGTGAAGGTGTAGCCCTGCGCCGCCGGCAGGCCGAGCGAGTGGATGTCCTGGATGTAGGTCAGGAACCCGGCCAAGGTCTGCTTGCCGCTGTTGTCCAGCCCAAACTCGTTGGCTTGCTTCAATAGGTTCACCAGGTCGTTGCCAACGCTCGCCAGGGCGATGACCTTGGCGCCCGACGCCTGCGCCTGCAGCAGCAACGATGAGTAGTCGGCGTTGCCGATCGGGTGCCGCGCCGTGCCGAGCACGCGCCCGCCGCCGTCCTTCACGATCGCCGTCGCATCCCGCTCCAGCGCGAGGCCGAACGCCTGGTCGACGGTGATGAAGAACCAGGTGTCGCCGCCGGCCGCCAGCAGCGCGCGGGCGGTACCGGCGGTGAGCGCGTGGGTGTCTCCGCCCAATGCGTGCTGACCGGGCTGCAGAATTTGGAGGTGAACTCGCTGGCCGCCGCGGCGGTGATCATGACGGTGCGGTTCTTCTGTTTGGCGATCTCCTGAACCGCGAGCGCGATGGGCGTGACCGGAAGGTCGATGATGGCGTCCACGCCGTCGGCGTCGAACCAACGGCGGGCGGTGGCGCTGGCCACGTCGGGTTTGTTCAGGGTGTCGGCATGCAGGATCTCGATGGGTTTGCCGCGCACGGCGCCGCCGAAGTCCTCGGCCGCCATGCGCGCGGCCAGCACCGACCCGGCGCCGGCGCTGTCGGCATACGGCCCGCTTTCGTCGGTCATCACGCCAATGCGGACGGCGTTGTCCGAAATCTGCGCCTGCGCGGCGGGGATGATAAGGGCAGCCAGGCACAGGGCGACACGAACGAGCTTGCGCATGGTCATGGCGGCTCCTTTTGAGTTAGCGTGTGGATTGACCGACGGGCGCTTCACTCTCTTCCTCGTTGGTCAACGTTTGCAACCCTGTCTGCTGGGTCCCACTGATCGGCCCGAAGCTCAAGCAGGCCGGATACCGGCTTGCCAGGCCGCAATAGTGGCCTGAGTCGTTCAAATTGACGAACAGTGAGTTGCCGGCGCCGACAAGGGCCGCCTCATCGGCCAGGTGTCCGCACGGCGACGCTGGCCCGCACGCCGCGGATCGTCGCCAGCAGGGTCGTATGCGGCTCGTTGCGGAATTGCCAGCAGCGGACGCCGTACTCCGCCTGCGCCATCAACACCGCCAGCGGCAGGTTCAGCACCGTCACGAACGTGCGCCAGGCCTCCGGCGCCACGATCGCCAGCACCGCCGACGCCATGATCTGGCCAGCAAAGAACAGGCACCAGGCGACCGTGACCATGCGCGTGTAGCGCTCCATCCCGCAGTGGAACGCTGTGTTGAGCCGCCGGGCCAACCGTGTCGCCAGCGGCGTGCGCCCAGGCAGAAGGCTCGCTCCGAACATGGTGAGCAGTCCCGCATACAGCATGGCGTGCGACAAGCCGGCGGCCGCCAGCAGCCCGTCAGCCGGCGAGCGCCACGCCCCCTCCCCCAACGCCAGCAGCAGCGCGGCAGGCGCCAGCACCGCGAGCGCACGCCACCACCCCGGCTGCAACGCGCCCCACAGCACGACGCCCGCCGCCACCGCCTGCAACGCCGCAAGCGGCAGCGCCGCCGCCATGCCCCACCCGGTCGCCAGCGCCGCACGGCTCGCGAACGGCGACGCGACCGCCGCCGTGAGCACCGCCATCCGCCCCAACCTCACGGCCCGTTGCAGCACGGCCACCCTTCCCCGCATGGCTTCCGCCTTATAAACGACGCGGGACCCTATAGCTTTGCAATACGTAAGTGAAACGGTTATGATCATGGGGGAGAGTGAACGTGACCGACCTGAAGCACCTTTCACCGCAAGAGTCCGGCCTGCAATCCGCCCCGGAGCGCGCCGTAGCCGAGCTGGTCGTGAACGCTTTGCAGCTTGAGGTCCCACCCGACTCCATCGACCCCGGCCTGCGGCTGTTCGGGGAGGGCCTGGGGCTGGACTCGATCGACGCGCTGGAGTTGGCGCTGGCCATCACACGGGCCTACGGCTTCGTAGCTGCGGTCGGACGACGGGCGCAACCAGCAGATTTTTGCCTCACTCCGCAGCCTGGCCGCGCATATCGAGGCGCACCGGACACGGTGAGCATGACGCCAGAGCCGCACGGGCTGGAGCCGCTGGTCGACCGGCCGCTGGGCGCCGCCCTGTTCTATTGGCATGGGCAGCCAGTGACCGCCGCCGCGTTCCTGCACGACGCGGCCGTGCTGGCGGAGGCGCTGCCGGACGCCGGGCACATGGTCAACCTGTGCCGCGACCGCTACGCCTTCGCAGTCGCCTTCGCAGCCGCGCTGCTTCGGGGCCAGGTCTGCCTGATGACCGGGGATCGGTCGGCAGCCGGGCTCGCGGCGCTGACGGAGCGCTTCCCAAGCGCCTATGCGGCTGCGGACGAGCCTGCTTGCCTGCCCATGCCGACCTGCCCCGTGCGCCCGGCCGGCCAGCAGCCCGCCGTGTGCCCGCCCGCCTTGTGCACAAAGGTCCCGCTCATTCCGGCACGCCAGCTCGCAGCGTTGGTGTTCACCTCCGGCAGCACCGGCGCACCCGTCGTCCACGCCAAGCCATGGGGCGCGCTGGTGGCCCGCAGCCGCGCCGCCGCGGTGCAGTTCGCACTGTCCAAAGCCGCCCCCGCCACGGTCGTCGGCACTGTGCCGCCGCAGCATATGTATGGCTTCGAGCTCACGGTGCTGCTGCCGCTGCACGCCCCCGCGGCAAGCTGGTGCGGCCCGGCCTTCTTCCCCGGCGACGTGGACGCCGCCTTGGCTGCCGCCGGCCCCGCGCATCCTGGTCACCACGCCGCTGCAAATCCGCGCCTACCTGCACGCCGGCACCGGGCTGCCGCCAATGGAGGCCGCCATCTCGGCGACAGCGCCGCTGGACGCCGTGCTCGCCGCCGAAGCCGAGGCACGCTGGCGGGCGCCGATGCTCGAAATCTTCGGTGCGACCGAGGTCGGCTCCATCGCCAGCCGCCGCACCCTGGATGGCGACGCCTGGACCGCCTACCCCGGCGTCGCGCTGCGGCAGGACGCGGGCACGACGCTCGTGTCCGCGCCATGGGCCGGCCCGGTCGAGCTGGCCGACCAGATCGAACACCTGGACCCCGCTGGGAGCGCTGCTCCGCAGCCCGCTGGGAGCGCTGCTCCGCAGCCAGGGCGCTTCCGGCTGCTGGGCCGCCGGTCCGACCTCGTGAAGCTTGGCGGCCGTCGCGCCTCGCTATCGGGGCTGAACCGCATACTGCTGGACTTGGAGGGCGTCGCGGACGGCGCGTTCCTGGCGCCGGACGACCTCGACCAGCGCGCCACCGCCCGGCTGACGGCGGTTGTCGTGGCGCCGCGCCGCAGCCCCGGCAGCATTCTGGCGGAGCTGCGCGGCCGGGTCGATCCGCTGTTCCTGCCGCGCCGGGTGATCTGCGTGGACGCACTGCCGCGGAACGAGCTCGGCAAGCTGCCCCGGCAGGCGCTGCTGGCGCTGGTGGCCCGGCTCGACCCGGCCACCTGATGCGGCCTCTTCACAACCCGGCCGCCTGGTGCGGCCTCTTCACAACCCGGCCGCCTGATGCGGCCTCTTCACAATAGGACCGCCTGATGCAGCCTTTGGGCGAGTTCTGCATCCCGGCCGGCCACCCGAGCCTGCCAGGCCACTTCCCCGGTTGCCCGGTCGTGCCCGGCGTCGTGTTGCTGGACGCTGCCTTCGCGCTGATCCTGGCGCAGCAGCCCGGCCGCTGGGTGGCCGGCGTGCCAACCGTGAAGTTCACCCGCCCGGTGCGGCCGGGGCAGCGTGTGGCGGTCTCGCTGGGAGCGCTGCTCCGCAGCTCGTGCGGCGATGGCGTCGAACTCGCTGGGAGCGCTGCTCCGCAGCGGGTCGCGTTCGCCTGCGCCGTCGATGGCCAGGACGTGCTCCGCGGCGTCGTGACGCTGGGGCAACAACGATGACCACGGCCTGGGCCGCCCAGCCGGAGCGCGGCAGCCGAGTCCTGCTGCGCGCGGCGTCATGGTGCGCGTTGCGGGCGGGAGGGCCGCTGGGCCGCCCACTGCTGCTGCTGGCGACGGCCTGGTTCCTGGCCACCTCCGGCGATGCCAGGGCGGCCTCGCGCGGCTACCTCTGCGCCGCGCTCGGCCGCCCTGCCCGGCTGCTGGACGTGGCGCGGCATTTCCACACCTTCGCCTGCGCCGTGCTGGACCGCGTGTTCCTCGTGTCCGGCCGCCTCCGCGGCTTCAGCATCGGGACCGAGGGGCTGGAGCACGTGGTCGCGATCCTTGACAGCGGCCGTGGCTGCATCCTGCTCGGCGCGCACCTTGGCAGCTTCGAGGTGCTGCGGTCGGTTGCGCAGGCCTGCCCCGTGCCGGTCTGGGCGCTGATGTTCCGGCGCAACGGCGGCGCGCTCACGGCGCTACTGGACCGCCTCGCCCCGGACCTGCGCGACAGCATCCTGGAGATCGGCGGCCCCGCCAGCATGATCCGCGCCCATGAGTGCGTCGAGCGCGGCGAGATCGTCGGCATCCTGGCCGACCGTTCGCCCACTGGGCACCGTCAAGTGTTGGCGCCGTTCCTCGGCAGCCTGGCCGCGTTCCCGTCGGGGCCGTTCATCCTGGCCTCCACCCTCGCCATTCCGGTGGTGCTGTTCCACGCGGTGCGGACGGGTCCACGGCGCTATGCCGTGCGGTTCGAGCCGTTCGCTGACCGCGTCGTGCTGCGCCGGGCCAGCCGGTCGGCGGACCTCGACGGCTACGTTGCCCGCTATGCCGCGGCGCTCGGGCGGGCGTGCCGGGCGCATCCGTTCAACTGGTTCAACTTCTATCCGTTCTGGGGACCCGCGAATGGCGACACGCCGACGCCTGCTGAGCTTGCTGCCGCTGTTCCCGCTGTCCCTGCCGTTGGGGCACTGGGCCAAAGCGGCTGATGTTGCTGGAAAAGCTGCTCCGCAGCCCGCTGGGAGCGCTGCTCCGCAGCCGGTCGACCTCGTTGCGCTGATGGCAGGGCTGGCCGCGGTGCCGGAGCACCGCGCCACGTTTCAGGAAACGCGGCGCTTTGCGGCGCTGGAGCAGCCATTGGTCAGCACCGGGCGCCTGCTCTACCGCCGTCCCGGCTACCTGGAAAAGACCACCGACTGGCCGCAGCCCGAGAGCCTGGTCGTGGACGGAGCAAGGCTCATGCTGACCATGGGCAACGAGCCGCCGCGGGTGCTGGACCTCGGCGGCCAGCCGGAGCTGCGCACGCTGGTCGAGGCGGTCCGTGGCCCGCTGGCCGGGGACCTCGCGGCGCTGCGCCGGGCATTCACCGTGACGGCCTCCGGCGCCGGGGGGAGTTGGATCCTGGGCCTCGTGCCGCTGGAGCCGCGCGCCGCCCGGCTGCTGCGGCGGGCCGAGGTGTCCGGGCGCGCGTCGGACGTCAGCACGGTCTTGCTGGTGCAGGCGAACGGCGACGAGCAGCAGATGACGATCAGGCCCAGCCGCTGACTTGGCCCCCGACTTGGTTCCTGACCCGGCGCAGCCTTCCGGTGCTCGGCGCGCTGCTGGCGGCCGGGCTGGCGCTGTTCGCGGCGCTGAGCGCCATCACCGTCCGCACCGACATGGTCGACTTTCTGCCGCAGGGCCAGACCGAGGCCGCGCGGCTGGTGATGCAGGAGGCGCGGGCCGGGTCCGCCACGGGGCTCATCCTGATGGGGGTCGAGGGCGCGCCGGCCGCCGAGCTGGCCCGGATCAGCGTCGCCTTGGCCGCGGGCCTGCGTGCGTCCGGCCTGTTCAGCCTGGTCGCAGGCGGCGAGGCGGCGATGTCCGATACTGGCCAAGCCGACCTGTTCGCCCGCCGCTACCTGTTGGCGCCGGCCGATTTCAGCGAGCCGGCGCTGCGCCGGGCGTTGGAGGGCCTGCTGCGCCAGCTCCGGTCCTCCACGGCGCCGCTCGCGGTGCAGTTCGGCCTGGCCGATCCGCCGGGCGCGTTCCTGGCGCTGATCCGGGGCTGGGTCGGCGATAGTAAGGTCAGAACCGTCGACGGCGCCTGGTTCGCCCCGGATGCCGACCGGGCGCTGCTGCTGGCGCGCACGCGGGCTGGCGGCATGGACGTGCCGGCGCAGGAGGCCGCGACTGCCGTGATCGAGGCGGCGTTCCAAGCCACCGGGCCAGGCGCCGCGCGCCTGCTGGTCGCCGGGCCGGCGGTGTTCGCACGCGACGCGGCGCGGGCCATCAAGGGCGACGTTCACCGCATCGCCATCGCCTCGACGACGCTCGTGGCGCTGCTGCTGTGGTGGCGGTTCCGCTCGCCATTGGTCATCGCGGCCATCGCGGCGCCCGTGGTGCTCAGCGTCGCCGTGGCGGCCGTCGTGGTCCAGGCCCTCTATGGCGCCGTGCATGGCGTGGCGCTCGGCTTCGGCGCCACCATGCTGGGCGTGTCCGTCGACTACCCGGTCCTGCTGATCGGCCACCGCAAGCGCGGCGAGCCAGCCGCCGCGACCCGCGCCCGCATCGGCCCTGCGTTCATCCTGGCAGTGGTGACGGCGACGCTCGGGCTTGCGGCGATGGTGCTGTCGGGGTTTCCGGGCCTGGCGCAGCTCGGCGTGTTCGCCGCAGCGGGGCTTGCCACGGCGGCGGCGGCGACATGGTGGCTGCTGCCCCGGCTGGTGGTCGCGGCCAACCTCGCGCCCGTCGCCGCCGGAAACCTCGCTGGGAGCGCTGCTCCGCAGCCGGCTTGGCTGCTGCGGGTGGAGCGGCTGCGGCGCGGCCGTTTGCTGGGGCTGCTGCCCGTGGCCCTGGCCGGCGGTTGGCTCCTGGCCGTCGGCGGCCCGGTGTGGGAGGGCGACCTCGCCAACCTCAGCCCGGTGCCCGCGGCGTCCCGCGCGCTCGACGCCGAGCTGCGTGCGGCGCTCGGTGCGCCCGATGCCGGCCAAATCCTGATCGTGCGCGGCGTCGACCCAGAGGCGGTGCTGACGGCGCAGGAGGCGCTGGTCCCGCTGCTCGACCGCCTGCGGAACGAGGGCGCGATCGCCGGCGCAGAGTTCGCCGCCCGCCTATTGCCCAGCGCGGCGGTGCAGTCCGCCCGCATCGCCGCCCTGCCCGACCCGGCCACGCTGGCAGCCCGGCTGGAGCAGGCGCGCGACGGCCTGCCCTTCCGCGCCGCCGCGTTCCAGCCGTTCCTCGACGCCGTTGAGGCATCCCGCGCCATGGTGCCGCTGCGGCCCGCAGACCTCACCGGCAGTCCAGTTGCGGCCCCGCTGGGAGCGCTGCTCCGCAGCCGGCTCGACCCGCTGCTGCTCCAGCGCGACGGTGCCTGGCAGGGGCCGGTGGTCCTGCAAGGCGCGCACGATCCCGCGCGCCTGGCTGCGGCCTTCGCGGGGCAAGATGCCATCTACGTCGACATGCGGGCGGAACTGGGCGGCATCCTGTCCGGCTACACCGCACGCGCCTGGCACTGGCTGGGCTGGAGCGCGCTGGCCGTCCTGGTCGTGCTCGCCGCCGGCCTGCGCGACCCGGTGCGCGTCGCCCGCGTGCTGGGTGCGGTCGGCGCGGCGCTGCTGGCGACGGTGGCCGGGCTGACCGCGGCGGGGGTCAAGCTTTCGTTGATCCATCTCGTCGCGTTGCAACTGGTGGCGGGCGTCGGCCTCGACTACGCGCTGTTCTTCGCGCGCCGGCAGCTCGACGCGGAGGAGCGCGCCCGCACGCTCCGCACGCTGGTTACGTGCAACGGCATGACCCTGCTGACGTTTGGCCTGCTCGCGGCTTGCCAGACGCCGCTGTTGCGCGACATTGGCGTCACGGTCGCCGCTGGAGCGCTGGCGGCGATGGCATTCTCGTTTCTGTTCGCGGGCACGCTGGGAGCGCAGCGAAATCGCACTTGCGATTTGCGCGGGCTCCGCAGCCAGGCGCCCTCCGAGGACCCTTCCCCATGACGCAGCCCCTGGTCCTGACCGCCAGCACCGCCGTCAGCGCCGCCGGCCGTGGCAACGCTGCCCACCGCGACGCGCTGCTCAGCCGGACCAGCGGCTTGGTCCCCAACGATTTCGACCCGGCCATCGGCGGCTGGATCGGCCGGGTCCGGGGCATCGAGGAGCACGCCCTGCCCCCCGCCATGGCCGGGTTCGACTGCCGCAACAACCGCCTGGCCGACATGGCGCTGCATACCGACGGCTTCGCCGGCGTCGTCGCGGAGGCCAGCGCCGAGTACGGACCCGGCCGCATCGCCGTGGTGCTCGGAACCAGCACCAGCGGCGTCAACGCGGCCGAGGACGCTTACCGCCGCCGCGACGGCGACGGGCCGTTGCCGGCCGGGTTCGACTATGACCACACGCAGGACCTGTTCTCGCTCGGCGCCTATGTCCGCGCGGCGCTCGGGCTGCGCGGCCCGGCGCTCGTGGTGTCGACCGCCTGTGCCTCCAGCGCCCGCTGCTTCATGGACGCGGCCCAGCTCATCGGCACCGACGTGTGCGACGCGGCCATCGTGGGCGGCGCAGACAGCCTGTGCCGCATGACGCTGCACGGCTTTGCGGCGCTGGAGCTGCTGTCGCCCACGCCCTGCCGCCCCTGCGGCGCGGCCCGCGCCGGCATCTCGATCGGCGAGGCTGCCGGCTTTGCCCTGTTGGAGCGCGCCGATGCCCGCCGGCGGGACGGCCGCACGACGCCCCGGCTGGCGCTGCTTGGCGCCGGGGCCAGCAGCGACGGCTACCATATGTCGAGCCCGCATCCGGAGGGCGTCGGCGCGATGGCGGCGATGCGGCAGGCTTTGCGGCGGGCCGGGCTGTCGGCGCGGGAGATCGATTGGGTCAACCTGCACGGCACCGGCACGAAGGCGAACGACGCCATGGAGGACGCCGCCGTCGCGGCCGTGTTCGGCGACGCCGTGCCGTGCAGCTCCACCAAGGCCTGGACCGGCCACACCCTGGGCGCATGCGGGATCATCGAGGCGGTGATCGCCGGGCAGTGCATGGCGGAGGGCTTCGTGGCCGGGTGCCTGGGCATCGACGCGCCCGACCCGGCGTTCCGCGCCCAGGTGGCGGTCGAGACCCTGCGCCGGCCAGTGCGGGCCGTGGTCAGCAACTCGTTCGGCTTCGGCGGCATCAATTGCAGCCTCGTCCTCGGCATGCTGCATTGAGCCGGTTGGAAGCCTGCATTACCGGCGTGTCCGTATGGGGTCCGGGACTGGAGGGCTGGGCCGCGAGCCAGCCCATCCTGGCGGGCGCGGTGCCCTACGAGCCTCACCTGTCGCCGCCGCCAGCGCCCGCGATCCCGCTGGGAGCGCTGCTCCGCAGCCTGGCCTCCACCGAGCGGCGGCGCACTGGCCCGGTGGTGCGGCTGGCGCTGGCCGTCGCGCACGAGGCTGCGCTGTCGTCGGGACTGCCGCCCGGCAGCTTGCGCAGCGTGTTCGGCAGCAGCAACGGCGACGGCGTGGTGATCGGCGGCATCCTGGACGCGCTGGCCGCGGCGCGCGACGGCGAGCGGGTGGTGTCGCCGACCGCGTTCCACAACTCGGTGCATAATGCTGCCGCCGGCTATTGGTCGATCGCCACCATGAGCCAGCAGCCGGCGACCTGCCTCGGCTGCCATGACTGGACCTGGGCGGCGGCCTTGCTCAAGGCGGTGGCGGACGTCGCGGCCGACGGCGAGCCGGTGCTGCTGTGCTGCTACGACCACCCGCTGCTGCCGCCGCTCGCGGCGCTGCGTCCCACCACGGCCGCCTTTGGCGTCGGGCTGGTGCTGGCGCCGAGGGCGGCGGGGACGCTGGCGACCATAGGCGTGCGCTACGATGCGGAGGCGCCAGCGCCGGGTGCAGGCGTCCCGCGCAACCCGGCGCTGCACGCCCTCGCCGGCGGCAACACCGCTGCCCAATCCCTGCGGCTATTGGAGACGTTGGCGCTCGGCGTCGCCGACGAGCACGCTGTCGCATACCTCGACGGACGGCTCGATATTTCGGTGCAGGCATGATCGATCTCATGGAAGTGCAGCGAGTTCGCACTTGCGAACTGCGCGGGCTCCGCAGCATCGCCGCCCTGGTCCCGCACGCGGGCGCGATGGTGCTGCTTGGCCGGGTCGAGGTTTGGGACGCGGACGGCATCCTGTGCCGGGCGGTGTCGCATCTGGACGCCAGCAACCCGCTGCGGCGGGATGGCCAGCTTGCGGCGTGCTGCGGGATCGAATACGCGCTCCAGGCGGCGGTGCTGCACGGCGCGCTGACGGCTGGCGGGGTGGCGCAGCGGGCGGGGCGCGTCGCGGCGTTGCGGGCCGTCGCGCTGCATGTCGAACGGCTGGACGTGGCAGGGTTCGGCGAGCTGCGCGTGGCGGCCCGGCTGGAGCGGCAGGAGGGCGCCGGCATCATCTACGCGCTCGATGTCCAAGCTGCTGACGGGACGCCGCTGCTGTCAGGACGCGCGGCCATCGCGCTGCCCGCATGAGGCGTGCCTTGGTCACTGGCGGCGCCAGCCCGCTCGGCACCGCGATCTGCCGCGCCCTGGCGGCGGAGGGCCTGCATGTCGTGGTCCACGCCCATGCCGGGATGGCGCGTGCCGAGGCGCTGGCGGCCGAGATCGCAAGGGGTGGCTCGGCCGAGGCACTGTGCTGCGACCTCACGGATTTCGACGCTGCGGAGGCCGCCATGCTGCGCCTGGTGGCGCAGGGCGTGCCGCAGGTGGTGGTCCACAACGCCGGCACCCACGCCGACGTGCCGATGGCGGGCATGGACGCCCGACAGTGGCAGGGCGTGATCGACGTGTCGCTCGGCGGCTTCTACGGCGCGGTCCGCCCCTTGCTGCTGCCGATGATGGCCACGCGCTGGGGCCGGATCATCGCGATTTCGTCCGTTTCGGCGATCATGGGCAACCGCGGGCAGGTCAACTATTCCGCCGCGAAGGCCGGGCTGATCGGGGCGGTCCGCTCGCTGTCGCGCGAGGTCGCGAGCCGCGGGATCACGGCGAACGCCATAGCGCCCGGCGTGATCGCCTCGCCGGCGGTGGACGCCGCCATGGACGCGGCGCGGATCGCCGACATCGTGCCGATGCGCCGCGCCGGGCGGCCGGAGGAGGTGGCGGACCTCGTCGCCTTCCTGGCCTCCGACCGCGCCGGCTACATCACCGGCCAGTGTATTTCAATCGATGGCGGAATGACTTGACCGGCGAGGCCCAGCCGCGACACCCTAGCCGAATGGAAAGCAGCATGACCGACCAGGCCGACAACTGCGACATCCTGATCATCGGCGGCGGCCCGGCCGGCTCCACCGCGGCGGCGCTGCTGGCGGAGCGCGGGCGGGATGTCGTGCTGCTGGAAAAGGCGACGCACCCGCGGTTCCACATCGGCGAATCGCTGCTGCCGCGCAACACCGCCCTGCTCGACCGGCTGGGACTGCGGGACCAGGTTGCCGCCCTCGGTGTCCACAAACCCGGCGCGGAGTTCGTCTCCGACGCCACCGGGCAGAGCGTGCATTTCTCCTTCGCGCTCGGCCTCGACAAGCAGTACACGTCGAGTTGGCAGGTCCGCCGGGCCGAGTTCGACGAACTGCTGTTCCGCACGGCCCAGGCCCGCGGCGCCCGCGCCGAGCAGGGCACGCGGGTGACGGAGATGCAGTTCGCCCCGCCGGGCGGCCGGGCGCAGGTGGCCGCAGCCGGGCCAGACGGCACGATGCGCCGCTACGCGCCGCGTTTCGTGCTCGACGCCTCGGGCCGCGACACCTTCCTGGCCGGCAAGCTCCGCACCAAACGGTCCAACAAGAACAACACGACCGCCGCGCTGTATGCGCACTTCCGCGGCGTGGAGCGGCGCACCGGGGAGCTTGAGGGCTACATCACCGTCCACCTCGCCGACGACGGCTGGTTCTGGATGATCCCGCTGCCGGACGATGTGATGAGCGTCGGCTTCGTCGGCGACCAGTCCGCCTTCAAGGGCCGTCGCGGCAGCCCGCACGACCTGTTCATGGACCGCATCAACGCCAGCCCGAGCGTCAGCGCCCGGATGCGCCACGCCGAGCTGCTGTCCGGCGTGACCAGCACTGGCAACTACTCCTACCGGTCGACCGCAGCCTGGGGCGAGGGCTACATGCTGATTGGCGACGCATTCGGCTTCGTCGACCCGGTGTTTTCGAGCGGCGTGCTGCTGGCGATGACCGCGGGCGACCTGGGCGCTGATGTCGCAGACACCTGGCTCGACAACCCGGCCGCCGGGCGGGCGAAGGCGCGGCGGGTCGAGCGCGACGTGAACCATGCCATGCAGCGCATCAGTTGGCTGATCTACCGCATCAACACCCCGGCGCTGCGCCACCTGTTCATGGGGCCGAAGAACGTGCTGCGGATGCGCGACGGCCTGGTCAGCCTGCTGGCGGGCAACCTGCGGGGAAGCTGGGGCGCGATGATTCCCGTGCTGGCGTTCAAATCGGTTTTTTACATGATGTCGCTCGCCATGCGCCTTGGGCTGCGGCCATCGCCGCCCGCGGCTCCGGCCCAACTCGCCGCCGCGGAGTAGCCGCTACTTCACCCCGCTGCCCAGGAACTGCCGCAGCTCCGGCGTCTGCGGGTCGCCGAACATCTGGCCCGGCGGCCCCTGCTCCCAAATGCGGCCCTGGTGCATCAGCACGACTTGGTGCGCTACCGTGCGGGCGAACGCCATCTCGTGCGTCACCAGGAGCATCGTCATCCCACCTGCCGCGAGGCCCTCCATCACCGCCAGCACCTCCCCCGTCAGCTCGGGATCGAGCGCCGAGGTCACCTCGTCGAACAGCATCACCTTCGGCTGCATCGCCAGCGACCGCGCGATCGCGACCCGCTGCTGTTGCCCGCCCGAGAGCGTGTCGGGGTAGGCGTCGAACTTCTCCGCCAGGCCCACCTGCGCCAGCACCCGCTCGGCCTGCGCCCGCGCCTCCGCACGGGTCGCGCCCTTCACGATGCGGGGCGCCAGCATGACGTTCTCCCCAGCCTTCAAATGCGGGAACAGGTTGTAGCTCTGGAACACGATGCCGACGTCCTGCCGCAGCTCGCGCAGGTTGCGGCTGGATTTGTCCAGCGTGTGCCCGGCGATGCTGATGCTGCCCGACTGGATCGCCTCCAGCCCGTTCAGGCAACGCAGCACCGTGCTCTTGCCCGACCCGCTGCGCCCGATCAGCGCCACCACCCCGCCGCGCTCGACCGTCAGCGAGACGCCCTTCAGCACCTCTATGGGTCCGTAGCTCTTGTGTACTTGGTCAACCTGCACGACCGGCACGCAGCCTCCTTTCCAGCCGCTGCGACAGCCGCGACAACGGCCAGCACACGGCGAAATACAGCGCGGCCACCACGCCGAACACCCGGAACGGCTGGAAGGTGGCGTTGTTCACGAGCTGCCCGGCCCGCGCCAGCTCGACCAGGCCGACGACCGAGACAATGGAGGTGTTCTTCACCAGTTGCACCACGAACCCCACGGTCGGCGGGATGGCGATGCGGACGGCCTGGGGCAAGATGACATAGGCATACTGTTGCCAGCGCCGCATCGCCAGCGAGGTCGAGCTTTCCCATTGCTGCCACGGCACCGCCTGGATCGCGCCGCGCCAGATTTCGCCCAGGTAGCCGCTGGCGTACAGCCCCATGGACACAGAGGCGGCGAGCAGCGGCGGCAGCTCCAGGCCAGCCAGCGGCAGGCCGTAGTAGGACAGCAGGAGCAGCATGAGCACCGGAATGCCCTGGATCACCTGGATATACAGCAGGCAGGCCGTCCGCAGCGGCGCCCAAAGCGAGACGCGGCCCAGCGCCACGGCGAACCCGAGCACGCCGCCCACGGCCAGCGAAAGCAACGTGAGCAGGACCGTCCAACGCATCGATAAAACAATGAACCGGATTTCGTCCCAGCCGAACGCGCGGATCACCGGCCGCCCACCCGCAGGCGCCCCAGCCGTGATCCCACCGGGAACAGGACGCGGCCCAGCCCGGCCAACCCCAGCCGG
>JAABUX010004390.1_pt1 | contig 17939 bp, 18 predicted proteins | sample 5561851 | NCBI WGS metagenome assembly JAABUX01 (sample SAMN10711883, study PRJNA513361) | rock metagenome | isolation source: Antarctica rocks | place: Antarctica: Victoria Land, Richard Nunatak red sandstone | collected 2016-01-03 | reverse complement strand
CCAACCCCACCATCAAACCCGCTTCCCACCCCCCCTTTCGTATCCCCCTCCCTAGCTCTCCCATCCAAAGCCTTCATTCCTCTTGGCAAAAACCCATCCATAACTAACGCCCATCCACACCCGTCAAGAATACACTATACAAAACCCAAAGATCCCATCCAAGCCGATGAAGCCATAGCAGTAGCGATGCAATATACAAACACTATACCTCCACTACACCTCCACTTTGCATTACTAAAAAACAGCACCTACGGCCGAAAGCCAAGGAAATCGAAACAAAACGAAACGTTATACCACGAAATGAAAAGAACGGGGAGTACATGTAAGGGGGTTTGGAGAAGGAAGGGTAGTGCGGGTAGTAAATATTGTAGTTGAAAACATGCGCGGACGATTTATTTTTCTGATTATATTTTACGAGAGAGAGAAATCTTGCCCTGCTTTTATGTATACGTTTTAGATTTTAGGGTTCTTGTTGGTAGGATAAGTGAGAACGTCGGTTTTTGGATACGTGGTTGAAAACTTGCTGTGGCTATTAGGGATAAGTTAGGATGGGAAGATGGGATATATAATGGTGGGAGTGTGGGTTGGGATAGAGGTGAGAGATAGAGATAGAGTTAAGAGAAAGAGATAAGGAAGAGTAGCTAGATCATATAGCCATCTTCTTCTTGGTAATAACGGCTGGAATCTCGACATGTTTACAGTCAATTCTATAGTAGACTGACCACCATTTCGTTCCTCGGCTACTAACAAGTAAGGTAAGGTATATACTGTTAATTATTACCGTATAGACCAGGAATACGACTTCGTCGACAGTCATTTGTGACAGATAGGGGAGGGAAACAATGGCTCATATCCCACCTGAAATGACGTTCCCTCCTATTGTCGATACTGAGTACCTCTTCCGACCCGTAGCAGCACGTGAGCACAGTAACCATCCAGCCTCCTCTCCCACCACCCTATTCCGATAACATAAAGCGCACCAGCCACTCGCACCCCACAACCCACCCCCATCCATCATAAAGCAGCATCCTCATTAACCCCCTCAAACGCCCTCCTTACCTCCCCCTCCAACACCTTCGTCGGCGCCACAATCCGGAAATCCACCGGCATCCCATAAACAAAAGGCAGCAGGCGCCGCACGACCTCGACGCCTAGGAACGCCCCATCCGGAGCGTAAGCTTGCGTGACGTCGAGCGTGAAGCGGTCCAGATGGAGGAAAGCGACGCGGTCGAATTTGTCCTGCCAGATCTGCGCCAGTTCCGATGCGAGGGTTCGGCATTCGGTTTTGTATTCGTTCAATGTGTTGTTGGTGGTGGGTTTTGCGCCATAATTCGAAGGTGGAGAAGACGTGTTCGGCAGAGTCGTTTGTCGTTGGCGGGACGGGCTTGAGAGATCGTTCTTCGTGAAGTGCAATTCGATGTGGCGGATCTTGAAGGCGGCGTTGTTGGGGACCTGTCTGGAGAACTCGGCTGTTGACGGGTTGTACGGCGGTAGTGTCATGAAGCGCATTGAGTCGTTTGCGGCACCAGCTCCGACTATCCAAGAGTTTTTCGACCAGTAGATCTGGCTGTATTTGTGGTAGAGCTGCTTGTCCAAGGACAAGAACATCTCTGTCACTGGGGCATCAGTCTTGGAATGTACTTCTCTGGGGCCGAAAGTATCCGCGTATAGTATGTCCTCGATGATGTTGCGTACCTCCGGAGGCAGGCTGAGCACTTTGCTTTGGAAATGTTCCCAGGATGTGTTTGAGTAGACGTGGTTCTCAGTCCCAACATCCTGGATGGGATCACTAGACTCATGGGCCATACTGTTGGTGGGGAGTTTTATCCCTTCTCTGAGAATACTGGCTGAAGCGTCATGTTCCGCAGGATCTCCCAGGTGTATCTCCAATTCAGAGTGAGGCGGCTGCTTCTTGTTATCTTCAGCTATCTCGATCTCCGGCAGTGGGCGATCTGGTAGAATCCTAGGACGTGTGTGGTACGGAAAGCGGTTTGGCTTCGATGCACTTAGGCTCACCGCGCCCTCGGACGAACACTCCGGCCCGCTAGTCCTAGTCACCCGTATCATCTGCATTTGAAGTGTAATATCGGGTTCTTGCGTCCGTTGGCAGGAACATTGCTCCGCTAGCATTCGTATCTATCAAGACCACGGGAGAGATATACGCGAAATTCTTCCAATGACCTCGTAGCTGATGCCTAAAAACTCTCAATCAGCTCGTAATCGCCAACGTCAACTTAGCACTTCACATACCTCAAGATAGCAAAGGTAGCCGAACGACAAGTGGATCGTTATGCATTGCGGCTTTCGAGACACACTCTGGAGTCTATTTGGTGGAATAAATGCAACAGGAAATGCATACGAAGAATCAAATATTGCGAACCTTTTGATCATATAAATGACTGGATATATGCAAAGACTAGGCAAACAACAACGGAGACTGCGAGCACAGTCCGCATAATCGCAATGATCGGGTCCTTCGACTTTTGGGTCATATCTCAACCGGCGCTACTGTAGCTGCCCGTTTGCTGATCGAGATTTCACGTCAATCTCGAATCCTAATCAGAAGTAAATAGGTTTAGCTTGAGCCATTCATAGCCAATCACGATTTCTGCCAGAAAGCGACGTGACTTGTGATCATAGCCTTGTAGCCTTGTAGACTTGAGGTAGACAGGGAGCGGCTATAGCGTTTAGTGATAAAGATACACCTACAATCTATTGCTCTTCGCGATATGATTGGATAGACCCGTTACGTGGAACGCTGCCAGGTAATTTTGTCATAGCGGAATTGAGATGGCTGTGTAGAGCGGTTGTACCATGTGGTTCGCTGGTCAATCAGGTCACTGTGATCTCGACTTGTCCAATAGATGTCAGTAAAATGATGGGTCATAGTTAGGATCGTAAGATCAAGCGTAGAATCTGTTGTACTCAATCAGACTCGCAGGAAGACAGCTAGAAAAGCAAACATGCCAAGCGAACTGCTTGGCATTGGCACAAAACAGAAAGACCAAGAAGCATGTGAGTACTCAGACGTCAATAAGTCCAAGAAAGCATGGTCGGCGTGCCTGAGCTCGCATAAAGCTATGTCGCTTGCCGTTTACCGGCCCATAGGCCCATCGGCTAGATGCTGACGAAAGTGCCCTCCCTGAATGCTGAAGATTGCCAGCGGAGAGTTTTCATGCCTTTGACCAATGGGAGATGCAGGATTATGATGCCGCTGCACATGCATGCATGAATGGTCACATCAGACGCATAAGATCGTACTGTTCCCACCCAGGTTGGGAAGCAATCCGTTCCAGCTGGGACACACTTACCTCGCGACAATATCCCATAATCACCTAACAGGAATATGTATAGAGCTGTGTTTCGAAACACAAAAACTGACGCCTTGACGAGACCATGGGTTTCTGGTAGAAAACCGTTGCGCACCATGGGAAACCGAGGCCAAGCTATCGAAAAGCGAGAATGCTACGACAATATGCCTACCATGTATGCCAGTTGGTCGGCATTGAGTTAGTTACCAAGCCACCTGTCCGCTTGACAGGACCGAAGATCAATTGGTATGAAACATGGAGTGGATACCCGACGTTGCATGGGCAATAAGCTCATCATAATAACCAACTGCGGCTCCTCCGATAAATCCTCCATGTGTTGGCCGAGGTATATGCTTCGTTGTTCTCGACATGTGGCGAGTCGGATATATTCGCTGAGAGCGGCGTGCGCAACGCGCACAGCTGGAACCGGAACGACAAATGACGATTGATGATGGGTTCTGCATTACATAATGAAGAGGAACTCCACTCCAAAGCTATGGATGGCCGTTATGAAAAGCATCCGTCCAGTCTGTATCTCCACGTCATAAGAGCAGGTTGTCTCAAACGTGGTCCTGCATACTTAAGGTTATGATTCAGTGTAGGTGCACAGACGATGTGCTTGTCGGCACGAGGTACTGAACCGCAGGTTCTCCGGGATCGGATTTGACCGTCTTCAGCGCCTGATAGATCGAGGCCTAGTCTGTCAGGCTCTCCATGTGGACGTGGAGAGGTGACACGTATTCTATGTTGTACTTCTATTGAATACGCATAGAGTCCAGGCAACCCTTCTGAATTCAACTTCGTTTGATCCGGTCCGAACTCGACTGCTAGTCCCACGTCCGCACAAAACAGAGGCTGGAGTATCATACAGCGGTTCCTGGAGGGATGCTACGTTTTCGGACTCGCTGTTGCTTCTTTTCAAGCGGCGGACCTCTGATAGCCAGAACAGAACCCTGCGAATAGGACGAAAGAGTAAGAGAGACAGATACGAAAAATGCAAGGAATGTCTGCAACCTCGGTCTGTGAACTGTACTGGCCAAGGCATCGACAGTCCATACCGAAGAGAGAGAAACCGTAGCGATAGGTGTAAGTGCAATATCCTCAGGCAGGCAAAAGCCTATGGCCGTCAGAGCCTGCCACCAAAATACAATATTGGGTATCATCATAAACATCACGCCTCGTAAAATCTTCAGAGCATCGCCTCAAGGCCACTATAGCTGACTTTGCAGTCTCTCTCCATCCTGCGCACTGCCCTCGCTCCTGACCGGCTTGACCCTTCCGCCCACGAATCCTCTCCTGTTTCTCCCCGTCCTTCCCCGTCCCAGCCAATTTAGCTTCAGTAACTTTGCCAGTTCTTCCATCTTCGCCTGCGCGTCGTCGCCACTCTGTAACGACCCAAGCACGCTCACACATTGTAGCATCCTGCCCACAGTCTCGGTGACTTGCGAGCTAGATGGTGGACCTTGGCTGGGACGCATGTTGTTGCGTGTGGGCGGCAAGCCGAAAGTGGGAAGTTCTGGGGCCGAGAGGTTGGAGGTGGCGCGGCTGCGGCCGCCATCGCCTAGGAGGGTAGAGCCTTGGGAATTGAAAGAAGAGACGCCTGGGTCTAAGCTGGCTGCCGTGCTGGGACGACCGCCGAAGACGCCGTCGAAAGACTCAACGATAGGACTGACACCTGCATTGATGCTGTCCAAGCTCAATCTGGAGAACATGTCCTTCAATGCTTCGTAGTGCATCAAGACAACGTTGTCGCGGTAAGAGATGAGCACAATTCTACGGACGTCGAATTCGTATCCGAAGGCGTGATCTGTGGAGTCCAAGTCGGTGCTCCAGAAGTCGGCCGCTTCTTGTGCTGTCATGAGCGACCCGTGGCCTCTGAATTCAAGATCGAGCGGGAGAAAGACAGCTTGCATATACGGCAGTACAGTGCCGAAGACAAACTGCCACATTTTGACCAGGTGCGGAACTAGGTTCTTATCTGGCAAACCTTGGAGGCTCTGATTCAAGGACGCGAAGCCAGTGTAGACGAAGTCGCGGAGGTCTTCCGTGACGGTGGTGGGTATGCGCTTTACAATGCAACGCTGGATGTAAATAGTGACTAGCCTGTTGAGATCTTCAACAGGTATCCTCAGCTCCTCGCCCTCGAATATGACCAGTAGTTTCGCCTTCAAGAAATCCCAAACATCCTCGGGCCGCATGTTGTTCAGTCCAAAGCCGGCCAAAGCCGCTGGGTTTGTTGGGATATCGGCAGCATACGAACCCGATGAGCCTCCAAGGATTGAAGGAGCAAGCCCAGACCCTCCACTCAAAGCTCCTCCTGTTGCCCAATCCACCTTGTCAATGTCGGCTTTCTTGGGCGCAAACGGCGGTGCATAGGGTGTTGACTTTTCCTCCTTCTTTTTCTCTCGTAGCGCTCGGCCACCATGACGAAGATCAAGACCGCTGAACGAGGTCGATGCAGGACTCGGGGGAGCAGGTGCAAATGAGTAAAGCGGAGGGGGTCCTTTAGAATCAGTTGACTTCGACTTGGTAGACGATGATGTAACAGGGAGAGCGAGATCATCAACAATCTTGTCCTTTAGTTTGTTCTTCTGTCTTGACAGAAAGTGGTGCTTGTGGGCCTTCTCTTTCTCGTAGTTGGTTTGACGATCCAGGGGCACCAACGTTGAAGTGGATGCATTGTTTGTAGAATATAACGACGAAGTACTTGAGTTCAGAGAGTCTGCAAAGCTTGTCACAGAAGGATTCGCCATATTCTTCAAGCCGCTTGGCCCAGAGGACCCCACTTTATTGGGCGATGGCAAAGGTTTCTCTTTGTCCGACTCCTTGCTACTTCCACTTTTTGGCTTGGAAAACAGTTTCAATTTGGATTTCTCTGTCCTGAGCTTATGCTCTTTCTCTGGTGGCTCATTGTTGGGGAGGTTGGGCGAGACCTGGGCACTTCTTGGGAAAGCCGCGTTAGCAGCTGTCGTAGCCACAGCAGAGTGTCCACCAGTGGCACCATTGTGCTGATACCGTCCGGGCGTTTGAGGACCTTGCGCCCTTCTTATGTTGTCCGAAGAGACTGTCTGAATCGGTGGAGGTTTCCGTCTGCCTGTGAATGTACCTGGAGGGCTTTGGTGCGGGCTGGGTATAGTGATTGACCGCTGTCTGCGGTGTTGTTGCGAGACTTGTGATTGATGTTGCATAGCAGCTTGCGCAGCTATCTGAGAGGCGGAAAGATTGGCCATGACATTCTGATCTGAGGGCGTTGTTGAGGGTAGGGAAGGTTCGAAGAATCCTTGAGAATGCTGCCGCTTGTGCCCTTGAGCTTGGGGTGCAGCTCTAAGTGGGAGTTCGCTGAAGAGCTGCAGATTTGGCGAGTGACGTGAATAACTGTTCAGGGATGTTGTGCTACCCGCGACACTGGATGCAGGATACGATGGACGCGCGAATTGAGATTGTTGGGGAGGTTGGGGCGATTGAGAGTTGTGGGATTGGGATGTGACCCGGGATGAGCTGGAAGAGTCGCTCTCGGAGAGGTCAGCGCTTTGTGATGGAATTGGTGAAGCTGTTCGGCGTGGGGAGAAGGCGCCAGGGCGCCGATATGAGGAATTCATGCTTGAGCATACGTGCGTTGCAAGGGCATTTGGGGGTGAGACAGCGGGGGTAATTACCTCATATACGTACCTTACCTTAGTACCTTAGGGCCCGCATCGGTTAGCCCACGGGTACTAGTAACCCTATTTGAGGCTCTAGTTGGGGCACAGTGGTCTAGGCTTCAGGTGTGAAGCCTCCCAGGATAGTCCCTGAACTCCCAAACCGTTGTGTCATCAATATGTTGTATTACAACTTTGTTGTGGAAGTAAGATACAAGTGCGAGGATGACTTGGAACACCGGAAAAGCAAAGTAGTGTCCTCATCCCCTAAAGATGACCTCTATGACATATCGATGTCAGACATCTCTATTATTCACCAATCGAAGAATGACCGAAGTACAAATGTATATATATATCTCAGATCATACCAGTTCGTTGCATCGTACCGCGTCATTGCCATACCCCGTCGTGAATCTATGACTTGCTTCCTCCACCAAGGAATCCACCAGTCAAATTCCCTGCCCAACCTTGCGCCTTGTTCAACGACTCCTTACCACCACCTGCAAGATTCGAAGCCCATCCACCCTCGCTCTCCTTCTTCGGCTGCTGCGGCTTTGGTTTCTCCAGGGCTTCCGCCTCCTCGGTAGCCTGACCCTCCGCCTTCTCCGCTTTACCAACGCCTTTGTCGCCGCGGAGTCGCAGTGGTAGGTAACCCCATGCGGAGACCAACATGCCTTTGGCGGTCTTGTCCTGCACCTCTTTCTCCATCCTCGAAGCTTCGGCTTCAGCAGCATCCTTCTCTTCTTGTTGCTGCTTTTCGGTATTCTCGACGACTGGTTGATTTGGCTTTCCATCCTTGCCAACGCCGAGAGGGTTATCTTTGAGTATCTGACTGCCCTCTGCTTTCGCTTTGTCAGCGAGCTTCTTCTGTGCTTCTTCCTCGTCCATCTTCTTAAGAGCTGCTTCTTCCCTAGCAACAGCCTCCATCTCGATATCCTCGAAGCCGATCTTTTTCAGGATACTTCCAACAAGATATCTGTATCTCAAATGGCCACTGACGGTTTCACTGACATCCACATTTTCCACGCTGGGAATGCCCTCTATCTTTTGGAGACCTGCAACGCCGTACTGGATGCTGCTAGTACGGTACAAGAAGCCCAAGACGTAATCATTTTCGCTGTAGACGTTGACGAGTCTACTAGCGACGACAGAGCGCATAACGCGCCAGTCACTTGTGGTACTGGGTGCTGGTGCTCCGATCATGACAACGCTCTCGATAAGGCCAAATGCCCTACGCTTTGCGAGCGACATGAGGCAAGAGTAAATCACTCGCGCACCAAGTGAGTACCCGATCAGGGTGACCGGTCTTTCACCCTGCGCCTTATTGATCAAGGCGTCAGAAAGTACCTCGCCGGCTTTTTCAGCACGGCTCCTAGCAAGCGAAAATGGATTATCGACTACCCTAGCGACTTGGAGCAGCGCAACAGGCCACAGTGCGCTGGCCAGCTCAGCAAAGATGGTTCGTTTGATCAGTTCCGATTTGGCATAGCCCCATGCAGCTGAAGACACCATAGCTGTCATGCTGTTGCCAAGATTCATGAGAGCTTCCAACTCGAAACGCAGAGCGAAGACTTCGCTAGCATGACCCAGAACACGCCATGGGGTTACAACCTCGGACTTTGATGTCAGCCAGCCTGTTATGCCAATCGTAACGCGCAGCCGACGGTGCGCTGGATCTTCGACACCTTCCTTTTCCTCTTGGGTCTCCTTGTGAGCTTTCGTCTTTGAGTTGCGGATAGCCTCCTTAGCCATACTCGCCCCCTCGCCCTTCTGCCGTGGCTGAACTCCACTTTCATCAGTGAGCGTCTTCTCGACACTCTCGGATTTCTTGGCAAGATCTGCTTCTTCCTCCTTCTCCTCTTCCTCAACGTCAATATCCTTTCCGTCCTTTCTCACCGGCAAGAACGCAAAGTCCTCCACTTCTCGGGCGTAGTTGTCCATCATTTGTCCTGTCATACGTCCTCCGTAAGCTCCAAACAGCCCGCCGACAATGACTGTGCTCCCAGCCACGGTGCCAAGATATCCTGCTGCAGCTGTGGCTCCTAATCCCAATCCGCCCATGACGCTTCCCACACCAGCTGCGACTAAAGGCGCGGCGAGACCACCTGTCACGCCAATAAGTGCAGCCCCAGCGACAGACGCTAGGCCGACTTTCCATTTGCGTGAGTCCTTGTTCTCCTCAGCTTTCTTTTTGGTCTCTTCTTCGCCTGACATATGCTTCGCGGCCTCAAGCAGCCCCTTAGCCATCTTCTCTTCGTCCTCAATTAGAACCTTAAGTGGGAGGTGAAGCGAGGAGGTCATGTAGAGGAGGAGCACGCGCGATGGAGCGATGTAGTGTTCAAGGGATAGAAGCAGAAGGAGCATAGAATGTATGATGAGGATCTTGTGTTTCTCTTCAAGAGACGCAAGCGGCGTATCAATGGGAGGATAGAACTTGGAGAGGGCAGCGGCGGCCGATTCACTGGACTCCGTCGAGTTCGAAGGGTCGACCTTGGTGTCCGACGCCGTTGGTACGGTTGAGGCTGGAGGCTGTGCGTGCTTCATCTGTGATGCTGCTTCCTCTTTCGAATTGACAACCTCGCCTACTCGTATGATGACATGTGTGCGCCATTCGTCGAAGAACTTGAGGGAGTCTTTCTTCAGTTCCTTCATTGCAGGTGCGCTCAGCTCTTTCTCCCTCTGCTCCTTCATCTTTCGCTCCGCGTCAAGTTGGGCAACATCTGCAGTCGCGGGGTCGAAATTCGGATTCATGATCTTATCGTCTTCGGAGGTCAGCTCTTGAACGAGGTCTTGGGAGATACCAGCCTAAGAATATCAGCGTCCATCACCATGAAGCTTCCTGCGCTGCTCACGTTTGCGTCGAAGCTCGAGGTGATAGTCTTCCGCATAGCAGCTGTAGCACTGGCGATGAGGATCGTGAGCTCCCCTCGTTGATCCTCATCGAGTAGGGTAGTAAGAGACTCCTCTTTGCTCTCTTGCTTTTCCCCGTGAGCTGACATCTTGAAAGAGATATGTAGTAGACTGGGTGAGGCTGCTTGCTAAGTCCAAAACGCCCCAATTGAGATATGGTAAGGGTTATCGGCAGGACTAGAAAACTTCATCGGCCATCAAGTGCTTCTTGGTGGGTGTGAAACAAGAATTCAGTGCTGGTGACGTAGCAATATTTACCTTCCTCGTAATTTGGCCCCTCCACGCGCGATACCACGATAGGGCTGAGATGTTCTCGCATCCAGAGCCCAACCTCAACTACCTAGGTACCTTACTTCATGTGCTCTGTAAACCTTGAAGAACATGGGAGAACGTTCGAAACAGCTGCTCTCGTTCACGAGCAGTGCCACTACGAGCAAATTGAATACATACTGGTATCGATTGAGTTCTATGCCAATATCTCGTGGTTGACTTCCATATAGGGGAATAATATATTTGAAGATATGTGTTCATGTATGCAATGTTGTACTCGATCTACGACGAAGAGGAAGATAACAGGACTCAGCGACGACTGGCTGGTCCTCTGCCTTTAAAGGTCCTCCGAAGCTCAACTTTACAAAAATATCCCATACGGAGTGAACTCCTCAACGTAGCCCATCGTTATCCTGTTGTTCAGATGTCAGTGCAGCACGGACAGAAACGAGGAAGTTGAAAATCTCAACAGCATCCCTAGAGCATAGAGGGAAGGCTTTGTGGGGCTGACATACTTGGTACGTGTTGCATCTGGAAAGTGCTCATCGACATCTCGTAAAGAGGCATTGAAAAGTGGATCTTGCTTCATGCGCACGAGACTGTCCATGCTCTCTGACATGAATTGACTGGACCAATCGATATCGGCATCATTGGTGGACTGGGTGTCATGCTCCTTGCCCACGAGACTGCGGGTTTCAGTCGTGCTGTGAGTCTGTGTGAAGGTCAGTATCAATGTCAGGCTCGGCAGTTTTAAGGGTATTGGCAGATGCGACGTCCTCCATGCAACACGACATATTCGATGATCAGGAAAAGCAGCATCAGACTTGGGCTGCGTAAATCGGAGAAGATGTTGCCTACTTGAGTCCATCTGACGAGTCCATATTTGGTCATCAAATCCTTGAAAAGCTGAGAGTGATTCTTTGTTATGTACTCCCCGTACTCCTCTTCGTTGGCTGAGGATCTGCCATGGCCACGAATGGCGAGACAATAGAGTCTCCGATTTGGAGGACAGTCAATGGCTATGGAAGGCTCGTTGGGAGGAGTCAAAGGCAGGAAAGAGGTTTCTGTGAGTTGGTAAGACATGGTCGAGTGACTGAAATGGTAAAGCTTGGGTATCGGTGGGAGTTTGCACAAGCCGTAATTCAAATAGAAGCAGACTGAGGAGACAAGGCCATATAAATAACAATAAAGCCAACAGGTAGCACAAACTCGGGTGTAGCGCTGTTAGCCGTGCTAAAGGATCTGCATGAGCGTTTGTCCATGATTGAAATCCGCTTCCAATTCTGATTCCCCGAAGAGTGTGTCAGCAGTTAACAAATCAGCATGGACAGTATGCCAAAACCCCATATTCCGGCGTGATCACCGCTGTCCGATCCTACCGGAGTGAGTCGGGGTCGCGGCACAAGATCAGAGACCTGGACTGCAGGTTGACCGGTAGCCAGTTCTACCACACCTAGAACATATAAAAGTCCGTAAATCGAAGCCCCTCACAGAAGGTGCCTACAGCCCATATCCTGGCAATTTTGTGCCAGCATATGGGATAACCCAGGATCCAAGACCCAATCGGTGTTGAAATGGCGACTAGACCTATAGGCACTTACTCCGATCCGAACATTCATGTTTAGTAGGTTTCAAATGTGCTATGGGAATCTGAGTATGAGGTATTGTTGTACTGTTGTACTGTTGTGGAAGAAGCCAAAACAGCTCAGGATAATCATTGCTAGCGTTGTCACACCCGCAGGCGCTAGACGGGCGCTAGAACAATATCGATCTAGAGCGGATGATGCATAAAACAATGAAACGCCCACCACGCAATTAATATCAATGGACATACTACGGTAAGCAGTCTGTGCCACCAATAGGACCTTACGTTGCGACCTGCGCGCCATATATTATGGTTTGCTTCGACACTATTCTATATCAACTAATGCGGGTGATATACTCCGCAATAGAGTGCGCATACTCCCTAAAGTATCCCACCTAGGATGCTGTTTCACAATCTTACCCCGGATCTTCAATCTAAAACCACAGCACGGACCGTCAGCGGGTGGAAGAGGGATGAAGCCCGGTTGGCTTGTACTTTCGATCCTTGAATCACTGTACCTTACCTTAGCATACCTTTGCTGCATTTCCCAGGTACATATCACACACATCTCGGCTCACCCAATCAATATCAAAGGTAGTCATAAAATCTCCGAGGCCTGAACACACACAGAGATAGATACCGCTAGTAGGAGGTACGACGATCAATCTCTGTTAGATGAAAGGTGGAAAGTTGTCACGAATTCGGCTCTGTTAATAAGATCCATGTCGGCGGTGAAGTTCTCCGAGCGCGAAACCCACACTGAATACTATCTGCTCTTGGTGGCGGCGTGTTGTGCTGATGGCAGGTGGATATGACAATTGATGAGAGCTGTTCGTGCTGTATGACCTTACGCACTCTTCCTGTATGGTTTTCATTTTCGGATCTCACCAGTCTATTGATTCCAAGTCTATAAGAGACCTCCTGTTCTATCTGTACCCCGGGATATCAGTGAGGTGTTCTAATGCCAGTCACTCCTATCTTTTATCGAAGTCTATAAGAGCTGTTTCTAGTTCTATCATTATCCAAATATATGGATGATATATTCTAATGCCAGTTACCTTTATCTTCAATCTCCCATTCGCGCAAACTTAGTCCAATGTTCCTGGTCGTATATTCGACATTTCATTCGTGCGATATCCAATACTTGTCGACTGCGGAGACAATGGTCAAGAAGTATATGTCAACATTCTATGCCCCCTCCTCGCTTTCCCTCAACATTGCATCTACCTCCCTCCTAGCCTTGTGTACTTGACAGCGCAAGAAATGCTCAAGCGATTGATATATCGGATACTCCGCACCACTCGATCTGCCACTGACAGCGTTGGCGGTGGAAGATTGCACCGCGAACGCGTCGACTAGCTTGCTGACTTTGCGTAACTCGCTGAGGACGAGTTGGAGGATGAAGATGTATTCGTCGTCTGGATCAATATTGTAGCCGCCAATGGCGATGGGCGTGTCCATTACGATATTGTGCGGACTCCGCTGGGATGTGGAAGCCGGTGCAGAGCATGTTGGGGATAGTGTGATGAGAGACGTTGATGAACTTGAGGGGGTTAGAAGGTCCCCTGAGCATGATGACGCTTCTCTGCAGGTGGTGGCTGGGGACGAGATGGGCAAGCGACAGATAGCGGTATGGCAATCGAGGATCCTAGAAATTATGAGAGCCAGGGTCAGAGTGAAGCTGCTCGAGTGCGAACATGGACAGTGCAGTATTTTGTTGAAGGCGGAGATGGCGGTGCGGCTGGTGGCGAGGATTTGTTCGACGGTGTGAAATGGTATAAGGTGCGGGGATGAAGCGCACATGCTAGAGGGAAGCGAGAGGCTGTGAATGGTTTCGGAGGCAAGCTCAACGCAGTTTTGAGTTTGGTGCGCAATGCTGCTGGCTTGGTGGGGTATGTTGTAGGGGGATGTAAGGAGATCCGGGGACTGTTGTTGAAAGACTGATTGCTGCGCTTTAATACGCATGTAATCGGTATCAAGATTGGCGTTGTTTGGGAAGGGCGCTGCAAAGCTCAGCTGAATGGGGTTGGATATAGTGGCCTGCAAATGAGTCGCCGTCATTTTTGGTTGAGCAAGGTGTGAAGCATTGGCTTGGGCATCAGAGAAGCTGGCAAAGCTAGGAGAAGCAGGCAGATCTGACACGAAGTTCCATGGCTGCGGGCCAACATAGTCGAAGTCTTGTGCGCAAGAATCAAGACCAACGTCGGGTAGTTGCTGCGTTATGTTATTCGGACTGTCGCTACTTTCAGAGGTAGTGTCGGTGCAGCAAGACTCTGGTTTGCGGTGCTCTCTCACGGACGTCTTGCTACCGGTAATGTTGTCTCCGCTTCGCCCTGACTTTGAAGTTCTGCCCATCCGTCTAGAGGCGCTGTAATTGCACGGAATATTGACGTAAAGGCATCGTTGGCAGGACGGACGGTCTCGGCCGCAGCGGACCTTTGCGTGGGCACAATTATCACACGAGGCCCGCAACTTTGGTGTCCTGCCGTTTTCTTGTCTCGCATTTGAGTCCCGGGTTGCGATACGGATCTCACGTGACGTGTCGGTCTCCATGCTGGTCTAAATATCGTCCAGTCTAACCTGTGATTTGTTCTTTTCTAGACTTTTTCGAAAGGTGGATAGTGAAGTGTATAGGGCCGATCTCAGCCACGCGTATTTGTTGCAGTATCTCCTGGTTGGGCACACTCCCATGGACGATTTGCTTTGCAAGAACAATAGAATTGGAACACCAGAGTCTTGCAACCATAAGAGACTGGACATCCTCCGATGCTCGCGTATCGACCCCTTTATGTTGAAGAAAATCAACGATACCCAAGACTTGACAAGTAAGAAAGGTCCGAACGCATGCCGATCTACCGAGTGTCTTCGGCCGAGGATAACGACAGTGCGCCTTCCAGAGAACCTCGTGTGTACATAGAACATACATCGAAGACAGATCTGTTGTTCTCGCCAAGTAAATATATATCAAGTTCGCCAGGATCAGGCATAGCTTGCGCACAGATGCTCTATGTTGGAGAAAATTTCAATTGACGTTGACTTTGTATGGTGTTATAGCGACCAATGCAGGGTTCAAGGTAGAGGAGTGCTATGAAACGTGACTGCTATTGGGCCGCGTTGGACTTCTTGAACGCCGGAGAATACTATCTGCCTCATGTCATGCAGGCTGCCGAAAGATCTGATGAGGATCTTGGACCATGGTCAGGGGTACCCTCGTGACGAATATGAAGACTCCTCTTACACTCGTGCATGTTGTTAACTTGTCATCATGCAGGAGATTGGCACAATGCAACATCTCCTTGCAGTGTAACGTAGATGACGGGATCACGAGATTGACGGTCATTCGAGATTGTACTATCGCCACCTGACTTGATTGGCTAAACTGGTAGGGCCACGGCCGTAATATCTCCATTTGTTAGCAAATTACTCAGTAATCTCGAATGACCGTCAATCTCGTTAGCACGTCATCGACGTTAGTGACAAAAATGTTAGCATATTGCAAAACTACCATGCTTGTCTGGATAACGTACAAGATTACCACCACCAATTTGCAAAGATACAAGACCGTCGTATCAGCCCCATGATCAACCTCGTAATCAGCCCCATGTATCCCACAAAAGCTGGGTATGGTAAAAATGCATACTTACAAAACTGGTATTTTTGCAATCTAGCGCGGCGATTCAGAGCTCAATCAGTCTGATGATATTAGCATGTGCGCCAACGCAGTCAAACAATGACCGACCGCGTGCAGGCCCTCACCATGTTATAGCATAGATGGCTACCCTCTTAGGTACAGAAGTGTCTACGCATGAATATATGCAGGAGATAAATTAGATTAAATTCCGACCCGATTGACCTTGATGCTGGATATGGCGTGGAGGTCGAGTGCCTCAAGGTCTAGAGGGTTCCGTTGATGCATCTACCCAACATGCGCCGAGAAGCGGCGTCTGAGTACATGCTTTTTTTGACGACGACTTCGAGGACAAAATAGCTCCTGTGACGGTCTCAACTAGCTCCCGGTGGCGTCAAGCTCAAGTTGATTGACAGTGTAGATCAACGCTCTATTGGCCTGCAACTAGAGACCCACTCATGATAGCTAGGTAGTGTTCAGCTTCTCTAGCTGTATCAAGAAGGACCATAGGAGAAGTAGGCTGATCACCAAGTTTAGACAGCATATGGAAGGAAGCACGCAAACACACACACACACAGGATAGACACCCTCACGCGTCGCACTAGACCTCATCTTCTCGCCAACGGACGAGGGACTTTCGTAGAGTAGATCTCTCCTAGCAGTAGGTATCCCGGGGCATGCGTCGAATTCTATCCGACTCTTAGGAAAGCGTGATAGTGTCAGCAGACCATAGCGTGTAATCTAGCCAGTCGAGAGTCGTTCGACGAATTCAGCATGCGTTGGACATGCAATCGATGTAATCAGCCGTTATTCCTCGCCTTCAGAAGGTGCAGCCGCCCGTGGCCGATGGACTCTTTGAAAAGGTATAGTAAAACATGAATGAAAACGAGACAAGTGAATGGGGTTTGCCGGGAGCCCCGCAGGAGGCCTAGGTTCTTATCTACTACATTAGACTAGCGGCTCGGTTGCCCACCCCTCCCGTGTGGATCGAGCCGAACCGATTGAGGAATAGGGTGACATCGGGAGCAACGGGCCGAATACGCCGCACCAGATGTTGTGCCCCACTTTTCAACCTTGGCATACGCTGTAAAGTACTTAGTACAGAGCATGGAAGTTGTTCCTCTACTTATACTAAGTTAGCAGAGGGCTTAGCTCACATCCTGCAGAATTGTCCTTGTCTACTTCTGGTACTTTAACGCTGTACCCAACAAAGCGCCTTATCACGATAACGAATTACCGAACGCCATTGGGCATACGATCGAGGGTGGTACCACTGACCGCCCAATTTTAGATCTCAAAGGCCTTCACTGATCAACGTTTACATGTGGGCATGATGATTGGCCCAGACGAGTGTTTGGGAACCGTTCAACATCAATTGCTGTTCACACTACCGAAGATTTGATATACACCTTCCAATCTCAGTACAAGCTTACCCTTGCGAGAGGGTCTCTGAGATCTATCGCTAGACTTATGAAAGACTGAAGATACAAGATAAAGGGCCGAGAGAGAGTTAATAGTTCAAAGCCCTCTGCAGTGGTTGTGTCGCAGTCAAGCTTATACGGACCTGATGCATCCGCTGCATCAGTGATGAACTCGATTTTAGTCTGCATCAGCAGAAAAGACACAGATGCCTGACAGATGGGATGTTCAAACAGTATCAGAAGGTATCTCCAGCAGTCTAATGATTGTGACAGCAGAGAACCATGACAGGACGTCTCACACAGTTGTTGAAGAAACAGAAGCTTTGCTTGGTGTCAATGCATGTTATCCCTGATTTGGGCAAAAGGAGACACCGAAGAACGCCATGGGAAGGATCTTCCATTGGACAAGTCAGCTCATTATGTGCTTCATCACTGACATGAGAATCAGGTTTTTTTTGACAGCAAGCTCAAGCTTAGTCCTCGAGTCAAACTCGGCCATATGCCTTGCTATGGTCAGCTGATCCGTCGACCCTGAAAGAGACAAGTCCGCGTCCACAGGATACTTACAATCCTGACGATTATAGTCTTGTTCGGGCCACTAAAAGCTAGGTCGATATAGCAAGATCGAAGATACACTTCTTATACTCGTACGAAAATAGGTTTAATTATATTGGATGGTATCAAAGAATGATTATGAGTTCTCATTGCCTACTATATCAATCCTCGACGATGCATCACTGAAAGAGCTGACGCATCTGGGTATCAGTGAGCTGATCTTATCTTCTCCATCATCAAACCAAAATGGAACGAAGCCCCTCAGGTTGAATATATTCATGACCAACCACCAGTACCCGGAGGGCGCAGCCGGTTTCTACGAAATTATACCTTCGAATTCACAAGATCATCGATAACGACTGATACCTGTGTGGCGTGATTATCTGGCATTCATAGACCATCGATCTACCCGAGGCATCTGTCTCATCGGGAGATCCATACAGGCCTACGAGATCGCGTGGGCCTAGTATGGCCGACAGCATGTATTGAACCTGCTATAATAAGCTCTAGCATGATAGGGGTACTAGGACCCTATCATTTACAGTCCCCATACGCTAGAGGATGAAACTCCAAGTCGTCAATTGAATCCGCACGAACGCCTCGGAGTCCGAAGCCAACATG
>JAABUX010004388.1_pt1 | contig 17947 bp, 16 predicted proteins | sample 5561851 | NCBI WGS metagenome assembly JAABUX01 (sample SAMN10711883, study PRJNA513361) | rock metagenome | isolation source: Antarctica rocks | place: Antarctica: Victoria Land, Richard Nunatak red sandstone | collected 2016-01-03 | reverse complement strand
GGGTATAACCCGTTTTCCTCTTCCCCATCATGTGGTCTCCACTCCCCAGCTACTCCTTTGGACAAATGGTCAGATCAGTGGCCCTTCATGTCCCCAAAGAGACCCAGAGCTGCTACAGCAGAACCTCCTCCTTATTGGGCTATCCCGTCCATTCTTCCTCCCCCAAAAGAGAGTAAGATTCGTAAAACGGCGCATACTTATGTTGCGTCACGTTTTGAAATATCGAAAGCTTCTCAGGCTGATCATGATTCTTTTGCCAATAGCTTCGAAATTCCAACCTACACCAGGAAAGCACCTCCAGGCGTCAGCCCACTCCGTACTCAAAGCTCAGACAGGATCGATACTAGATTCTCCCCTGATGATTGGCATGGTAGATTCTCCGAGGCGCCGTCACCTAATCGTATTTTCACTCCTCCACGCGAGAGATCGCCAACCAAGGACAGCAAACAGCAGGAAGCCTCAACGAATATGTTCAATATCCACGAAGATCCATCAACAATACCCCAAGCAACCGCACCACAACCTCCTCCACCGCCTCCACCTCCTCCAACTGGCCAAGACAGATATTACGAGGAACGTTGGGTCCCTCACTTGAATGACATCAAATTCGATATTCCGCAAGGGGACCAAGTACGCTCTCCAATCAGGGCAAATACGCGAAAACGCACCAGACCACGAGGTCCGAAACTCGCGACTGCCCAGCCGAGTGTCGAAGACGAAGATGATGAACCCACGGCCAGTAGTGCTGCTGGCGAGAGTCTGGAGGGCAGTAAAGCCAACAGCGACACCGATGCGATGGACATCGATGAGCCAACTCCTCCAAAACCTTATGAGCCTGAGAAAAGCGGCAGTACTGCCCTACCTAATGGCGTTACCCATAAGCATCGCCGAGCTCCAACGTTACCGCCACGGATGAATGGCTATGGACAGCCAGAGGCAGGCGTAGCTCAATTCAATCTTGGCGATCTCAAGAACGTAGCCCCGTTTGCTCCGAGTAACGAGGGCCTCGGGAACATGAATGATATGGTGACAAACCTTCCCTTCGAATCACGGCCTTCGCCCACCAAGCCAAGTACCGATGGACCTTTGCAACGCCTCAATCTTCCTCAACCACCGATATGCCCCGGGAATCCTCAAAGTCTAACCGGAAGCTCCTGCGAGCGTCACGGCCAGAGGATCCGTCACTACATGGCTGAATGGAACAAATTCAACACCAAGATGACCAGTATCCTAACCGCGAAAACAACCTCCCTTCACGACAGTTCGGGCTGCGACTGGTTCAACATCCACGACAGCGGCTACGACGACTACATGAAAGGACTTGTCGAGCTGCGACGGGCCAGGGTCCATTACGACACCGCCTGCGACCATCATGAGAAATCGATGCAAGACCTCGGCTTGCTGAGACAGGAAATGAAGAGGGGAAGAGGTGGCTTTCCGTGACGATTCATAGTTTTCCATGTTACAACGAATTCCACTTCTTACAACATATGTATGGGCTTGTTGTTTGATGATGAGCGAGCGAGGTGTTTTTCGGGATGGGGTTTTGTTAATTAACCACCTTTCTTACACGATACGACTATATAGCACAGGATCACAGTACTGTACTGTTTCACCTTTCTACTCCTGAGCCCAAGGACGGAAGTTTTTCTTTCACTTTATGTTGTACTATCACAGAGCAAGAACGATACCACAGATGTGCTGGCATAGATAGGGGCATGAGTTCAGCGTCCTACCATCTCGAAAGTATGAGGAAGGAGATGGGATCGATTGTCCATACAGGGCGTTTCATCGTCCATTATACACCAACCAGTTCTGATCTGGATCCGCACGTATGGGTTTTCCATGTTCGTGATCCGTCTTCTGGTGCCTAGGGGCAATGGCTTGATGGACCGGATGATATGAGGAGGGTTCGAGGAGTTGTGGTATGGTGGAGGTTCGTTGGAATCGATGAATCGATGAATGAATGAATGTTTTGTATGAATAGAATACCTAGGCCGGGATGCCTTCGCTGTCGCTGTCGCATTCTCCGCATTCTCCGCATTTGCGCACTTGCGCATTCGTCCGTAACGCTACTGGGAATGCGCAACGCTACTGGGAATGCGCAACGCTAATGGATTGCGGAACGCTAATACTGGATTGCGGAAGGCTACTGGATTGCGGAAGGCTACTGGATTGCGGAAGGCTACTGGATTGCGGAACGCTAATGGATTGCGGAACGCTAATGGATTGCGGAACGCTAATGGGATTGCGCAACGCTAAGGGATTGCGTAACGCTAAGGGATTGCGTAACGCTAATGGATTGCGGAACTGTCAGGAACAACGACGTGGATACGTGGATGTGATAAAAATAGCTATCTATGAAGAATGCGGACAGCATATGTGCGTGCCAAGCCTCAGTCAAGTGACCGGTCACGTGACCTCAGGTCAGACCGTGACAATTACCCACCAAAAGAAAAAATGACAGCGTCCCCGCTGTCCACGTAGCGACAGCATGTCCATCCTGACCAATCAGAGTCATAGCCCATATGCTTATAGTCCTCCTCAGCATGACCATGTAGATGTGGTTACTGTAGGCGATTTTTCTCGTGGAGGTCTTGGCGGATCCGGAACAATTATCATGGATTTCTGACAGGCGATATCCAGTCGATTGGCGATGTCTTTGAAGAATGTGCAGATCTGTAGCGCTATGCCTCTTGCGACTAGTGTAGGATCCGTTCGTCCGAAGAATTGAATGGAAGAATGAAATGCACTCGATGTGCTGTGGGAGCTATGCTGCTATGGAACAGCACGCTTGCTTGGTCCAACGGGGGGTGAGTCGATGGATATGATAGGTGAGAATGATAGCTTCTGATTGGCTGTAGCCTCATTCTTTGGCTTCATGGAATGGTGAGCACGGAGGTGTGAGTATTGGAGGCAAATGCTTCTGGACAGCGTCTGCAGTGGAAGGCTCGTTGCTTGGCTTGATGTTCCGCCTCTTTCTTAGCCTTTTCTGCCTGTTGACTGGCTTATAATTGAGCCTGCTTTTGAAGATCCTCATAAAACTTTTGTAGAACCTGTGCTTGGAAACGTGGATCCATGGCTAGCGGATTTGAAGGTAGAGGATGTGCTACACGGTAGCTAGGTATACACGGTACTGAGTGCATTTATCGTCGGCACGTTGGACTGAGTGGTCTGGCACCACAAGCTGAGTGCGTTTATCGTCGACACGTAGGACTGGTGCTTTGACAGCGAGCTGAGTGCAGTTATCGTCGGCACGGGGGACTGAGTGGTTGACACCACAAGCTGAGTATTGATGACAGGCCTAATGAAAGGATCGTCCTGGTAAAGAGAACCGGCTGTAGCTGATAGCTAGGGGATTCGCTCTTATAGGGGTTCTGCTGTTCTTGCAGCAACGGTCTCGTGTGTGGAGGCGTTGATGCAATAGTGAGCGGAAGCGACTAAGGCTGACTGACACCGTGTGTAGGTGTTGCTACTATTTGTCAGGAACAACGACGTGGATACGTGGATGTGATAAAAATGAATATGAATATGTGACCGGTCACGTAACCTCAGGTCAGACCGTGACAGGAACGCTAAGATGCGGAACGCTAATGGATTGCGGAATACTACTGAGAATGCGGAACTGCGTAACGCCAGGCAGAATACGTATGGCGGAGAGTGCGTAAGTGCGAAGAATGTAAATCCATAAAGGGAGAATGCGTAAATGCGTAAAGTGCGGAGAATGCGTAACTGCGTAACGCTGATAAGAATGCGTAAGCCTCTAGCTCTCTGCAATCCCAGTAGCTCTCCGCAATCCCCTAGCGCTCCGCAATCCCATTAGCTCTCCGCAATCCCAGAGAATGCGCAAATGCGCAAACGCAAGCGTACTCTTCCTTGCGCATTCCTACTAGTACTACGCATTGTCCGCTCCGCACTTTGTAGACATGTACACTTACGCATTCTCCGCACGCAGCTACGTACTCTCCGCTCCGCTCCGCTTAGTACTTTGCGCATTTGCGCATTCTTACTAGTGCTGCGGATAAGCGAGTGCGCAACGCTAATGGATTGCGCATAGCGAGTGCGCAACGCTAATGGGATTGCGGAACGCTAATGGGAATGCGGATAAGCGAGTGCGCAACGCTGATGGATTGCGGAACGCTACTGGATTGCGGACGCTACTGGATTGCGGAACGCTACTGGACTGCGGACGCTACTGGATTGCGGAACGCTACTGGAATGCGGAACGCTACTGGATTGCGCATAGGCGAGTGCGTAACGCTAATTGAGATTGCGTAACGCTAACACTTTCCGCATTTTGCGCATTCTCCGTATTTCTCGAGGCAACGAGGGCCTTGATGCCTGATGCCTTGTTGTTTTGCTTCGGTAGCTGATGGACTTGGTTTGGTAGGATGGACTGGTGGCCGTTCGTTGTGGGGATGTGAACGTGGGGAGCGGAGGCTGTTAAGGACTGGTGCCGTGAGGCTGGTGCTACTGGAGCTGGTGGTTCTTGTCTATGCAATTATGGTGCTTGGTGACGTTAGAATAAGATCTGTAGTGTTGCTACCACATATTATGACTGTTTGCGCACCTTTCGCAGTCACCGCATTTTACGCAGTCTCCTACGCATTTTCCGCATTTGCGCACTTGCGCATTCTCCGCATTTTGCGTACTTGCGCATTCTGCGCAATCTCCGCATCTGCGGTAAAGTACTGAGAATGCGGAACGCTAATGAGAATGCGCAAATGCGTAACGCTAATGGATTGCGCAACGCTAATGAGAATGCGTAAATGCGTAACGCTAATGGATTGCGCAACGCTAATGGATTGCGCAACGCTACTGAGAATGCGCAACCCTAATCAGAATGCGGAACGCTACTGAGAATGCGTAACGCTAGGAAGAATGCGTAGCACTAATGAGAATGCGTAACGCTAAGGGATTGCGGAGCGCTAGGAAGAATAAAGTCTGCAACTGCAACTGCAACTGCAGCTTACATGGATTACTTCGTACACGACTCCGCACGCATCTCAGTACTCCGCACTTAACCTCCCACTGTGTACTTGCTTCCGCATTCGTTTCGCACCCCACTTGTTTCCGCGGTTGTTTCTCCTCGTCCGTTGCGTAATGCTAAGGAGAGCGCTGGATTGCGTAACGCTAACGGATTGCGTAACGCTAACGGATTGCGGAACGCTAATGGATTGCGGAGCGCTAACGGATTGCGCAACGCTAATGAGAATGCGCAAATGCGCAAACGGCGCACTCTTCCTTGCGCATTCCTATTAGTACAACGCATTCTCCGCTCCGCACTTTATAGACATTCATTTTTATTCCTGACTTTGAGGAATATGTTTCTCTTAGTGAAATGACTGTAGATGCCCTACATATCTTCCTAACGCCAATGGTCCCGTTCTTTTTACCGAATGGTAACTCAGACCAAAACTCTCGTACTCGGACAAGGTCTCGGGAAACCAAGTTCCGGCGACGGGGCAGGGAGTCTGGCTGTTCATGTGGGAGGTACCTAGATAATGAACCGCTGCCAGACCGCCTCTTCGAGAAGGACTAGATGGGATGTCAACAAGATGAAGGCAGCTGTCAAACCCGATAGTGCGGATTCCTTAGAGTATCACGACAACTGGCCGATGGGGGTTGCATGAGGCTATTGAACAGTCAATGCTTGGGGAGCCCTTGAAAGGTTCAAGAGGTGCGAGTCCGCCGATGGGAAGCAATGCCTGAATGATTGTTAGATGAATGGAGCGAGGTGTAGAGCGGTATTGGAGAACAGTACCAATTCGCTATCAAAAGCTCCAGGATGTGCCTCACGAGCGCGGCCCAAGACGCTGTGAAAGGGCGTACAGAATACCCATCCGCATCGTCCAAAACGAATACCCATACACAACCCTCACAATAAACCAATTTAATCACACCGCACTCCTCGACCTCCTCATCTTCTCCGTCGCCTCCTCGATCTTATTCTTCCGCCACCCACACTCGTCCGCGAACTCGCAAAAGCCGCATTTATACGCCTCTTCCAAACACACCCCTCGCGGTCCCCTCTCGCCCTTCCACCACCTCATCTCATCCTCCAGATACGCCCGCACCTTGCCATCATCGTACAGGAAAGTTTTCGCGCCCATGACGTCTCCGTCGCTGGCGTTGCGGTATTCGGCTCTGAGGACGGTACCGATGGAGTGGAGGCCGCGGGGCATGGTGTGTGCGAATTCGGCGATCATGAGGGTCCAGAGGGAGCGGAGGGAGTTGTGGGAGAGGAGGACGGTCATGCTGTCTTGACTTGAGGGGAAGTCGGAGGTGGTGGAAGAGGAGGAAGGGAGGTCGAAGGTTTGGTTCAGATTGCCGATTTGGGCTACGAATGTGTCGCTGAATTGGGCGTCGGGGTTGAGGGCGTAGCGATCGAAGAGGACGTCGGCGTTGACTTTATTGGTTGCGAGGTCGGAGAGGAAGCGGTGGTAGAGCATTAGTTGCATGAGGGTTGGACGGAAGGAGGCACCTTTTGGGATGGACTTGATGCCACGCGTCTTTACGTCCGTGATGTAGATCTTTGGCGACTTTTTCGAGGATTGGTTATTCTGAAAGATGTTATGGGTGCTGCTTTCGAGGGTGGAGGAGTTGCCGAGAAAGTCGGTGATGGTAGTTTGATCTGCTGGGAGTGCCTTGGCCGCTTTGTCTTTGTTTTCTTCGGCCTCTTCGAGCTCGGGATCTGGGCAGGTGTAGGATAGCTCGTCAATGACGCCGTTGACCACCAAGCCGTCCACTGTGCCCCATACTTCCAACTCACGCGTCATCCCCGTTTCGCGCAGGGTTTTGAGACCTTGAATGATATTCCATATTCGTAGACCCCAGGCGTCTTCCTTGGAGGTGATGTCCACTGCCACTGTCTGATGGACCTGGTCCTCGAGTATCTTATGTACCGCAGAACCCTGCCTCATCGCTGGTGTGCTCTTCTTTTTTCCATGCTTCGTGAGAACGTACCAATACTGTAGTTCACACCATGAAGGCGATATCAAGTCCGTGACGGATAGTACCTTCTTTGGCTTCGTCCGAAATCGTTCCAGTGGCGACCTCAGATCTGGCACCTGAGGCTTGGGGTCAATCGGAGCTTCGATTGACGCGCTACGTTCCTTCTCAGTACTTCTTGAGGCTCTCGAAACTACACGCTTGAATGTCAATCAGTACTGCTGGACCCATGGTTGCGTAGCGTACCTTGCGTGGCGATGTCCCGGTCTTCGTCACCGTCGTCCTGTATTGTGGCCCTCTCCTCCAATGTAATGGTCGGCACTGAATGGAGCTCATATCCCAGCACGCGGACCCTCGCGCCCCTGGGAGTCCTTTCATCTTCGATGTCTTTCAACAGCAGATCCGGGTCAGCGATTGGGTTGTCCGATTCAAGGGGCGCTTGCTGCAAGAGGCCTTTCAGTATTTCCTCCTCATCAGGCGTGAAGTCCGAGCCATAGTCGCTGAATCCATCCTGCAGTTCGGCGACATCTGCAGCCATACTGCAGAGTGCATGGCTGCGGTGAGTCGAGTAGGGCCAGCATGGAAAAGCGTCATTTTTGACATTCTACCTAGGTTCGACCTTTCCTAAGAAGGCTACGCATTGGATGCAGCAGATCCAATCATTTGACATGGCAAAGGAGGCTTGCAGAAAGTTATAGAGTACGATCTAAGCAGTCTCAAGTATACATCTTAGTGATAGCTTTAGTGCTTGTACGTAGCATGTAGACAGAGGTTCAAATAAGCACGCTGTTCCTTTTTCCCAGTATCGGGTCCCATTCCTAGGACCTACAATTGTCCATCCGCATATACTTAACCTTCCCACAGGCTTCAACCTCCAAGGGAACATTGGTCTGTTACCCTTAGTCCGTTTCTCAGTTTCCGCCGGGATGGATTGCGGTATGTAGCAGCGATACAACAATTATTGGTCCTTCTGAAGCGCAACGTTAGGAAGAATGCGTAGTACTAATGAGAATGCGGAGCGCTAAGGGATTGCGGAGAGCTAATGGGATTGCGCAACGCTAATGGATTGCGCAACGCTAATGGATTGCGGAGCGCTACCTACTGGGATTGCGGAACACTAATGGATTGCGGAACGCTAATGGATTGCGGAGCGCTACTGGGATTGCGGAGCGCTACTGGGATTGCGGAACGCTAATGGATTGCGGAACGCTAATGGATTGCGGAACGCTAATGGATTGCGGAACGCTACTGGGACTGGGATTACGGAACGCTACTGGGATTGCGTAACGCTAATGGATTGCGGAACGCTAATGGATTGCGGAACGCTACTGGGATTGCGTAACGCTACTGGGATTGCGTAACGCTAATGGATTGCGGAACGCTACTGGGAATACGCAAATCCGTAAATGAAAGGGCAGAATCTCATCTAATCGTAGGCTTAGATATTCCGGATTTGCCAGTCACGAATTTTCTCTTAGCCTCGCGGAACGATTGACCGACCAAAACCTCCTGTTGAAGCGACTTCGAGAACAGTTCAAGATGTTACGCTAGGATACCAGAAAGGCCGAAAGCCAGGCGCCGTGTGTGAAATAATGTCCACCAATGTCCAGTGTCCTCCACGACATTCAATGAAACAGATCGAGTAAGCGGCGTTCCAATATCGCTTTAGTACCGAACTCGGAGTGCTTCTAGGCTGTAGCGTGCTGGCAGGTAGCTGTTTATCTGATCTCTCTATCGGTATATTGCAAGCAACGGAACCCGCATGTGAAGGCTCGGCTGTCAAAGTAGAGGCAGCCTAGCACTTCTGTCTAGCAATCCATAGTGTGACGCGCCAATACCTGGTGGTCGAGAGGCAACTTGCGCGATCCACGGACAACTACGTTGCCAGGATAGTAGCCAATATCGCCCTTCTTATTTCGCATGGTAGGATTTTGTTGCTAGTCCCGTGTCGCGAGGCCCTTGTGAAGTACCTTCTTAGATACTAGTATAGTAATGGTCGGTATACCTTTGGAGTAGTTGCCATCGATCCGCGTCTGGGAGATGTGCATTGGACATCACATATAGTCCCTGTGTATTTCAATTCCACGTCCTAGGAAGGACCGCAACGACACAAGTTTTCTCACGTCCCAAGAAGCCGCTGGACTTTCCTGATCCTCTCCTCTGTTGCGGCTCGTTGATTGAGCCAGGAAAGGTACGACTGCCATCCTACAGCCACAACCCCTATATCGGTATTAGCGACATTCATGGATATCTACAAGATCGACTGACCTGCAAAGAGTGCTCTATACTGCGGCTGGATGTAGGTGAAATTGAACGCTGTCACCACTGGCCATAATTTGCAAGAAATGATAAAGCTGGTGGGCACTGTCCGCTCAATTCTTCTCCATGCATCGATAAGGCTGTCGCCAGATAGCACAGACTGCATGCCGAAGAAGTAGCTATTGAAAATGGGAGCGAAGACAATTTGATTGACCACAACCTTCGTAGCCAAAGATATTATTTTGGAAGGATAATTGAAGCACCGGCCGAGGTACATGAACCTGTAAATTTATTAGCAGCTTTGCAGTTACATGCAGAAAGTATGTTCCCTGCTCACCACGAGTAAGCGGGAATGGAGCAGATTCCCCCAATGGTCAAGTGTCTCAATGTCCTTGTTGGGTTGTATGCCTCTCCATCAATCTTCTGTGCTATTAAGTCCCCACACAGATATACTACGAGCGATGTTCCAATCTGTGTAGCCCATGGCCTTCTATTCTGAGTCCGGGCGTAGGCACCAAAAGCCTCGGACAGTGGGCCAAGGCGCTCCCAGAATGGTCGAGGAGAGCTTTCTCTCACAGTACTCAGAGATTTGCCAGAAATTTGGGTAAGTGTTGTTGATGACTTTTCAATGGATCTCTCCGGGCAGTTTGATTTCTGTCGTTTTGCTGATGATGGTAAACTATGCTGACGTTGGAGGGATCTTTTTATAACCAGCCGCGCTGAACAGGCAGGCAATATCGCCATTCCAGTCGACGCCAAGGTCACGAGCAGGTACGTAGAATGTTTGGGACACTTCCAGAAGTTTTGCGCATTGATAGTGAGCTTATATAGCTGGTTGTATCTGAATCCAAAAAGTCCCCATCTGCAAACAAACTTTAGCTGACCAGTACTTTAGCGTTGGCGGGCGGCTCGGGTAGGCTAGTGATTCCTCGGGCCGAGCCAGATATATTTCGGACAATTTTGACCGAGATCCCTATCAAAGTGTCCAAATTATTCGTGTGAGTACTGGACCAATATTGACATACTGCCAACACAGGCGTTGCAAGTGTTGGAGCATCAGTATCCCAGATACCTTGTGGCAGACGACAACATGTATATAGAGTCGAATTTGCAATGTGAAACAAACAGAGCACAAGCATAATCTTACATGACATTTGATGTTATGAACATTCTATTTTCTATCGTGGATCTTCAATTATCATTGAGAAGTCAGGCATTCCTGAACACGATATTTATCCTCAGCTGATAGCATCTACACTCCACTGTATCTGGCTATTGTGCCAATCGTCCGTACTCGTCTAAGCCGAGTGTCTCCCCAGCGACAGTACCACATACAGAGGTACATTGATTTGACAGTATTACAATCTAAAGCTCCTTACAGCAGGTCATTAGTACATCAATTAATGGATTGAAGCTGCTTTGAACACAGTCTCTTATTCGCAATCGGAAGTCAAAATTCTGATTACGCAATGCGTTATCGCCCTGGTATATGTAAGCTCGTCAACACTAGATTAATGATACTCACGAGGCCCTCGCCCAGTATAAGTCCACTCGCAAGCACAATCACAGGGGTATCCTCCCTTCCCCTGTGGATGCGCCAATACCAATTCAACAAGCCGCCAATGGTACGAGCAAGTGTGAATGAAGGGACATTGAACATCCCTACCGCCACTGCGATACCCCCCGGCACCCAAGCCTGCCACCATGTCCCCTGTCCCCTTACCCTCGCTGCCGTCAAGAAAGCAAAGATGAACGCGGCAGCAAGAGCCCACTGCGATGCCATATCCGGCAGGCCTTGCCCAGTAACGAGTCGCGCCGTGGATATCCAGACATAGGCTGTCGGGACTTGGAACATCTCTCCGGGCACTACATAGACGTTCGTGTAAAGTTTATACACACCAGCACTCACAATAGCACCGACGAAACTGCCTATCATCTGTCCCCAGAACTGCGCGCGTGGGGCGGCACCCAGCAAGTGACCGGTTTTTAGATCTTGCATCATGTCGCCCGCCTGCAGTGCTCCAGACTCGGAAATCGCCCCGGCGAGAAGGTTGATGGTAATTGCATTTGGATTACTGGAGGATATTACAAGAGCGAAGAAAAGTTGAGTCAGCTTGCTGATGCCAGACACTGGGTTCAGATCTGTTTCACCCAGAGCCCGCACGCCCATGATGGAAAGTAGCAGCGCCATGAGGATAGCGAGGATGATGGCACCGAAGGGTATCGGAGGAAAGACATAACGGATGGCGAGGACGCAGATGATGATGCTAAGGGTGAAGAGGATAGTGACTGTTTTGTTAGAAACGAGATGGTGAGGGGGCGCATCTGGTTCGGCGGCTTCGGAGAGGTCTTGGTCATTGGGGCGAGGTGCATGACTGTTGGATGACATGAGCGCTGTATAGTCGCCCTTTGTAAGACGGTCGAAGTGAAAGATAGATAAAACACTATCCTTTTGCCAGCGTTCGCGGGCTCGATGATAGTAAGATGGTCCATAGAATATTAGAGGGCGAAGTAAAAGCCAGCCTAGACTGACGACTGAGTCTGCCAGCATGATCGCTAGGCTGACCCACATGATCCAGCCTCTACTGCCTGTCGTCCAATCATCTACGGATCCGGGCGCCCAGCCTTTACGTTTGGCTAATGGCGAGAGAATGCCCCAGCCTACTATGGCACCGAGCAGCATATGGAGGGTTGTTGCTGGGCCCATGATAATCCCTTGGCCAACGTACGCTGGCGAAGGGTTGAGGGTCCACAGCCAATTTTTCGCTAGGGATAAGCCGAAGATGGGGAGACCACGTAGATCGGGGATGAAATGAGATGCAAGTGTCTGGGTATATTAGTAAAATACCTATTGCTAGATCGACTCATGGATTCGTAACCTACATAGACAGCAGATAATCCAAAAGCTATGACTAGCAACCTGATCTTTGCCTTCCAATCGTCCCTGTGATCCTCTTCGGCAGAGCTTTGGATTGTACTGTAATCGATTGGTCCAGCCTGCGTGTTACCCTCTCCCTGGCCAACGAGTCTCCCGTCCATGCTTGAAGAGCGCCTGATATCTTGACTTCGCTGCCTAAAAATCTCCAATCCACTGTCCGGCTTCTTCTTTCCGTCCTCATCTGTATCCCCGTGCAACACTCCAATCATCAATGCTGTAGCCATCCCAGACGGGAACCTGAGCTTCTCCCTAATGATCACCTCTCCTCTCAATGGCACTGCGAACACAACCCCAAAGAAGCAAATCCCTAAAGACCAAACAATCAATTTCCATGTACTCAGTACGAACGGGCCATTCTCCTCTGGCAGCAACAGGAACTCCAGAGCTGGCATCACACCCACGAACCCACAGCCTAACGGCATTGTTCCCAAAGCTCCAGCAACGGTTTGGACAAGAACATTTTCGACAGGCGTGAATGGGTAGTTAATGCACCGTGCGATAGTCTTAAAGAAGCCGAACCCAATCAGAGCGGCAGGCATGGTCATACCGCTTACCCAGCCCGTTTGAAGACCAAAGTACATGTTGGAGAAGCAGATTATGACACCAATAGCGAGACCCACAAGAACGCCACGAATGGTGAAGTTCTGACCCTGTTCCGCTTGCTCAGCCAAGAAGTCCTGGGCGTCATCGCGCTGAAGAGGGAAGACATCCGGGCCCAAGTCATTGATGTTACTGTCGATATCTGGGTCTATTTCCTCCTCTTCCTCTTGATGGTCGCCAACATTGTCGCCAGACTCTGCGCTGTGGGTTGGCAGGGAAGAGCTGCTATTGTGAGCCATAGCGCGCTCTCGTCGCTCAACAGCCGGGGGTAAGGTTGAGAGCTCGACATCTGTCTGCTGGCAGTCTCCATGGGACATCGGGCTGGCGCCATTGAGCCATGTGAATGATTAAGTTGACCATGCGTGTGATATGTATGCGGAAGCGGACACTAGGAGGCTAGCTCGAAAAGTGTAAAAGCAAGCCATAGGCCTAAGATCTCGCTGGTATGGTGGAAGCTCGCTGAATTGAAAGGTGATCCACAGTAAAGGCTGTCAATAAGTGCCGACGCCTTTGCCAGGATCGAATTTCGAGATGCTACCTATTTACAAGTCTGACTCCCAGCCTACCTAGATTTGTGCTACATGCAGAGGGTATCTAACACAATATCAACGCATCGACCATGACTGCGTCCTCTGCTCGCCAATGTCATCAAACTTCCATTGCAACTTGATATCCAGTGCTCGATTATCTTCTTGCCTCTTCTTGTAGCCAATGGTACCTTCAATGGTCTGACCTTTCTTGAGCGCTTTCGGCTCCTTCCCACGGTAATCTATCAATAAGACACCTTGCTGCCAGTGAGTCCTCTTCCCATGAGGGCCCGTTGTGAACGCAATGGCCTCTCCACCTTCACGTTTGTAGTCTTCAGCTTTGACTTCTGTTGAAAGCTGTCCATCCGGTGTCGTCAAGAAGAAGGTATCGAACCATATCACAAACCCATCTAACGCGTCAATGTCGTTCGTCAATTGAAACGCAAACGGTTGGTTCAAAAAGGTCAATTCTTGAGTTGTGGTTTCTTTCAAGTTCAACCTCAAGAACGGTGCCGAGTCTGCTGGCGTCGAGAAATCCTGCACCTCGCGTATCATCACGTCGTTGTAGATATCTTTATGCATACTTATCATATCAAAACCATAGACATTCTTCCAATGGTGGATATGGTCATCAATATATTCCGTGTCGGTCAAGGGTGCTATGCGTAGTGTACAGTGAGACGGAACCATCAGACCCTCTCCTTTGAGATAATGATCGCGAGCCCACAGGACGGAGTCAAGCATTGCTTCGTAGAGGAGGCAGTAACCCATCCATTCGGAGACAATAACGTCAACGTCTTTCACTGGAAGGACAACTTCTTCTATTTTGCCTCGCAGGCAGCTGTAAGCCCCGTAAGCCCAAGCTGGAGTCAAAAAGTGCACATTGGGTTATACATTACTGTCTCTCCCATTCCGTTCCTGTAGACGTTCTCCCGCGCAAAATTGATAATATCAGAATTGTCCACTGCTATCACTTTGGCTGCTCCGGCTCGAGCACAGAACATAGATAATATGCCAGTCCCACATCCAACATCCAGAACAATCTTACCTTGGAAGAGGTGCTTGTTCTCATAGATGAAATCCCGATACGCGTCCGTTCGGACAGTGTCTTTCAACATAGTCTCGTGTATTTCTAGATTCGTCAGATTTGTGATGTCTCGTAGTTCTTTCCACACCTACCGTGACCAGAGTAGGAGGCGAAGTACGATGAATCGGTGTTTCCGCATGTTGCGGCATTCTCGATTGTTTCATTGCCTGCATCCAAAATCCCGTTCTGGCTACCATCTAGTGATGCATCCGAAGTGCCGAGAAGTCCATATTGTAGTTTCAGAGCCTGTAGCTCTTGCTTCCGAGCTTCTATTTCCTGCTGAGCGTACGTCAGTTTCTCCTCTAAGGATGTGACTCGATCCGTCTCTTGGCCGCTCGGTTGCGACATAGCATTCTCCGCCCCAGATGACCCATTGCCATCTTTTTCAAAATCTTCTCCAATCATGTCATGCAGGCTGTAGAGGAGGGGATCATCCTCGAGTACTGGCTGCAAGAAGTGGTCGTCTTGGAAGGCAACCTTGTTTGTCAAATCTGGTAGCCCGTGTCCCTCTGCAACCTTTGCACGGATGTAGTTTATCAACTTTATCATATCCATAAAACCCAGGTCTGCCCCAACTCTCATCAGCACTGCCGTCACAATGCGAAGAAACCGCCAGTGAGCTTACCCACCTAAGGTCTTCTGGACTTTGACAAGGTCAAAGCTATGCTGGGTTTTGCCGTGTTCCAAGACTGACGACACCTTGTCAAAATCCAGGGAACACAACAGACAGCGAACTTTCACAGTTTCTGTGTCAGGCTCAAGGTCTTCCCACCCCTCATCCTCGGCCAAGTCAAGGATATCACCATCCTCTGAGCTGCTTGCAGATGGGTTCGTTCTGCAAGCGACTTCCAATGCTACCATCTTGAATGCACCTCTGATGCGCAAACGGTGACAGTGACTGCTGGGGTAATAAGCCGGTCCATTGGAGTAATGTACCTAATTCCCTGAGAGTATTTTGAGTGTGGGAGAACTTCATGCGCGTAGGCGTTCAGACTTGCAGTAGTGCCGGTTCGGCCCGAATACCCTGTCGATGATTGTCAACAGCCGAGGGGAGCGGTACTTTGCACAGGAGACACACATAATTGTATTTTCTAGCACCTAACAATCACCTTTTCCCTCATCATCCTGGTGCACATCTCGTTCCTGAGTTTCTTCAGGGTATGTAAGTTAAGGACAGGACGAAATTCTATCTCGTTTAGAGAGGAGAACATCTACTAGAGATATGTTTATGGAAGAGCTTAGTGGAAGTCCTCCACCTTTGATTCGACGAGCTCTCGGAACTAGACCTTGTCTCGTTGCATGAATCTGTGAACCAAGTCATACTGAACGTCACGCGGCGCCGTGGTCCTCATGCCCCGAGCCTGAGACTGCGTTGCTATCGAAGCTTCATTGTTCTAGTCCAACTCTCGCTGCGTGGCATCCGGAGATGGCTTTCTTCTTCCGCAACAGGCCAAGAACGGACTTGGTTAAGCCTGCCAACGACCTTCTTATCAGGCTATGGGAACCCCCAAGGTTGCAGAAGGTGGGCTTTCCTAGCAGATGTCCAAGGAAATGTGGGCTGACAGATGACTCAAGACTGAGGAAGAATTGGCAAAGCTACTTACAACGATTAAGTTGATGCTGACGGGTACACAAGGTCTGCCACTTTCACCGTGTTATCGATAGATGTTTGTATTGAAATAAGGCACCAGAAAGCCCTAGCAATCCGGAAGTGGTTGCCGAGCTTATCGAACACATGAAAAAAGAAGACTTCCTCTTGAATCTTGCAACTAGCATCCATCTCTTGCCATTCGAAGCTCGCAAGGATAGCCAAACGATCTTCTCTTACGTTCTACGTTTTAGACCTCCTAACAGCATAGCTGAAGATGCCCCTGCTCTAGCCTATGTGATTGACGAGAGACCCGAGATCATCGCTACGCTATGTCGAGGTTACGCGAACAAGGATAGCTCAATGCCGTGTGGGGTGGTGCTCAGAGAGATACTTAAGCATGAGCCTGTTACGGCACTCATATTACACGACCAATCGGCCGCTAATGAGCCAAGTCCCAGGTACTGCGACCTTGATACGCAAGTCCCTCAGTCAGGTCACGGAGTCTTTTGGGAGTTTTTTGATTACATTGACAAGAGTGTCTTCGAGGTCAGCGCAGACGCTTTCAATACCTTCCGGGTAGGTTTCCAAACTTTAGAAGGTTGCTCTATCGCTAAGAGTAGCATTCAGGAAATTCTGGTGAAACACAAACCTCTCGTGGCTCAATGGCTCATAATCAATTTCGATCTCTTTTTCCAACGATACAACTCTATTCTCATCGAGTCAAAATCGTATCTCGTAAAGAGACAGTCGATCAAGTTACTGGGAGAAATCCTACTAGACCGAGCTAATTATAATGTCATGACCGAGTTCGTTTCCCGAGGCGAGCATTTGAAGCTGTGCATGAATCAATTGCGAGACGATAGAAAGATGATACAGTATGAAGGTTTCCATGTTTTCAAAGTATGTTACCTCTAACAAGCAGGGTTTGGAATCTTGCTGATCGAAAGCTAGGTTTTCGTTGCAAATCCGAATAAGTCCGACGAGGTCAAAAAAATCCTGATACGAAATCGAGACCGCCTACTCAAGTTTCTCCCATCGTTCCTTGAGGAGCGGGCTCCTGATGATGAGCAATTCTCGGACGAGAAAGCCTTCATCATCCACTCGATCGAATTGCTTCCCTCAACAACGTGAAATTCCGAGTTGAAACCAGTAGCCATGGATATTACCCGGATGTTTGACGCCGACAATCACTTCTACTTTCACCATGGAGAGAAGAGTATACTCTCCATTTTTAAACTTTGAGTACCTGTCGTATCTGCAACAGTCACAGAATTCGACAATTCGCATCGCCGACTGTGGTGAATGGATTGGAATATTGAGGCCTCCTCATGGCGTCAAGCAGATGCTTCGTAATGATATGAGAAGCCCTATTGCATATACACTCACGACAAAGCGAAGCATATAGCAACGTCAATATCAACAATCAAAATATTGATGACCACAAACTGCCAACCGTACACAGACTATCAGTTTGAAACGCCGTCACATCTCATAAAGTGCCTCCCGAACATGCAAATTGTGATCCCACCCATATCTCATAAGCTATCCACCATATCCACATTCATCCCTACCTCACTACAGTCCAAACTTCCCCTTCCTAATCCTCGGCAACAGTCCCACCAGCACTAGCACACTCGCCACAATAACAGCCCAAAGCTGAATATGCAACGTCATCTTATTAAACCCCGTCTGCGTCGCCGCTGCCACCGTGCAAAAGCTCAACACGAGCAACACATACCCACTCATCCGATGATACTTGTAGATACTCTTCGCATTATCCACACTCCCATACACCTTCGGGAAATAATACTGCGTGATCCCCACCACCGCCTGCACCGCAAACACGATATACGTAATCAACCCCAGGATCGCGTGCGGAGACTCGAAATGCGTGCCGTGGCCGAGTTTGTTGTATTCGATGACGATGAGGCCGGCGAGGAGGGCGAGGACGGAGGTGCCGTTGAGGACGGAGTGGATGTTTGTTCCGGTGCGTT
>JAABUX010004387.1_pt1 | contig 17948 bp, 16 predicted proteins | sample 5561851 | NCBI WGS metagenome assembly JAABUX01 (sample SAMN10711883, study PRJNA513361) | rock metagenome | isolation source: Antarctica rocks | place: Antarctica: Victoria Land, Richard Nunatak red sandstone | collected 2016-01-03 | reverse complement strand
GGTACAGCCTGCCCAGCGACACCGACCGACAAGCCGCCATGGACAGCCTCATCGTCGACTACTGACCAGCCGCCAACGGCCCCTTAGCGGAGGATCCTGCGCCGTTGCTACTCACACCCCTAACCCCGCCAGACACTCCAGCGCGCGCTACCCGAGCGGTACTCGCCGGGCGGGCGCTCAGCGTTCGGTCCACACCGCGTTCCGCCGGGCCTGGTGGCCGCACAGGTCGCACTCCCACAGGCTTGAGCGGTCCCAGGCGGCGTCGCCTACGACGCTGATCGTTCCGCCGCACAGGTGGGTCTCGTGACGGACCCGTTGGCCCATCTTGGCCCGGGGCGGCAACTCCGGCACAGGTACCCGCCCGCCAGTCGTACCCGCGGGGTCGCTTAGGAAGGGGTCGGGAAGATCGACGTCAGCGGTCATGGGTTCACTGTCTCCCAGCATCCGCCGCCGCTGTCGACCGGGGGCAGCCACGGGCGAGGGTGCGCCGGGTGAGACCAACCGGAGGGTCTACCCGTTGGTGATCAGTCTCGGCTGCGGGCGAGTTCGTGCTCGACTGCTCGGCGGATCCAGTTGGAGACCGAACGGTCGTCTGCTGCGGCGTGATCGCGGATCTCGCGAAGGAGCTCTTTGGGGAATCGCACAGGCACGGGCTCACTGAGCTTGGCCTTGCGACGCACCGGGGGTCCCTGCGGAACCTGGTTGTCGGGATCGGCGTAGGAGGCGTTCTCCTGGTCAGGGTTCACGTTGGTCATCGGTCCTCCCAGTAGCGACGGGCGAGGTGGTCGGCGGCGACGTAGCAGCCGATGGGGCGGCACTTGCGCCGGTCACCGGTGTTGGAGGGCGCCAGCGGCACGGTCAGGACGCGGCCGGACACTTCGGCGACCATCAACCAGTGAGCAGGTGGTTTGGCCGGGTAGAACAGCGGCTCGCTGGTCCAGACATCGCTGATGTCGTCGAGGCCCAGGCCTGGGTGCTTGAACAGGTGGCTGGCTTGCTGGTCGATCTCGAAGGGCCAGTCCTCATCGAGGTCGTCGACGCCGAACCGGTGGTCCATCACCCACTGTACTACGAAGGACCACGTTCGAATACGTCAGAGGCCCGGTCATCCCTTGGCTACTCGACTCGTCTAACCGGTTCTCTTGCGCGGCCAGGCGTGGGGCCAAGTCGTGGGAGGGGGTGCCTGCGCGAGGTTGTCCCCGCAAGCTCCGGCCGACACCAGATCTAAAGCCACCGGTGACGGAGCGAGGTGTGACTTACAGCGGTACTTGGCGTGGTTCTAGCAGCGCTATGTGGCCGCTCACCCCCTGCACGCGCCGGCGGATCTTGACCAAGTGATAGTCCGTGAGTGGTACCACCTCTGGGCTGCCGGCGAGCCTGTGTGGGTCGGTCATCGCAGGAGCAGGGCGATGGCGGTGCACAGGTCCGCGCGGAAGGCTTCTCGTGAGGTCGTCTGGTGCTTGAGTCCGATGGCTGTGCTGGTGAGCGCCAGTGGACCTCTGCGCTCGACGTGCTGGTCAACAACGCGGGACTCGTCACGTCAGGGCTGCAGCGGACCCTGCGGGGCTGGGAGCTGCAGTTCGCGACCAAACCACCTCGGGCACTTCGCGCTGACGCTGGGCCTGCACCGGCACCTGGCCGCAGCGGCCGCCGCCCACGGCGGCGCCCGCGTCGTCGCACTGTCCTCCACCGCCCACATGCGCGCCCCGGTCGACTTCGACGACATCCACTTCCAGCGCCGGGCCTACGACCCGCAGACCGCGTACGCGCAGTCCAAGACGGCCAACTCCCTGTTCGCCGTCGAGGTGACCAAGCGCTGGCGGAACGACGGCATCTTCGCCAACGCGGTCAACCCCGGCGGGCGTGGCCACCGGTCTGCAGCGCAACTTCTCCACTGCCCAACGTGACTCCCTGGCCGCGGCCGAAGCCGCCGGGATCGTCACCTACAAGACCGTCAGCCAGGGAGCGGCAACAACCCTGGTGTCGGCCGTCGCCCCTGAGTTCGTACATGTGGGCGGCGCTACCTCGATGACTGCCGTGAGGCCTACACAGTGCCGAACGAGGCTACCCTGGCCGACCACCCGCACGGGGTGAAGCAGTGGGCCCTCGACTCGACCGCGGCGGACCGGCTCTGGCACCGCTCCCTCGACACGATCAGCTGACCACGCACAGGGCCGCTGACGGCACGTCACGTGCCGATGAGCAGGGCTTTGCGGGCGGCTTCGACGACCTCTGGAGTAATGGATCCTGCTCACCAAACAGGACGCCGACCAGAAGGCCAACGAGGGCTTCAGCTGGCGCGAGCTCCTCCACCTCTCCTCTTCGTCTGCTGAGGATGGGCGGCGTCCCGCTTCCTTTCGAGCGGGTGTGTAGGCGTTGAGGGCGGCCGCGCGGTTGCGGGCGCGCCCGGTGAGTTCGGCGAAGTGCACTTCCCAGTCAGGGTCGGTGTCGGCCACCTCGCCGATGACCCGTTCCTGCAGGACGCCGTCGGGAGCTGAGGAGCCGGCGAGCATTCGTCGCACGACGACCAGGGTTCGGCCTTCATCCGAGCGGTGGGCGGTCTGCCATCGTGCACCGGCGAGCGCCCGGCGTTGCCGGCGCCGGCCACTCGAGCTGAGCAGTACGTACACCGCTAGCGCGAGGGCGACCAGCAGCCCGAGGCCGAGGACCAGCAGCAGCACGTCCACGGCTACTTGCCGGTGATCGCGAAGCCGGACCCGGGGGCGAAGGTTGTCACGCTCGGGGGGATCGCCTTGAGCTCGTCGATCTGGGCACACGCCGGGCAGCCGACGTAGCCCCGCTGGCGCTGCTCGTTGGCCTGGGCCTGGGCTTTGGCCTGCTGGACCTCGGCTTGGGCCTGGGTGACCTTGGCGAACGCTGCCTGGGCGCTGTTCACAGCTGCCTGGATCTCAGCCCGCAGGGTGATCCGGACCAGGTTGAACCTGATGCCGGTCAGGAACTGTCCGCCCAGGGTGTCTCGCAGGTCGGACCCGAGCGAGCCGTTGATCGCGGTCTGCACTTTGGCGATGTTGCCGTTGTTGCTGGCCAGCGCCGCGGTCTGGGACGCCGAAGCGCCTTGCGGTCCGTTCTGCACCAGGGCGCAGGAGGAGACCAGTTCGGCGCAGCGGAAAGCGTTGACCTGCTGGCGCAGGTCGTTGTCGATCACCGGGCGGATGACCTGGTCCAGGAACGCCGACCAGCCGTTCTCGCCGTCCCAGGCGTAGTACAGGTTGCTGTCGGGGGAGCGGAACTTGCGGGTGCCGAACTTGTCGTCGAACTGGCGCATGGTGGCATGGTCGAGGTTGAGCGTGAAGTAGATGGTGCCTTCGATGCCCACGTTGACCCCGTCGGCGGTCGGTGTCTGCACCACGTCGACGCCGGCCCGGTCCCCGGCATTGGGGTTAGCGGTGATCGTGTAGAACTCCTGCTGGGCCGGGTACTTGTGGCCGGTCGAGTACAGCCCGATCCAGGTCAGGTTCGACGCCGGATCGATGAGCTGGCGGATCTTGTTGTTGTCCAGCGGGCCACCGTTGCGGACCACGGCAATCTCACCGCCGGGTGGTCTTGTCGAACCCGCGCGCGACCCTCACCAGCAGCGGCAGCCCGAGTAGCAGGATCGCGGCCGCCGCGAGAACGGCGATGACCCGCCGGGCAGGCCCCCGCGTCCCCCCTGGGCCGACCCTGGGTTTGCGGGCGAACGGCGACGCGGCCGTGCGGCCCGCCGGCGCGGCCACGTCGGGCTCGCTGACAGACTTGCCCTGGTGCGGTGAAGGCTGCCGCGAAAAATCAGACACAAGCAAAGCGTTGCACGCACCGCGTAGCTGGCTAGAATGCCGCGAGGGTGATGCGTTCCCGATCAGCAGGCGCCGCCCTGCAGCGTCGCCGCTGCCGGGGTCGCCGAGCAGCCACCAGGCCGCCCCTACGGGCACCACTACAGGGGGCGAGCGTTGGCGCCCGTACAACTCGTGCGGTCCTCGACGGGAGAACGCCCCGGCCCGAAGATTCGAACAACCTCTTGCACTTGGTTGGGAATCTTTGCCGTGTAGACAATCTTTTGGGTTCGGCTTGCCTAGTAGGCGGGTGGTATCTCCGCGAAGACGGCAGAGATGTATTTGGCCTGGACGGGGTTGAGGTAGAAGGGCGGCGGCGCGAACTTGAGCCGGGTGTCATAGACGTAGCTCTTGAGGTATCCGGTTGTCGCGCCGCCGTTGCCTGTTCCGACGGCGCCTCGGTAGAGCTGGCCAACGGACCCGTAAAGGTTGAGCGTTCCGAGCGGGGCGCCGAGTGAGTACATCTGGACGGCGAAACTGTGCTGAAGGGACAGAACGGCTGCTTGGATGGTGGGGTTGGTGAAGGGGGTGCCCCCGGGCCGGTTCATGTTGGTGCCGGCGCTGCAGTTGCCGTTGTCGTCGGTGCGAGTGCACTGGACCGGGTGGTAAACCTCGACGGAGTTAGCAGCGATGAGCCCGAGGCTGTCGCCGCTGGCGGAACCGTTGGCGTAGGTCAGGTTGTCGGTGATGACAATGCTGGACTGCGCTCCGACGGTGACCCGTCCGGACAGAGTCCCGTCAACGAATAAGGTGCCAGCGCGGCAGTCGTACTCGCCGTAGTAGTAGTTGACGTCGTTGGCTTGGGGGTACCCTCCGATCGCCCCGGGCGCACAGTTGCCGGCGGCCGGAGTTGTCTGGCCGCTGGGGACAGGGGCAACGAAGATGACATTGTTGTTGGGGACGCTGACTCTTTGAGCGACGCTGGAAAAGGGGGCGTTGCCGCACCCGGGGTTGACGGTAGTGGTGTAGGGGCTCCACACGTCCATGGATCCGTCGTTGTAGAAGTGGATGCGGGTGGGGCCGATATAGCCGCACCCGGGAGTGCCGGTTGCGGTAGCGGCTACGGTCTGCGCTTGGAGGGCCCCGTTACTGGCTGGCAACGGCAGTCGGTTGACGTAGCTGATGCCCTTGGCAAAAGAGGGGCTGGCGTTTCCGCCGTTGCGGTAGCAGCTGCTCGCCGGGGGGGCTGCGCCGCCTGTCGGTTGGCAGCTGGGGTAGGCCGTCGTGACGGGGCCGTTGAACTGTGGGCTACCGGACATGAGGATGGCGTCGTTGGAGTGCAACGGCCCATTGATGGTGTCTCCGTCGATGAAGTTGATGTTCACGCAGCCGGGGTTGCGAGGCGGGTTGTCCCAGTAGTGGCGGGCGCAGACGCTCGCGGCTTGAGTGTTGTTGAAGCCGTAGACGAACGGGTTGGACGGGTCGACGGTCTCGTAGTCGGTGAAGTAGAGGAAGTCTCCGAAGCTCTGGCGGCGCACAGAGACCCTGATGCTGCGCGAAACGGCCTTTGAGCGCCCCGTTGAGGTCACTGAGATTGTGCCGTTCCCGAGCGTTCCGCTCGCGTCAACGTCGTAGTGGTAGACGGTGCACGCGACAGGCGTCGGCATCGTGGAGCAGGAGACGCCGGATGGTGTTTGTGCTCCAGCAAGGGAACGCCAGCCGACGGGGATAGTCGAGTCCCACCCGCATGTGGGCCTGGCGCCGGGCATCGGCCTTTGCATGGCGCCGTTGGCGCAGTCGGTGCTTTGCCAGTAGACGTTGTTGGCGTTCAGATGGGAGAGATAGTCATCGACTCCGGCTTGTGCTGCTGACAGCGCGGCTTGGTAGTCCTGCTCCTTGCGGGCGTGGGTCACCGACAGCACCGTGTAGGCCATTAGGGTCGCCATAAGCGTGGTCACAATGAAGCCGACGCTGACGACCAGGATGAGGGCTATTCCGTCGTCGCCGCGCATTGTCGCGCGCCGTCGTCTTAGCAGGGTCGGTAGCACGATGTCCTCAAGGGGCCGGTGGGGGCGTGGCGAGCAAACCGGACCCGGAGTTGGGCAGTCCGACGCGGCTGGTGATGCTCGTGGGCCCGGTGTTGTAGGGATTGGGTGTCTTGACCGTCAGGTTGATCGCAATCGAATCGACCGAGATCAACTGGCGGGGTGGCAGCGACGCATTCTCAGGGGGGCTTAGCTGCAGTCCGGCGTTGTCGTAGTACGTGAAAAGGGGCCGTGGCAGCGGCCATGCCAGCCCCCGAACGAGGGGCAGGGTCGTGATGAGGCAGCCGGGGCCTGGGGTGCACGCGGTGTAGGTGAAGTTGGGCGCCGAGTTCGGATCCGGGGGTTGCACCGTCTTGGTCAGGATCGCCTCGCCGCGCGAGGAGTCGTAGGAGGCTGTGAAGGTAACCAGGGAGGGTCCTGCAGCAGAACCGCCGTTGGCGAACAGCTGGAGGCTGGCCGGCTGCGCCGAGGTCAGGGCCGTTGAGGTCGATGCCGGCCCGTTGCAACTGGTGCACCCGAGCTGCAGTTGAGCCGGTTCGACGGCGGTGCGCACGGTCCGGGACAACGAGTCGATGGCCATGCGGGCCTGGTCAATGTCATCGAGGCGGATGCTGGTTGCGGCCGTCTGCTTCTGAGCGGTGATCAGAAGCGCGACGACCAGGCTCATGACCAGTGCAAAGATGGACATGCTGATCATCATCTCGACGAGGCCGAACCCGTTGTCTCGGCGCTGAGGGCGTCGGGCGAGGCGGATCACTGGACAGCCAGGTTGATTGTGGTGGGGGAGGAGGCGTTGGAGGCCAGCGTTACGGCCGACCAGGTCGATGCCGGCGATAGTCCCAAGACCTTCAGCGTCCACGTGCCGTAGGGCAGCAACGCCCGGGCGGTGCCTGTCGAGTCCGTCGTCAGCGGCAGCCTCAGGACCTCTCCGACCGTGGTCCTGTTGTCATAGGGGTCGGTGACCGGGCTGGGGCACCCGGTGTTGGCGTGCACCGCCTCCACTGTCGCGCCGACAAGCGCAGCACCGGATCGGGTGACACGCACGGCAACGTCAGCTCCGCCGACGACGGCGTTGGTGGTCTGACCCGCCGTCGTCGGCGAGGGGTTGGGTCGGGTGGAGCCCGTGGCGGCCGGGTCGGCATCAGTGCAGTCGCCGCTCCACGCGTTCAGGCCGTCGGCGTAGGGCCAGGTGGTCAGCGTCCTGGTGGGGACGCTGTTCGGGAAGCTGGCCGTGGTCAAGGCGATCTTGGGGTTGCGGACAGTCAGCGCGGTCGTCCCGGCTGGGGTGAACAGGGGCTGGGAGCCATCGAAGGCGAACACCGTTGTTGCAGCCGGGGCGTAGTTGTCGAACGGGGCTGGCACGGCCTGGTTGGCGACCACGGTGATCGACTGCGACGGTGTCGCCTGCCAGTTCAGGTCTACGTAGCCAGCACGCGATGCTGTCACCGTGTACGTCCCAGGTGCCAGGAACGCGAAGAAAGCGCAGCCGTCAGCGGCAGTCAGCTGGCTGCCGACGGCGCCGCCCGAGGAGTTGGCGACGGTCACGGTCGTGCCCGGTGCTGGTGCGCTGTTCTGGTCAGTGACTTTCGCTTTGATGTGTCCCGAACCTGTGTTGTAGGTCCCCAGCGGCGGAGTCAGCAGCGTTGCGCTAGTCACCGGAGTCGTGCTTCCGATGTCAGCCCAGGTGACTTTCACACCGACCCGCAGGTAGGCCAGCTGGCCGCTGGAACCGCCGTCACAGGGACCGGTTGAAGCGTCCTGCGTCTGCCACTGAGTTGTCCGAGTGACCGTGTAGGCACGGTTGTCAACGACAAGCGGGCTACCAGCCGCTGCGCCCGGCAGGGGAGCAGCGTTAATGACTTGGCCGAGCGGAAGGGACTGAGGCCCCTGTAATGGTGACTCAAAGGCCGACCTGACCGTCTCGATCTCCCGCGCCGCGAGGTTGGCCGCCGCGACACGTGCACGGTCATTGCCTGTCGAGCGCAACACAGACAGCAGCGTTGTGGCCGCCAACGTTGCCACCACAACCAGGATGGCGAGCGCGACCATGACCTCGATCAGGGTGAAACCATCGTCCGCGACCCTGGACTGACGACGGCCCATCGACAACGGTCACTCCTCGTCTGGGTCCAAGTCGCAGTAGTCACCCCCGTCCCTAGTCGTCGGCAGCCGGCACCCGGCCCTTAAATGCCAGGCGGCAGCCCTCAGACCCACAAACCTTCCCGCGGACATAACGACGAAGTGAGCCGGTTCCGCTTCGTCGATAGGCACAAGGCGTGCTATCCGGTGAGCCTGTTGTGCCGGTGGTGAGGGTGAGCCGGTCGGGCTTCTACGCCTGAGCCGGCCGGGAGCCGTCGAGACGGGTCTGCACCGACCGGGTGCTGGTGGAGGCGATTCGTGACGTGCACACGGCCTCGCGCGGCACCACGACGCTCCGCGGGTGCACGCCGAGCTCGCGGACAACGGCATCGACGTCGGTGGCAAGCGGGTCGCCCGGCTGATGCGCGGCGACGGGTTGGCGAGGGTGTCGCGGCGCACCATCCGCAGCGGCTCGCCGATTCGGCGCGACCCTGAGCCCCCAGCCGGCCTGCGGACCTGGTCGGCCGCCGGTTTCCGCCGAACGCCCCAATCAACTGTGGGCGCGCGCTACTGCAGTAGCAGGGTAGGTCGCAACGCTAGGCGGGCGCGTCCTCGCCGGCCGTGCGGCGCGTTCCCTGCACGGCTCAGGTTTGGCGGGCGGCTCGGGTCGGCTCGGGTTGTCCGGGTGCCGCTGCATTCTAGCGAGCGCGCACCAGTCGGCGCAGGTCGGTGATGGCGCCGCAACGCGTAGTCGCCCACTGAGAAGGCCACATAACGCCGCGGGGCTCGCGGCGCCGTCCACGTCCAGCCCGGCCACGCAACACGGGCCGCAGTGGAACCGCCTCGGTACCGATTTGCACCTCGAACCGAGGCGGCCCTTCTCACCAGTACCCGCAGAAGTCGCGTCCACCAGTGACACGGTGACCTTCTGGCGACGTCGGCTGATCCTCCGGTGGCAAGCCGAACAGCAGCCGGCCTCAAAGCCTCCGCACAAGCTGATCCTCAAGCAGCTGAGCGCTTTCGCACGCGACCGGAATCCGTGAAGTTCTCCTGCAAGCCGGGACGGCCCTAAAGGAGCCGGAACAGTCGTCCGACACTCCTGAGGGTAGAGAGCCGCACCGGACCCCTCCGCCGGAGAGAGTCCGAAGTTGGGATCGGACGGGCCGGGATCGACGGAGTACGCCGGTCGGCCTATCTCGTCATCGAGAAAGGGAACGCTATTTTCTTGCACGCATTCGTAAGGCGATGGACAAGCGAGAGGAGGGTTTCACCCTTATCGAGCTGCTGGTCGTGATGATCATCATTGGAATTCTGGCTGCGATCGCCATCCCGGTGTTCCTCAGCCAGCGCAGGAAGGCGGTTGACAGCGCAGCCAAAGCTGATGTGTCAACCCTCGGCAAAGAGATCGCGACCTACTACGTCGACGGCACCGGTGACCCCACGGTGGGTGTCACACCACCCGCCACAGCGGGACAACCGGCGCACTACTCGGTCAACGGCAACGACGCCGGCAGGCAGAGCGCCAACATGGGCACTCCAGCCCTCAGCTGGGCCCCGGCCACAGCGCCTCACTCGGGCAGCAACTGGTGCGTTACTCTTCCCATCACCGCAAACGGCACGCTGACCGCTACGTACTACTCCGCAACCAATGGTCTCTCGACCACAAGCTGCTAACAGCAGAGCTCACTGTTGCAGGGAGCTGGGCGGCTGTCGCCCCCGGCTCCCTGCTGCAGCTGTATCAACGTCCAGGTGGTGGTCCCCGATAGACGAGTCGCGACCGAACCTTCGGAACTCAGCGAGTGGCACGCGACCCTGGTATTACGCAGGAGCGCTCGCTCCCGGGTGAGAGTTGGCACTGACAGATCTCCCTGCTAAGCGCTTTACGCCTCGCGCCCTTTACCGATAGCAGCGTGTGAGCCGGGGGCTTGCAGCCGAGGCTCTCTGACAAGCGCCTTTCTCGATGAGGTGAGCTCCCGGCCCACTTTGGTCTTGCCACGCGCACTACCCGAGCGGCGCTCGCCTGGCCGGCGTTCACGGTCCGGTCCACACCGCGTTCCGCCGGGTCTGGTGTCCGCACAGGTCGCAGACCCACAAGCTTGAGCGGTCCCACGCGGCGTCGCCCACGACGCTGATCGTGCCGCCGCACAGGTGTGTCTCGTGCCGGACCCGTTGGCCCACCTTGGCTCGGGGCGGCAGCACCGGTGCGGGCATCCGCCCATCTGTTGTGCCTGCCGGGTCGCTCAAGATCGGGTCGGGAAGGTCAACGACAAACGTGAGCGTTCATGGGTCCACTGTCCGCTCAGCACTGGCAGTGCGTGGCCACAGGGGTGGAACCGTGCGTCAGCGCAGCGCAGCGCAGCGTGTCCGTTCCACTTCCTTGGTAGTGAGACGCCTCGACGTGAGACACCGCGCACGACGCGATCTCTACGGCTTCAGGCGCAGGTTGCCGTCTCACGAGTTGGTCCGAAACTCGAGTGCCGTCCCGGGGGAGCGGCGCCTACTTGTGAGACGCGGGAAGCGCTGCGCCGGCCGGTTACGGTGCGGGGTCGGGTCGGAGCCGGCAGAGCAGCACTATGTCGTGCCAGCTGCCGAGGCGCGCGACTGCCCGCCCCGCAGGCTTCTGTGCGGTGAAGCCGGCTCTCTTCAGCGCCGTGCCGGGGGAGTTGCAGAGCTCGGCGGCCACGATGACGGCTGGTGCGTTGGGCTGCCTGGGCCTGGAGCCAAGGAAGTGCTGACCGCGGGGGAGCCAGGTGCCAGCGGGACGGCTTGCTCAGGTCATAGCCGGGGGTCCACTGGTTCGGACTCGAGGGCAAGGACCGCGAAGACAGGCTCGTGGATTCGCCACAGCGCCTCTCGCTGTACTGCGCGTTCGAGTGCCTCGATGCCCAGCGCGTACTCGCGGGCTGCCAGGGAGCGCTTGTGTCCCAGGCCGCGGTCGCGCAGTCTTTCCAGGTTTTCGGGCTCGGTGTAGTCGGGGCCGTAGATGATGCGCAGGTACTCCCGGCCGCGGACCTTGATGCCGGGCTGGGCGTAGCCGCGACTGGTTTTGACGAGGTTCGCGAACGGTTTGACGACCATGCCTTCGCCGCCGGCGGCTGTGAGGTCTTCCCACCAGCCGGCGCCTGCTTCTGCCGAGGCCGGGTCGGTGGTGTCGACCGTGATCCGCCTCGTCGGCCGGATCAGCGACGGCGCGGCCTGCGCGAGACGGTCGGCGAGAGCCAGGTGCCATTCGTGGTCCTGGCCGGTCCAGGTGCTTCCCTCGCTCGCCAGCAGCTGGAAGGGGGCGAGTTGCACTCCCTCGAGGCCGGTGGTGGGCCAGACGTAGCGCCGGTAGGCGTCGGTGAACGCGTGTGCATTGCTGGCCCGGGTGGCGGTGCGGGTCAGCAGGTCGGCGACGTCGAGGCCGCGTGCTGCGGCGCCCTGCAGTGCTCCGAGGGCAGCGGGTAGCGCGGCGCGGGCTGCTGCGCCGACGGCGGCGTACTGGTGGCGCAGCAGGTCCTCGGCCTTGGCCGACCAGGGCAGCAGTTCGGTGTCGAGCAGGAGCCAGTCGGTGTCCAGCTCGTCCCAGCCGCCGATGTCGTCGACCGCTTGCCGCACCGCCTGCAGGAGCTGCTCGGTCACGCCTGATGGGAAGAACGACCGGCCGGTGCGGGTGTAGACGGCGCCGGTGGCGCTGTCGGTGGCACCGAACCGCCCTTCGGCGACGTCCGCGCTGCGGCAGACGAGGGCGACGGCGCGCGATCCCATGTGCTTTTCCTGGCAGATCACGTGCTCGACGCCGCTGCGCCGGTAGGACTCGAAGGCGCTGCCCGGCTGCTCGAGCAGGTCGCCGCCGGGGGTGGTGGCGGTGGGGGCCATCGTGGGCGGCAGGTAGAGCAGCCAGCGGGGCTCGATGGCGAACCGGCTCATCACCTCCAGGGCGCCGGCGGCGTTCTCCTCCCGGACGGTGACCCGGCCGGCGAGCCGGGTGTCCACACCGCGTTTGCCCAGCACGTCGGTGATCGCCAGCTCGTCGGGCTCGCGTGCGGGCACCGGCGCCGGAGTGCCATGTGCCGGGAAGGGCTTGGCCGGCTCGTACCAGACCTGGGTCGCGGGAACGGAGACGACCTGCTTTTCCGGGTAGCGCAGGGCGGTGAGGTTGCCGCCGAACACGCAGCCCGTGTCCAGGCACATCGTGTTGTTGACCCACTCAGGCTGCGGGATGGGGGTGTGGCCGTAGAGGACCATCGCCGGCCCGCGGTAGTCCTGGGCCCATGGGTAGCGCACCGGCAGCCCGAACTCGTCGGTCTCTCCGGTGGTGTCGCCGTACAGGGCGAAGCTGCGCACTCGCGCCGAGGCGCGCCCGTGGTAGGCCTGCTTCAGGCCGGCGTGGGCGACGACGAGCCGGCCGCCGTCGAGCACCAGGTGTGAGACCAGCTCGTAGCAGAACTGCTGCACCTGCGCCCGAAACTCCGCCGGCTCGGCCGCCAACTGCGCAAGGGTGGTCTCCAGACCGTGGCTGACCCGCACCTGCCGGCCCTGCAACGCCCGGACGAGCTTGTTCTCGTGGTTGCCCGGGACGCAGAACGCGTGCCCGGCGGTGACCATGCCCATGACCAGGCGCAGCACGCCGGGGGAGTCGGGGCCCCGGTCGACGAGGTCGCCGACGAACACCGCCTTGCGCTGGTCAGGAGGCACCGCGTCGACCAGCCTGCCGTGCTGGTCGTGGACCAGTGCGTACCCGAGCTTGGTCAGCAGGGATTCGAGCTCGGTGCGGCAGCCGTGCACGTCACCGATGACGTCGAACGGGCCGCGCTCGTGCCCGAAGTCGGTGAGCAGCTTGTCCCGGATGATGACGGCCTGCGCGACGTCCTGCTCGGTGCGAAGGACGTGAACCTTGCGGAAGCCCTCCTTGCCCAGGTGCTTGAGCGAGCGGCGCAGCTGGTCGCGCTGGCGCTTCACGACCGCGCCGGCGAAATCACGGTCCGCGCGGGCGGCGTTGCGGTCCAGGCAGAGCCGCTCAGGCAGGTCCAGCACGACGGCGACGGGCAGCACGTCGTGCTCGCGGGCGAGCGCGACCAGCGAACGCCGGGACTCGGGCTGCACGTTGGTGGCGTCGATGACGGTCAGCCGGCCGCCGGCGAGCCGCTTGCCGGCGATGTAGTGCAAGACCTCGAACGCCGCGGCGGTCGCGGACCGGTCGTTCACGTCGTCGGCGACCAGGCCCCGGCAGAAGTCGCTCGACACGACCTCGAAGGCCCCGAAGTGCTGGCGGGCGAACGTGGACTTGCCCGAGCCGCTCGCACCGACGAGGCAGACCAGCGACAGCTCGGGGATGGCGAGCTCGGTCACGGGGCCCCCCGGAAGACGCCAGCTGCTTCGGGGCGCCGACCTCGGGGTCGTCGTCCCCGACGGGCAGGTAGCGCACGGTGTAGCCGTGCGACGCCGCGGTCGCCTGCGCCCAGTCCTGGAACTGCCGGCGGGTCCACTCGAACCGGTGGTCGCGGTGCCGCATCGCCCCCGCGGGCAGCGCCGGGTAGCGGACGTTGTGCTCTGCGTTGGGCGTCGTGACGAGCACCGACGTGGGCCGCGCATGGTGAAACACGCTGCGGACCAGCGCCGGCAGCCGCGGCGGGTCGAGGTGCTCGATGACCTCCATCAGGACGACGGCGTCGTAGCCAGCGAGCCGGTCATCCCGGTAGGTCGCCGAGGACTGCACGAGCTCCAGGCGCGCCCGCTGGCTGTCAGGCATCCGGTCCAGGTGCAGCCGCCGGGCGGCGACCTCCAGCGCCCGGTGCGACACGTCCACCCCGAGCACCTTCGTGAACGCCGGGTCCGGGACGAGTTCTCGCAGCAGCGCCCCCTGCCCGCAGCCCAGGTCGACGACGCTGGAGGCGCCCTCTTCCCGCAGGGCAGCGACGACCGCGGCGGTGCGGAGCTGCGCCAGGGGGGCCGGCCGGTCCTCCTGCTCCTGAGCAGGCCCGCCGCCCAGGACGTCGGGCTCGGTGTCGTCGACCTCGGCCAGCCGGCCCACCGCGCTCTGCACCAGGCTGCGGTGGTGACCAAGGTAGCGGCTGGTGATCGTCGCGCGTTCGGGGTGGCCGGCCAGCCAGCTGCCACCGGCGCGCATGAGCTTGTCGACCTCGTCCGGGCTCACCCAGTAGTGCTTGCTGTCGTCCAGGACCGGCATCAGCACGTACAGCTGGGTCAGCGCCTGCGAGACCGGCATCGTCCCGAACAGGCGCAGGTCGACGTACGGCGAGTCGCCCCACGCCGGCAGCTGCTCGTCCAGAGCGATCGGCGTCGTGCTCACCGCCCAGCCGAGCGGAGCGAAAAGGCGCTCGACCAGATCCGCGTCCCCCCGGCACGGGAGGGCAGGGATGTGGACCTCGAGCGGCACCGGTAGACCAGCCAGCTCGGGCCGGGCAGCGCACCGGCCGGTCATCGCGGTGCGAAACACCCTGCCGATCGCCACCGACATCATCGACGACGCCGCGTAGGGCCTGTCGTTGACGTACTGCGACAGTGAGAAGCCGCCGCTGCCGCGGCCGCCTTTGCCTCGTACCAGCGCGATCGGGTCGACCTCGAGCAGCAGCGCAACAGTGCTGTGATCGCCGGTCGCCTCCGGCCACAGCACGTGCGCCGTGCCGACCGAGACATCAAACGATTGAGCCTTGTCAGGGTGCTTGTGCAGCAGGAAGCCCAGGTCGGTGGCGTTGGGCATCGACGTGGACAAGATCAGCAGCACGAGCCCAGTCTGCCTCGCGCGTCGCCCCGCGCAGCGCATGTCAACAACGAACGATCGACCACGAAGCAGCCTACGCTGCCGCCATGTCCGACGGACTCCTCCTCGCGTGGGTCCAGGACGTGCACGAACTGGCACTGGGCATGCAGGACGTGACGCTCGACCACGGGCCGCGCGGCAGTCCGGGGTACCAGGTGGGCGGGGAGTCCTTCGTCTTCTTCCGCACGCCTCGGGCTGACGCCTACGACCCGGCGTCCGGCGAGCGCTTCTCGGACGTGATCGTCCTGTTGGTCGCGTCCGAGTCCGAGAAGCAAGCGCTGGTTCAGGATCCGATGTCGCCGTTCTTGACACAGTGGGCCTGGATCAACCTGACACGGCCAGGGAGTGAGCATCGGCGACCTCGAGGGTGAATGCGTAGATCCGTTTCCAGTCCCGGTGCCAAGCCCGGAGGGTTGCGCAGGTCGAAGTAGAGGCCGACGTTGACGCCTGCGCCGACTGCAGGAGAGTCAGACCCTCCGCTTTCAGCGGCGTGCTCACGGACCTGGCGGGGTCACCTCTGGGTGCGCCGCTGCCCGGCGCGCCGGCCGCTGGCGGGACCTCGTGGGAGCGTCGCCTGGAGTGGGAGGTTAGTTGGTGAGTGTCATCGAGGTGCGCGCAGTGTCCAAGACCTACCGGCGGCGAGGTAAGGCGCCGCTGCGGGCGCTGGACGGGCTGAATCTGGCTGTCGACTCCGGGGGAGTGCACGGGTTCCTCGGACCGAACGGGTCAGGCAAGACCACGACGATCCGGGCGCTGCTGGGGCTGGTTGCCGTCGACGAAGGCGAGGTGCGGTTGCTGGGCCGGCCGGTGCCCGCCGCGTTACCTGAGCTGGTCGCGCAGGTGGGTGCGCTGGTGGAGACGCCGCTGTTCTTTCCGTCTTTCTCAGGCCGGCTCAACCTGCGTCTGCTTGCCCAGACAGCTGGTTTGGCGCGGTCCCGGATCGAGGAGGTCCTTGAGGTGGTCGACCTGCGTGAGCGGGCCGACGAGCTCTTCAAGGGCTATTCCCTTGGCATGAAGCAGCGACTGGGTATAGCTGCCGCCCTGCTGAAGGCACCGCGGTTGCTCATCTTGGACGAACCTAGCAACGGGCTGGACCCGGCTGGCATTCGTGACGTCCGCGAGCTGGTTCGGCGCCTCGGGCAGCAGGGCGACACGACAGTGTTCTTGTCCTCTCATCTGTTGGATGAGGTCGAGCAGGTGTGCCAGCAAGTGTCGATCATGGCCCGGGGGAGGTGCGTGGCGTCCGGACCGGTAACGGCCGTGCTCGCCGGCCGGTCCTCGGGTGACGTGCGCGTCCGGGTACCGGACCCGGCTGGGGCCCAGCAGGTGCTGGAAGGAGTCGGCTACCGCGTCCGGCGGGACGGCGAGCTGCTGCACGTCGGCGCGGTGGCCGAGCCCGGTGAGCTCACCCGACTGCTCGGCGAACATGGCCATTGGCTGACCGAGCTGACGCCGGTGGCGGTCGATCTCGAGGCGGCCTTCCTCCAGCTGACCGAACAAGCCCGATGAGCGCCCTGCAGCAGCACCCGGAGACAACAGCGCACGATCCTTCGCTGCGCAGGTCGCTGCTGCGCGCCGAGGTTCTGCGGCTGCGTTCCCGCCGGATGGTGCGGGTGCTGCTCATGCTCGGCGTTCTGGCGTTGCTGGCGGGGATCGTCGTCGCCTTCACTCAGCACGCCAAGCCGTCGGCTGCCGGGTTGGCCGACGCCGCGCACCGCCGCCAGCAGGTCGTCGCCGAGCAGGAACGCGTTCGCGCTGGCTGCCTGGCTCGCGTCGGGACGCAGAACGGGCCGGTCAATACAGATCGGTGCGGTCCTGTGCTTACCCCCGATCAGTTCGGTCGGGTCGAGGACTTCGTCCACAAGCATCCCTTCACACTGTCCGGTGCCGGCAGGTCCGGGGTGCTGGGAGTTGCCGGGGTGAGCGCGACGCTTGCCTTTGCGGTTGGGGCGACGTACGTCGGCGCCGAGTGGTCGACCCGTTCGATGGTCGCGCTGCTGTTCTGGGAGCCCCGGCGCGGCAAGGTCATGGCGACAAAGCTCGCGGTGCTCACAATCGCGGTTGCTCTGCTCGGCGCCGTTGCCGAAGGGGTTTGGTTGGTCGCCGCCCGGGTGCTGGACGCGACGCGCGGGACGACGGCGGGAGAGCCGGGGCTGTTGGGTCAGCTGGTTGCCTCCGCCGGTCGGGGGGTGTTGCTCGTTGTGCTCGCCGGGCTGCTCGGCTTCGGGCTAGCGAACCTGATCCGTAACACCGCCGCTGCGCTGGGGGCTGGTTTCGTCTACTTCGCGATCGTTGAGAATGTGGTGCGGGTGCTGCGCTCGGGCTGGCAGCAGTGGCTGGTGACGAACAACGCAGTCGCACTGCTCACCCGCGGCGGACTGAGGATCTACACCAGCCAGGGGTTCGTCGACGGGCAGGGCTACTACCAGTCGACTGGGCGGGAGATCACCATTAGCAACTTGCGCGGCGGCCTGCTCATCGCCGTGGTGGCTATAGTCGTCGTCGCGGCCGGTGTAGTGCTGTTCGCCCGCCGGGATCTCGACTGACGCTGCACGAGTCCGACCGGCTGCTCCGTACACGCGAAGCACGGTGCTGTGTTGCCCAATCGCAGCCGCGAGGTGGAGCAAGCGGACGCACCGCTGGACGGAGCGGTTGCTAGCCCCTTGCGACACCGCTCCGCCTAGCAGCGAGGGGTCGAGAGGTACAGCACTCGAGCCGCTTCGGCGAATACTGGCCCATTGCTGCGGCTGCGGTCTATGCTGAGGGTTGCCCGCGGCACTAGCTGCGAGGAAGTGAGCCCGAGACCCGTCCGGACGGACGCGGCGCTCGGGCTTCGCGCTTTGCGGGGTCGGTCAGACGGTGCGGACGGTGGTCAGGATAGGACTGACCGCCGCCGCCACTCGCCGGAGCGGACCCAGCTCCATGCCACGACGTCCGGCAGGGCAAGCAGCAGCTCGTCGTAGGCGCGTCGGTGGCGGTACTCGAGCCGGCCGGCAATGCCGGTCTGGCGGGCGAGCAGGAACAGCTCGTGGCGGTCGGCTCGAACGACGGAGTCGTCCTGCTCGATGACGAGCCGCGTATCGCCGCCGAGGGTGGCGATGTCCTCGACAAGGACGGTCAGGCATGCGGTGCGGGCGGCCAGATCGGTCCGGTAGCGGCGGGCGGCGTCGTAGACGGTGGCCTGAACCTGGGTAGCGGCCAGAGCCGAGACAATGATCCGTCGCCGCCGCGCCTGTTCGTGCTTCATGTGGATCCGCCGCTGGCCTGGCAGGACCAGAGCCCGCACGACCC
>JAABUX010004385.1_pt1 | contig 17951 bp, 11 predicted proteins | sample 5561851 | NCBI WGS metagenome assembly JAABUX01 (sample SAMN10711883, study PRJNA513361) | rock metagenome | isolation source: Antarctica rocks | place: Antarctica: Victoria Land, Richard Nunatak red sandstone | collected 2016-01-03 | reverse complement strand
CCTGGTCAAGCTACTGGAGGACGCCGGCTACAGCGGCCCCAAGCACTACGACGCGCACGCCCTGCGCACCGAGGACGAGGACGGCGTGTGGGCCTTTGCCGCGGGCTGCATGCGCACCTACAAGATCTTGCAAGAGAAAGCGCGCCGCTTCAACGCCGACGCCGAGATCCAGGGCCTGCTCAAGGAGATCAAGGACCGTGGCGCAACAGGTCCGCAACCGCCCACGGCGTACAGCCACGAGGCCGCGCAACAACTCCTCGACACACAGTTCGATGTCGACGCCATCGCCGCGCAGGGCCTGGGCTACGAGCGCCTCGACCAACTCACCACCGAGGTCCTGCTTGGCGTGCGTTAAAGGAGTCTGTTGATGGTCGCTCAACCCAGCCCTCCTCTCCTGAACGTCGAGGACTACCTGGCCCTCGACAATGCAGGCAATGAGAGACACGAATACGTCGACGGCCGCCTCTACGCCATGGCCGGCGGTACGAACGCGCATGACCGCATCGGGAATAACGTCCGCGCCCTCATCAACATCCACCTCGGGGCCGGCCCCCGCGCCCTCCACGGCCCCGACGCGCGCCTGCGCGTTGGCCCGACCGTGTACTACTACCCCGACGCCTTTGTCACCCGCGACGAGGCTGTCGCGGCCAGGGCCACGGAGCTAACCGCTGCTCGTCTCGTCGTCGAAGTTCTCTCCGATTCGACCGAAGCTGCCGACCGCGGCGAGAAGTTCGCCACCTATCAGACGCTTGCCGTCTTCGAGGAGTACCTGCTTGTCGATGGCCGCCGTCGCGTCGTCGAGCACGTCCGGCGCGCCAACGACGGCGACTGGCTCTACCATCTCTACGGCGCCCACGATACCATCTCGCCCTACACGGTTGGTTTGGATGTGACGGTTGCCTCTCTGTACCTCGCTTCGGGACTGTGATTCTACAAAGACCGTGGGCGCGTCGCCTAATGGCACATTGGAGGCGACATTAAGGACGCCCCGATCTCTTTGATGGGACGCCGATGTTATCAGGGTGCGGGCGCGGCGTGTCGCGCCGCCTCATGTGGCCGCTCTGCCCTGCGCCTCGAGGTCGGCCACTACCACGTCGAGTTCGTCAACGAGGAGCGCGGGCGCGCCAGCAGTGCGGAACGCCGTCACTAATGCGCGGTAGTACCACAACTGCTCGCCGCGGCCCGCACTGAAGCGCGACCACACGTCCGCGCCCACGTCGCGGTAGGCGCGCAGGATGCTTGTCGCGTTGTAGAGCTTGTCGGCCGCGTCGCCTCAATGTACACCTTGTACACCTTGGGCCGCTGCTGGACAGGTATGACGCGGCGGTGGGGCGCCTGCGGCCTGGCACGATCCGTCGCATCGGCGCAGAGCAGACGTACGAAACAGCCACCCCGCCTCATGACAATGTGGCCATCCATGGGTTGACGACCGAAACGCCGCAACGCTCCATATCGCGCACGTTGCGAGTGACAACGGCAAGGCTGTGTACCCTTGCCGTGGCCGCGATCAGACAATCCACGACGGGCAATGTGATATTATGCCGTTGCTCCTCGCCCTGCAATGCGCCCCAGGCCAGTGCTACCGCGTTGTCAACAAACAGGGTGCGTCCGCTAAACCGCAGGGCAAGGTCTTGCGAGAGCCATGATTGTAGCGTCTCTTTCCTGCTCGAGTCCTGCAGCTTGCTGATCCCCTTCTGGATCTCACCCAGGGTGATTGCACTGATAAACAAGGTGTTCTCGTCATGAGCATCGACCCAGGCGATGACGTCGGGATTCCGCGTGCTTTTGACCAACTCCGACACCACAACGGTATCGAGCAGGTAGGCGTCAGGACTCATACGTCGATGTCGCGGCCCGTATCGCCGCTTCGCTCGAGGTCGAGGTCCATCCCATAGAGCGGCGATTGCTTGAAAAACTCCGTCAGGGGAATGGACGGTGTGGTGAGGCGCTTATACTCCTCCGCCGCTACCACCACGACTTTCTCCCGACCGCGCACCGTGATTGTTTGTGGGCCCGCTACCGCCGCTTGCTCGACGACGTGGCTCAGCCGATTCTTCGCCTCTTGCAACGGCCACTGATTCTTCATCTGTCTCCCTTCTCCAATCAGCTAGACAGTCTAGCTAGATTATACAGATAGACGGGAACAGCCTGGCGAACGCGTGTGTCAAGGATTGATCGACAACGAAACTAAAGGGGGCTGAAGGGAAAGGCCGAAGGGAGGTTACGTCAAACCGCTAACGAGATTCAGATGATACAGCAGCGCGAGCACGCCGCCCAGCGCGGCGGCGTAGAGAAAGGTGAAGACGGTCTCCGACGGGCCGCCGGTGCGCACGCGCAGGGGTTTCGGCAGCAGGTGCAGACGGAGCGCGGTGCGCGGGACCAGCGGGATGCCCGCCTTGGTGCAACCGTCGCCGGCCAGGTGGCTGAAGTAGCCGGCGCAGAAGCCGGCCGCGAGCCATGGACCCAGTGGCTTAACCGTGAGCAGGTAGACGCCCGCCGAGAGCCCGAGCCAGATGGGGAACCAGTGCGAGCCCTCGCGGTGGCCGCCGGCCACCAGGCGCACCAGGCGCGAGAGCAGGCGGCTGACCACGTTGAGGATGCCCGCGACCAGCCCCACGACCAATCCGGCCAACGCGCCAAGCGGGGCCAGCAGCGTGCCCCGCGTCGTGCGCCGCAACAGTCGGCGCGCTATGTCGCCCAGGATGCGCGGCGCGTTGCTGATCATAGAGCCCGGCTCGTCGAGGTCGGGTAGCAAGCCGCCGACGGTACCGGCTACCAGCCCCTCGGCCAACGGGAGCGCCTCCGACGCTCCGAGCGCATGCGCCAGTACCACCGCCGCCAGCGCTCCCGTCGTCACGCCATAGAAAAGATGCGTTTTGCCGAGCATACACTCCTACCCGCCTACCCGTTAACGCCGCGTCCAGGCCACGCGACGATCGAATCGTGGGGCCACCCGTTACTCCCGGCGCCGACGCTTATCCCAGATGAACTGATGACTAGTAACTAGTACATGATTAAGGGACTTACTTTGCAGTTCAACCGACCGCAGTCGGCGTGGTTTGCCATGCGACCGCAGTCGCAGGTCCTGGCACTGCAAACCAACCCCACTGGGACGTGGCCAACGACTCACGCCTCAGTGGATGACGTGGTACATCTGAAGCAACGCCACGGCGAAGGCAAAGCCATTGTTGAAGGCGTGGGCCGTGAAGTCGCCGAGCAACGAGCCGCTGCGGTGGTAGGCGAAGCAGAGCAGCAGGCCCACCACGAAGAGCGGCAGGAATTGGTCTGGCAACAGGTGGGTGAAGGCGAAGGTGAAGGCCGAGAGTCCGTAGGCGATGGGCAGGCCCTTGCGGATGGCAAAGGCGCGGAAGATGTAGCCGCGGAAGAATAGCTCTTCCACCGCCGGCGCCACGAAGGTGCCCGCCAGGACCGTCCCCGCCACCACCCACGCGGGCGCCGTGCGCAGGGGATCGATCAACTGCTTCTGCTGCGCCTCGGGATCGCCGCCCAGGCGCGTCAGGACTTTGTCCAGGCCTGTGACCTGCTGCAGGTAGCCAACCATCGTCGCGGCGACGATGGCCGCGACGCCAACGCCGATGCCGATGAGCACGGCGCGGCCAGCTCCCTGTCGCAACTGCGCGCCCAACCCGAAGATGTCCCATCCCCGGCGCACGCGCGTCAGGCGAAACCGGAGCACCAGCAACAGGGCGCCGTCGACGGCGATGATGCCGACTAGATTGAAGGCGGGATCGTGCGCCAGGGACTGCAGGAAGGCGTTGAGCGCGCTGGAGCCGCCCTGGCCGACGATGGTGTGTCCGTTGGCCGCGTAGATCGCGATGGCCCCGATCAGCAACGGGATCGCGAAGAGGACCTGCAGCACCACTCCCAAAACCCAGTCGATGAGGGTAAAGAGGTAGCTGCCGTAGTCGTTGCGGCGGTTGGTCAGACGGTCGTCCCCGGCCTCGGCCGCCGCCGTCACGCCCCGCTGCCAATCGCGCCGCCACCGCGCGACGGTCGGATCATCGGACCCGACCTCATCAAACCATGACTCCGGGTCGGGTTCGCCGACCTGCTGGGGACGCTGCTCCTCTAAAACGTTTGTTCTCATCGCCTCACCATGTGCCTTCGCTTGATATGCCATATACCCACATCACCCTCACCTACTTGTACCGGCGTCGCCGCCGCCTACGCGCGAACAGCAGGGTCTGTGAATTGTCGGGCTGGGAGCGCGGGCGTGGCGCCCCGCCCCACCCCCGCCCCCGGGGCGGGCGGGGAGCCCGCGCGCCCCCGCCCGTCCCCAGAGCGGCCACGGGGACGGGCGAGACGCCCGCGCTCCCAGGAATGGCCCTCCTGTCGCCGCATCGACGACGTTTCACAGACTCTGATGCTAACAAGCTACGAGTTGACATCGGCGGGCTGGCTATTCGCCACGGAAAAGTGACGTAGCCGCACCGGTAGACGATGCGGCCACCTACTCAATCCTACGCTGTCGACAGGGACCTGCCAAGAACTAACCGTCTACCATCCAACCGTACCCGTTTGACAACGCCTCTATGTCTGCCCTAGACTAAGCTTGTCAACGCGCATCCCCGCGCCACAGTCCTGGCGACGGCAAAGCGTGCAAAGACCGTCCTCTCCGCGCCCGGCAACCCGGACCCCTCCGACCTCTATTGTCCCACCTCTCTTACCCATCGCGCCCCGGTCCCGGTTCTTGCTCCGGTCTACTGGCCCGTACCTTCTTACTGAGCGCGCGGGCGGCTCGCCCGCTGGACTCGACAAGCAGCGTGCTGCCTCATTACTAGGAGCGCGGGCGGCTCGCCCGCTGAGCTCGACAAGCAGCGTGCCTCCTCCTATGCGGTGTCGTGGTCGTGATCGAAGCGGGCGAGCCGCCCGCGCTCCCAGTGACCCGACCCAGACCGAAGCCGGCGCGCCGCCTGCCGCTCCCGGTGTCCCGACCCGGTAGGCGGGCTGCCCGGTCAGGAGACGGGTAGGATGCGTCGGCGCTCGCGGGCGCCATGTCACATATCGACCATTTCCGTGCGGAGGTATAGCCCATGGTCCCACCGGCAGCCATCGCTCCCCCGGTCGCGCCGCGTCGAGGTGGTTGGGCACGGTCGAGGGGCCACCGCCTGACCGCCTACCTCCATTCCCTGGCGCGGACCGCGTGGGCGGCCACGGCGCTGCTGCTCGCCCTCGGCGTGGTCTGTGGTGTGCTGGTCGGGGCAGCGGGGCTGGCGATACCCGACGGGCTTGCCCTGATCGTGACGCCGTTGGGACTGGCCGTTGCGCTTGTCCTGCGCCGGCGGCGCGCGTTGTGGCTGCCCGCGCTGCTGCTGGCCGCGGTCGTCATTGGCGCCTGGCGCTACACCGTCACGCGTCCGCCCTCCGGCGCCGCCGGCCTGCCCTACTATATCGGGCGAGATGTGATGCTCGTGGGCAGCGTAGCGGCCGAGCCGGAGCCGCTAGACCGCGGCGAGAACGTGCGCGTGAGCGTGGAGACGCTCACCGCGTCCGGTTCGGGAGCGCCTCGACGTGTCGCGGGCGCGGTCCTGGCGCACCTGGCCACCGTCTCCGATCTCGCCTACGGCGACCGGCTGTCGCTGGCGGGAGGGCTTGCCGCGCCTCCCGAACTGGCCGGGGGCAGTCCGGGCGCCTATAAAGCCTACCTGGCGTCGCAGGGCATCTATGCGGTGCTGGATTATCCCCGGCTGAAGCGTCTGGGCGCGGGCACCGCCAGCCCGCTGCTGGCCCTTGCGGTCGCCATCCGCCGCTTCCTGGAAAGCGGCATCCGCCACAGCCTGCCCCAGCCCGCGGCGGCGCTGCTGTTGGGCATCCTGTTGGGGACGCGCACGCGGGCGCTCGGCGCGCTGACCGCGCCGTTCATCGCCACGGGCATGATCCATGTCGTCGCCATCTCCGGCCTGAAGGTCAGCATCGTCGCCGGGACGGCCGACCGCCTGGCGCGACGCCTGCTGGGGCCGCGTTACGCCTTGTTGCCGGCCCTGGCCGTGCTGCTGCTCTACGTCCTGGTGACGGGCGCGACGCCAGCGGGGCTGCGCGCCGGGGTGATGTGGACCCTGGCCCTGCTGGCGATCCGCTTCGGACGCCGCTCCGACGCGCTGACCTCGCTGGCCCTGGCAGCGGCCATCCTGTGCGCCGTCTCGCCGCGCATCCTGTGGGACCTGGGCTTTGGGCTCTCGCTGGCCGGGACCGCCTCGATCGTGCTGCTGGAGCCGCGCATCGAGCGCCGCCTGCGGCGCGTCCCCGCCGTGGCCCGCGAGGGGCTATCCGTCACGCTGGCGGCGCAGGTGGGCACGCTGCCGCTGCTGATCTCTGGCTTCGGGCAGATCTCGACCGTGTCGCCGCTGGCCAACGCTCTGCTGCTGCCCTTGCTGGGCCCGATCATGGCCCTTGGTTTGCCCGTCGCGGCGCTCGGCGCGCTGCTGCCCGGACTGGGCAGCGCGCTGGGCCTACTCGTCTACCCTTTCCTGGCCGCCATGATCGCCGCGGTCGGGTGGCTGGCGCGCCTCCCGCTGGCCGCGCTGCCGGCCACGCCGTGGCCACTCGCGCTGGTCGCGGCCTACTACGGCCTCGTCGCCGTCATCGCGTCACGCCCTCTACGAACGGATGCGGATGCGGCCAAGGACGGGGGGACAAAGCGGGACAAGAAGGAGAAGGCGCGCGGCACGCGGTCGGCCCTGCGGCGTACCCTCTACCCCGTCGCCGGGGCCGGCGTGTTGCTGCTGGCAACGGTGGCCTGGCGCCTGCCCCCCCGCACCGCGACGATCGCGGTGCTCCCCCTGCACGGCGGCCAGGGGCTGTTGCTGACCACGTCGTCCGGGCGCGCCGTGCTGGTCGACGCCGGCGACGCGCCCAGTCCCCTCAACGCCGCGCTGGGCAACCGCCTGCCGTTCTGGCGCTCGCGCCTCGACGCCGTCGTCCTGACCGACACCGACCGCGCCCACGTGGCCGGCCTGCGCGACCTGCTCGACCGCTACAGCCTGGGCGGCGCGCTCGATCCCGGCGCGGTCTACCCGTCGACCGACTACGCCGCGTGGCGGGCGGCGCTGCGCCAGAACGGCGTCCCCGAGGCCAAGTTGCGCAGTGGCGAGAGACAGCACATCGACCTGGGCGACGGCGTGGGGCTGGACGTGCTGCTGCCGGTGGGCCTCGACCCGAGCGCGCCACGCCCGCCCTGCGCCGTGCGCCTGACGCTGGGCCGCCTCAGCATCCTGGTGCTTAACCGCGCCGCGCTGGACATCGACCCCATCGTGCTGGCCGCCGACGCCCGCGGCGCGACGGCGCTGCTGCTGCCAGCCGGTCCGAGCGACCCGACGGTCTACGACCGGCTGGTGCGGGCCATCCGCCCGCGCCTGGTGCTGCTGCCCTCGCCCGACGACGCCCACGACGACCCGGCCAGCGACGCGGTGGCGATCCGCGCCGCTCGCGCCATCGGCGCCCGCGCGTGGCAGAGTGACGGTACGGACGGCCTCGACCTCACCGCCGACCCCTCGCTCCTCGGCTTCCACGCCCAGACGGCATCGCCGTAGCGTTTGCGTGAGGCATGAGCATGGGGGGCACGTATAATGGTCGCGTGAGCGCCGGGCGCAAAGCTCACGTGATAACACGAGGGCTGCATGAAGGCCGCGCCGTGTAGAATGGGGGGGCGCTATCCTGATGCTCTCCACGCCAGCCGTGCCGTGAGGCGAGAGTCGAATAACGGCGACGCGTCGCTTGGCGTCGCACACTAGTCAGTCGAGTTAAGAAGGGAGGCCGCATCCATGGTGGCCGGTCTGGTCGTCTTGGCGCAACTCATCTCGTTCATGCTCCCCAGCAATCCCGTGGCGCCATCTCGCGCAGCGGACTGCACCACCTTGCGCTCCGTCACGGTGACGGCCCTCGCCCAAGGCGCGGGTCCCGTGCTGCTTGCCGGCACGCTGGACGGGCAGCTCTATCGGCGGACTGACGCAAGCTCTTGCTGGGTCCGGATCACCGCGTATCCGCGGGGAGTGCAAATCGGCACGCTCGTGGCGCCGCCTGGCTTCCCGCACACCATCATCGCCGGCATCGGCCTCGTCGTCTCGAATGCCGGGGGATTTACGCTCTATCGTAGTAACGACGATGGGCGGACATGGCGCGACGGGACGACCGGCCTCCCCCACACGCCGATCGCCCCTGTCGAGATTGCGGTATCCGCGCGACGGACCCTCGTTCTCTCCTATGTCTGCCCACAGGATCAGAACGTGACTACACCTCGGTGTCCGTACGGTCTCGCACGCAGCGTCGACGGTGGCCGCTCCTGGCACACCGTCGGACCGGCCGCCGCCCCATCCACGGCGCGCGGGGTCGTCGCGCTGGGGGGCGGGCGCCTGCTGGCGTTGCAAGCGGCAGCCGATACCGGCACGAACCTGTACTATCGCTCACGCGATGACGGACGGACGTGGCAGGCCGCAGGCCAGGAGCCTTTCGCACTGAACGATGTCGCGAGCCTTGCCGCTATCCCCTGGACCGCGACAGGCGTCCTGGCCGGCTATGGGGTCTCCTTTTTTCGCCCGCAGGTGTATCGGTCGCTCGACGGCGGCACGCACTGGGCGCGTGTCTGGTACCCGCGCACGGGAGGAGACGGACTCGGGGGGGCCGTGACGAGCATCATCGCCCTGCCTCAGACGCACGTGTTGCTGCTCACCGACAGGTCGGGCATCTACCGCTCGACGGATGGGGGCTCGACATGGACGCCAACCGGCCTTGGGCTCTCCAACGCCGGGCGCATCTGGACCTTGTACGCGGCCACCGACCGGGCAACAGCCTATGCCGGAACACAGGGGGGCGTGTACCGCAGCGCCGACGACGGCCTCACCTGGCAGGCGCTGTAGCGCCGCTACGACCCCCGAGGGGCACGCGACATGCGAGGGAGGCGGAGCGCGAGGAGATATCCTTCGGGGCGAGGGTATATGGATAAGGACGATGGTAGCGCCAGGTGTAAAGGACACAAGATAGTGTGCCTCAGAGCCCCGAAGGGATGCGCGTGATCGCTAGCACAAGCGCGCGAGATCCTGCGGCTCGCCCTCCGCGACTGCTTGGGCCGCGAGCATGCGGTCGAAGGGATCGCGATGCTCCACGGCAAACAATCCCGCGGCGAGGGCATGCGTCGATGCAATCGGCAGCTCGCGCGCGCGGAGTCAGGTGCGCGGTATACCCCATGACGGTCCTCTCCGCGCCTCAGAGTATGCCCAGTCGATATGTCGTGGCAATCTCCCAGGCGCTCACGGCACTGACGAGCACCTCCGTCTGGAGGTCCTCGAGCAGCGCGCGCGCTGGCGGCGAGAGTCTGTCTGGACGGGCGAACGCCCGGAGGAGCACAGGGGTGTCGAGCAAAACGCTCAGCCCCATGCGGCCAACTCGTCGTCCGGTAGGGGCTCGAAGAATGCTTCGCTGATGGGCGCACTGACAAAGGCAAGGGGCCGCGCTGTGGCTGTGGTAGGCTCAAGCGGAACCAGGCGCGCATACGGTTTGCCAGCCTTGGCAATGATGATCTCCTCGCCCGCGTGCGCGCGCTCCACCAGCTGGGACAGATGCGTCTTGGCAACGTGAACGTTGATAACCGTGTCCATACAAAACCTCCTCGAATTAGTCTATCAACAGCAGAGCAGCGGCTGGCCCACACTGTCGGGCCGGCCGCTGCTCTGTCGTCCTCTGGACGCACTCACCGCGGGTTCAGTTCACGGGTAGCTGGTCAGGTAGACCGGGATGGTGGACGTGCCCTGGGCCGTAGCGCCAGTGTCGTTGATGACGTGGGTGATCGTCCCGTTGCCACCGAGGGACACGGTCAGCAGGTCGTGGAACTTGACACCTGCCGTGTTCGGGACCTCGAAGGCGTGGTAGGCGTTGACCGTGGGGTCGACGTTGAAATAGCAGTAGCTGCCGACTCCCCAGGCTTCGTGGCTGGTGACGTTGTTCGCCACCTTGTACGCCGCGTAGCCGTTGAGTGAGCCGTTCATCCACGCCGCCTGATTTGGCGGATCATAGGGCATCTCGTTCTGGAAGAAGATGTCCCTGCCGTTGTTGCCGTTCCAGAGCACCTCGTACTTCTGGAAGTGTTCCACGAACAGGCCGTACGCCATCACGTTGGCGCCGTTGACGATCAGGCCCGTGTCCGCCGGGTTGGTGGTCCAGCCAACGCCCGCGCCATGGTCGGCGCGCCAGGCCCAGATGTGGTCGATGATCGTGTCGTTGGCGTTGACCACCAGACTGGTCGTCGCCGAGCCCGGACCGGCGCCGCCGATGCGGAAGAACACGTCCTGGACCGACGTCGGGTTGGCGGCGTGGCTCGCCGAGGAGCCCGTCGGGCCGACCTGCAGCAGCACCGACGAGGTGGTCTGGCCGGCGTCGAACAGCAGCCCGGCAATCTTTACCCCGTCGACATCGGCGACCTGCATGGGGACGACGCCGCCGTCGGGGATGATGGTTGGGAAGCCGAGGCCGAGGACTACCGTGTTGGGCCTCGTCACATTGATCGTCCCATTCACGTGGTAGATGCCCGGCGTGAAGATCAGGTTGAGCCCCTGGCTCAACGCCGCGTTGAGGGTAGCCGCGCTATCGCCCGGCTTGGCGACGTAGAACTGGCTGAGCGGGAGCGACGAGCCGGGCGTGGGGCCGTTGGCCCAGGTGACGCCGGACGAGTTTTGCCGCGGGGACGGCACGAACACGTTGTAGTTGCCGCTCCCGTCGATGTACAGGTACGGCTTCTCGCGCGTCGCCGGGCTCCCGTTGACGACCGTGTACGACGGGTTCGGGAAGTGCTGCGCCGGGGCGCCTAACACGCCCGAGAACACCATGTTCCACACGGACCCGGCCCAGCTACCGATGGTGCTGTCGCGCGTGATCCACTGCTGCTGCGACCCGGACGACACCTGGCCGTCGACCTTGGTGTCGGCGATGTAGCCTCCGCTGGCCCAGCCCTCGCCGGCGGGGGCGAGGTCCAGGTTGCCGCGCACGTGCATGCGGCGGAACGGCGCGGCCTGGGCGACGGCCCAGCGGTCGGTGCCCGACGAGGGGACGACCGCCATGTTCTCGGCGGACCGCCAGAAGTTCTGAGTGGCGTTGCCGTTGCTCCAGTCGGCCTCGACGTGGACGTTGCCATTGATGGTGACGTCGTCGGGCGACAGACCGAGACCGGCGATAGAGGTGTAGAAGCCGATGTTGGCGTCCACGCTGTAGCTGCCCGGCTTGAACAGCAGCGCATAACGCTGAGTACCAAACTGGTTGGACTGCTGGGTGGTGAACACCGAGGTCAGCTGATTCTGGATCGTCGTGCTCGGCATCGACGGGTCGAAGATGAACACGTTCGGACCGAAGTCCGGCCGGTTGCTCGTCGGGATCGTCGTGGCGGCGGGGGTTGCCGGCGGGGCCGTGGTGGGGGTTGCCGCGGGTCCCGTGGTGGGAGTCGCCGTCGGGGGCGCGCCACCGCCAGTGCTATAGACCTGGAACTCCCAGAGAGAGTAGCCGTAGCCCGTGCCACGTTGCGTCCCGTACATGCGGATGTAGCGCCCGCTCCCGCTCACGTTGAGCGTCTCGACCCCACCCGCGCCGTTGGTCTGGTTATAGATGGAGGTCCAGGTGGAGCCATCGTTGGACACCTGGATCTGGTACTGCTTGCCGTAGGCGGCCTCCCAGTTCAAGACGACCTTGCAGACGCTGCGCGCGGAGCCCAGATCGACCTGCAGCCACTGTGGGTCACTGAATCCGCTGCTCCAGCGCGTGCCGGTGTTGCCGTCCACCGCGGCGGAGGCGGGCGTGCCCGCGTTTTCCAGCGAGGAGGCCGTGGCCGGCTGGTTCAGGGCCACGTTCGTCGTGCCGCAGCCGCTGGCCGCCGGCGTGCTCGTCGGCGCCGCGGCGGGAGTTGCCGTCGGGGACGCGCCACTGCTGCCGTAGACCTGGAACTCCCACAGCGAATAGCCGTAGCCCGTGCCGCGCTGCGTGCCGTACATGCGCACGTACCGGCCGCTCCCGCTGACGTTGAGCGTCTCGACCCCACCCGCGCCGTTGGCCTGCGTGTAGATCGTGGTCCAGGTCTGCGCGTCGTTGGAGACCTGGATCTGGTACTGCTTGCCGTAGGCGGCCTCCCAGTTCAGGACGACCTGATTGATCGTGGCGGCCTGTCCCAGATCGACGTAGAGCCACTGCGGGTCGCTGAATCCGCTCGACCAGCGGGTGCCCGTGTTGCCATCGACGGCGGCGGAGGCGGGGGTGCCCGCCGACTCGACCGAGGAAGCCGTGGCCGGCTGCCCCTGCGAGAGCAGCGTGCCCGCGGCATGGACTGTAACGGCTGGCGTGGCGTAGGGGAGCATCATCCCCAGCAGCGCGCCCAGCAGAACGACGAGAGAGAGCTTGCGTCGCCGGGCAACGCGCGACGGCGCTTTCGTCAACAACATCTTCATTGTGACTCCTCTTGCATCTATACCGGTTGTTGTGTACGACATCCGTGGACGGCCTTGTGGTACGTCCGCGTCGTACATCTTCACGCCATGGTCTGTTCCGCTTACACCTTCCCTTCTCCGCGCTGTCCCTGTAGCCGGGCTCGCGCATCACAACGCACGTTAACCGTTTGGAGCGCTACAACCTAAATCGAGCGCGCGCCCCCCTGGTGCTCGACGACGACGCGCCGATCCTCCGGGGCATATCCCTTCAGGTGGTGAGCGGGCCCCTCCCGCCGCAGCGGGATTACTGGTAGCCCCTGACGTCATCGACGTACAGGCGCCGAAGGAAGATCGTCGTGGCATCGGGATTACTCTCCGTAGACCTGGAACTCCCAGAGGGAGTAGCCGTAGCCCGTGCCGCGTTGCGTGCCGTACATGCGCACGTAGCGCCCGCTCCCGCTGACATTGAGCGTCTCGACCCCACCCGCGCCGTTAGTCTGGTTATAGATGGAGGTCCAGGTCTGCGCGTCGTTGGAGACCTGAATCTGGTACTGCTTGCCGTAGGCAGCCTCCCAGTTCAAGACGACCTTGCAGACGCCGCGCGCGGAGCCCAGATCGACCTGCAACCACTGCGGGTCGCTGAATCCGCTGCTCCAGCGCGTGCCGGTGTTGCCGTCCACGGCGGCGGAGGCGGGCGTCCCCGCGTTTTCCAGCGAGGAGGCCGTGGCCGGCTGGTTCAGCGCCAGGTTCGTCGTGCCGCAGGAAGACCCCGAACCGCTGGCCGTCGGCGTGCTCGTCGGGGGCGCGGCGGGGGTCGCCGTCGGGGGGGCGCCACTACTGCCGGTGCTATAGACCTGGAACTCCCAGAGGGAATAACCGTACCCGGTACTACGAGCGGCGCCGTACATGCGGATGTAGCGCCCGCTCCCACTGACGTTGAGCGTCTCGGTCCCGCCCGCGCCGTTGGTCTGGTTGTAGATCGTGGTCCAGGTGGAGGCGTTGTTGGAGACCTGGATCTGGTACTGCTTGCCGTAGGCGGCCTCCCACTGCAAGACGACCTTGCAGACGCTGCGCGTGGAGCCCAGATCGACCTGCAGCCACTGCGGATCGCTGAACGCGCTCGACCAGCGCGTGCCGGTGTTGCCGTCGACGGCGGCGGACGCGGGCGTCCCCGCGCTTTCCAGTGAGGAGGCCGTGGCCGGCTGGTTCAGGGCCACGTTCGTCGTACCACAGCTGCTACCTATCGGCGTGCTCGTCGGCGCCGTGGCGGGGGCCGTGGGGGTCGGCGGCCCGCCCGACGCGCCGCCCGATGTGGCGATGGCGAAGATGTGCATGTTGCCGTTGGTCGGCAGCGTGATCGCCTGCACGGTTTTACCCGCTTGCAGCGAAACGGGCGCATAGTAGACGCTGACCGGGTGTGAGCCGATCCCGCCGGGCGGCTCGTTCCAGTTGGACGCGGTGGCCAGGGTATCGCCGCCCGCCGCCGGGCTGTTGGCGTACCAGTCGGCCAGGGCGATGGTGAACGGCTGCGCGCTGCCGTCCGTGTACGTCACCAGCCCCGCCCCCGACTGCGTCCCGAAGGAGCTGGCGCCCAGGAAGCCCAGGGTCTGCCCCGAGCCGGAGAGACCGATCACCTGGCCGTTCGCAACCACGTTGTCCGCCGTCCCGGCCGCCGCGTTAGGCCAGGTGAAGGCGACGCCGTCGTGCGTCACAAGGGCGCCTGGCGCGAGCCCGACGGCGGCAAGGGCCTGCGCCGAGTAGCTGTAGCCGCTGCCGTCGTAGTTGCCGGCCGCCGGGTTGCTGTTATCGCTAATGCCCACATTGTTGTAGGCCTTGTCGAACGAGGCGAAGGGAATTGCTACCGTGACGTTGTTCTGGCTGCTCCCCGCCCCTTGCCCTCCCGTGTAGGCTGCTTGCCCTGCCAGGGTAAAAGACCCCGCGCCCGCGCTGGCCGGGATCGTCACCTGCCACGTGACCTGCACTGACTGCCCCGCGCCCAGCGTGGCGACGGCGGTGGGAGATGTCGCGACGGCGGTCCACCCGCTCGGCGTGTGCAGGCTGAGGCCAACGTTCTGCAGACCGCTGTCGCCCCCGTTGGTGAACGTCGTCGTCACCGCGGTCGTGGTCCCCGGCTGGTCAATGCCCGGCGCCTGGACGGTGACGTAGCGCGGACCGTTGGCCTGGCTCACGGCGAAGCTGCCGTGCAGCGGGAGATCGCGCGACGAGCCGCCCACCATTACCTGGTAGGTCCCGTGCTGCACGACCCAGTCGTCGGCGCGCGCATCCCAATAGGACAGGTCGCGCGCGTTCAGAGTGAAGGTGACGTGTTGCGTCTGGCCCGGCTGTAACAGCACCTTCTGGAAGCCTTTAAGCTGCCTGGGCGGCTCGGGCACGTTCGTCGCGGGGATGCCCAGGTAGAGTTGCGCGACCTCCGCGCCGGCGCGCTGGCCGGTATTCGTCACGTCCAGGCCCACCGTCGCCGCGTAGGGGGCGGACTGTCCGCCCGTCGTTACGCTCAGGTTGCTGTACCCAAAGGTCGTATAGGACAGGCCGTAGCCGAAGGGGAAGAGCGGGGCGATGCTGTTCTGGTCGGCGTAGCGATAGCCGACGAAGACCCCCTCGGAGTAGTGCGCCACGCCGTCGACGCCGGGGTATTGCTGCGGGGTGTTAGCGGCCACGTCCTGGGCGCTCCTGGGGAAGGTAACCGGCAGCTTGCCGGAGGGGTTCACGTCGCCGAAGAGCACGGCGGCGATGGCGTTGCCGTCCTCTTCGCCGGGATACCAGGCCTGCACGATGCCCTGGACCCCGTCGGCCCACGGCATCAACACCGGCGCGCCGGCATTGAGTACCACAATCGTGCGCGGGTTGGCGGCGGCGACCGCCTGGATAAGCTGATCCCCGTTGTTCGGCAACGCAAGGTCAGCGCGGTCGCCGCCTTCGCTCTCGTTGTCGCCGACGAAGACGACCGCGACGTTCGAGGATCTGGCGGCGTTGGCGGCGGCCTGGGGATCGCTGCCGTCGTTGTAGGTGATCTTCACGCCGGCGCCGGCGCGGTTGGTGACGCCGGTCAGCGGGCTCACCGTGTAGAAGGGGTTGACGTGTGAGCTACCGCCCCCGCCCGTCATGGCCTGGCCGGCATCCGGTCCGATCACGGCAAGGGAGCCGAGCTTGCCGCTGTCCAGTGGCAGGAGCGCGCCACTGTTTTTCAGCAACACCGTACCCTGCTCGGCGATGTCGCGGGCGATCCGGCCGTCGGCCTGCGCGTCAATGGTTCCACCGGACGCCGGGCGGTCGAACAGGCCGAAAGCGAACATGGTGCGCAGGATGCGGTGGACGTGCTCGTCGATCGTGGCCGTGCTGACCTGGCCGTTTTGGACCGCCGCCTTGAGCGCGTCCGCGAAGAACTGGCCGCTGGGCAGCTCCATGTCCAGCCCGTTGTTGGCCGCGGGGACCGTGCTGTGGGTCGCGCCGTAGTCGGACAGCACCCAACCCTGGAAGCCCCACTGCTCTTTGAGGATGGTGGTCAGCAGGTCGCGGTTCTCGGACGAGTAGACGCCGTTGACCCTGTTGTAGGCGGCCATCACCGTGCCCACGTGCGCCTGCGTGACGGCGGCCTCGAAGGCCGGCAGGTAGATCTCGTGCAGCGTGCGCTGGTCGACGTCGGCGCTGACCGTGCCGCGGTTGTCCTCCTGGTTGTTGGCGGCATAATGCTTGACGTCGGCGATAACGTGCTGGGCCTGGATGCCGCTGATGTCGGCCACGCCCAGTTGGGAGGTGAGGTAGGGGTCCTCGCCGAGCGTCTCGAAGTCGCGTCCCCCTTGCGGCACGCGCGCGATGTTGACCATGGGCGCGAAGATGACGTTATTGCCCAGGTCGGAGGCCTCGCGGCCAAGGACCGTGCCGTACTCCTGGGCTAGGCTCGGGTCCCAGGTCGCGGCGAGCGCGGCCGGGGCCGGCAGCGCCGTGGTTTGGCCCTGGTTCGGGCGCACGCCGGCCGGGCCGTCCGTCAAGGCAAGTGCGGGGATGCCCAGCCTGGTATTGGCCGGGACGTATCCGGTATGCCCCTGGGTGTCGCCCACGCCGTGCAGCAGGGCGATCCGCTCGTCGAGGGTCATGCAGGGGATCAGGGCATCGGCCCGTTGATCGGCGGTCTTGGTCGTGTCCATCCAGGGGGGAGGCGCGGCGGTACACGCCGCACCGTCGGCACGCACCCGAGTCATGGCCGCGGGCAGGGCCGCGGGCGTGGCGAGGATGACGCCCGCGACGACTACCAAGGCCGACGCGTATATGGGCAAACCCAGGCGGAGCATGCGACGCATTACTGGTAGACCCTGACGTAGTCGACGTACATGCGCTGCGGGAAAACCGTCGTGGCATCGGGACTGCCGGGCCAGGCGCCGCCCACCGCGACATTCAGGATGATGAAGAAGGGGTGGTCGTAGACCCACTGATGACCCTGGCCCTCGACCGTCGCCCGCGTCACGGTGAAGTAGGTGGCGCCGTCGACGGAAAAGGACACGTTGTTGGCGTCCCACTGCACCCCGAAGATGTGATAGGCGGAGTAGAACGCCTGGTTGTTGGGGAGCGTGTACGGCCCGCCAATACCATTCGACCCCGAATAGCCTGGCCCGTGCACCGTGCCATGTACCGTGCCCGGCTCGCGGCCGATGTTCTCCATGGCGTCTATCTCGCCACAGCCCGGCCACGGCACGGTGTTGTCATTGGCACCCAGCAGCCAAAACGCCGGCCATAGGCCCTGCCCGTACGGGATCCGGATGCGCGCCTCGATCTTGCCGTAGGTGAAGCTGAACTTGTTCTGCGTGGTAATCCGGCCGGAGGTATAGGTACAGCTGCCATACCAGCACTGGTAATTCGCCGGGTTCTCCTTGCGCGCCTCGATCACCAGGTTGCCATTGCCGTCCGTCTGGGCGTTATTGTTGTTGGTGTAGTATTCCAGTTCGCTGTTGCCGTTACCGCTGCCGCCAACATCCGGCGTCCAGTTAGAGGCGTCGGGCGTCGCTCCCGCGGGACCATTAAACTCGTCGTGCCAGACGAGCGTCCCGTTCGTTCCGGTCGGTGTAGCCGTCGGCGGCGCTATCGGCGTGGCTGTCGCCGTCGCCGTCGGCGTTGGGTTGGGCGCACCGCCAGTACTATAGACCTGGAACTCCCACAGCGAATAGCCGTAGCCCGTGCCGCGCTGCGTGCCATACATGCGGATGTAGCGCCCGCTCCCGCTCACGTTGAGCGTCTCCGTGCCGCCCGCGCCGTTAGTTTGGTTGTAGATCGTGGTCCAGGTCTGCGCGTCATTGGAGACCTGGATCTGGTACTGCTTGCCATAGGCGGCCTCCCAGTTCAAGACGACCTTGCAGACGCTCCGGGCGGAGCCCAGATCGACCTGCAGCCACTGCGGGTCACTGAATCCGCTGCTCCAGCGCGTGCCGGTGTTGCCGTCCACCGCGGCGGAGGCGGGCGTGCCCGCGTTTTCCAGCGAGGAGGCCGTGGCCGGCTGGTTCAGGGCCACGTTCGTCGTGCCGC
>JAABUX010004384.1_pt1 | contig 17954 bp, 16 predicted proteins | sample 5561851 | NCBI WGS metagenome assembly JAABUX01 (sample SAMN10711883, study PRJNA513361) | rock metagenome | isolation source: Antarctica rocks | place: Antarctica: Victoria Land, Richard Nunatak red sandstone | collected 2016-01-03 | reverse complement strand
AGCAGAAGCTTTTAGACTTTATTGCCTACTACAACCGCACGATGGCTAAACCATTTTTGTGGAAGTTTGAAGGCTACCCAGAGTCTGTCTAATCTGGTGCGTTACTTCTGCCGAACTGCACTAGTCACCTCACCCAGCGGTGACTGATGAGGATTTTTGGCTCACCCGGAAGTTGGCTACTGGCAAAGAAGGGAAATGTTCCGCTCGCGTCTAGTGACCGAGTGAGGATACCCTCTGGGGTTTGGCTCTATCGTACCTGTTATGCTGTTTTAGCCTTCGATTTACCTGAAAGCCTTGCTAGACTAAACTTTCAAGCAAAAATCATCTTTTTGTTAGCTATCAGTCGCTGTAACCCTCGTCTAGCAGGACTTTCGGCGAAAGATTGTTCAAGGCAGCATACTGGTAACGATAGAGCCTGGGGTTTTCGTCCAACCTCAAGTCGAATACGATTAACGCACTCGATTTACACTCGACATCATCCATCTGGTGGTTGCCAAGCATTACTTAGCATACCATCTTTTGGCTACGGTTATGGATTGGAGTTTTGACTAAAAATCCAAGAAAGGCAGCGTGAGAGGTTCCCTTGCTGCCGATGGGTAGATGATGAGAAAAGCTTACTTATAAAATCTACCGAGATGATTTTCGACTTGCCTCAAGCAGTTCCGTCAATCCGCTTACATGCTGTTAGGTCTCGGTAAAGATGCCATTTTTGACCTGATGGACGCAGTGCTGACAAGTCCACGAGCCAACTCGGAGGTGGATCTCTCGCTCTCACCAGTGTTCCGGCGATCGTGGTCAAGTCTGTATGCCGGGTTGCGCCACAGCCGACCTCAAAGACGAAAACTGACAAAGCTGTACGTCGAACAGATGCCAACCGAAGGACGGCCACTGGAAAGCAGGAGACCACACTGCTTGGCCACGCGCCAGTTGCTGTCACCCTGAAAGACCGAACTATAGAACATCAACCGACGCTGATAGCAGGCAACAAGCCAATTGCTGTCGGGCATGGGTTCAGTACCATTGCCTGGAGACCAGAGGCACAAGGGAGTTGGGCTTTACCCTTAAGACATGAACGCATCACCAGTTTCGAGACGCCTCTAAGCCGAGCCGCATTTCAACTGAAGCAGGTCTGCAAGCAGTTGCCAGTGAGACCGATAGCCACCTACGACAGTGAATACGGCAATGCTTCGTTTGTTAAGCAAACAGCGGGGATTGAAGCTGACCTGTTGTTACGACTGCGCCCAAACATGTGTTTATGGGGTGCGCCACCGCCTTACTCGGGCAAGGGGCGACCCAAGGTGCATGGCGATAAATTTAAGCTGGCTGACTCCAGCACTTGGGGAGAGCCTATTGCCACATTGGAGAGCGAAGACCCGAAGTGGGGGACAGTTCAGATTCAGCACTGGTCTGGGTTACACTTGCGCGCCGCTGCTGTGCATCCCCTGCAAGTGCTACGGATTACCGTTTCTGGCAAGCAACCTCTCAAGCGCTGCCCCAAACCGATGTGGCTGGGTTGGCTAGGTGAGGCAATGCCTGCGTTGGAGCAGACATGGCGATGCTACATGCGTTGATTCGCGGTCGATCATTGGAATCGATTTGCGCTCGCAACGGTTACATTGGACGCTCCCTCATTTCAGTACAACCAAGCTAGCTGAACGTTGGAGTGAGCTGATGCCATTGCTCAGTTGGCAGTTGTGGTTAGCTCGTGAGATAGTTAAAGATCACCCTCTGCCCTGGCAAAAGCAACAGACTGATTTAACTCCAGGACGAGTAGCTCAGGGGTTTCCAGCTATTTTAGCGGTGAGCAGCGCGTTGCGGGGGTTCCCCCCGTTGTAGCGACTGCGAACCCGAAGGGCGATTCACACACCGGCGAGTGAGCCCAAACCCAGGGGAAAGTCTCCAGGATGGCCTCAGGGTCAGCAGCGTCCGAAGAGAACTCGCTACCCAGTGGTCAAAAAGACTACGCCTAAACCGAAAAAGTCAGTGAAACAGCGGAGTCAAAAGCCTGCTTAAAACCTGAAATTAGCTGACATCTACTCGTTTTCAGCATGTTCATACTGCTGAGTCAATTTGACATGTCCATCATCCGTATTTCTTGAGCCAGTTATTCAAAACTCCAGTTAACATCACCAGGCAATTAATTGAGAACTGATCTGTCAGTGGTCGGAGCTAAATTATTCCGAGTTCTCTATCAGAACGATTTGTGACATCACTGGCGATCGCCTCGTTGTAACATCAATCGCTAGTGTTTTACAGCTTGCTCGATCGCTACCAGTGCTTCGTCACACCAAGCTACCCACTCTTCCTGGTAGCGAATGCCGCGACGAATCACAAGATGCATATAGAGGTCTTTCAGTTCTAGCGAATGAAGATGCTTAGCAAAATGCTCATCTAATTTTTTCACCTGTTGCGCCATTTCAAGGTGTAGCTGCCGTCGTCGTTCGATTTCGCGGGTGACGACCTGGGAAGACACCAAATGACCCGCTAAACCCATGACACCCAAATCTTCACGAATGGCGCTGGGTTCACAAGGTTTTGTCAGCCAGTCGAGCAGTTCTTGCTGCCCAGGAGCGGTGATGGAATAGATTTTTTTATCGAGTCGTCCCGGCTGGGGAATCGCTTCATGGGTAACGCTGCCTTGCTGCTCTAGCTTGGTCAGTTCGGCATAAACCTGCTGCTGGCTTGCTTTCCAGAAGCAACTGCCAAACCCTTCCGCAAACTCTTTGGCAACGTCGTAGCCGCTCATCGGCTGGCGAGACAAGAACGCCAGGATTGTGTGCTTGAGTGCCATAACTAAAAAACTGACTTGACTAATTCAATTTATTCAGTATACCTTAGCTTTTGTATTCATTTTTTTGAATACAAAAGTTGGAACTAAACATGATTAACATTCCTTGGAAACCGAAAGGGCGATCGCCTTTAATCGCCCTGCTGGGGGTCGGCTGCTTGCTGCTGGTGGGTAGTGTGGCGTATCGAATGGGCATCAACCGTCCGAACCAGCAATCATCGGCTGTGATGAGCGCTGCACCTACGGTCGCAACGGTATCTGCTTTAGGGCGATTGGAGCCACAGGGCGAAGTGATTCAGGTGTTTGCGCCCACTGCTGCGGAAGGGGCACGAGTCGAAACCTTGCGCGTCACTCATGGTCAACAAATTCGTAAAGGCGATGTGATTGCCGTTCTGGATACTGATGCGCGGCGACAGACGGAACTTCAGGAAGCTCAGGAACAAGTAAAGGTTGCTCAAGCCCAGTTAAGCCAGGTGGAAGCAGGTGCGAAATCAGGACAAATTCGGGCGCAGTCGCGAGTGGTGGATCGCCAGCAGGTGGAATTACAAACTGAAACTGAAGCTCAGGAAGCCGCGATCTCCCGTCTGAAAGCAGAACTGAACAATGCAGAACTGGAGGCTAGGCGGTATCAAGTGCTTTACACCGAAGGAGCCGTTTCTGCATCTTTGCGGGATGGGAAGCAACTAACCGCTGATACAGTCCGACAACAGTTAAACGAAGCGCAGGCAAATTTGATTCGAATTCAGCGATCGCGGCAGCAGCAGGTTTCCGAAGCACAGGCAACGCTCGATCAAATCGCCGAGGTGCGTCCGGTGGATGTGAACGTGGCACGATCGCAAGTCTCTGCGGCACAGGCGAGAGTGGCACGAGCACAGGCGGAACTGGATTTGGTCACAGTGCGATCGCCCCAGGATGGACAAGTCCTGAAAATTCACACTCGTCCTGGAGAACTCGTGGGCAGCAAAGGCATTATCAGTCTGGGTCAAACCCGGCAAATGGTGGCAGTGGCAGAAGTATATGAGTTAGATATCAGCCGCATTCGAGTCGGACAGACTGCAACCGTGATGAGCAAGAACAATGCTTTTCCAGAGGTACTGCACGGCAAGGCGGTCGAAGTGGGGCTAGAAATTAACAAGGAAGATGTGTTGAACACCGATCCAGCAGCACAGTTTGATGCGCGGGTTGTGGAAGTGAAAGTGCTGTTGGATGAAACCTCTAGCCGTCGAGTGGCGGGACTAACCAATTTGAGTGTTCAAGTATCAATCAATGTCAATTGAGGCAATGCCATGACTAAAGTCACCCCTAAAAAGAAACCGCTGTTTCTCTCCTGGTTGCAGTTACGTAAAGAACGGGCGCGGTTGCTAGTCGCGATCGCTGGAATTAGCTTTGCCGATGTGCTGATGTTTCTGCAAATGGGTTTTCGAGGCGCTTTGTTCAGCAGCGCAGTGGAATTTCACCATAGCCTAAACGGTGAAATTGTCATGATGAGTAGCCGAACGCGATCGTTGATTTCCCTCGATCGGTTCACAGATCGCCGACTCTATCAAGCAGCAGGTATCACAGGAGTTGCGTCGGTCAGTCCAATCTACCTCAATGCGATTCAGTGGCGCAATCCTGAAAACAAAGAAATTTGGGACATCTATGCAATCGGCATTAACCCAGAACATCAGGTATTGAACATTCCGGGAGTCGAAGCCAACCGCGAGAAACTGCGCCAGCCCGATACCGCTCTGTTCAATCTGGGTTCTCGCAAAGAATTTGGCGCAATTGCTCAACGGTTTCAGACAGGCGAAGCAATCACAACCGAAATCAATGAACGCCAAGTTCAAATTCAGGGTAACCGTTCAGGGGGGGATCAAAAAAACGTCCAATATGAAATCACACGTAATCAGTACGAAAACCAGTCTAGATTGGATTTATACCGGATAATTGTGAGTAGTCAAAAGTGCTATACTGGTCTGCAAATTGTCTTTTAGACATTTTAGGTACGATATTTTGATGCGCATAAAACCCAAAGCTTTTGCTTAGCAAGGCTTTGACGTTTATGCGCATGATGTACCCCCCCGTGAACGGTTACAATTCAGGGCTTGTTCAAACTCAGCCCCACATTTGGCATCAATGCTTATTTGGTTACAAGCGATATCAACTTTTTACGCATGGCTCCTTTTCGTCAAGGGGGACTGATTGATGTAGGCGTGATTAAACTTAAGCCTGATGCTGATGTCCAAGCGGTTCTAGCAGAAATGCGATCGCGCCTGCCCAATGATGTCAAAGTCATGACTAGAGATGACTACGCAAAAGCAGAAGTTGCCTTTTGGAATGCCAGCACTCCAGTAGGCTATACCTTTGATTTGGGTGTGGTGATTGCCTTTATTGTAGGCGCTGTAATTGTCTATCAAATTCTCTACAGTGATGTAACCGATCATTTACCCGAATATGCCACCCTCAAAGCGATGGGGTTTCGCGATCGCTATCTCCTCATTGTTGTATTTCAAGAATCTCTAATTCTGGCGGCATTGGGGTTTGTTCCTGGAACTGCGATCGCATTAGGCATCTATCGGATTACCAACCTCGCGACAATGTTGCCGATGGCAATGGATTTGGGGCGAATTGTGTTTGTCTTCATCCTTACAGCAATGATGAGTTCGCTTTCGGCTGCGATCGCAGTGCGTAAGCTGCAACCGGCTGATCCTGCTGATATTTTTTAGGAGTTGAGCATGGTCACGAATTTATCTGAACCTGCAATCTCGATCGCGCATCTAAATCATTACTATGGTCAAGGTTCTCTAAGAAAGCAGGTTTTGTTTGATATCAATCTGCAAATCGATCGCGGCGAAATTATCATCATGACGGGACCATCGGGTTCGGGTAAGACTACATTGCTGACGCTAATAGGAAGTTTACGATCCGTTCAAGAGGGAAACCTAACTATCCTGGGGCAAGAGTTGCTTCATGCCACCAAAGAACAAATGACTCTGGCTCGTCGCAATATTGGCTATATTTTTCAAGCGCACAATCTATTAAACTTCCTCACTGCTTATCAAAATATTGAAATGGCATTGGAAATTCAAGAAGTAACTGCCACCGCTGCCGATACCCGCATTCGGACTGTTTTGAGCGCAGTAGGCTTGGAACAGCAAATGGACTACTATCCGAGTAATCTATCAGGTGGGCAGAAACAACGAGTTGCAATTGCTCGTGCCTTGGTCAGCCAGCCTAAAATTATTCTGGCAGATGAACCCACGGCTGCACTCGATAAAAAGTCGGGACGAGATGTGGTAGAAATTATGGAAAAATTTGCTAGGGAGCAAGGTTGTACCATCTTGCTCGTGACCCATGACAACCGCATTCTGGATCTCGCCGATCGCATTATCTACATGGAAGATGGGTATCTAGTGAATCGTTCTGATGTTGCTGCGATCGTTTAATAGGGTCTTCAGTTCTGAGAAAATAACGATACGCTACCCGCATTTCTCACAAACTTTGCGCTCATAATCGCTCAAAGCCTTATGCAGTCAAGGATTGACCCCGATCAAAACGAGACGAGAAAATCAACACACTGTTAAAACCCTTACTCCGCTTGACTTTGACAGGGCAAGGGTTCTAGCTTTTCAAGCTCTGTTTGTGAGAAATGCGGGGCTAACAGCCCACCATTCAACACACTGAACGTTTACAGTTTGATGAGTTCAAGATTACTCGTCGCCTCTAGCCCGTACCGTTACATACCACCACTCACAGATGAACATTACTTCGATTTACGCCGCGCTGCTCGCCCTACTTTTCGTGGGGCTTAGCATCAGAATACTGCGATTGCGCCGTAGCCTCAAAATTTCTATTGGTGACGGCGGAGACAAAAAAATGCTACGCGCTATTCGTGTACACTCAAATTTTGCCGAGTACGTGCCATTTGGTCTTCTTTTGCTTTATCTTGCTGAGACCCAAGGAGCACCGTCCGCTGCCATACATGGAGTGGGATTGTGTCTTCTGATAGGCAGGCTTTCTCATGTGTACGGGGTAAGTCAGGAGAATGAGCAGTTCCAGTATCGTGTGCTAGGCATATCTGTAACCTTTACTGCATTTGTCGCGTCTGCGGGCTTTCTACTGTTTGTTGCTGTCCGTAATGGCACCCAACGATTCCTTTGAGGCAGAGAAACTTGCTAAAGAACAAGACTGTGCAATTTTGTTAGTGATCCACGATAAACGGGTTCTGGATCTGAGTGATCGCATCATCTACATGGAAAATCGGGCATGGTTCAAAAACAGGCAACTTTGGGTAACAAAACAGGCAAAAGCTAGCTATCGAAATTAGCTAGCTAATTAATAGCAACGAATAGAAAAAAGATAACTTTTGGAGGTAGAAATTAGGCGCGTTTAAACCGCTTGAAACCTAAAAGCTCTAACCAATGAGCATGAGGTTGACCCGTCATTAAGTCGGTGGGACTCTTGCCCACCCGTTCGAGGCATTCACTACGCATAAAAGTGCGATGGTTGAGGAAAAACCGTAACAAGTCCAGATACTGGGAACCGAGTTGACGACGCAAGAAAAAGTAATTACGCAGCCTTGAATTGAGATTCTCTACCAGAGAACTGGCTCTTGGGGTTTGTTGCAGCGCCTGAGTTACAACGGTCATCAGGAAATGAAACTTTCCTGGTAATAAATGGTGTAAATGATTCCAGCGCTGCCAGTAGGCACAAGAAGAAGGCTTTTTTCTCTGCAGTAGGCAGACAGCTCGAACTAGATATAGAGGAGTATCAAAGCCCAGGGCAATCTCAACCAGTTTCTCATCTAAAACTTTGGCGAAAGCCAACAGGTCATCCCGTTGATTCTTGGTAAGGATTCAGGTCATGGGGAAATGACTGAAAAGCTTCTCCAGTAAAGGTTTGAAAGGAAATCTAGCTTTTTTTATTTTCAATAAGAATCGGTGGAATAGTCATTTATCGTTGCTTGTTGAGAATATCCAATCATGTAGTCTGGAAGTCCGGATCTGAAATGCTCTCCAGGCAAGGGTTTCAACTACCTGAATCCTTACAATTCTTGAGAGCTGTCCTCAAAGGACGAAGACGATGTGACAGTAGGTTTTCCCGTTGGCTTAATTCGGCGACGCTGAAGGGGTTACAAAGAGGTCTGTAATGCAGACAGGATAAGCTCCTTGGCCCTCAGACCTCGTTGATAATACTTCCACTGGGTAGCAACTTAAGCAGAAAGTGATCGGGTTCAAAATCTGCGCCGAGAATACTGGGAACTAATCCACGATGTGCGCCCTGAAGACTTAGTCTTTATCGATGAAACCGGAATGAATCTGACGATGGTCCGCTTATATGGTCGAGAGAAAGGAAGGTCAGCGGGCCTATGGTGAGCGACCTTACACGCGGGGGAAAAACGTTACCTTGATTGGGGCATTATCACTAACTGGTTTTGTTGCCGCTTGGACGACGGATGGAGGCATTAATGGCGATGCTTTCATTCGCGAGGTCGAACAGATTTTAGTCCCCAATAAGAAGGCCAGGCGCATGTGTTGTTATGGATAATCTTCCGGCACATAAAGTCGAGGAAGTTCGCCCAGCTATTGAAGCTGTTGGGGCAAGATTAGTCTATTTATCTCCTTATTCCCCCGAATTTAGTCCAATTGAAAACTGTTGATCCTCGCTGAAGCAATATTTACGTTAATAAGGCAGCACGCAGCCGAGATGCTTTGGATCAAGCGATTAGTGATGCCATGAATCTTGTAACAATTAAAGATATCCGCAATTGGTTTGCTCATTGCTGCTATTGTACATCACCCAGTTGAAAACCGCTATATATTGAGTTTCATCGTTCCCTGATTTAGTTCATCAAGGTACGATACTTGCCCTTGCGCTCAGTCGCAAGGTTTTTCTTTGGCATCTACACAATCCCGCCTTTTGTCCGGCTTTACGCTGCTACCCAACTAGAGGCACTGCTGTTGGAGAATGCCAGTCGATTCAAAACTATAGAGCAAAAGGTTCGGGAAGCTCAAGCCTGGAAAGATGTGGAAACCGAGAAATCTCGTGCTAGAAAATTGAGCAAGCTTCGGCAAAATTCCTCAACTCCCGTGACGCCAGATTTGGCGTCACGGGAAAAAGGTGAGACCCGTGAAAAAGTAGCCAAACTGGTTGGGCTAAAAAGAACCACTTACGAGAAGGCGGCAAAAGTGGTTAGGGCCATAGATACTGAGATCAACCATGGTAACCTGGAACACGCAATCACCCTCCGAAAAATTCTGAACGAACAAAGTGTAGACGCGGCGTTACAAGTTCTCAAACAGCCTGGTGACGAGCGCTATCAGATCCTCAGTTTGATTGGTACTTCTAAGGCGAAAAATCCAAAAGAAGCTAGAGCACTTCTGCAACAGAGCCAAAACGCAGCACCACCCCCAGGCTCCCACTACACGAATCCTGGCTCTGACCAACCACAAACTAGCTGCTGGACTTGTCAGCATCGATTAGAAGTCATAGACAAACATTGCATTTACTGCAATAAATTCGGCATCCTTAATCTAATCGATAAATCAGGAAACGAGCGTGGTCAGGAGTGTTCAGAGTGGAAAGACAGATGCTCACCGCTGGAACTTTTAGAAAAGCCCTCCTTCGTCCTCAAACTATTCCTGCCTGTCGAGTGGCAAAACCGGCTCGAAGAAGCGGCAGCATCATTTGGTTTGACCTCTCCCCCTTTTGAAAAAGGAGGATTCCAAACGATATTGCTCCGGGGTCTAAAGACACCCTACGCAATAGTTGCTTACGATATGTTTTTACACAAATCGTTTCGGCAGAGTCAACGCTGCCCTTACAGCCCTCGACTAAACTTTCGTCCAGTTGTGGCCTTACTTGCATCTCATGACTCTTTTTTACCTGTGCGGGTTTTTCACCGCGATTAAGGTCGCGCAGTGTTCCGGGGGGAGTACTCCCCCCGGAAACATGCGCAGCATTACCGCCTTGAACTTAATTGATACTACATACTTTTGTAATGCACTTAATCGGGACAGTTACCGATTAATATCTTTCAGTCTGTACGCATAGTGCTAGAGTCATTCCAATATTGCTCTAGGCTTTTACCTGAGGGAGCATTTTCCCCTCAGAACCAGCTAGTCTAGGTTGTCAAGGTGCAGTAATACTTAGTATACAATAATGCCTAAATTAATGCAACACGCGAGGCTAAAGCCTCTCAACTCGTTTTCACCCCCCGCTTAAAAGACGGGGGCTCTCAACTTCGACTAGGTAGATCCATCTGTCTGGGTTACCAACCTAATTGGCACAAGTCTATTTCCACCAGCTGATTTTGATAAATGCTCCGACGATAAGGCAAAAGAAACTGGTGGCAACGCTAGCGACAAGCATTCAAGAACAAACTAGAAAAGCGCACTCTAATATCTCAGAAGTGAAGTCAATACGGTTGTATGGCTCAATCTGCTTAAGTTTGGTATGATTGTTGTTGGCCAATAATAGCAACAATAGCAATAATACGATTACTATCAAATTATTGGGGTCTGGTTTGGAGAATTCAGTTAGATGACAGTAAAGAAGCTGAGGCAGAAGAATGGGACAACGACGCTTATTTACAGCGACTCAAAAGTTGGCGGTTCTTCAACGCGCTGGCTTCCAATGTCAAATCTGCGGAGTACACCTCCAAGCCGATAATTTCCATTGCGATCATAAAAAAGCTTGGAGCAAAGGTGGGGTGACAGAAGTTTACAACGGTCAGGCTCTTTGTGCTGGCTGTAATCTGGCCAAGAGCAATACAGGAGGGTAGCGATTCGATGGCTCTAGACTACCCAAATCCCCAACCGACCGAACAGCATTACTTTGCTCGCTACAGCCAGCTGGTTCAGCATCGGATTATCGAGGGCCACACCAAACTATTTGCTCACCAAAGAACTGCGTTGCTCAAACTTTGGGAGAAAGCAGCAAGGGGAGAGCTTGACCCAAATAGACGCACTCCCAACAGTGGCGCTGGTTATATCCTCGCCGGGGTTGGATGTGGCAAAACCGTAATCATCAGCTGTCTGCCATACATTTTGGGCGAGTATATGGCAGGCAATCAGGTGATCGTCGTCGTCGATAATTGCACACTGCGATCGCGTATCCTACAAGATTTCCCAACCGACTCCCGCCACTGTCCCATCTATGACCAGTGGCCTTTGTACTCGCTAGGGATACTCCCCGATGGCGTGCCTCCGCCTCAGATAGCAGAGTTGAGGGCTGAGGAATTTCGGTCTTATGCCTTTAGTCTCGATTCGGCAGATATTTTAGTAGTCAATCGCCAATTTCTCCTAAACCTGGTAAATCGGGGCGATCTCAATCCAGCCAATGTCGGGTTGATTTTAATCGACGAGGCTCACCATGCCTCCGCCAATTCCTACAGGAGCGTAATTAACTATTTTTCCGATAGCTTGCTTTGTTTTTTCACCGGCTCCCGCTTCCGTTCCGACCATCTGCCAATTCCTCATATCCGCTACAGCTCGATTGAGGACGAAACCGAGAGCGGTCAGATTGTAACCAGATACACCCCAATGCCTGACTTTGAGTTTAGCATTCAACAAGCCTGGAAGCTGAACCCAACTCCGATCAAGCGCTTGGTCTACCAAGAGGCTGTGAGTAAGGCTTTTGTGGTCGAGGAAGAAGGTGGGAGGAAAGTAGAGTATAGTCCCGAAGTGTTTTTTGCCAAAGCTGAATCTGACCGGGAGTGGTTCCGCAAAATCCTGCTGGCGGATATTTTTTGTCTGCCGGTGCTGGCTAAGGCGGTGGAAGTTCTCGCACTCTTACGCCAGGGAGGAAAGCCTCATGCGATGATTGCGCGGGCTTTAAATATTCCGCACTCCCACCGGCTGTACCAACTGCTTTCAACATTTCCGCTTCTTAAAGGGCGGGTCGGTTTGGTCCACAGCAGTCGGGAGGGCTTTGACCTAGCGGGCAGACCATCTGAAACCTACAAGCGTTTTTTTAGTGGCGAATATATTGCCTTGGTTCATTGTGGGATGGTGAGTGAAGGGTTCTCGCACCCCTGGGCTTCGGTTTCTGTTTGTTTGGGGGTAATGCGAAGTCTCACCGTAGCCGAACAGGAGTTTGGCAGAATCATTCGTAGAGTCCCAGGACCAGACCCAGGCCATTTTCCTGATATCGCCCACGACAACTGGGGAGTTGTCGTCAGTCACGAGGCGTTGGGCATAGGCGATATTTTCCAGCAATTTCTTGACGGGATGCCGACTGCTCCCTTGACCGGCTACTGGGATGGGGATGATGGGGAATGGTCAGCGCCCAAAAATGTGCCTAAGCCGGAATTGGTTAGGGGATATTCAGCAGGTGAAACCACCATTACCTTGAGCGACGCCAGCAGCCTGGAAGCGGGGGACTTGATTGTCCTGTGTACGCCAAGAATTGAAGAAACGGTAGTCAGGGATATCTCCCCCAAGTTTGATTTGGCGGCAGAACTGCGCTCGACAGGTCACCTGACAAATGAACCGGGAGTAGAGGATAACAATTCTTCGCAGATGGAGGCATTTCTGCCAGATGCTGTGAGCACTCCCCTAGCTAATGGCTCACAATTGGCGCTTAGTTTCACCCCCATGGTAGAACCAGAACCACTCAAATCCATCCAAGATCGGGCCTGTGATTTGATTGCAGAACGGATGAAAGAACTGAGGACGACTCAAGTTGTCAGTGTTCGGATTGAGGCGGTGCTGGATGAAAAAACCGTGCAAATCTCTCCCGCCTGGATTGACTTGCCGGTGGGAACCGATTTAGTGAAAAAGCCTGTTCGCCGCTTAAGTCAGGAGTCTAAGGCCAACTTTGTGTCTCATGTCGGGCTGGATTGGTTGGTGCTATATGAAGGCGAGTTGATCAAGTACAGCGAATACAGAAAGAAGGCGGTTTTAAAGAGTAAGGGACTAGATATTGATCGGTCAGGAAGAATAATTACCGATGGTGGAGCGCGACTTGCTGATGTCATGCCACCAGGCACCTATGAATTTTTCCTCAAAGGTTTGGAGTCGGAGATAGCTACGGCTGAAGTCCCCATACAAAACCCCACAGTGTCTTGTCGGCCCGATGAAGTAAAGAAAAGCCTACAAGCAGAGTATGGACAGAAAGTCCGGTCATTGGTGTTCGAGTTACTTCGAGAACCAGGATTGATTAGAGATGGTGGTAATGGTTCCAGTTTGGTAGCTGCTCCTGTCCCATCACTTGTCAGCGTGTGGAAGCCGGTGCCATCAGAGGGCGTGGAGCAAGATGATAGTGATCCCGGAGATTACAGATTTCGGAATAATTCGGAGTTGCTGCACAAAGCTGTGTTCGCTTCTATTAAACTTATCACAGGCAAAAAGTGGGGTGAACATTCTGGGGCAGATGAGTACGAGCAAGCTTACCGTTGCGCCTTGAAGTACATCCGTACTATTAGGAGTGAATTGAGCCAATAAATACTCAAAACAAAAATTAACCATGTTACACTGTCGATTCAATTAATTTCCAACCTAATTTGATGCCTAGACCAAAGAAAGCTGAACCCAAGCCGACAAAAACTGAACCCAAGCCGACAAAAACTGAACCAAAACAGACCAAAGCTGAACTAAAACCAAAACAGGTGAAATTGCTAACAGGTTCTGAACTACTCGAGCAGGTAAAAGGGCTAGGGAACCTCAGCAAAGAAGAAAAAGCTAAAGCCTGTGGCTACTACACAGTAACTAAAAATGGGCTAGAGCGCGTCAACATGATGAAGTTCATGAATGAGCTGATTGACGCTGAGGGAATTGAGTTAGACCCTACTACGAATAGTGATGGACGTGGGGGACGTAGTGCCAGCTATCGGATTGCAGTCCAGTCCAATGGTAATTTGTTAATTGGCTCAGCTTATACCAAGCTGCTTGGACTTCAGCCAGGAGCTGAGTTTGAAGTGATTTTGGGACGTAAGCACATTCGCCTGAATCAGGTTGAGGCGCCAGAAGAAGACACAACTGAAACCGCCCTCGCTTCTTAAAGCTAAAGCGATCGCTTGACAAAACCTTTCGCTAGATTGAACAAAGGAAACCGAGTTCAAAGGGAAGCCTCTATGTTGCCAGTTAAACATCCGATTGAGCAGACTGACCCGCCTTCATCGCCGCGCGAGACGATGCCGACGATGTATGACCTACCTAGCGAAGACCCGGAGGATACTGGTTTGCCCGACGAATTCCATATATGGCAACCGCAACTCCTGAGTTTCGGCTGTCAGCCACCCACCTATCCCAGAGATCAGGTATTTGTTGCCAGCGACTTGAATCTCTACTACGACCCTAACAACCCCCAATGGCACAAGCGCCCAGATTGGTTTGTTGTCGCCGGGGTGCCCCGCTTGTATGACAATAAAGAACTGCGCCTAAGCTACGTGATGTGGCAGGAAGGAGTCAGACCTCTACTAGTGGTAGAACTGCTCTCACCTAGTACCCGGAATGAGGATTTGGGAAAAACTAAAGCGCAGCCAAATAGCCCACCGACCAAGTGGCAGGTGTATGAGCACATCCTGGGCGTGCCCTACTATATTTTGTTCGACCGCTACAATGACGAACTCAAAGCTTTTCAGTTGGTCGGGAGTAAATACCAAGAATTAGTCCTGGCAGAGCCGAAAGTCTGGGTGCCGGAGCTGAAGTTAGGGTTGGGATTGTGGTCGGGTGATTACGCTGGCATCCCCCGGTTGTGGCTGCGCTGGTACGACGAACAAGGTGAGTGGGTGCTGACCGAAGCGGAAGAGGAGCGGCAGCTTAAGGAGCAGGAGCGACAGCTTAAGGAAAAATCTGAGCAGCGAGCTGAACAATCTGAGCAGCGAGCTGAACTTGAGCGGCAACGGTCTGAGCAAGCTGATAGAAGAGCCGAATCTGCCCAACAACAGCTTGAACTTGAGCGGCAACGAGCAGAAACTGAGCGGCAGCGAGCAGAAACTGAGCGACGCCAGCGAGAGGAACTGATTGCCAGATTACAAGCGCGAGGAATTGACCTTGATTCTCTATAGCCATGCCTTGAGCCACCGATGCTTTACGGTTTCTCTTTTGGGCCCCGGTTTCAGTTCGAAGAGGGGATTCTAGAAATAGTGGGGGAATTTCCCTTGCTAAAAAATTACTTCGTGTCTAAACTAAAAAGTAATGAATACTACATGGAGAGCGTAAAAGCCCACCAATGCCCACCTCCGCCAGTCCACCGGCCCGGAAAGGGTTTGACTACGCCAGTTTAGATGCCGAAACCACCCAGTTTATCCAACAGCAGACTGGGGAAATTCGCATGCTGATGAAGCGGACGGCTCAGGGCATCGTCGAAATTGGCCAAAGACTCATTGAGGTCAAGGAAAAGCTGGGTCATGGGAAATTCGAGGATTGGCTAGAAGCTGAATTTGATTGGACCCAAATGACAGCCACTCGGTTCATGAATGTGGCTAAGCAGTTTAAATCTCACAATTTGTTAGATTGGTCCGTTGCTCCCTCAGCCCTCTACATCCTAGCAGCGCCTTCAACCTCTAAGGCTGTTCGTGAAGAAGCGATCGCCCGTGCCCAAGCAGGTGAACCAATCACCTACACAACAGCCAAAGCGCTGAAGCAGAAATACGCTAAACCTTCAAATAAAGTTAAACCAGAGCCAGAGCCAGAGCCAGAGCTAGAGGTAGAAATATTTTTACCGTTACAGGCATCTTCAACGCCAGAGCCGCTCCCAACTCTTGGGCCTAAGCCGGAAATTGTAGCAATTCGCCGTGGCTCTGAGCCGATTCAATCAGCACAATCCTTCTCAAATCCACAACTATCTGTTCGTGAGCCAGAACCACCTGAGACTTGGTGGCAACTAGGTGGAAAGCATTTGCTGTACTGTGGCGAACCCAATTCCATTGAATTTCTTGACCGGATCACACAGAAAGTCAGTCTCTTACTCGCCTTTCCGCCAATCCCAGACTGGCTACCTACCATCGGTGCTAATACACGGATTATTGTGAATGAGTTATTACCTCAAGGGAGAAACTTGGATCAGCTCGACGAAACCCTGGAGTCAGCTGTTTTATTCCACTCGAATTTAGGGGATTTAGTAGTTAGCTGTTTTCTCCCCGAGCCTGGGATTCTCTCGATTATCAACCGACTAGGCCGTCGTGGTATGTTCGCTGAGCCAGATTCAAGGCGATGCCATGCCGTGATCTCAGACTGGAAGAGAGCGGGACTGAAGGCAGAGCGGCTGAGTTAGGGAAAATCATTTTCTCTTTCCCATCTGCTCCTTACTGAGCCTGATGAAGCGCTGCTCAGATAGTAATAATATTAATTCAAGCGATTGTAATTAAATACACATGCAGTCAGTGTTGACAAATCGCTTGCTCTCAAGTCATCATTTAATGAGTGGAAATTTCTCCGGCAAGAGAAACTTCTAACAACTCACACATTCACATATTTAGAATAGTTTCAGGCCCCAAGCCAGGGGCTTTAACCATTCAGAATCTACGCCTTCAAAACTAGGATTCCCGGCGCGGAATCTTAACTCAGTACTGCGTCGATTTCCCTAGATACTGGGGCCTCATGCCCTGGATTAGAGCTGCTCCTCGGCGTACATAACTCCCGAAATAAATATCTTCTCCATCTATGAGTCAAGGCGAGTAGGATTTGCTTTCATGCAAAAGTTTGACCACAAATTGCGTCCTGTAATCGACAAATACTCAACTCATCCGAAATCTATTGCACAAGTCTGATGTAGATGTTGTGACCAGCGCTTTCAGTTTGTATTCCGTCGTCAAAACTTCCACTTCAAATTAGAAACCGAAATTCAGACTACCTGATCTCAAGAATATCGGGCTCGCTAAATAGCTGAAATTTAATTTCAGCTATTTGGGAATAAAAAGTCAACTTATCCAGTCGCCAGATTGCGCTTGATCAGGCGATCACAGCACTTGCCGCGATATTTACCTGTCACACAATCGCCACACGCATAGCCGGAATCCACAATAGTCAGGCTTAAGTCTCGCTTCCATTCAAAAAGAGACATTTGCATGAAATCGAAAAATATTGCTCAAAAACTGCACTACCGAAGACATGGAGGTGGGCGATGAAAAGAGGCATTCGTGCAAGCAAAAGAAATCCCTGCTTGGTCTGCGGCGGTTTCCACGGCTGCAAAGTCCAAGACGATAAATGGGTCTTGTGTTTGCGTGGGATGGGCCAGCATGATGCCCCGCCCGGCTACCGTTTTGTCAAGCCGTTGCACAATGGGATGGGTGGGCTGTTCGTCAGGCATGATGAAAATGATGACTGGAATGAGGAGCAGCGGATACAGCGGCGCCAAGAACAGGAACTCAACCGCAGACAACGCGAGGCAGCTCTAGCCCGGCACAATGCCCAACTCCTCAGTGTCGAAGAGCGCGATTCCCAATACCGGCTGGTGAATCAAAATCTAACGCTCGTCGCCCGCCATCGCCTTCTTTTAGGCTCACGCGGACTAACTGATGCCGAGATTAATTTGGCATTTGAACTGGGGGCGCTCAGGACATGGAACCCCGACCAACGAATTTTTGGATTATTCCTAGATTTAGCGGGGGTCAATCCTGTGGGTCCATGCCTTGGTGGCGTGTATGGAATTGCGATTTACGCTTTCGACCCGCAAGGGAAGATCACCGGCGCTCAGCTCAAGCCTGAAAACGAAAAACCAGCAAAATACCTCTGGCTGAGTAGCTCCCGCCAGGGTGGTAACGGGCCACAACTACCCAGCGGGGAGCTACCGTTATTCTGCTGGAAGCACCCGGAGGCCGAAGGAATCTCTGAAGTTTGGCTCTGCGAGGGGGCGCTCAAATCATTAATTGTCGCCTTGAAACTGTGGCGGCTCGGTAGAACAGATGTTGCCGTTATTGGTACTGCCAGTGCCGCCAGGTATGGTGAACAAACGCTTTCTGCTTATCTGCGGCAGCTCAACTGTAAGACGCTGCGGTTAATGCCTGACGCTGGCGCTGTAATCAATCCTCACATTAGCGGGGCCAACTCGGAGACATTGGCCTGGTGCCAAGAGTGGGGATATTCGGTTACTGTCGGCTGGTGGGGGCAGGTCGATAAGTAGTTAAGCAAAATTAATTACATAGTTAGTTCCGAATTCTCTGAGAATTTTTTCAACAGATGCAACAAAAGTGTTCCAGCTAGAGTATGCATCTATTTCAATCCATTCATACTTAATAAAC